>OJGO01000094.1_pt1 | contig 49616 bp, 73 predicted proteins | sample 1594871 | NCBI WGS metagenome assembly OJGO01 (sample SAMN05416798, study PRJEB24817) | seawater metagenome | isolation source: Sea water | place: Canada:Atlantic | collected 2013-07 | reverse complement strand
CAATAAAAAACATCATAAAAGAATAAGACGAACTTAAACAACACGCCCTTTAATGTTACAATGCGCGCAATTTTTTAATAATAATGAAAAGCCTTGTACTAAGCTAAGTGCAAAAGGTGCTTCTCTACTATTTACTCAACAGGTAATTTGCATGTCTGTACAGCAAGATCAAGTCGATTTACGTCGCACATTTGCTATTATTTCGCATCCAAATGTTAGTAGGTAAGAAACACTCGGAAATCCCAAGAATAAAAACGCGCCTTTCTCAATAAAAATCTATATTCCTCAATAGCTCAAAGCAACCTAAACAAGCAATAAGCCGAAACACCCAGAAAGCACCAGTAACCCACTGAACTGAAATCTATGTACACCAGTATGTACACGAAGAATATTTTCTACTAATATATGTGTAACTGGTGTACATACTTCTAGGTCAATAAAAATGGCACTTACTGATAAGTGGCTAAAAGCACATTTAAACAAACCCCAAGAAAGACGCTTTGAAAAAGCTCATCGTGAAGGGCTTTCAGTTCGCGTTTCGCTAAACGGTGCGATCACTTTTCAATATCGATATTATCTACGTGATCGTAAGAAATATGATCGCGCAACAATTGGCTATTATCCTGAAATGTCATTAGCAGCTGCAACAGCAGAATTGCCACGATTAAAAGTGATGTTAGCTGAAGGTAAAAACCCAAAACTAGTTCTCGCGTCTAACCGGATTTATGAATCTGAAAAGCTAACGCTCGATCAGCTATTTAGTAAATGGTATTCAGAATATTGCTGTAAAAAGAAAAAAGCACATAAAGAGCACCTTCGTACGTATGAAATATATGTGAAACCAAAGTTAGGTAAGTTAGTCGCTGAAAATATCACTAGACCTATTTTTCTTGAATTACTAAACCCGATAATAAAAACATATCCTTCAATTGCTGAAAGGATCATTATTAATTTACGGCAAATGTATGAGTGGGCGAGAATACACCAAGTTGCTGATGCTGATCCTTTACGTGATATCTCTGCAAAGAAAGTAGGTATTGAATCAGGGCAAGACACTCGATTTTTCAGTGAAAAGGAATTGAAGTGGTTTTTCACCGCACTTGATAAAACACGCATTGAAGAAAAGAACAAAATCTATATTGAGTTATCTCTTCATTATGGTTGTCGACCAAGTGAATTAAGAATGGCTGAAGTTGAACACGTAAACCTTGAATTCGGCACTTGGGCCGTTCCTTGGCAAAACCATAAAATAGGCCATAAAACGAAGCAACCGATTATTCGCCCTATAATTCCCGAAATTAAAAAGCTTTGGGAACGAGCGATTGAATTATCAGGCTCTCATAAGTGGATATTCACCAATAGAAATACCAGCATTCAGATTGATCGTAGTGCTATACCTGCTTCAGTTCGTTGCTTAGAAAATTATTGGCGTAAAAAAATAAGAGTGGATGGCGAGCCTATAACGTTTGATTCTTTTTGCCCGTACACTTTACGTAAAACCGCTCGGACAAATTTCGCTGACTTTGGCGATTGGGCTGTTTGTGAAAAAATGATAGGCCATAAGTTACCAGGTGAATCAGATAAATATGATTACAACAGCTATGCTGAAAAAATGCGCCCTATCTACCAACAGTGGTATGACTACACTCAACAAGTCAGATCAGGTAATAGTAAAGTAACAAATATATTATCGAAAGTTAAAGCTTAATCCCTATACCCAGTGCACTAAATTAGTGTGCTGGCTTTATGCATTCTAATACTGCGTGTGACTACTCCCTCAAGTTGAATATTATCTTCTGCAGTTATTTTAATGGGCGCATTCTTATAGTTGGCAGAAACTAATTCCTTTTTAACCCTGTCCAGCGCTTTGCAAATAAACTCTCCATTATAGCAAGCAATCACTATACAACCATTTGTGACCGGCTCAGACCTATCTACTATCAACAAGTCTCCATCAAAAATACCTACACCTTGCATTGAATCACCAGATGCTTGACCAATAAAGGTGGCATTTGGGTGCGAGATTAGTAATTGATCGAGCGACAAGCCAAGCTCTTTGTATTCCGCTGCTGGTGACTCAAAGCCAGTTATGCCACAACTGGCCAATATAGGTATAATTTTCATAGCAAACAAATGAACTGTATAAACGTACAGTTATTATAGGCTAATTATGTAATTATTGTAAGATCATTTCAGGGGTGCGCACCCTGCGCACCTCCTAAAATAATTTTTATTAAGGAGTTTGTTTACTAGAACGTTTGTTGACAATCATCTTCAACTATAGGAAGTTCTCGTCTTCCAATAATGTAATTAAAAGGAATAAACCATGAAGAGAAATACTAGTAAATTATCTGAAGATGCTAAAAGCTGCTTAGACATTCTTTTTAATTTAAGAGAGTGCAATGATCTTAATGAACGAGCAGTAAGTAAAATTCAAGTTTTTGGTATGACACTGAATGATGGCAATTGGAAAGCAGGTATTGAAGAGTTGTTATCAAGAGATATCATTACAGATACGAATGAAAAATATTTAATCAATATATCTATTGCCGAGTACTCATGAATAACGAACAATCCCTTGATAATATAATCCTTTTCGTAGGAGCTGGTGGTACTGGTGGTGGAGCCCAAAAACCGTCACCTGACATGGACGGAGATCCAACTATATTCTTTGCTCTACTGGCTGGAGTCATAGCAGCCATAATTGTTAAATTGGTAAACAAGAAGAAGTAACCTCTTTACCCCAAGCGTCTTAAGTTTTGGCACAAACTTTTATTAGTGCTAATGTTTCCTTAGTGCGCGTTGGAGACATTAACTTTAACTATTTTTCCCTATATTTTCTAATGCATTATTTCTTGTCATTTTACTGAGAAATATCCATAAGAAGCTGTTAACCTTGTTTATTTCTTCGTTAAAGGGGTGAGCAAATGCAAGGAATTGAAGCACTGTCAACAATTGAAAGGCTGAAGATATTAAAATCAATAAGTATTGGTTGTACATCTGATGATGATTTTGAACATTATTTAACAGAATTTTCCGGAGAGCTTGGAGTCTCTGAAGCTAAAAGAAGAGTTGAAGGTCTTTTATTAGAGGATGAATTCTTACTCCTATGTAAAATTATGAACCGCTGTAATTCGATTAATGGATTAGATCAAGGTTTATCAATAGATAATGGTTACAAAGTTCCTGATTATCTTGCATCATTTAATATGAGTGACTCTCTATATGATCCCGACAAAAAACTAAGTAAGCTTTTAGCGTTTGTAGAAGTAAAGACATCTGAAAATAGTGAAACCAAAAAAATAAGTCCTAGCTTCTTAGAGAAATATTCAGCGTACGCTAGAAGTTTTGATTTTCCTCTTCTAATAGCTTCACGTTTAAAGCTAAATGAGCTACAGCAATGGTGGATTATTCAGACTAAACAACAATTTGAAAATAATGGAAGAAAAGCAAGTATGGAGTCGCTCTCCAATTGCGTAAGCCAGATAATTTTCAATGATTATGTTATCTCTGCAACACAAGATATCATTGTAGAAATTAGGTTCACGGAAAAACCCGACAAATCAAAAGCCTATGATCCCGAATATGGATATTTGCACTCTGTCTTAGTTCGTTCTGAACTTGGCATAATTAAACTCGAAAATGAACACTTATCACAGAACTTATTCTTGGATTGTTTTGCTCAAGAATTTATATCTAAAAATGAAACAAGTGAATTTATTACTGTAACTCGAGCTATAAGGGTCATGCAAGGTCAGCTCTTAAGCGATATGTTGCTACGCGCAAACTTTTGTATGTTAGATGAATCAGGATCAAAATATTCAAGTGCTAGTAGGTTATTAGCACTTGTTGAGAATGGAAAAGCTTCAATTATTTATAGGGAAGAATTTGAAACCTCTTTGAGTTTCTTTAATGCGAATAATCTACTTTTTATGATCACTCAGATTGGTGATATAGCTTCGAATATAGAATCGGTTAATTTACTAATGAACGAAGGTTAATGAGGTATTTTAGTCCACTTATTTCGAAGTGTTATTGATACATAATCTAATCCAAATTATTGCTACAGGTTAAGTGGTAATGTCTCCAATGTGGCAAAAGTGACGATTAACCAGACTACCCCAAAGTGTTGCATTTTGGGGTTTGACCTATCCGCTAGGCCGCATTCGTTGGTTTAGGTGATCGGGAGTATGCTTTGATTGGTGCAACAGTTCAGTAGAGAAGTGTTGCATTTGTGAAAATAGAACCCCGTAAAGCCCTACCTTTTAATTATAGTTTATTCTTTCTCTAAAGCTTCATCGGCTAAACTTTTTAGCCACGCACCAAGCTTCAAGCCTTTTTCTTTGGCCTTTTCTTCATACTGTTCTTTCTTGCTGGGTAAAACCCTGAACTCACAGCGAGCACTTGCTTTAATTGGTTTCACAGGTCTACCGACCTTTTTTTTATCATCTTTCATCCTGCGAATTTTAGTACGGACAAAAAATAATAGCAATATATAGTTTTTGTACGTACTTTAATTGACACATTAAAATATTAATGTATTATTGTACGTACATTAATTAGTTGAACAGTTCACAGGCAACAAAAATGAAACCAGCAATAGAAATCACATTAAAAGATTTTAGTACTGATTATGACGTTAAGCGTGATTCTAAGTTGGTTGGAAATTTAACAAAGAACAGTAAACATTCTAATTTGCTTAAGTTCTTACCTGCTGCCGATTCTGGGCTTTTACATTTGGACGGAAAATTGTTTTCGGATGTACTGACAGCGAACTGCGTTATTACAAATAGTTTATAAGGATTATTGAATATGCTTTTACCAGGTGAAATAACAGTTGATAACTTTGCGGGTGGTGGTGGTGCAAGTACGGGCATTGGTACAGGTATTGACGGGCATGTTGATATTGCCATTAATCATGATGTTGATGCCATAAATATGCACAGGTTGAACCATCCCAAAACAAAGCATTATTGCGAATCTGTATGGGACGTAGACCCCGTTGAAGCTTGCGCGGGTCGTCCTGTTGGTTTGGCTTGGTTTTCACCTGATTGTAAGCATTTTTCAAAAGCTAAAGGCGGTAAGCCGGTTGATAAAAATATTCGTGGTTTAGCTTGGGTTGCTGTTCGTTGGGCTGCATCAGTGCCACTTAGAATGATGATGTTAGAAAATGTTGAGGAATTTTTAACTTGGGGGCCTGTTGTTAAAGATGAAAAAGGCAATTTCAAACCTTGTGATAAAAGAAAAGGTGAAACCTATAATGGTTTTGTTAAAGCGTTAACGACTGGTTTAGAAAAAAATAATCCGGCATACAAAGACGTTTACCACGCTTTATTTAAGTTTAATTATGACCTCCGATATAAGTTAGCTTTATATAAAAAAATTAAACATGGTTTAGGTTATGACCTTGAACATAAAATTTTAAAGGCTTGTGATTATGGAGTGCCGACCACTAGAAAACGCTTGTTTTTAGTAGCAAGAAATGACAACCAGCCTATCACTTGGCCTTTACCGACTCATGGTAAAAAAGGCAGTGGACTAAAACCATATCGGACTATTGCCGAGTGCATAGATTGGTCAAAACCTATTCGCTCTATATTCGATAGGCCCAAAAAGCCTTTAGTAGAAAATACGTTGAGACGAATATTCAAAGGAATTGAAAAGTACGTTGTTAATTGTGACGACCCTTTTTTTGTACCTGAACATGCCGCAGTTCCGTTTATTACTGAGTTTGCTAATTCATCAAGCCAAAGAAACTTTGATGCTAATGAACCTATGAGAACGCTTTGCGCACAGGTTAAAGGGGGTCACTTTGGTTTAGTAACAGCCAGTGTAATTAAGTTTAGAGGTACAAACGTTGGTCATTCTATGAATGAGCCATTGCATACCATTTCAGCCGGAGGAAATCATTTAGGGGAAGTTAGAGCGTTTCTTATTAAGTATTACGGCACAGGTGGTGCTGTGAGTGTTGACGAACCAATTGACACCATAACCACAAAAGACCGTTTTGCAATAGTTACGGTTAAAGGTGAGCGGTATCAAATAGTCGATATTTTCTTAAGAATATTTGATCCTGATGAATTATTTGCGGCTATGGGGTTTCCGTCAGATTACCAAATTAGCCATGACAGTAACGGCAAGAAATTATCAAAAGCTAAACAAGTGGCTCGATGTGGTAACGCAGTTTGCCCACCAGTAGCCCAAGCTTTAGTCATCGCCAATATTGGCACAAACGAGCAGCGAATAGCTGCATAAACTGAACAGAATAGCCCGAATTTAGGAGGCATAAGGCTATGAGCGCCGTTATTCATGATACATCGGAAGAAGAAGCGAAAGCGTTTTATGAGCGTCTTTATCATTCTGTATCACCTAACCCGTTTATTCACTTAAACGAATTACCAAAATTAATAGAGTCAGGCAAAAGATTTTATAAGCCTTGTTATCTTTGTAATGTCACTGAAGACACACGAAAAAAAATAGAAGCGCTTTGGCCTGATAACTATTAATGCAACCAAATAACCCGATTTTATAAGGAATGAACATGGAAAATCAATTGCCCGAATGGGCTGATGATAAAGAAAAAGAGGGAATGAAAGCCTTTTTAGAAATAGTCGAAGAGTACGGTAATTTTACCGTTGAATTCAAACAATCAACCTTTGCTGATGATATTGGCTTTGATGCTAACGTTAGTTGGGGGCGATTTGATAAAGGTGAGGTTGTTATTCAATTCTCTGTTTTTTGGAACTACGAACAACTTTTTAATTATTTAAACGAAAAAATTGATACTTGGCAATTTGTCTTTTGTGACAGTGGTTTTACTATGAGTTCGCAATTATTTTACATGGAATTATTCCAAAAATTAGATGAAAAGCTGGTAGTAGCTTAAATTTTTGCAACACAATTACCCCAACAGGAAAACAACATGAAATTTGAAGTGACATTGGCACTACTTGAAGAAATGGCTTGTTGTATTGCTGACAATGAAATGAATCGTGACGAAGCTTGTGATTATGTCAAAGCTTGCGTACTTGAAGATATTGAAGAAGCTGAATAACTAAACACAATTACCCCGAGTGAGGTTTTATGAATGCACATGTATTGAAATGGTATCGTTGGCAGCATTTTTGGGCAGTACAACAAGGCCGACAGTTTGCACAAGCAGTTTGGGCTAAGTCTTACAATGATGAAGCCAATTTTTAACCACAATTACCCCAAGGGAGCGAAAATGACTGAATCAACACCGTTTGCCAAGTGGCGAGAGAATAACGAACCAGACCCACATGGTGAGCATTACAGCAAAGGTGATAAGCAAATAGCTTACGGTCATTATCCTAGTGAAGTCATAGCGACGGCACTAGTGCATAACGTATCAGATATGCTTTTTATTTCTTGGCTTACAGCAGGGAAAGAACATTTAAGGTGGCTATCACGAAAGCTGCACCGATTAACCAATGATCATAAAGCTATTAATGAGAAACGAGCCCTAACTTCACTAGGCCATTTAACCGATGATGAATTAGCAAATACCTTTTATTTATCTGAAAGTTTAGAGGACCTAAAGGCGGGGCGAGATAGAATTCTATGGCTTATTGATAGAATCAAAGAAGTTAATGCAACAGAATAACCAAGAGGGATACTATGGTTACACTTACTCAGTCATTAGATAAAAGCGAACCGAACATTAAACGGGTATAAATATATATTTATACCCGTTTTTTTTATTTCACGCTTATGTAAACCTCCGCTAAGAATTGCGAATCATTAGCGACGAGATCAAACAATGTTCTCTCTGTTATTTTATTGAGTGAAGCTTGCGAGGGTGTGATGCAAAATTCGGTCGCAGGATAGCTCCGACGCTCGAAATAAACAACCGTATCTTTCATGGTTATTTCCGCGTTATTTGTCGACAGGGTTAACGTGGCTGATTTGAGCTCAATTTTTTCAATTTTTTCCGTTGCTGCAACAGCAAAATCATTGGCGTTTTCTGCCAAGGCTTTACTTTTTTTGATAACAAAGGTTTCGCTGTTGGTGCTATTATTGCGAAATTTAAGCTCCATTATGCCGCCTTAAACTCTCTAATAAAGAAGGTTATTTGTGGTAGATCAATCGTGTCTCCATCGCCATTCGTAATTACCTTATCTACGGCATCAAGACAATATTTAACTTCTTGACCCGCCGTATCAATAATAGCCATACAAATATCATCTGCTAACAACGTTGTTTGGGATTGATCAATGTCGGTTTTTCCGTTTACCGTCACTTGTAAATCATCACCCACTTCCGTGATATTTATATCTGCACCTGTGATAGCTGCTTGGGCAATTATTTTTGATTGAAATGTTGCCCAATCGTCCGATTTTACCGGGTTTTTTACCACGACAATATCGGTGGCATTATCTTTTGAATGTTGTGGTCCATAACGTTTACTGTTTGTGCTACTGAAAAAAGTGGCCATTTTTATACCTTTTGTATTGAGTAAGTAGGAGTGGTTTTTATTGTTGTGATTGTTGAAGTGTTCCTCATTAATTTATAGTGGAACGTGGTTTTTATCAGGCTAATTTGGTTACTTCGTAATAAGCTTTGAGCAAGTGTTTTTTCTTGTTCAATGAATGTACTTTGCTCTAACTGCTCGCCCATTACACTGTTAATTGAAATACTAGAGGCTAATGTTACCGGCTCAGCTTGTTCTAGCTGCGCAGCATTAAGACTAAACAATGAATAGTTAACAGTGGCCTGATTAGCTTGCCCCTGTTCTATTTGCTCTGCAATCAGCGAAATGACTACGTTAGCACCGCTTAAACTTATCGGGCTAGCTTGCTCTTTTTGCTCTGCATTAATGGTAGCAATTGAAACAGTTGAGGTTAATGTGATCGGCTGAATTTGTTCAAGCTGCTCAGCATTAACACCAAACAATGAATAATTAACCGTGATTGGATGAGTTTGTCCTTGCTCTATTTGCTCTGCAATAATGGTAGCAATTGAAACGGTTGAGGTTAATGTAACCGGGACAACGTGTTCGAGCTGCTCAGCATTAACACCAAACAATGAATTATTAGCCGTGATTTGCTGAGTTTGGCCTTGCTCTATTTGCTCTGCAATAATGGCAGCAATTGAAACGGTTGAGGTTAATGTAACCGGGGCAACTTGTTCGAGCTGCTCAGCATTAACACCAAGCACTGAACAATTCGTGGTGATCGAATTTACTTGGCCTTGTTCGATTTGCTCTGCTATTACGCTATCAATCGTTACGGCAGGAATAACAACAGGTGCACTGGCTAATATTGCCCCAATTGGCTCTCCACTTGGTCCCCCAGTGTAAAGCGGAGAGCTCGTTGATAAGTTGTAATTCTTATTTGCAGCATCTTCAAAATCAGCCAGTGACGCAGTAAACGTGTTCGTACCCGGTGCTTTACCTTCGCTATCAGCGTTATAATCATTTAATGTACCGTAAGCTGGGTGGTAATTGTCGTGACCACCAATGCTTTCGTTTACATGGATTGTCTGCGTCGCAGGAGAGATATCTTTACTATATCTAGATAATATTTGACCGCCATAACCACCATGCGCTAAATCTGCAACTAATGTACATCGATGCATCTTAGCATTTAATAAGTAAACACCGTTTGAGCCTGAGTCGTTAGGTAAACCGCAATCATACAAAATACAATTGTAATATTGAGCACCTATATCTGTTGAAAGCCAAGAATCGATATCGTGAGCCAAGCAATTTTGCACAGTTACATTCGTAGCTGAATGTATGCTTCGCCCTCCAGCAAGCTCAATACCATCAAAAACTACGTGTTTATGTCTCGCTACTAGTACATAAGTTCCGCCGCCGTTATAAGTTGCCCCATAACCGGCTATACCATTAGCTTTCTCTCCCGCTTTAGCACGAATAACTATATTTCGAGTTAAGTCGGTTGTATAAAGTGCTAAGTCAATAAAAGACCCGCTAATAATTTGCTGCCCGCTCAACTCAAAGACAAGCTGCTTATCGTTGGCGGGTAAATCTTGCCTGTTTGCATCGATGGCGGTTTTTATTGATGTAAAAGCGCCTGTGCCATCTTCATAAACTTTTATTATCTCAATAATAGGCATTAGCTAAACTCTCGTAAATAAGGCTCTATTTCAGCAAACGTTTTGCTTGTTTCACCAGTAGTGAACAGTTCTTGCCATTGTTCGCTAGTTTTATCCGGTTCAACAAAAAACCAACGATTTGTTATTGGGTTTTCATCAATAACAATTGCTTCACCAAGATAGAGTAATTGAGCTTTGGTTCTGTCCGTGACTTTTATCAACGTAAAGTTTCGATGGTATTCACTAATGTCACGATCAGGAAATTTAACAAGCCACGCTGTTAGCGTTTCGTTATGAGTCCATAAAACGTTATCGTCTTCAATTAAAGAAATCTCTCCGAGAGTTCCTACTTGATTACCTACCAGTATTTGACTTGACATGTTTATCTTTTTTATTGTTGATAAATTTAGTGATTATGGTTAACGCACATAACCACGATTTTTCAAAGATTTATTCGTTTACTCTAAATGAGTAACATCTCTGGATTTATTGTTTTTAATTCGTTTGAACTTTGCACTTTTGAAGCCAAGGTTTTTTAAATAGCGGTTAAAATCCCGATAGTCGCTTCGGCTAAAAACATCAGTGTTTTTGTTTAATAAGAGTTCTAAATGTGGCTCACCGTCAGTTACGGTAATGACAGCACTTGCGCAATACTCTTCACCATGCGCAGGTGTTTTTCGACAAAATATTTGTTTTATCTCAAAGGTCCACTCACCCTGATTTTGTATCTTCATCTACATGCCCCTTTGCTTTTTCTTTTTGATATTCGCGCAAGCAATGATTTTTACCAAAAGCAAAATCAATCACCTTGGCTTGGTAGTAATAGCGTTTTTTATCTTTCATGTGCTGACCCGTCCATCCACTAATGGACCTTTTATGCCCTGTCGCGTGGCAACAATGACACGCTAAAATATCAATGACATACCAGGTACTTAAGCAATAATCGTATTTTCGGATAAGCGGCAATTGAATGAGAAAGAAAATAGCCAGTAAATAACCAATATAGTTACCACCTGGCACAAAAGGACTAAACAAAAAAAAGGCTACAAATAAGTAGCCCGTTAGGTTTTTTAACATTTTCAATAATGGAATAAACATATATACCTCTTAATTAAAAAGTGCATTTCTTGCGGCTAAAAACTGCAAAGCAAAACTAGTGAATTCGTCAAAACTATTCAGCTTAATTGATACCGTACCGCTGGCATTATCGGCAATGAAGTTAGTCGGGAATATAACGTCTCCCGCTAATTCATAACCCGCTTTGATACTGACTAAGCCGTCTGAATTATCTTTATTTAAACTGACTTGATAACCGTTTATTTTAACGCCTTGCTTCTTGTTGTATGAATCAAAAAAAACCTTTTTAGCGGCTTTAAATTCTTCAATTGTTAATAATACGGGGCGTATTGGCTCAGCTGGTAAGGCTTTTGGCTCGGCCAAAACATCATCACCTTTTTCGTTGGTACTAATAACAGGTAAATTAGCATTAAACGCGATAACTTGAGCAAGGTTGGCTAAGTATTCATTGTATTCACCGAACCATTGCCATTGCTCACTGGCTAGCGCTAAGTCGATAAATTTATCAATAACCGTTTTGGGCTTACCTAGTGCAATAACGCGCTGAATATCGGCTAATGATTTAAACTCAGGTTTTTGTTTAGTGACCGTTTCACCGCTTTCATTGTTAGTTTGAAAATAGGATAAGTTCATTGTTAGTACTCCACGATAAAGTCTTGGGTTTCAAAAGAGGCCATGCCGCGAGTACCTGTATTGCCGTTGTCGTCAGTAAACGACTCTTGGCCGCTTGTGACTATCTCAATTTCATTGTTATCACCCCAATCGACATCAAAAATCAATTCTTTAAACGCCATAGAAAATAAAGCAACTCCATTTTTTGAAGATAAATAATCTAATATCTTTAAGGCGGGAGAATCATCACCCGTTAAGGTAAATGGTTCGTGTTTTTGGCCCATATCTGCCCGACTAGTGTTACCTTGAAGAAAGCCATTAGCATTAATTAATAAAGTCGTGATAGCTTTTTCAGTGTGATAGCCACTACTACCGTTGTATGTTGGCACTTTACCTATTAACGAGCTTGTCAATAGCGCCCCCTCTACAACAGAATGCCTCTGGTTCATTCGGATATATTTAGTGACATCAAACACTTTTTGGCTTGCATCGTCTTTAGTAAAGTGCGCTTTAGTTTCATAATGATGTAAAGCAACCGTGGTTGATGGGTGCCCTGCATTATAGTCATTGGTTATTGAGTCAATTGAATAAGATGTATTTATCCACGTCAAACCATTATCATCGGTTTTTTCTGTGGTTGTGACTGGTTGAAAGCCTTTTCGGCTAAAGTTTTTTACCGTCGGCGTTCCATCTGGTCTGTTAGGAATCCATTGTCCATAGATGCCGTCAGCACCATAAAACTTTGAACCTACCGTGGTAAACAGCGCTAAGACTCTTGAAAAGTTGCCAACAATATTAGTCCAATGTGGGGTGGTTTGTTTGTGGGGATTAATGTCAAATCTGGCAATGACCACATCATAAGTCCCAGCAGGGAATTTGCTTACCACATTGTTTTGAGTTTTACTTATATAACATGTTGCTGATGCCCCATTAGTCCCCATTCTAATTGAGCCTAACGGGTATGCTTGGCCATCATTTCCGATGATATAACAACCTTCCATATCACCATCCCCGCTAGAGTCTAAATAGCCTGACCAATCGCCAAACCCCTGCCAGTCTTGGCCTGCGCCTATCAGTTTAGTGAACCCACCAGAATACACCGAATTACCTATTTGGGTAACTGTACCAACTTTGGTAAAAGGTACACTTTCAACACCATCAATCTGCGCCGCCATTGCTTTTCTTTTATTGCTTTCTCGTATTTCTTGATAAGATGATTGTCTAACATTCATCATTGAGCTTTCTAAGTCTGATGAGTAGATTGCATCGTAGAATTTATTATCGTCACGACCTTGATTAAAACCACCAGCAACAGAGCCAGTATAAGATGCAAATCCCACACCCTCATCACCTGAAGCTAATGGCGACATACAGTCAGCTTTACATGTCGGCAAATACCCATCTCCTGTGCGTGCCCAATTTCCATGATTAGTAATACCGATACCGTTAGTTGTCGTTCTAAATGACGAACAACCAAGATCATGAAAACTCGGATGAAAAGCGCCTTGATTTCGCCCGTTCAAAATACCGATAACCACGGCTTTTTTACCGTCTTTGTCAAACTCTCCCAATGTATTGGCGCTTAATGTCCAGCCTAGTGAGGTCATGGCATTAACTGAATTAGTGTATAATTGGCCTGTTTCTTGTGCTACCGTTTCAAGTAAGCGCGCTTTTTCAAAGGTCATTACCCGTTGACGTAATACGCCATTTTCATGATAAAAATTATTTTTTGGGTCTTGAATAAATGCAATAGATTGCGCAGGGGTAGCAACAATATCTTCTTGAAGCATGTAATGCACGACACGCTGGGTTAAGTATGATTGTGATAAATCAGTACCTCCTGCAACAATCGCGGCGGATAAATCAGTAAAATCAGCGCTGGCTAAATCTTTATTTTGCAAGCCGTTTGGCGCATCAAAAGTCGTTAACATCGTATCCGCATAATCATGCCAAACACCGTCAATACGGGTTTTATTGGCCTTTAACTTGAACTTATTTTCCCACCCTGCGACTTGTCGAAATTCAAAAGCCGTGGCTTTATCTACATTTAAATGACCTGAAACGGGGAAGTTATTTAATTCATTTAAGCGAGCGCGATCAAAGTCAGCATTGGTTGGAACATGCCCTTCAATAATAGGGATTGCATTGCTAGCAGCAGCTGCATGCTGCTTTGCTATAAAAACTTGTTCCTCAGCCAAGTCAATAGCGTCAACCTGTTGGTTAAATGCATTAACTGAGTCATCAACCGCTTGCATCGCTTCATTTAAATCGTCTACGTAAGTTTCAACGTCATTGGGTGAAAATCGCTTTCCGGGCACTGCTAATTTGCTTGGCATATTTTAGACCTCTAACAGCGTAAGGCTGTGGGTGAAATTGTTATTGAAGGTTGAATTAATCGCGTTGGTATCACTGAACATACCCGCCATGGTGTGCTCTATTTCGAGTGCGCCCCCTCTATTGGGGTACATAGAAACAAAAACATCTTTGTTATTACCCGCAATTCGACGTATACGGCTTAGTTCGTTTCTATCTTTTGGCTGCAAGTAATTTAATGAAAGACCTATTTGCCTGTATGCACTTGATGCACTAGCAAACATACCGCCTCCAGCACTACGTTGTTGATTATCACTATTTAACCAACTCAGCCCTGCGCCATAGCTAAAGTTATAGGCTGGCCTAAATGCTTTACCCACATAAAAACGTGTGATGTCAATATAGCCTTGCTCGTTGTCAGCATCGACAATCGTGATTTTGATGGAACGAGCAATAACATAATCATGATCATAGGAAGTGAAACGTAAATGCCAATCATCAAAAGCACTGGGCACTAATTTATCTAATGGCCAGTTTAATTCGCCTAATGATTTCGCAGGAATAGCTTTAAGTACGCCAGAATCTAACACCAATTCGCCCGTACCATTTTCACCCGAATAATATTGAACCTGTACGGTGGCAGTATTGCTCAGGTTGTGTCGGTACAGATTAAACGTGCTTATTTGATAACGTTTATCAAGATTCGCGACAATAGTGGCACTGGTGCTCGCGATACGGGCTATTTCTTCATTACTGTAAAATTGGGTGTTGCTTAAGGGTAATGAAGCAACTGCAGTGCCATCGTTCAATGTGAGCGAGGCTAAATCCCATTGGTTTTCTGCTAGTATTTTTATATTGCCCGTTACAGCCATACTTCACACTCCATTGAGCCATTGGCCGTATTTTGTTGTCTGGAAATAATCACTGCATTAAGACCTTCATCAAAGCCAAAGCGGTTATAAGTTATATGAGCGCTATCACAAAGCAACACGCTAAACGGGGCAATAAAAGCCGTTAAACGATAAATCTTACGTATGACCTTTCGTTGGTTAGCAATGCGCTGTGCTTCGCTTTGAGTATCACTTTGATTGACAAAATAACTCGTTCGAGTTTCTTTGGTCGCTAGGGGATATTCACCATTTAATATCACGCTGTTATCAGCCTTAACTGTTTTAGCTTGGCTGGCATAATATTGCCTATCACTGGCGCTCAATGTTGCCGATAACTGTGATTCATCTTGAATGGTCCAGTTGTATTGGTATTGCATTTCAACCGATAAATAAGGTTGCTCTTTTGACACTAAATCAACGCTATTTAACGCGATAATACCTGGTGTTATCTTTACGTTATTTGCTTTGGGTAATTCAAAGCGAATAAGCTGAAATAAGCCCCGGGCATTGAAACGCCAGATACTGCCGACACTGGCGGCAATATCAGTTATCCATTGCGATAAATCGCTACCTTTTGTTAAATAAATACCCAAGGGTGCATTGTTAGCATTAGTCGAGAAGTCCAATAAATTCGCGGTATCAATGTCACTACTACCTATCACTAACTCCGCAATAAATTGACAAACCTCTGCAGTATTATTAATGGATAAATGATGTGCATCACAGGTTATTTTACCTGCTGCACTTGAGATAAGTGCAAAGCTACCATTGTTGTTAACGGTATAATCGGTCACCACAACTAATGGCACGCCATTATCACGAACCCCGTCAACAATCGCTGTATTGTCGGGGTGAAAACGATAAATGAGGTGGGTACTGTCAATTAACTCCGGACTAATATTGTTTACTTGGCCAAGTACGTAATTATCATTGGCCGGAACCTCTAATAACGCTTTTTTATCTCGGGTAATAAAAGTAAACACATCAGCACCGGCATTAACATCATCAATCACTACACTGATAATTTTACGATAGTCATCAACTAACCAGCTGCTGTCACCGAGAAAAACGTCAATGCTTTGCCAGTTGTAATCTTGCCAATGGTCAATACCGTTATTCACCACGCTAATATCACCAATGGCTTTGTCAGCATTGATTGACTCAATAATAAGGCTAGGAAATTCAACAAAGCGTTGCACAAAAGCGGTATTGGCAGGGGTGTCATTGGGCGTAGTCGTTTTACCCAATAAACTGAAATATTCAGTCCCTGCGCTATGCGTGGCAATAAAGAGAAGATCACGTTGTACATTTCGACGTTTTAACCACGTATTGTACTGTTCGTCTGAAATAGTCATTAGCCAAACTTCCTTGTTTTAGTCGTTAAACGATTATTTTTCAACTCACGTACAACTTCTTTGCTATCAGCGGCTTGTTCCACTTTTTCAGTGGCGATAATTAAACGTTCAATATTGTTATTCAGATTTTTTATTTCTGCTACAACGGCAGTATTATCGCCACCTGAGCCACTAACATTGATGCCATACTTACGCAGTGCAGCCGATGATTGTGGGTCCATGATAATTTCGCCTTGATGTATTTGCGCTATCTGATCATGTGGTACGTATGGCGTGCCTTTATCATACGAAGATAATACGTCACCAGAGCCGATACCTATATCTGGAATATCTATGTCTAAGTTTGGATTCAACACCCCGTTAATGGGTATTTCGATATCCAAATTAAGTTCAAGACCTGCAAGTGATGATATGTAAGCATCTTGTTTTGCAGCTTCGGCTAAACCGAGTTGATTCAATTTATTTTTTATGTCGTTTGCTAGTGCGCTATTGCCAAACCATGGCGCGAGTGAATTCCTAACATCACCACCAACCGTTCCAACAGCCGTTTCTAAATGCGTTAACGCTCTGCGTAAACTACTCGAGTCATTCGCATCATGAACAGCCCGAATAAGCGAAGTAAAATCAACAGTGGTATCAATACCTGCAATTGACGAGGCAAAATTGGCAGCTAGCGTATCGCCCAAGGTATCAATGGAGTCTGCAAAAGTAATGTCAGCCATTGTTGCATCAAGTGCTAAGCCAATAGTTTCAATTTGTGCTCGAATACCTTCAGGTAACTGCTCTAGATCTAAACCCATTGATTCAGCCAAAGTTGTTACATCTTCACCTGTCGCAAACGCAACGCTTTGTAACTGCGTTAAAATATTTCTAAGCAATTCACTTTGGTCAACCGCTTCTTCAACAATTAACGAATCATTAAGCTGCTCTAATAGTGCTGAACTGGTCAGCTCGTCTGACTCTGTAGGGGCAAGTGCAGCCCCGGTAATATCAGCCACCGTTGATAGCTGATTATTTACATCAACAAACAAATCTTTGTAAGTAGCACTTGAAGCAAATAATTCTTTACCTAGTGTTAATAAGGTAGATGCCGCCCCTCCAAGGCTATTAGCTGCATCAACATCACCATTTTCAGCGCGTGTAAACAATGCATCGAACTGGCTTTGTGCTTCATCAAATTTCGCGAGTGGATTTAACGTTGATAAATCATTTAACAATAATGACTGCATTAACGTGTTAAGTGTTTGACTTGCACTATGTAATGCATTTACTGCCGATAATTGCTCTTTATACGCGTTTTTAGACCCTCGATTAACTTCGTTAATGCGCTGTTGCTCAGTACGTATTTGCGCATTAACCTCGCTATTTAATAAATTAAGGTATTCGCCAATGGTGCTTGATAATGAATCACCTAATGACGATAAAATACCAGCAAATAATTCTTGACGATCACTTTCTAGCCCTTCCATTTGTGCATAATATTCGTCTAGTTGTGGAGATAACTTAACTAACGAGGCATAGGCTTTTTGACCTGATTGTGTTGTTAAATCTAACGCATCAACTAACGCACGAAACTCTTTACGTGTTTCAGGCAATACTGCAGAAGACGATTTAAATTGTGAGATTAATTGTTTTTGTAATATGTTGAATTTTTCTTCATCACTAAAGAACGCAGCAAAATAAGCATTGGTTGATTCACTAAAATTTTCAATGCCGCCCATCAACTCAACTAAGTTTTGGGTTATACCAATCTTTATTTCAGTCGAAACATCGGCTAACGTTTTACCAATATTTCCCATAGCACTATTAAAAATTGCTTGCTCTTGAGCTACGCGAATGAGTGTATCGTATAGCCCTTCACCGACTTGCTGAAATGTAACAATACCTGGTACCAGATAAGTGGCCATTAAATCTGATTGACTACTAAAAATAGCTTCAAGCTCTGCTTTTACTTCATCACCGCTTAAGTCTTTAAGGCTGATATTGGGTAAATCAATGACAAAGTTATCGAGGTTTTTAGTGATATCAAGACCAAGGACATCAACAGCGCTATTAATAGAATCACCAATATTTGAGAAAACTAGCGCTAACTCATGCTGTAACTGACCGTCAACATCTTCAAATTCTGTGTTATAACTCGTTTTAGAGGACGCACCCCAATATTTCTTTTTCTTGGTTTTAATGTCGTAATAGCTTTGCGCTTGGACAATACCTGACTCAAAGATGTCACCCATTGTTTGACTAACAATACTAATACCCGAATCAACCAATGATTTTTTCTTTGATGAAAAGCCGCTAAAAATTTTACCTACGATGCCCGTTGGATCAATTGCTTTGGCAAATTGACCAATAACACCACCAATTAACAACTCTTCTATTTTAGAGGTGGTACTTTTACTGCCAAGTTCACCACTATAACTTTCGCCATTAAACCGCCCAAAGTTACTAACAAGGCTAGTGGCCAAGTGAGTAATGTTGTTGTTTAAGTCGTATAAGCTATCATTCATTTGACGTAGCTCAGCGTATTGATCTAATTCAAGCGCTTCGATACGTTCATAAGCATTAAGTATTGATTGTGATTTTTCATCACTACCAAGTACAGTGCCTGTGCCTTGCGTTTTTTGTCGTTCTGCAGAGGTCGGTGGTGCAGAGCCTGAACTACCAAATGATCCACCAATTAGGCTTGCCATAATACCAATCATGGCAGCACCCGCAACAAAGCCAACAGGGAAAGGTGCTGTAAAAGCTGATGTAATAGCTGTTAACGCATTTGAACTTTGCTTAGTGGTTTCGTTGGCAACATGAACCCCTGTTTCCGTGGTGCTCATCACCATTTTTTGCACGGACATAGCCAAAGAAGCCACAGCCATCACTTGTTCTATTGCATGAAATGTTTTAGCTGCTTTTGATTTTTTATTAAACATTGACGCTGCAGCACCTGCTATTGAGCCATAACTGTTTATTTCAGATTGAGCGTTAGCACGGTTAAGTGCATATTCTTCTTTTTTCAACTTTCCTATATCAGCACCAACGGCCTGTTGTTTCTTATGATTGATTTCTATGGCTTTGGTATAAGCCCCCTGGCTAGTGAAAAGCTTTTCCATTTGCTGGCCGATACTACCAAACGTATCAACAATTACATTACCGGCACTGGCCCAGGCTTCGGCATATCCGTTCACACCATCGATTGCATTTTTATAAAAATCATCTTCGTGCTTTGTTAAATCACCTTTTTTCTGTTGCTCATATTGTGCTTCGGTCAGCGCGGTAACGGCTGCGATTTCGCCAATCGTGGCATCTTTAGATAACTTACTTAAGTTAGCATGCAGAAGTTTTTTGTTGGCAGTTAAGTTAAGCATGTGAACTTGCTCGCCAAGTGAAACGATTAGCTTTTGATTTGAAGTCAACTCTTCTGGTGTTGCTCCAGACTTGACACCCTTATTATTTGCTTTTGCCTCTGTATTTTTATTAATTGCTGCGGTGTTTGTCTCTTGCGCGTATTCGTGATTGATCAAACTAACAATTATTCTATCAACTGCTTCAATATCGGCTTGCCTTTGTTCCTCTAACACTTTCAATTCAGCGGTTGCTGTTTTTGCCGCGTCACTACTACCAGCTAAGCTTTCCGCGAAGTTTTTATAACCTTGCGCCATATCATCAGCGCCAACTTTAGATAAACCGTCACCAATTAAACCGTAAAGAGCACCCAGTTTGTTTTTTAGCCATGTGGTTAATTCACCCCACACTTGTTTTACTTTTGGTGCTACAGCTGAAAAAGCGTAGGTTAAATTAACTAGCCCTGTCTCCATAGCCCCGACAAATGCAAGCCCAGCAACGCGAACCTCTACAAATTGCTCACGCAAAAGACTGCCTATTTCCCAACCAGCAAAAGCAGCGAATAAGCTTAGCGCGGCAGTTTTTAACACACCAAATGCAGTTATGGCAGACCATGTTGCCGCGGTTGATGCTTGTAAGCTAGCTGAAAACAATGCTAACGGACCAACACCAGCGGTATAAGCCATTGAAGTAGCCAATACATTCATTGCTAAAAATCTTTTTGCAGCAGCCGCAATGGTTACCGCAATAGTTATCCCTTTAAAGCCTAGGACTAAGGCGCCGCCAACCATGACAATTTTTGCTATGGTAGCCAATGAAGCAACAAGTACTTTTAGTGAGCTACCGAAAGATTGAATGTTTTCTTTTGTGATGCCTATTTCTAGGCTCCATCCTCTGAAGTGATCACCCAGCGCAATAGTAAGTATTTCACCTAGGTTTTCTCTAAGATCACCGAGGGCATTACTAAACTGCGTAAAACCACCTGTAGATGCTGAGCCCAACGCTTTATTGGTCCCACCAACTTGATCTTCAATTTCACCTAATATTGATTCAAAATCTTTTGATTTTTTAGTTGCATCAGAAAGCGATATACCCGCAATAGACAACGCACCTGTTAAGCCCATAGATGCTTTACCCAATAAATTAGCTGCTCGAACTGAATCACCCCCCATTTTGGCGCTTAAATCAGCCATCACCCGAGTAGTTCTTGGTAGTAATTCGTCGGTAATATCTTTGTATGTGGTTAAAAACGATTGCCCTTTAATGAGCACCTCATCGCCAATAATCCCTTCTTTTTGTATTTGCGATGCTAATTTTTGTAATTGAGAAGACAAGCCTATAGTTGTTCTCCCCATGGACGCAATGGAAGCGTCAAGCAAAGATATAGCCTGTTCTTGTTGTGTAAAATCGTCAATAAATTGTTTGCCCGATGCAATACTAGCAATAGATGCGACAGCGCCGATAACTGATGCCTTTAACAAGCCAAATTTACTGGCCATTTGCCCAATAGAGTTATTTGATTTTTTAGTTTCATATTGAAAACGTTTTTGCTTACTGTTAAGTTTAGCTAACTCATCTTTAGTTGCTTTTATAGCAGTAACACCGCCCTTAGCGTTACCTTTGATAACCAAACCCACTTGATAGTTTTTAGCCATTGTTTTTCCGTTGCTCGCTGATTGCTGATAAAAACCCGCTTTCAATTAAACGAATTTCCTCAAAAAGTAGGGTTTGTTTTTCTATTGGTATTGCGGTCATCGCCATGACTGACTGTAAAGCAGGGTAATTAAGCCCGGTAATGCCTGACATGCTGACATTCCATTGCGTTTGACATTGTTGAAATAAAGTAAAAGCTGGGGTGTTTTCATCCCATAAATCGAACTTATCTGCGTGTTGTTGCTTTTGCCAAAAAGCCTCGGCATCGCCCTTTATTTGAATGACATCCTTGTCATCCTGCAAGTCTTGCTCGGTAGTTCCGCCGCCACCTGCACTAGCGAGATACTTGCCGAGGTCAATTAGTTTTTTGCTTTTAATGCCTCTCGACCAACAATAACTTCCATGAACTTTTTAATTAATGGGCGGCGCACATATTCCATTTCTAGCAACAGATCTAAAGTTTCGCTGTCATAAGGCACTTTGTTTTTGTCTTCATCAAGCAAGCCATCGATATTGATAATATTGTCGCGTAATACTTCATCATCGTTTGCATTACCAGCAGCTGAATCTTCAAGTAATTTTTTGGTTTCAGAAACGGGTAATTTCTTATACTCAACAACAATTTCCGAGCGCTTTGTTCTGCCAAGATCGGCCGGTACTTCGATGATTATTTTTTCTTTAATGCTGGTTACTGCTTTTATTGTAAAGGACATGGTATTTTCTCGCCGTTAGTAAATTAAATGAATGAATGAATGAATAAGCCGTAAGTAAAATAAGTAGCCAAACAGCGCACGGCTAAACACGCTGCTCGACTTAAACTTTATTTAATCGTTAGAACGAACTCGTCATCACCTGTATCAGGTATAAATGACAAACCGAGGTTGTAATGAAGTTCACCATCACCTTCTTGCTCACTAATTGTGGTCATCTGAACTTTAGGGGCGTCAATTTGAACGATGTTTCCTGCTGTTGTACCGTGAATAAGCTGCAATGCTTGCAAGGTAATGCCATTGTGACTTTCAACTTCTGCAAAGAAATCTTTAGTGCTTACATCTGGCGCTTGAACGCTAGTTGTACCTGTTGGTTTTCGGTCAGAAACGATCACTTCATTTTGATTAATCACGTTTCGCGCTTTTACATCACTGGCCATATCAAAAGAGATACTTTCAGCAATGGGGCTATATCCGCCAATTGTTAACGAGGTTTGCGCATTAGAAATTGGCAATGGATCAGCAAAATCCGTGTGATCTGCTGTAATAGCAGAAACATCTTCGGGCCGCTTGTAAAAGCCAATAAACTTAAAGCTAATGGTTGGGATGCCCTCTTTAGATAAGCTGAAAGAACTTGAACCACGCGCACCTTTAACCTCGTGAATTTGGTTAGTGCCGGCATTATTTTTTCGTAAATAAGCAAGGGTTACTGATTCATACCCAGAGCTTACTGGTTGATAAACAACATCTACGCTAGCGTTAATGGTTTCACTAAATCCTGAAGCTCTTAGTAAACAGCCGTAAGCTGGGGCTGTACCTGCAGCTTTAGCACCAGCTAATTCGACATCAAATGTAATTTCTACAAAAGGATTGGTGTTAATTTGTTCGGTATTACCTAAGCTAGCTCGATCTGTATCTCGACCAATGGTATTACCACTATATGGATTGATTGTTAGGTTTTTGGTTAACATAGCTTCAGCGCCAGTTAATACAGTCGCAACACCGTAAGTGGCTTCAATTTTCGCTAAAAGCGTTTTTGCACGAAATTTCATTATTTCTCTCCTGCTTTCTTATTTTTGGCAGGAGTTTTAGGATTCGCTGCCGCTATTTTTTCACTGTGCAACATGATTGGTTGCTGATTTGTTTTATGTTTCAGGACGCGTTTACCGTCCACAATTTCAAAGCTGCCGCCTGTATTCATAAGTTCACCTTTATTGATTTTTAGGTATAAAAAAACCACCGATTGGTGGTTTATGAGATTTGTTTGATCATGCTGGAGTCTTGATATATTTCTCGCCAAATCCTCAAGCCCCCCTCACTTTCTAGTGGTGAACCTCGAGCAAATTGTATTTCAAAATGCTGTGGCGTTTGTTGAAACCCAAGTAACTTATTTCTAACTACGGTTTGAAGTTCAACAACATCATTACCTGCTGTTAAAATTGCTATGCCATAAGCGCTATTTACTTTTTGCTTAATAACATTGTCGTAATCACTTTGTTCGCCATTTTGCCCGACACAATAAACCAGTAAAGCGGGAGTTTCTGCGTTAACGCCCGTAGCTGGCACCGAGAATGATATTTCCAAATCCAAGCGGTAGCAGTCTCGTTCTGCCTCATGGTCTTTTTGTTTGTCTAGTATTTCAATTGCATAATTACTATCGACCAAACTGGTAAGTAATTCTTTTGATTTAACAGCAAGGTTTTGTAGCTCTTTTTCACGTAACGAAACAATAAATGTATCGACTTGAGTTAATAAGTGTTTTTCAAAGTATTGGTTTTTTCCGCCAACAAGCATGTAAACAATATTTGGATAACTTGGGTTTTCTGGTAACTTCAACGAGTAAACATCAGTAGTTACTGCAGATAGAACGGTTGTTAACAAAGCTTCAGTGTCGATTTGGGGCGTTGTTGACGCGCTTCCTGCTTCGGTTACTTGTTTAAATTCGGTAGCAGAAGCCAATTGGTTAATAATGTTTTGTAAAATCATTGTGCTCTGATCCTATTAAGTGACTTAGCCATGCCTTTGTAAAACAAACCTTGTAAATTACTTTCGTTCTCTTGTAATGCATTAGCCATAAAAGGGTTGGCTTTTATGCCAGGGTGTTTTATTTTCCCCGAAGCATAACCAGTACGGCCTATTTTTAATGGTTTGTTATTTGATTGGATAACATGCGCTTTTACGCCATTTTCAACTAGGTTTGCTTTCCTAGATTGACTAAAGCCATTTACTTTTTTGTTCGGGCCAACGATGATAGCCACATCAACTGCGGCTATATTTAATCGTGACTTTTGCCGTTTATTTAAAGATTTATGATTGATGCTTTGCGCTAAGTACCCTTGGTCTTTGGGTGCATTTGCTGCCATAGATTTTTTTAGTGGCTTACTTAAAGTAACCAAACCTGATCTAACAACTTTGCTTTGAATAACGTCTTCAAGTTCGTTTAATTCTTTCAGTAATGTGCTTAGTTCACTATTTAAGTTTAATGAGAACATCGTTAACTTCTTTTTTCTGCATCAATAATTAATTCTTTACGGGTACCGAGCACATCACGACAACTAGTAATCTCGAATTCAACACCATTAAAGGTTAGTCGATTGTCTTCACTGACGTTAGCTGTATAACGGATAAAAATTATTAACTTAACTTTGCGACTTTTTCCGTGATCACTGTCACTTTCATCAGTTCTTGGTTGAGTTACTTTTGCGCGTACGGTTTTAAGTGGTAACCATGCCTCTTCTTTACCGTAATCACCATCTACATTGGTTCGCTGCAAAAATGATACTTTATTGCGTAACTCGCCAGACTTTAGCGCCACTAGCCAACCACCACTTCAGTAAACCCAGATAAACAAGCATTAAAAGCTGGGTTCACTGATAGATCGACATCAAGATCTGATTCGCGATAAACATATAAGGTTGATAGGGCTAGCATGATCGCTGATTGTATTGCTGCTTGTTTTGACTGCTTTAAATCAGCAAAAATAATGATGTTAACTGCATCATTAGGGGCTTCTGCTTGAGTTTTGTATAAGTCACGCTGAATAGCGTGTTCAACCATGCCAATAGCAGCACTAATAAACGTTTCGATAAGTGTATCATCGTCATGTTCAGTAACATTTAATTGATTTTTTGCAGTTTCTAATGAAACTATTGCCATGATAAAACCTTTATAATTAGTGGAAAAGCCAGCAATTACCGGCTTTTCATTTGACTATTTAACAGCGCTTACTGTTCTTTTTCTTCTTGGTAAGGTTTTGCTACCGCAGGTTTTAGCGCTAAGATGCTTTTTGCTGCATCAGCATCAAATCCTGCAATATCACCATTTGCATAGCGCTTGTGAGGCGCAACAAACTTAAGCACAACTTTTTCTTGTTTTAACTGAGAGCTTTTAGTGTTTTTTTCAGCTAAGGCTTTATCCTTAGATTCTTTTTCTTCTGACAGCTCGTCATGAAGAACCTTGAGTGCTGTTTCGTCTAGGCCTTTTGTAACTACCTCAACATTTAAGGCTGCAGCTAACAAAACTATTGCCGCTATCAATTCTTTTTTGTTCATGGTTTTACTCCTAGCTACATCACCAGGCTTAACTAAGTGATGTAACTATCAAATGAATATCAGGGTTTATAAAACTTACCAGGTAACTTCAGTACCTAGCTGCAAGCCTTCTAAATGACGGAAGCCAATGTCATTACCGGTTACAACACGCAACACTGATTGATTGCGCGAGTATGCAGAAACAAGCGTACCCGATGAATCGTTGTATGTTGCTTCACGGCTGAAATCAATAGTATAAACATCAGTTTCACCGATAATTACATCATTCCAATCAGCGAAGTAAATTTCTGATTCGTTAGTGCCTGCGCCAAGATTTACAGGGATATTAGTGGTGTGTTTGATAGGCCAGCCTTTTAAGAAACCGTTAGCCATTTCAGGGTAAACTTTATTGTTATTACCATCGCGCAAACCTTGCAGTTTCATGAATGAACGAGGAGATAGGGCCCAACCACACATAATCATGTTTGAGTCTGATTGCATCAAACCTAAAATCAAGGAATCAAGGTAAGCATCAATAGTGGCTAAGTTTGCTGTACCACTCCAAGCAACCACTCGGCCACCAGCAACAGCTGTAGCTTTAAAGCCAGTTGGAGTATCACTCGTACCATCATCACGTAAAAAAGCTTTATCTTGACGGTTAGAGATTGCATTAATCATATCGTTCAAGAAAATACCTTCTACACGAACACCTGCCTGACCAATCAATTCATTGGACATAGGAACGATAGACATTTGAGTTTTAGCAGCTAACTTCACATCATCAAGCGAAGCGCTTTCAGCATTTTGCGGTGCATTTTCACCCTTATAGCTTGAGTTAGCGCCACTTGCTAGTCGTGGCATTGTTAAGTTTCCATTAACTAGTGGAACAGTCTGTGCCCCAAGTGTGCGAACAACTGATTTTGGTCGTAATAATTCGATAATATCACTAGCAACATTTTCAGGAACTAATGCTCCACCTGAGCTGCTTGCTGTAGAAATTGCCATCGCAACATCATTATCACCAATTTCATTAGCTGCAAATTTTTCTGCTAATGCTAAGTCATTCTCACCAGCTGCCATTGACATAGCAAAGCGAGCTAGCTTTGAACCAGGGTAATCTTTTGGTGAAGATTTAACATGAATAGCAGCACTTACCGCGCTAGCAACAGGTTGAGCTGTCGCAATAGACATTTTTTCAGCCTGTTCCGCGCGTGAAATCTGACCGCCTAATTCATCAAATTGAGCTTGCATACTAGTGAACTGTTCTAGTTCATCAGAACTTAACTGTTCACCTTTTTGTTCTTTGTTCGCTAACACTTGTACTTTTTCAGCAATCATAGCCTGATCGCGGCGTAGTTCTTCAATGCGTTTTAGCATGGTGTTTACCTTATTTTAAGTATAAAAAAAGGCCACTAAATGCGACCTTATGGTGGTTGACTCTGCCGCGAGGCTAGAGCTGTGATTGCATACGCATGTGCGCTGCTTGGATTGAAATACTTTGCTGTGCCATTGGCGTTTGATTTGACAATACATTTTGAGTAATTTGATTGATAGCATCTTGCGGGGTTGCTAACCGATCGGCTAAACCGAGCTCTATGCCTTTTTGTCCTTCAAAGCAATCTGCTTCTGTTGCTATAACAGCCTCTGCAGTCATACCTCTATATTTAGCTACCGCATGAATAAATTTTTGATAGGTACTTTCCATGTTGCTTTCAATATTACTGCGTTCTTCTTCACTTAGTTCTGTGTCCGGATGGAAATCAATTTTACGGGCTCCACGATAGAAAGAGTGAATTTTTACACCTTGATCTTGATAGTACTGTGTTAAATCTAATCGCTTGGTATACACGCCAATGGAACCAACACCACTAGTATCTGAAACGATTATCTCAGAACAAGCGGCCGCAATTAAGTAGGCGCCTGAAAAAGCATTAAAATTAACAATGCAACGAATGGGCTTAATGCTGCGTGACTGATAAATAAATTCAGCTATTTCAAAAGCGCCTTGTGCATTGCCTCCACCTGAATTGACATCAAGAACTATTTCACTGATTCCATCATCATTAAGCGCTTTAGTTAGTTGAGTTCTTAGCAGCTCATAACTCATCATTTCTTCACACGCTTCAATTGAGAAACGACGAGGTACTAATATCCCATGAACAGGAATAACAGCTATACTTTCACCATGCTCAGGACTTCCAAGTTCAATAGTGTCAACATTACCTGCTGCCATTTCCTGACCACCACCAATGTGGTCAATTGAAGAACGAGCGATTTTGTTCTGCAAGAATGACGTTACTGCATCTGCAAGTTGCGCTGTTGCTAACAAAGGTACATTAAATGCCATTTGGGCAATGTGTGAATAATTAATAATTTTTTGACTTAATTGGTTGGGCATAATATTTGTTTAACCTCTGCTATACGTTCAGGTGAAGCTGCTTGAATGTTTTTATGAATTTCTTGGTTTTCTGAGTCAATCATATTTAATGGAGTTAAATACACATCACCACCTTTAACAGGTGGTAAGTTTTCTAAACGCCTAATATCGTTAACCGATAACCAACCCCACTGTCGACCAATAGCATAAGCATCATATCGAGATTTCATATCACCACGAATCAAGCCGGCAACATTAAACTCGATAAAATATTTTTTGCGCTCTGAGGGTAGAAGCAAGTCTCTGCGCATGGCAGATTCCCATCGTTTAAGCCATGGCATTAAGCCAAACACTACGTAATTTAATGACTGTTGCTCTATTGATTTGTAAGACTCACCCGCACTTTCGTTAAGCATTGATAACGGGATGCCGTACAAGCGTGAAAGATCAGCTACTGACATTTTTCGTGACTCGATAAGTTGCGCTTTATCGTTGTCCATTGCCATTTGCTTATAGGTCATGCCCTCTTGCAACATAGCGACACTGAACATATTACGAATGCCGGCATGTTTACCTACAAAAGAGTTAACTACGTTATCAATACCACCTTGTGTTGTAATCGGCTTAACCGGCACACCACCTGCTACGGCTGGACGCTCAATAACGCCTGACATTGTTGTGCCATTTGAAAAAACTTTCGATGCATGCTCTTCAACGGCTATAGCTAAACCGATACTATCAGCGCTTGTTTGTAAAGGAGACAGTCCCTGAAAGCCATCCATTGAGAATGCTTTTACATGGTGGACCATGCGCATTGGCAGCGTTTTGTTTTCTTCTATTAAATGGTAATAAGGTAAACCATCACGACCCTTTAATATTTGAACTTTGTCACGATGAATAGGGATTAATTCAGTGATGTTCGCCTTATTATCGCGTTCAATTAAGGCTATATGATTACCATTCAACCCTAAAAAACCTTGGGCTGTTTCGAAGTATTCAAAACTAGAGTCTTTTTTATTCGGTTGATTATGCAACAAATCATATAAAGGATGATCTAGTGCTTTTTTCCTTTGATCGCCATCACGCTCATAAACTTCACACGGCAATTGCGCTACTGACTCTGCCAATAATGTTACTGCTCGTCTTAAAGCCGATAAACCTAGCGCCGTTTTAGGATCAACAACTACGCCTGATTTAGCATAACTAGCTCGTGAAGACCCAAACATTCTAAAGTTACTAGCACTATCATCTGAATTACCAAAAAGGCCTGAGAAAAACATAAACTACTTCTTCTTTTTTTGATTATCAAGTGCACTTGCGCGTGCAAACAAAAATGAAAACATAATCAATGCAGTACCTAAGGTTATAAACCCAAATGGTGGAGCAAACAAAAACGCACCGTAAGACAATAATAAAATACCTATCAGGCCAATTAGGCCACTAATAACATCTGCTAGCATCCAACTGCCCCCGTATCATAAATAGAATCTTCTTCTTGAGGTTCACGCTCTTGTAGCATGGCCTCACCAATTGCCATCAATAAAGCGACAGCACCATCAATTTTGTTAATTGCTTTTTGCTTAATAGGCCTAACAACATCGTCATTGCCTGGTAAGTTTTTACCAACAACATTTGAAATATTCCAAGTCATGACAGGATTACCATCATGATGAAATCGCCCGTTATTGATAGCGGCCTCAAGTTCTTTCATTGGGTCGCTTAAGTTTGTGTAATTCTGGGTTACCGTTACAACTTCAAGGCCATCATCCATAAGGTGGTGACCAAGATTCGTTGCACCATGAGGATCAAGTGGTATTTTGATACTTGGTGTTTCTAAATGGCTAGCTAATATATCCTGATGAATTTCACGGTAATCAATTTCAGCACCGTCGGTAACACTTAGCACATCAAGATTTATGTATTTTTGGTATCGTTCGCCAAGTGATTTATTTTCATTATCAAATGCTGTGTCATAAGGGACCCAGAACTGGGGAGCTATGCAATACCAATGCTTTTTACCATCAATCATTTTCCAGAAGATACGAGCTTTTGAGTTCATATCTAGCTTACGAGCCAAATCGCATGCTTGAACGCAATCTTCACCAATAAACTGATCTATTGTTAATGTTTTATCTTCACACGCTTTCCATTTTTCCATGTTGAAATAAGCTTCTTTAGCAGAAACCCACATATTTAAATGTTTTGTTTTAAACCGGTTTGTGAAGCGAGGTCTTGATATTGCCTTTTGCTGCTGATTTAGCAAATAGTCAGCTTTTACTGATATACCGTAATTTGGATTTGCTTTGATTAAGGCTTCTGGCGCTGACCAATCATCCCCCTCATCGATACCAAATATTAAACCAAATAAAGTATCGTCTTTAAAACCTTGAAGCATTTCAATGACACGCTGTTCAAGATCATAACAAGGACTATCAATGTCGGTTCCTGCCGTTGTGATAACCAACATCATTGGTTGCTCACGAGCGCCCATACCTGTGTTGAATGTATCGTATTGCTCATCACTAGGATGCTCATGATACTCATCAACAATTGCAATGTGCGGTGAAGCACCATCACCTGGTTGGCCGATTACAGGTTCAAAAACTGAACCGTCAGTTTTAACTAACTTCTTGGCATTAACTTCAATACCAAATCGCTTTCGCAAGTTTGGTAACTTTGACACCATCAACTTGGCTGGTTTGAAAACCTCCCAAGCTTGTTTTTCATTAGTAGCACCACAAAATATTTCGGCGCCATATTCGTTATCAGCACAAAAACCATAAAGGCCAACTCCAGCAGCCACTGCTGACTTCCCGTTTTTACGAGGGACCTTTAAATACAGTTCTCGAAAACGGCGAGTGCCATCAGATTTTTTTAACCAACCAAAACCAACAGCAAAAAAGAAAAGCTGCCAAGGCTCCAGTGTAATCCTAAGCTTTCGCCTTAACCATTCACCTTTGGTGTGTGGTAAGAGTTGAATGAATTTACATATTCTTTCAGCTGCATCACGGTCAAACCGGTAAGGGTAGCTTTTCCGTTTTTCTTTTTTTAAATCGTCTAAATGACGTTTACATGCAAGTATCGTTAACTTACACGCGGGTATTTTTTTTGCGACTACTTCACGCGCGTATTTATTTGCTGCGTTGACATTCGGGTAAGTAGCCATTGGTTAAAATTCATTAAATTCGTTTTCACCTTCGTCATCTTTGCCACTTAAACCAGCCCCTACAACTCTAGAACGTGATAAAGGATCTAGCCCTAACAATGAACCCAGCATTTTTAATTGACCAACCGCTATTTTGTTAATATTTACCGATGGGTGAACTTTTTCACCACCGTCAGCCGTTGAGGAATATAAGGTTTTTGCCATATCTTCTTGAGTTTCAAGCATCAATGACCATGCGTTGCAATAAGCAACCAATATAGGCAAATCTTCACGAGATAATGTTCCTCGAGAAATCATTATTTTACTTTGAGCTTTCCAAAGATTAATTGCATTTTCATCACGGCATTGTTCTGGTGGGGCAACTCTTGTTAATGTCGGATCACCAACTGATAACAGCGCATCATTCTTTTTTCTTCCACCACCTGCTGCTCGAACTGCTGTCAAATTAACCTCGAAACCTTTTCCAAAAAAGTTTTCTTATTTCTCACGCGTAAAAATTGAATTAGGTGGCTGTACTGGTGGAACGTTTTGTTTTGAACAATTTTAGACCCCCTCCCCCTGACGAAGAGTGATAGCGGTATGACCATAGCGTCTAAGCACCTCATTAACGCTCTTGTTACGCTCCCAAGACGTCTTGATGGTTGCGCATTCACTACAGAAGCATGACAGGTTGCTGTACTTTTCTGTTCCGCCTTTGGAAACTGGCACTATATGCTCAGTAATCACACCTCTAACCACAATTGATGGAGTCATTAACAGGTGATTAATACAAAGATGGTTAGCTAATTCTTTTACATGTGGTGATATTTGATACTTCCACTGACTTGTGTGGTGTACACGCTTACCTTTAGCTGTCTGTTGTTTGCCATACTTGCCCCAGCTGGCGTTGCTAGCATGTTCATCACAGTACCCATGACGTTCAACGGTTGTCCTGCCGCATGATCTTTGTCGGCAGCGTTTAGGGGTTGCAGCTGGCATTAGCTTTTAATCAGCACTTTTAGTTCATCAATGCTTTTCTCGATGCGCTCAAAGTGTTTTTCTAATTGATCGTTTGTTACATACTTCTCGGCAACATGGAGCTGATATGCAGAAAACTCCTTGTTTATTACCTCAAGCCTACGGTATATATCACGCGCCAACGGTACAGCTATAGCATTCATTGCGGCTAAAACGAGTACTGCTATTTGGTATGCATCCATCACTTAGGCCTCAATAAATTTACAATACCTGACAATGTAGAAGTTGGTGCAGTATTTGTCAGCGCTTGATACTTCTGCTGTTTCTCTTTAGTACGTTTGCCAAAATAAGAATTAAGTAACCCTGAAGGAATGCCTAACAGCGCAGCAACTAACGGCCAGTTATCACCAATAGCCTTAACAGTGGCCGTGTCTTTTCCATTAATAGCAACGCCAAGCATGACAACCAAGCCAACGATAGCGAACGAAACAACCCAAGCCATCAACAAAGCAATGAAAGGCCTTGTAGAGTTACCTGTCTTGTCTACTTCACCTAGTGCGGTTATTACTTTGGTATGCTCTTTTATCTCGGTTATTTTAACGTCAAATTGCTTATCTAATAGTTCAGCTTGAGACTGTGGGTTCATTTTAGATATTGAACTTTGAATATCCGCGCCAGTAGCTTTTTCGGGTAACTTATCTTCATCTGACAAGAAACCATTCACCACTTTTAAAATAGCATTGCCACCAGGTATAACATCAGCAAGTATTGAACCGCCAACTTTCCCTAAGATACTTAATAAGTTCATTGCCAGGTGCCCAGATTCATTTGTATAGCTAGCTCTTCAGAGCGACCACCAACCTGCTTGGCCCATCGACTATCAAGCATTTCCACAGCTGCTTTTTCGTAATAGCAGTCATTGATAGCAGTAATCATGTTTTTGAATTTCAGAAAGCCTACAACACCTAAATTAAAAGCCATGTTTACACAAACAGCCTGCCTTGCAGAACCCAACAGAACCCACGGTAAGTGACCATCAATATTGCTTACCACTCCATTTACGTCATTGAGTAATAACTGCTCGGCTTCATCTTCTGTCATTGGCTCAACTGTGAACACATCACGGCCAAGCATTTTTAACTCTTCTGACGAAAAAGGATTGTTATCAACATTACGTCCATAACCGATCGTTTTTTTATCGGCAGAGCACTGATAATAATCAGAGCGAAAACCTTCGTGCCGCTTTAACTGCTCAATTAAGTTCATCATTATCAAACCCCTGAAATAAAAAAGCCCCATCAAACGATAGGGCAAGCATGTATAAGTAGCATTGTTCGCTACAAACAAAAAAGCCCCAACATTTCTGACGGGGCTTTAACAACAATAGCAAAATCATACGCTTTTTTAAGAGTTTAAAAAGGACTAATCTGTCCTATTATGAAAACAATTGAGTTACAATGTGCTTTTATCAACAAACAGAAAGGGATACTGTCAGTGCAAAAGCAACAACAAATGGAAAATCTATTCAAAAGGTTCTCTACCTTATGGTATTTAGGTTTTTTGGTAACCGGGTGTTTTTTAATTTTTCTCTACTATTACAACCTACCTCCTCCAAACTTTATCACTACTGAAGGTGATATTAAAAATGTAACGGTTAGCATTACGCAACCAAACTTGATATTCATTGTATTAAAAGAGATTGGTATAGCTCTTTGTGTTGCTGTATTTTTGGCCTTCACTATTGAGTTTCTTTCACATAAAAGAAAGGAGCTTGAGGAACAAAAAACGGGGCAGGATATTCTAGAGGCTGTTTATCGAAAATATATCCCTGAAAGCACATTCACTGAATTCGAAAGATGTTTGTTAAGGGGAACCTGTGAGCGAACCGACTATTTAATCGATTATACTATCAGGGAGTTTGAGGATGCTGAAAAAGACGGAATAATAGGTAATGATCATTACGCAGTAGAGATATACTCAAGCTACAACATCAGAAATTTATTAAATGAACCGGTAAAAATTGATCTATACTTTGAAATAGAAGTTCCTGTCGAGGAAGAATATACAAAAATAACAGAGATAAGTAGCTTTAAAATCAATGGCATTCAAAAAGTTGCTGAGGCTAAAAAACCAAACCATCATGGTGATTGCCATGTAAAAGTTGAGTTGGAGCTTAAGCCTGAATCTCATGCTTTTGTAGAAATGCACGGAGTGACAGCAAAAAGAACGATTGATCAGGAGGTTTGGGCTTCTAGAATACCTTCAGATGGCATAACAATATGCGTAAGAGCACCCAAGCACTTCGACATACATTGTAAAGCTAATAATTCTCATAAAATGGAGAAAAAAGGACCTAATATGTGGACATTACCTCACGGTATATTCCCTTTTCAATCTGTGGTACTATGGTGGAACGGTAACAAAAAGTAACATTTGAAGTAAAACCTTAACAATTTTCTAATAGATATTTGGTTTTAGCCGACATAGTATGTATAAAGACATTAATTAATTTAAAACAAAGCAACAAAACAAAACAAAACAAAATAAGATAGGGATAATTATGAATTTATTAAAATGTTCAATTGGCGGTGGAGGAAGTAATTAATCTTAAACTATTAATTACAATTCAACGCATAAAAAGTCACCACGAGGTGGCTTTTTTGCTTTCTGGCCTATAACAACTCTCTCTCTGCTTTTTTAATCCAAAATAAAAACGTCTTAGCATCACTAAAATAAAGTATCTGACCTTTATTAATATAACGCTGACGAATAGCTGTTTTGCACTTATGGCTCAACCTTTTCAAGCTATTGTCGATCACCTCGATATGATCTGGAACATGAATACTGTCTGAGCCATTAAATAAGTGTAAAGTACTCGAACTAGCACAGCCTACTTCACACGCTTCTTTGATAGCTTGTACATTTGATTTACTAGCAAAACCTTGACCCTCTTCTTGACGAGCCCAAAAATTACCCCATTGCTTCAGATCACTTTGAACGTCTTTAATTGTTCTCATTGGTGACTAACTCCATAGCTTCAACTAATGTCATTTTAAAAACATCAGTTATGATCCAAATGACATCATCAAATGGCACTGGCGTTTTACAACTTTCCCATCGCGAAATTGTTTTGATAGAAGGACCATGTGCAAAAGCAACATCTTCTTGAGTCATTCCTCTGGCTTCTCTTGCCAATTTAAGTAGCGCACCGCCCCTAACCATTAAATACATACCTCTCTGCTACTACCAGGTAATGTACAATCAAAGCTTTCAACTAGTAACCGGCTTACCAAGGGAAAGTTAGTAGCAACCATTTTTATAATCTCAGGGTTATCATCAATAATCAGCGAACGATCACTCATCTGATCGCTTAACTTATAAAATGCATCACGTTTAAAATGAACAGTACTTCTATTGTCATTCATTGGCCTCATGATCAGATCATAGTTAAAATTAAAGAAATGCTTCTGCAGCTGAACAAGTGTTTCTGCTCGAGCATTTTCACCACGAGCAGTAATAAAGGTTATTTTTCTGTATTGTTCATCATTTAGCATTTTGGCGTGATGCTTCACAAAGTTGATCCTTGGGGTTATTGGTGAATCACTAGCACACGCTTTATTGAACTCATCCCATGCAGCTGCACTATGTTTGTTCGTTGGTATCAAATCAACACGGTGAGTATTATCAAAAATGCAGCCATCAATATCGCAAATAAACATTATTACCCTTATTAACTAATCGTTCGTTAAATAACTTTTGGCGTGTTAATCGCCACTCTTCATCTTGCTGATTAAACCAATCTCTGAGCTTTTTTGAATCATGCTCATTAGCTAATTTGTATTTAGTTAAGCAATCCAACCGGTACCATTTTTGCTCTTTTAATTCGCCTGGTGTGCTCGGGCTAAACTTTGAAACATTAATAAATGAAGTCATAAATCACCTAAAATGACCTTTTAAAATATTCCGCCTATGGATACACCTAATTAAGCTACACACCATAAACACCGCGATTAATGCTTTTTTTGCTATTCAACCTAGACCGAGCCTAGACCAAGTTAAAACAGTTTTTATTTAATGATAAAAGCCATTCAACATGACGTTCTAATGCCTCAAGTCTTAAATCTTTAACCTTGGTATCCAAGTACGCTTCAGCTATTTTATTCAATTTATGATTAAGCATTTTTTCACCGACCATAAAATCAGTACCCTGCTCTGCCCATGCAATTCGTGCACATTTTCTTAAGTCATGTGATAACCATTCACCACCGCTAAAATCATTAATTAACGTTGAAGCAGTTGTTGAGCCCACGCACTCCTTTTCTGTCACACTAGGAAATACAAACTTGCCTTTATAATGCTTACTCTCTTGATACTGCTTCCAATGCTGCAGAAATTCAGCGATCAACTTAGGCAAATATATAGTGTGAGCTTCTGAGGTTTTAGTATCGCTCGAGGGAATGGTCCAAACTGACTGATCACCAAAATAGAAGTTCTTCCACTTGGCTTGTCTAGTTTCACCAATACGGGTACCTAACGTGATCATCATCATCACAATCACTTTGGTTATTGGCTTTTGCTCAGTTAACTCATCAAGTAGCGCTTGAACCATATAAGGTTGCAAAGCTGTTCCCTTTGGTCTGCTAATGAAATTACCAAAGTCAGTAATTTTCATACCGACTAACGGATTACTCTCAAGCATATGGAGATTACACGCTTCAGATACGGCCGTTTTAAGTGTTCTAAATAACTTTGCTACGGTTGCTTTCGCTAACTTCTTTTGCAGTGGCCATATAAAATGAGTATCTAAATAGGAATGAGATAAATCCTCAAAATTAGCGCTTTCAAGCAAAGGAATTAAATGACAATTCACTGCGCTTTTAATATCCTTTTTACGTTGGTGGCTTAAGTAAGCATCACCAGCTTTACGTTCTTCATACCAGGTAAGTAAATCACCAACATTACCAAAGCAATCTTTGATGATATTAGCCTCCTGCTTATCTCGTATTTTACTAATCAGTACACTAAAACCCTGTCTAATATCACGCGTCTTGCTCTCAGGCCATGAACCAACTTTCTGCCATTTTTTGTGATAAATAAACCAATAACCTTTTGCGCGATTACTGCTAAATCTGAACTGAACAAGAGGATTAAGCGAATCCCTAATACGTGCAACACTAGGTAATGCAGCATTGGCAGAAATAGCGCTATCAGTGATCTTTAACGTAATGAGTGACAACTACTTAGCCCCCTGATCATCAACATTGCCATCACCAGGTAATTTAATATTCATTGCCGTGAAGAACGAGTGAGCTATAAAGCCGCCAAATATTAAACCAACAACTAAACCTGTAAGCCAAATGACAAATAAATCAAACATTATGCAGCTCCCTGAACTTCTGGTAACGATGGTGTTTTAGGGTGATGTACCAATGACAAAGGATCTTGGTTAATCAATTTGATATTATCTGAACCGTATTTATAAACTTTTCGGCACTCAGTTATATCCCCAATGGTTACAGGGGCGCTTATAAATTCCATAAAGCCTTGCGCTAGGTTCTGAGCCTCATAATGCCCAATTAACTTGCGAGGGAATTCAGAAACGCCATGCTTGCTGTGGGCGTTATAGCGCTTTTCAAACTCTTTTGCTCGAAAAGGCAATTCATCTTCTCCAACCTTACAGAGTTTGGTCCAGCCGCCCATATCAGCAATAGTTGCATGAATATACCTATCGTCAAAACAAACAGTCGAACCACCACCAATAGAACCAATAGCCTTTTGAACTTTAGCCCAGGCTAGCATTGACCTTGTTTCTCTACTGCCCTCAATGTTTCGGATAATATTAGCTGGCTTAGGTGCAAACTGACCTACATCAGGGTCCACAATATGAGCGCCAAAAGCTTGCTCAACCACGTTAAAATCATATTTTTCTAAAGCATTCCACCAAATATTGATAACTGATGGAATTGTCTTTTGGTTGAACACTGCTAAGGCGCCCGTTAGCAACTCAGAAAATTGAACTCGTTGATTATTGTTCATTAGGATTTACCTCAATCTCAGCTTGTTGTGAAAAATTACCTGATAGCCATTGGTCTACTGCTTCTTGATTATGATCATCCACACTAAGGTTCTTGCTGCTAGTGTGCTTCATTGGTGTGGGAGTTAACCATTTTCTATCGCGAATAAAGTTTGTAATACCAAAAACAAATTGACCGTTAGCGTTAGTTTCCCAATCATTATTTTGTTTTGCTGCAAGGGTTAACCAATCAAATGCTGCTTGAGCATCTTCATCAGTAAGTTTTTCAGACTTCCAAGCATTCCAAGCACTCGCATCAGTTCCGCCTTTTCGATGTGCTGGGTATGATTTAAAAAATTTCTTAAACGCTTCTGGTTTTTTAAGACGAGGAGATACCGGTGTTTTATCGATGTCTGTTGTAATAGTGTCTTTTGTAGTAAGTATTTTTCTTTTGTGTGCACTTGTTTGGGGTGTGTTTTTAACCTGCCTAGGTGTTGGCTTAACCTGTTTAGGTGTTTTAATTAACCTAGGCAGGTTACTTTTGTTTACTTCTTTTTTAAGTAAAGTCCACTCAGAAACAACAGGGTTTATCCCTATTTTCTTACCTTCAGTAATTATGATACATCTATCTTTAAGCGCTTTTTTAATGTTTGATATGTGAGTAACGCCAATATCAGTTAACTCTGAAAGCTGGCTGTTACAAATCCAATCAGTTGCTTTTTGCCAACCAAATGTCTTAATCATAATGGCATGAACAATACGGCTCTCTCTATCGCTCAAATGCACCTTACAAAGTGCCAAACCCAATTCATTAGCCACGCGATAATAACCGTTATCAGTGTCTGCTTTCACGTACTCGCGCCCCTGAACTTGTTCTTCATTTTCTTTCGAAGGTGGAAAGTTGATTATCTTTGCTGAATTTGTCATACTAACTCCGTTGTAATTGAACCGCTTTTCAAATCTTTGGTCGGATTGAAGCGGTTTTTTTATGCCCGTCTGGTGGTAAAACACCAGACACCTTTAACTCTTTTCTTCTGCTGTAACCTACAGCTGTTTTAACTAGAAATCATTGAACACCTCTTTCGTTGACACTATCAACAAAAGAGGCTTAAACGTCATGCAACTTACCCATACTTAGCCCAAAACCTAGCGGTGAAAGCTTGCTAACATGCTGAGCCTCACTTGGTGGACTGTTACAGCTAAACGCCCTTGCATTGGTGTTGCATGTACCAATATGGAACACAGGCGGCATGATGATTGAGTAAACAAACCCAAACAGCCCGTATATAAATAAAATCACGCAGCAGCTCGCTCTAGATCTGATTTAATATCTAAGAGTAATTCAGCAATATCATCTGACATCAGATCGGCTAACTTAGCCAAGGCTTGGCCTTTTAAATCACGATCAGCAATTTCGATAGCAGGTTTATTTAGCTTCATAGCTAGTTCATCGATAGAAGATAAAACAGATCGTTTTGGCGTTAGTGACTTTTCTTCACCGTTAACTAAGGCTTTTGGTTCTAGGTCTTTACTTAAGACATTACAGTCTTTGGCCAAACTAATAGGTGCGGCTTCTTTCTGAACAGAAGACGAATATTTAACCTCACTGTTGACAGTATCAATACCAAGATATTTACGACCATCAGCTTTTAAGTAAATCTCATTGGCTGGTGTAACGTTTACATAGCCAATTTTCTTCAGCCCGTCCACAACCTCGGTAACTTCATTGCGCGCCATGCCTGTTTCTTTCACTAACTTAGCAAAACTAGATTTTACCGGGTGACTTTCACCAACAGCTTTAAGAATGGTGTTTTCATTAACATTTATTCTCATTTGTTTCTTTGCTCCATTTCATAATCGTCACGGCAATCTGCATCGCAGAAAAGCCCCTTACTTACCAATGCATCACAGTAATTACAGGCACCCGTTTCAGGAAGTGCTGGCTCACGCTTTAAATTCTTTAATGCCAGGCTTAATTCTAAATCTGTTTGTTTTTGTGCTTGGTCAACTACATCCATCTTTAAATTACCTATCTTGCTGTGGTTACTTGTGTAACCGCTAACTTATTGAATCCCAAACCTTTGGCAGTTAATCTGTACAACGACCAAGAAAACAAACTAACAACCAAAGGAAGGAAAAATATGAGTAATAAAAACGATATAGCTTTATTACCAGTAGTTGGCTGGGACATTAAATATATCTCTGCCTATCAATCAGTTGTGTTTCAACCTCACATATTACCAACGGCAATGACTGCCATAGACGACGCGCTTCCGACAAACAACTATGTGTTGACAGCAGAGCAATGTCTTGAACTTTCACAGTCCTTTGCTCGGGCAGCAAAAATAATTCAGGAGAGCTCTGTTGATATACCGGACAACATGAAGAACTAGCGCTTTTCTTTTGATTGCTAGAGGTCATTAGTTAACGCCTATGTTTTGAGAGTCTTTATAATTAACAGGCCTATTATCTGGGCTTATGATTGGGTATATGTCTGGCCTAAGCTCGTGTCGAGTAACAATTTTCCCCTTATCTTTTGTTGCTTCCTCTATTTTCAAAACGTACTCAGCAGGAACTACGCCTGTCTTGTTTAACCAGTGCCATATATTTTGCTGTTTAACACCAATAGCTTTCGCCAATGTTGATTGAAATTTAAATAATTCAACGGCTTTATTTAAAGCTACATTCTTTGGCGAGCTGCATTTTTTACTTTTCATTTTAAAAATCCTTAGAAATATACCGACAAAAATACATTTTAATTTGTATTTAGTCAACCATAATATCGGTTTGCATGTATTTTGACATATACTTGTTTTGTTTGTAGTATTACAAGCGAGTTTGTATTATTAAGGAATGGAAAAATGAACTTGGCGTTCAAAATGACTGAAATTACTGAAAGCTTAGGCCAAAGACTTAAAAGGTTAAGAAAAGCTAAAGGCTTAAGACAAGAAGATATTGCCAACATTGTAGGCATAAAGCCTCAATCAATTGGTGCGATAGAGAGAAATAACTCCGACTCATTAAAGATGCCTGAAATTGCTCAGGCTCTTGGTGTTTCATTGGTATATTTAAAGTCAGGAGAAGAGTCCAGCAGCCCATTAACACTTGTTCAAAACAACTTAAACGAGCCTGACGGGTATACGTTAGGAGATATATCAGAAGTATTACCACAAGCATTGAACAAAACAGTTAACACCGTTAGGAATATATTGATGCACCAAGGAGAATTAGAAGGAGGAGACTTTTCTTTAATTAAAAATAAAGACTTGGTACTACGAGTGCTGACCAAGGCAATATTGATGGAAGTTAGCGGGGATCTTCAAATATCTGGATTTGATGCCTTTGACGAGAAAGCAACTAACTCGAAAGCTGATTGATGCCTTGTGCTGCTTTATCCTCTGAGATCAGGCCTATATCTACAGATCTCCTGATGTTTTCCTTTCTATCAAACTCCAACTGCAAAAGTGCATTCTCAATATTTTCAGAGTAGCTGCCATTTAATAGTTCTTCATTTAGCCTTTCCTGCCTAAAATTGATATCAAGTGCTGCTGTTAGTATATCGTTCTTTAAGGTTGCGTTAAGGCTTATAACCTTCCCGTTATTGTTGGCTTTTTTCACCTCTCTGCGGTCACTTAAATCATTGTTGCTGTTTGAAAAAATACGATTGAATAATATGATCACTACGCCTAATAAAAGCATAGAGATCGCACCAAAAACATAACTGTACATCCTAACGAGTCCTTTTGAACAATGAAGTATTTAACCACAAAGCGGTAACAGAAATAGCCAAGCTTAATGCAGCAATTGCTACATTCATTATATTAATTCCAAAACTATATAAAGCATTGATGATTGGGGAATCGATTTCTAAATGCATTCTGAAAATATATTTAATAAGTGTAAGCATGCCAATAGATAAATTAGCAAACATAACCGTTTTCGCGAATTTCCCTAATTCAACATCTGATAATTCATGTATTTTATTCATTACATAAACACTAGATAACCAGCATGTGGCAAATATTAAGTACCACAAATGCCTAATCAGCTCCTTGTGTGTATCAAACATAGGAGTCATTTCAGACTGGGCATACTTCATGATTAAATTGAATAAAACAATAACCAAAAGGGTTATCAAAGCACTGTTAATTCTGCGACTAGAGTAAATTACACCTACAGCGCAAAAAATATTTATATAGACAACATAAACACCAAGTAAAACAAAGTTCTCATAGTATTGAGAAATATCAAACACAAATTAAATCCTTTTAAATAAGGGGCTCTCGACCCCTTAACATTGCCTACATAGAAATACTATTTAGGTTCAACTCCATCGCCACCAGTTTGAATGCTGGCTACGGGCTCCTCTTTCAGTTTTTCTTTCGCTTCCTGACTAATCTCAACCGTATCAACCAGGTTAGATGAACTAATAGGTTTAGCACTCTCAACTGGGGTGTTACCCGAGTTATCGACCACGGGCGCAGCTTCTTTATTAACTGAAACCGCATTTTGTAATTGATTATTACTTACATTACTAATTGTACTCACAATATTTTTCCTTTTTTTGTTAAAAAATGCAACTAATATTAACATAAAAACAAGCAGACAAACAAAAAATACAAGTAAATGCACTTTTCCCTTTGACAAAATACAAATCTGTTTGTATATTTACATGCATACCTTGATTGATGGATTAAACATGATTAAAGATACGAGCCCTACTCAAACACTAAATAAGCGTGAGCAAATGGCACTAGAAGCATTAAAAATATTATTACCAGAAGTTCAAAGTAAACGTTTTTTTGGTCACCAAGTTTCTTACGACTCCATGGCTAAAGACGCTGTTTACACGGCAGATGCATTGATAAGAGCGCTAAATGAAACGTAGGCTTTTAAGCTAACAAATCACGTTTGGTATTTCAGGACATAAATACAGTAAAACATGAAAAAGCACCATTACAAGTCATTACAGAGAAAGACGAAAATATAGGCAGTTATTAGAGGTTTATTACTTAGTATCTGAATATAAAGAACTTATTACTAAAAACACACGGCGAGATAGGAATGGATATAGTGACTAGTCAAATCGCAAACCACGTTAATACAGGCAAGCAGGTATATAGCAATGCAGCGCTTAATGAAAATGCTGTATGTGAGCTTTTTATCAAAGGTGTTGCTGACTTTAGCAATGGCGAGGTTGAACTTCATGAAGCGGTTGATCAAGCAATGAAAGATGAACGTGTATTAGTTTCAACTCTTATAGAAAGAATATTAACAGATGATTTAAGTGCTAAGACAGAACTTCGTCTACTCGTTAGCGGCATAGCAAGTCAAAAGAATTTAGCAATGGCAGAACGCCATTAAAGAAAAAGGCCGCGCATCTTTGGTGGAAGTAGCGGCCATTAACCGATAGCTCAATGAGCTGTCACAAACAAACGGAGTATAACATGGTTTCATCTACAGCAAACGTAAATACTACCCTAGACAAGATATCCAGCGCTACCGCTGCCGCAAAACGGGCAGGAATCAAAATTAGTACAGCCTTTCATGGTGATTTGTTTTGTTGTGTTGCATTAGAAAGCGACATTAATCGCACAATCGATTTAAACAGTCAAACAGCCAACCTTAAGCTTAACGCGTTGTTAACACATATATACGTGGTGACTCCTGCAGAACAAGCAATGAAAGGAGCTCACTAATGGCTAAAGCGACAAAAAAAACCATGCTTTTATTGGCAGAGTTGAACGCTTTATCAATTGAAGCACCAGCAAACATTGTTGACATAACCGTCACCGTTTTTGGTCACATTAAGCTGGTGACAATCAGAGTTACCCCTAATTGCTCAGAGCAAATGTATTTGAGCGGAAAGCAGCCTAAACCAGTAACTGACGTTATGTTTAGTGTTTTTGATGAAAGCGCCGAGGAATTAATTGGTGCTGCAATCGATACAGCGAATCAGTTAATTGGTGAAGTTGAATTCCAAGATAAGGATGCTGCGTAATGAAATATATCAAGTTAAGCAAAATAACTCTTCCACCAGGCGGCTGCTGTTACTCCGGCAGCAGTCGCCACATTTGAGGTTTGAATTATGTTTTCTATTTATGGCAAAAGCAGAGTTTTAGCAAAAAAAACAGTGAGTAAGTGGATGTTAAATAAAAACACGGTTGTCAGCAAAGAATTGAAAGAAGCTGTTAATGCCACTCAAAGTGAGAAGCAAATCATCATTGATAAGCATGTAGAGCAAGAATTTATCGATATGAACGTTAAGCGCTGCACTCATGAGTTTAGTACTCCTTACATCGCTAAAGAAGCACTAACCATAATGCTTAAAGATACTCACAACTTTTCTGACTTGGTCATGATGAAAAAAGCCAACAAATTAAACGCTGACCTCAAGGTCGTAATTAGCAAAACAACCGGTAAACCATTAATGCAATGGGTGCCAATAAATCAAGAAACAAAGCAACTGGCGGCGTAGCCCCAACATTAAAAAGGTAATAACTATGTGGTTTAACAACTTATTTATTTTCGCATTTACTCGTCCGTTCACTTGGACACAAGAGCAGCTTGAACAGCATTTGTCTGAGTGCTTATTTACTCCTTGTGGTTCTACTGAAATATCGCATTTTGGCTGGACTAATGCGCTAGGTAAACATGGCTCAAGCTCTGTTCATCAAGGTAATGGCAACTTACTTATCTGTGCTCGCAAAGAAGAGAAGATGCTCCCTGCCCCAGTAATCAAAGATATGGTTGAAGCGAAAATTGAACTGCTTGAAGTAGAACAAGGCCGTAGCGCAACCAAAAAAGAAAAGGAGCAATTTAAAGAGGACATTATCTTTGAACTTTTACCTCGAGCATTTTCTCGCATAACTGATACTCATGCCTACATTTGCCCTGAAAATAATATCATCGTTGTTAACTCAAGTAGCCGCGGTAAAGCTGAAGACTTATTGGCCCTACTACGAAAAGCACTAGGTACATTACCTGTAACAAGCTTTGATCCTGATGTGACAGCAGATGAAACCATGACTGACTGGCTTAACGAAAAAAGCTTAAGCGGTAAGTTTACTTTAGGCATGGAAGCAGAGTTCAATGCTCTTGGTGATGATGGTGCTATCGCTCGAGTTAAAAATCAAGATTTGATGGGTGATGAAGTTAAAGCGCATTTAGATGCAGATAAATACGTTTCCAAAATCGCCCTTGAGTGGGACGAGTCGCTTTCCTTTGTACTTAACGATGATTTATCAATTAAACGCCTTAAGTTCTTCGATGTAATCCATGAGCAAAACGATGATATTGATAGTGATGATGTATTAGCCAAGTTAGATGCTGATTTTGTATTAATGGCCGGTGAATTGAATCGCTTCATCATTGACTTGTTAGCAGAGTTTAGCCTTAAAACCACTGACTATCTTGATGGTTCAAAAGAAGAAGTTAAGTTACAAGCTGTAGAAAGTACTGACGAAGTAGACTCTCTATATGATGAAGCTAAAGCATTCGTCATTGAAACCCGAAGAGTATCGGTGTCTAGCATTCAACGTAAGTTCCGTATTGGTTACAACCGAGCAGCTCGCATTGTTGAGTTACTTGAGAATAACAAGGTCGTAACTTCACCTGGTAACAATGGTGCCAGAGAAGTTTTAGCAGCAGCTTAATATAAATTAATTCAGCGCTGTCGATGATGGCGCCATAAATCTTTGGTGGAAGATATGAACACTCAATTAGCAGAACAACAAACAGAACAAGCTTTACCTTTAGAGCAAGCAATAGAACAACTTATTGCTTCTTACCATGCTGACAATGAAAATGTGCAACAGTTATCGCAATCAGCAACCAATGTCAGTGAAGAAAATTCATTTTTAAAACTACAAGTCAAAACATTAACAGGTCGTATAGATACCGTTATTAATGAAAACGAACAGTTATTAGCTGCGAGAAAACGTGATGAAGCAAAAGAAAAAGATTTTAACAAGAAAGCGGAAATGGTTCGCGCTAATGCAGAAAAGCACATGCAACAGCTTGACCAAGCATTGCGACAAGAGCAGCAAGCCCAAAACAGCTTAAATGATGCGAATGACCTTCTTGCTCGTTATAAAGAAATTGGCACACCTAAACAAATACGTGAGCAACGTAAAGGTTACCAAGAAACAATCAAAAAACATCAAGCAGCTGAAACACAATTCAAACTTGAAATTAAAAATTATCGTCACGACTTGGCCAATAAAGACAAGGAAATCGCTGCTAAAAACCGTCAAATTGACGAGTTGGATTACACTAAAGTTTACAGTAAAAATGGTGACAATTTAGCTGTATACCCTTTGCTTTGTGAAACAGGACTAGGTGAGTCTGCAGTAAAACAAGTGCCTGTCTGGTACATGACTGATGAAGGTATTGGCGCTCTTTATATGCTTAATGAAGATGGCGAACCTGCCAGAGCACCAACCCCAAAAACAGGCATAAAACCGAAAAAAGAAACAATGGAATTAATTGGTACATTACTTCGAAAATTTCAGCGTAATGGCAACGTTGTCCATGCAGAAGACATTAAATTGTTGGAGTGTAAATAATGGCTGATTATATTCAAAGATTACTCGACTCAAAATTAAAGCGCACACATCGAGCAGAAGACGTACAAGACGAATGGAGAACTCCTGATCTTGAGTTCTTAGGACTTCAACAAATGTTTTGCCCGGCTAAAAGTTTCTCTATCGACTTATTTACTGATGGGACCATTAACAGCAAAGCGCCATTATTTTTTACTGCGAAAGAAAATGCAATAGAACAAGACTGGGGCAAATACTGTAAAGAGCAAGGCGTTGCTCCTATTGGCTTTGCCAACCCTCCATTTAGCAAAGCTTTTAAAGGAAAGTTAGCTGATGGCACTACGTGCACCGGCTTAAACTCAATAATGAAAAAAGCCTACATGGAAATGAAACTAGGATTCCATTCTGTATTTTTTGTACCAAGTAATATTGAAGCTGATTGGTTTCCTCATCGTTTATCTGAATACCCTGCAAGTGCTGTCTATAAGTTAGTAGGTGGTCGAGTTAGTTTTGATGTTCCTGAATGGTACAAGCAAGATCCTGAAGGTGGACAACCTAGCTCAAGCCGTGGCGGTATGGCCATAGTTATATTTGATCCTTCATACAAAGGCCGACCAATTGACGACATCGTTCCTCGCAATGACTTAAGAGAAATGGGTCAATTGATTTTAGATGAGCAAAACGAGGAAGCTGCGTAATGAAATTTAAATTCATCTGTGAGCTCTGCAAAAAAGAAGTTCAGCGCGGTAGAAAATTCAATGTCGACATCTTTGAATCTGACACTGAAACAACCGCAACTGGTCACGAATGCGCTGATGCAATATGTACAACGTGCGTAAATAAGTTAACTAATAAAATTAACAGTATGAGGAAGTAGCATAATGTCAGCAATACAACTACAACTATTAACCACTAAGCAAGTCTGCGACCTTTTTTGCATAACAGATCGCACTTTATATAACTGGGGCAAAAACAACCCTGACTTCCCTAAAGCGATCAAGCTTGGTGGTACAAACAAATACCGCCAAAGTGAAATTGAAACCTTTGTTGATTCACTAACAGCTAATGCGGCTTAGGCCGCTTGATAGCTATCAACTAAAAACTTTTATCAAAAAGGTGAAGGAATGGAAACCCCAAAATTTTTACTAGAAATGTCTGAGCAGCTAAATACTCAGGACAACCGAATGACCGCAGATCCTTTGTTCTGTGTTTATTACGATGAAAAAGTACCAACGTCCGAAGATTATGCCGAAGGTTATGAGTATATTGGCGAGGACGGAGTAATAGGCGATTTTGAAGAATTAAAAGCATTTCTTGATGATTACCATCATGACTTTGTATTAAATGCCGTCGTTGATTTGGAAAGTGATGATTTCGAGGATTTTACGGAAGATGATCTAGATTGTGATGAATTACCAAATGGCGTATTCAAAGGGTATTACCTAAAGAAAAAACATTTTGTTAAAGCATCTTTAACTGAGGTTGGAGCACAACAGTTCATTGACCGTAAACAACACGATTACGCCCCGCTTTATATTTATGCTGAATCTATGTGTTATCAGTGGCAAATGATTGAATTAAGGAAATGGATCAAATCGCTTACTAGCGATTCCATTAAAGCAGGCTGATATGAGCATAGTGAGAAGTAACTTAATGAGCAGGCCAAACTACTCGCCTTATTGTGGTGACGATAAATGTAGTCGAGGCATGCCAAGAACAAAATTTAACGGTAAACAATTTGAATGTGGCTGTGGTTGGGTATCTGGCTTTGATGATAAATTCATTACCAAGTATCTAGAATACCGTAAAACATTTACATCAAAATAGAGGTGAGTATGAATTACTATAGGGTGTGGTACACATACACAGAACCAAGTGAAGATTGCCCTGAAGTTTTGGTTACTGGTGGGTATATTGATACCCATGAAACATCACACAGCAGGGCTAAAAAATACGTAAGCAACGACTGCTACCTAAACAGAATTCGTGATAATTTCAAGGTGATAAAATCAGAGCTTTTAGAGAAAGATATACACCTATTGAAAAGGAATACTATTGGTGATGAAAAGCATATCGAGGGTGTTGCAGCAGCCTTCAAATTTGAAGGGGAAGAAATTGTAGTTACAGCAAAAACAAACTCTAAACTTCAAGATGTAGGCGTAAAACTTTTCGGTAGAGGATTCACTCTAAATAAAGAACAAATTAGACCAATAGCAATTACACGAAAGTAGGCTTTAAAATGATAATAGTATCTGCAGAAGGTCAGTTAAAAGCTGGTGATAAAATTATAATTATTGGTAAATCAACTTCGGATGATCAAAAAACAACTGTCAAAGAGGTGATCAAAGTTAATGGTAATGAAGAGATAATAATTAACAAAAAACAAAATAAGTATTTCATAACCAATATGCTTATTTCTGGTCAATCTTGGGCTAAACAAGTTCAAGTAATAAGTTAAACCAAATAAGCATCATAATTAACTAAAGCCGCCTCTCGCGGCTTTTTTTATTTGTGGTACAATGCGCCCCATAATTGAATGATGCAGAAACAACCAGAAAGGTTAAGAAAAGCATTTTATGTACACCAGTATGTGCACCAGCGAGATTAATTAAACCATGACAACCCTACAAGCCGCAGCGGTAGATATCCGCAGAACCTTTGCCATCATTTCGCATCCGGATGCGGGTAAAACAACCATTACTGAAAAAGTACTTTTGTTCGGTCAAGCTTTGCAAAAAGCAGGAACTGTAAAAGGTAAAAAATCAGGTCAACATGCAAAGTCCGACTGGATGGAAATGGAAAAAGAGCGTGGTATATCAATCACTACCTCGGTAATGCAATTTCCTTACAATAATTGTTTGGTAAATTTACTTGATACGCCCGGCCATGAAGATTTCTCGGAAGATACTTATCGTACATTGACTGCAGTAGATTCATGTTTAATGGTAATTGACGTTGCTAAAGGTGTTGAAGCACGTACCGTTAAATTAATGGAAGTTACTCGTCT
>OJGO01000091.1_pt1 | contig 50145 bp, 39 predicted proteins | sample 1594871 | NCBI WGS metagenome assembly OJGO01 (sample SAMN05416798, study PRJEB24817) | seawater metagenome | isolation source: Sea water | place: Canada:Atlantic | collected 2013-07 | reverse complement strand
CAAGTTTTAAGAGAGACGCTTTCTTATTATTAAGTTGCTCATTTAAATTAGACATATTTTTAGACAGCACTTGTTCTTTGCCTTCTAAAACACTTAATTCACGTTGGTATGAATCTAATTTTTGTTTGGTTTCTAAAAGCTTTAACTGCGAGATACCACCCGTTTTAGCAAGGGTGGTCATCATTGTTAATGTTTTTTCAGAGGCAATAATTTGATCTTTTAGTGCTGGTATTTCTTTCTCTACCGCATTGTATTCTGCTTGAGATTTAGCCACATCAGATTTTGATAATGACTCAATAGCAACAAGCTCACTATTCATGCTGCCTAATGCTTGGCGTTGTTGAAGTGCTAATCTTGGATATATCTCGTTATAATCATTAAAATCTGCTTCACGTCTCTCTTTAAAAGCCGACAATCTTTCTTTTTTCATCATCAAATTAGCATATTTACTCGCCAGCTCTTCTTTAGCCGATTGACTATTAATAGCAACAAAGTTAACTAAAACATCGCCTTTTTTAACCACATCACCTTCTTCTACAACAATTGCGTTAATCGTCCCACCTAGTTGACTTTGAATTACTTGGCGGTGTCCAAGAGGAACAACCTGACCTTGTGCTTTGGCTATTTCCTCAACTTTGGAAAAAATTGACCAGACTAATAAACAAAATATTGAGCCTAAAATCATAAAAGTAATATTTCTAATTACTTTTCTCTCTATAGGAGCTTCAATTGCATCAGAAAATTCATGTTCAGGCCATTGACGGTTAGCAAGTTGACGATTATTCATGATTTGATGTCTCCATTTCTTGTGAATTCTTTTCGGGAATTGGTCCTGCATATACAACACTACCTTTATCTAGAACAATCACTTTATCTGCGAGTTTTATTAATTCCGGATCATGACTACTAAAAACAATGGTCGCTTTGCCCTTTAAAGCTAAAACTGTCTTACTAAATGCAGCTCTCGCTTGCGGGTTTCTGTTCGCTAAGGGTTCATCTAAAATAATAAAGTTAGACTTTTTAAGAAATGCTCTGGCTAAATTGATGTAACTCCCTTCTACAGCTGAAAGCATGTTTGATGCATTATTTTCTAACATGACATTCAAATTTGAATTGAGCGCAATAAATAATGATTCACCGCCTGCTTGCTTTAATGCCGCAATTAATTCTTCATCTGTAGCCTTAGGTTTCGCAATGCGCAAATTGTCGGCTAATGTACCAGGAAATAAATCAGGCTCTGCAGGACAATAGCCTGCGTACTCTCTAAAGGTTTCAGCATCGTATTGTTTTAAGTTTTTATTGTTCACCATAATGTAACCAGCCTGTGGCTCAACCACACCAAGTAAAGACAGTAATAATGATGTTTTACCGCACGCATTAGGGCCGATCACTGCGACACAATCACCTGACTCAATATCAGCTGAGACACCTGATAACACGGGTTCTTGATTGGCACTGTATCTCAAAGTTATTTGATTTATTTTAATCATAGGTGGAGTTTCTCGGTCGGGTTGTTCTAATCGGTATTCATTTTGTTCCGGGCTTGCTCCCATAAACCGATCGAATTGTTGAATAGCACCACTCATCATGGTGAATTTCTGCCCTGATGAAAAGGCTAATTGAGCTGGCCCAGTAATTCGCCAAATTAACATGACACAGGCAATTAAAGCGCCAGCAGTAATGCTTTGATTTAATACTAAGAAAATTCCAGTAAATACAGTCGCTAAAGCAGTTAGCATGCTCAACGCATGCGCTGTGGCAGTTTTTAATCCATTACGTTTTGCGAAAAGGAAGTTTTGTCGACAAGACTCTCGACATTGTCTAAAAAACTCAACTCTACGTGCTTCAGTTTGGCCACTCGCTTTTAGTTGCAATACATTTTTAGATAACTCATTAATAGAGTTTTGATATTCACTGTTTATGGTAGGCACCACCCGTGCGGTATAGCGATTTAGTAACTTCATTACTAAGTAATATACAAACAACATAATAATAGGTACTAAAACTAACCAGCCACTTAAAAAGGCAATAGTTGCAAAAGCAATAATGGTGAAAGGTAAATCGATTAACCCTGCACCACCGGGTCCTGACACCATTCCTCTTACTTTTTCCGCATTTCTCATTCTTGCGATGTGGTTAGACAAACCAACGCGAGACAATACCATCAATGGCATTCTTAACAGTCGACTGAAAGTTATATCTGATAAGTCACGAGCAAATTTATTACTGGCACTGGCCACTATTTTGGCTCGAATGAGCCGACTACCAATTAATATAGCCAAGGCGATAAATGCGCCCAAGGCTATTTGGGGTAGTACATCAGGAGCTTGTCCACCAATAACTCTGTCATAAACAGACATAGTAAATAAAGGCACCGCTAATCCCGTTAAACTTGATAACAAACTTAGCCAAAATACCGGTTTATACCATTTCTTTTGTTTTGATAAATGTTGAGAAAATGTTTTGCTTGAAGACTTCTTCGTTGGCAGGTTTTCAATAATAATGACTTTTGCTTGCTCAAAATCCTCTCTAAAAGAGACCCTTTGCCAAGACTGTTCACCAGTTAACTGCTCATATTGATTGTTTTTACGTCGAGAAACAAAGGCCTCATTCTCTTGCGGAATAACCAAAAAAGGTAATAACGTATGGTCTATATCCTTTTTGTTCATCGGTCGAACATGGAAATTAATGCTGTATTTTCTTAAAACATCTAAGAGTTCAGTGGTATCTAATTGATCTAGCCGCATGTCTACAGAAATGCTATTTGCTTGAGAGTGTAAACCTAACTGTTGAAATAGTGCGATTAAGGCAAGCTTCAGGTCATTATGATTATTCATGAGTTGACCCTCCTTTTACAGACAAGTCAGTATTTTTCCCTTTCTCATTTGTCAGGGTCATGGTGACATCGCTTATTTCTGTTAATTCATCGAAGTAGGAAACCGCTAACATAGTCACCTCACCTTTTAAGGAGCGAAGTAAGGTTAACAATCTTGCTTGGGAGTCTGAATCAAGGGCTACCATAGGTTCATCTAGCAACAAAATAGACGGACTTTGCACAATGGCGCGTATTATTGCCATTAACTTTATAGCGCCTTTACCAATCATTTTGTTATTGTCTTCTGTTACTTGTGTTGCATAACCTGCGGGTAATTGTGCAATGGTATTTGTTAAGCCCAAAATATTAGCGTATTGCATTGCTAAGCTTTCGTATTGCGGCTGGAACATGGTCATATTTTCTAACAAACTACCGGCAAATAGCGTTGGCCAAGGAGGAACATACAAAACCGATTGCCGAAATTCATTTGCCGCATGTTCGGCTATCTCTACCCCATCAATAGAAATACTGCCACCATTTATATGCTTAAATAAGCCTAGTGTTTGCAGAACTGCACTTGCATGCGTTAGTGGATTTGATTGAATGGTACAAAGTTGGCCGGCTTGGATAGTTAATGACAATTGAGTTAATTTTGCCCCCATGTGTTCAAAGTTAACCGCCTTAAACTGTATAGGACCTAATGGTAGTTTTTCATTATAAATTTTGGCACTGGTAAATGCTTCTTTGGGAAGTGCTAATAATTCATCAACATTAGCCATTGCAACCTTTGCCGTCGCAATACGAGAACGAAGACTGACTATAGCACTCAGCGGCGCTACAGCCCTACCAGCTAAAATTGAACAGGCAGCTAAGCCGCCTGTAGTCAAATCACCATTTAGTACTGATAGGCACCCTAGTAACACTAAAATCAATGTTGTTGCTTGTGAAGCACCTTGAATTAATTCTTGTAATTTGGCTGACAACCAATCTATTTTTTCTTGCTCTGCTAAGCGTTTAAAATTTAACTCACGATATTCTCGCGATAACTGTTGCTCTAATGCTAACGCTTTTACTGTCGTAAGACCTGATAATACATGAAGTAAGATTGACGAGCGCTGGCTGTCTGTTGTCGACAATTCATTTGTTACTTTTGAGAGGTTTTTACTTATCAGTAACACCAGTGAAATAACAACACACCAGACGACGATGGGAATGAACACCAAAGGTCCACCAATATAGGCCACTAAACCGAGAAAAATTAACACAAAAGGAAAGTCCATCAAAGCTACTGCTGCTTGGCCTGAATATAAATCTCGCATTGTTGCAATACCAGACAAACTATTGAATAAACTACCGCTACCCATTTTATCTAAAGGCTGGTGGTCAGCTTCCATTACCTTATTCACGACATTTATTGTGGTTTGTAATTCGAAGTTAGCTGCAGAAGAGGCAAGCACCCAGCTTCTTGCATAGCGAAGAAACAACTCAAGTAATATCGCAATGGTCACTCCAATAACAAGCACAGAGGCAGTACCATAACTCTGATTAGGCAGAATTCGGTCGTAGATTTGCAGCATAGTAAAAGGGAGCGCTAACGATAACAAATTGATAAATACAGAAGAAAACGAGAGTTGGGTTAATGCGGTGGTATTATTTAACAAGTTAAAAGTAGCTTTCATTCCATTTAGTTCCTTAATTTTACTTATTGTTTTTATATATCATCACCTTATAGTAGTAGAAGCAGATGAAATAAAAAGTATTATCAAAAAAAACAATAAATAAATTTTAAATATGTATTTTTTTTGATGTCGATATACAACTCGACTTAAAATCACTTACATTCAATAACTTACTTCTTTAATGATAAAATAACAAGCAAGGTATGATGACAAAATACATTTAAATGCGTTTACTTAGAGTTTAATACGCTGTGAATAGATATTTAGTTCACGAGTTAAACAAGTATTCATAAGGAGAACAAAAGATTAAGTAACGCTTTACACAGCAAACTGGCATTAAATAACTCATCACATCACTTGTTGTAGGCCGAGCTATAAAATGTCATGCTCAACTTCGATCACCTTGTATTCAGTTCTATGTAAACTTTATAAAAAACAACTAAGTGAACTTAAATTATGATAAACCTGATAAAACCTTATCTTATTCAAGCACTGCTTAGTGATTTTCTCGTCGAGTCAAAACGTAAGTACGCTGATAGAAAACGTATTAAAAGTAACTTAAATCATCAAGTAACGGTTTACCTTGCTATAGATGACCCTTACAGCTATTTGCTACTGCAAACTCTCACTGAGTTACAGCACAGATATCAAATAGAATTTGACTTCAGGACTGTACTTAACAAGCAAACAGCAATGTTTCCCGCACCCGAATTATGGGCAGACAATGCATTTCAAGACAGTGTATTTCTAGCAGAGCTTTACCAGCTAAGTTTTCCAGCAAAGCCGCCTGAAATCAGCGAGCACCAAATTTTAACGGCAACAGCTCAGCTACTTCACAATGAATTACAACCGGGATATTTACCCCAAGCACTCGAAATATTTTCAAGCTACTGGCAAGGAGACAAAAATGCGTTAGCCTCTTTGATTGACACCGTAATACAAAATCATAGCGAATGTTATCAGCAACATTTAAGCAGTAACGAAACAATGTTAAAGCAGCATGGGCATTATCAATCAGCTATGCTCAATTATGGTGGTGAGTGGTATTGGGGAGTTGACCGTTTACAGTATTTAGAAAGGCGCTTAAATAATTTACACCTGTCGGCTGGTCAAAATGTTCTTTTTGACCAAACCCATAAAATTCATCAATCAGACAATGCATTACCAGTTACCAATGATGAAAAATCGCCTTTAATTATGTATTGGTCAATACGCAGCCCATATTCATATATTGGCTTGTTACGGGCAAAACGTTTAGCGGCTCACTTTCAAGTTCCCCTAGTGGTAAAACCAATACTACCTATGGTGATGCGACGTATGATGGTACCCAAAAGCAAACGTATGTACATTTTACATGACGTAAAGCGTGAAGCATCAGCCCTTAGTATTCCCTTTGGCAAAGTAGCCGACCCGTTAGGAAAAGGCGTAGAGCGTTGCTATGCCCTGTTTGAATACGCTAGTGTTAACCAATTAGGCATTGAATTTTTATTAACCTACGCACAAGCCGTTTGGTCAAAAGGAATATGTTCTGAAACTGATGCAGGATTAAAGCTTATTGTTGAACAATCGGGGCTTAATTGGTTTGAAGCTAAACAATACCTCAACGATGACAACTGGAAAATTTGGGCTCAAAGCAACTTGCTTTGCTTATATCAACATAATAAATGGGGAGTGCCTAGTTTTACTTTTGAAAATACCACAGTATTTGGGCAAGATAGATTATTACAAATACAACAGGCGATAGTATCTTCACAACAAAAAGATTAACGCTAATAGAGATTATTAGCGTGATAAATACCGCTTACTGCTGTTAATACCGTGATTTTAGCTCATATGCTGTTGTTGTCGTTTTAATGACTTGTTTTTAGTGATTGATTGAGTTTGATCAGCCGCATAAAGATTGAGGCCGTTAAAGAGACTTTTTAATTTCGTTGCCTCGTAATCTAATTCAATTTTTTCAATAACAAGCTGATGCTTTTCCGGAAACAATGCTTCCACGGATTGCGAAATTAGCTCGAATAATTTCTTCAAACTAATTTTATGGATTTGCCCTGTTTTGTTATAGATCCATTCGGTGATCGCCATAAAGTCATCAAACGGTTCGTCTGACAATATATGGGGTAAAGCGTATTTAAAACGGCCTGAGTTACCGATCATGTCCCAATAGCGCGCAAAACGGTTAATGCGTTGCATTGTGCTAAAGCTCACCCTATCTGTGCTTAATATATTAAAGGGAGGCAGTGGGTTAAAACGTAAATCGAATGCTTCTGTATGCCTTATTATGGGGCTACCTTTCAATCGTTTAAGAATACCCATTTGAATTTCATGTGGACGACAATGATAAAGTTGGTTGAAGCTATCTTTAAAGGTGTCGAAGGTTTCTCCTGGTAAGCCAAAGATAAGATCAGCATGAATATGTGCCGAGGTATTATCTCGTAACCACAGTAAGTTTTCTTTTGATTTAGCATTATTTTGCTTACGGCTGATATTCTTTTGAACTTCAGTGTTAAAGGTTTGTATGCCGATTTCAAACTGTAAACTGCCCTCAGGAAACTGCGCTAACAACTCTTTTAGCTTTCTAGGCAGGTGATCAGGTACTACTTCAAAGTGAAGATAAAGGTCGTCAGTCATTTTGTCTAAGAAGAACTGCATAATTTGCATGGTGGTATTTATGTTTAGATTAAAAGTTCTATCGATAAATTTAAAGTTTCTGGCGCCCCGTTGATAGAGGATTTCCATTTGCTCAAGAAAGGTGGTCAACTCAAATGGAGTGGACGATTTATCTAAAGACGATAAACAAAATTCACATTTAAACGGGCAACCGCGAGATGCTTCCACATATAGCAGCCGATGCTTTAAATCTTCATCGGTATAATACTCATACGGCAATGCTATTTCTGCTAACGGAACAGGTTTAGAGTTAAGCACTTTTTTATCGGGTGGTGTTTCATTGATAATATCTTTGCAGAGTTGGTAAAAACTTATATCTGCCGGTCCCGTTAAGACATAATCTGCACAGGCAACAATTGCTTGTTGCTCCGTTTCATAGCTCACTTCTGGGCCGCCTAAAACAATGGTAATTTCTGGCGCTATCACTTTTAACAAGTTAACCACATCAGTGGTTTCAACGATGTTCCAGATATAGACACCAAAGCCGACAATATCAGGTTTCGATGCTAATATTTGTTCAACTATATCAATGGCACGAGTTTGGATAATAAATTCTTTTATTTCACAATATTGCTGTAACTCTTTTAAGTTCGCGTAAAGGTAACGTAAACCAAAACTGGTATGGAAGAACCTTGCGTTGAGTGTCGCAAGTACAATTTTAGGAGAGGCTTTATCAATTTTATGGCTGCTTTGAGCAATACCCGCAGTACTTTCTTCTATCAACGCTGATTTCAGCGATTCAGATTGGATTAAATCAAGCGTACTATTCTCTGTGAACGGGATCTGCGTAACGCTTAATTCTGGATGATTTTTTTGCTTTGCCATACTAGATTTAAATACCTTGGATTAAAGACCGCTACTGATGATGCGATAATTATACGGTGATTGCTGACGTTATGCAGAAATATTGTTGATGCAAGCAATAGAGCTGATTAATTATTTTGTTAAGCCTTAACCATTAAATTGTTCAAATTTTGTTAACAACTCAGAGGCTATTTTATTTTGCCCTTTCACTTTTAAGACATCGATAATACATTCGATAGTACACAGACCACCTCTAGGTTGATTAGCTCTAAGTTTATATACAGATTCATTTGCTGTTTTCAACGTGATGTGTCGAGCATCTTGTAAATATTGACTGTGATTGAAGATCTTTTTTGACTCCTGCCATGTAGCATCAATAATAATGACATTTTCATATGCTGCAATGTCTGCTGACGATTCGGTCGATGATGATTCGCCCTTAGAATATAACAATACCGCCTCATTATTTTCTATCAATCTCAACAGGTCTTTATTGGGATTTACTCTTTCCCAAACTATACGTTCAACAAATTCACTCGCATTGTCTAAAGCTATAGAGCCAGTATTGGTTGCTCTGTGCAATTCTCGCTCATGTGTCAGTAAAAATATTTTCATTTTTCAATAGGTTTCCACATTATCCGATGTAGGTTTACATGCTCACTTTTTAACAAAAGTGACATTCTGCTCAACATTTGAGTAAGCCGTTCAATCACGTATTCACGTATCTAGCTAAAATAATCGGTTAAAAAATCAATAAAGGCTCTTATTCTAAATGGGAGATAGTCACTGCTTTTATACACAGCGTACATTGGAAGTGAACGCTTTTGCAGATCTGGATAAATTTCAATAAGTTCTTGGTTTTCAAAGTAGTCTTGTACCATCCATTTAGGCATGGCAGCAATCCCCTGGTCTAACAGCGCCATTTTTACAATCATTTCTGGACTATCTGAAGATATGATTTCTTTAACAACACATTTTTCATTATTTAATAACCAGATATTAGATGGATTGCTTAATGAATAAGTAATACATGAATGCTCTTTGATGTCTCTACTCTTTATTGGGGTGCCATATCGCTTCAAATAGACAGGCGATGCGAAATAGCAAAGTTCATGTTCAAGTAGCTTTTTAGCTTTCAAACCAGAATCTTTAAGATGTGAAGCTCGAATAGCAATGTCTATATCATCGTTATAGAGATCGACCAGCTTATCATTGACTGAGATATTAACTGTGACATCGGGGTAAAGAGATAAAAACTTTCCAATAGGCTCAGCTAACTTTTGTGTAGCAAAAGCAGAAGGTGCTGATATTTCTAAATGGCCTACAACCTTGTTTAGTTCGTTTTTAAGCCTTAGCTCTGTCTGCGTCATCTGCTCAATCAAACCAAGACAATAGCTTAGGTATTCTTCCCCACTGCTCGTGAGGCGAATTTTACGCGAAGTACGGTGAAAAAGCATGAAGCCAAGCTCGTTTTCTAGCCATGCTATTTTCTTACTCACGGCTCCTTGTGTCATATTAAGCTCGTTAGCGGTACGGGTAAAACTACCTAAACGAGCAACATGGCAAAAGAGTGTTATGCAATTAAATTTATCCACATACATTCCAAATAGGAATACCAATAAGTGCAAATTTAGCATTTATACATCATCTTTGGAATGATTTAATTGGTGTATATATAATCTTTGGAGTTAACGCATGACCTTACTTACTATTTTTTTAGCATTGTTCTTCACCTTCGCAAGTTCAATAAAGATATTGGGCTGGCAGAAATTTATCTTTGCAGCCCAATTGGCTTTTTTCAAAAAATACGGCCTAAATCGAGTACAGATGTTGTTGGTTGGGATCGTTGAACTAATAGCGGCTATCTTACTGATCAGTTCAATCTATATAAGTGATGATATTTTGAACGGCGTTGGCTCTGTGATGATAGCAATAACCTCAATTGGTGCAATTTACTTTCACCTGACTTACGACACCATTAAAGATGCGATACCAGCGCTTATTACATTGACGTTAGCAAGTGTTTTAATTTTTGCCAATAGCGCTTTTTTACAAGTCGTATATTAGGTAATGTGGGAAGTAATTGGTAACTTTTAGAGCAACCAATTTTACCTGTGATGGCTACCTGCTATAACCAAATGAACATTTAAGCGAAAAATAACAGCTGTCGTTGTCACCTGTCATGGTTATTAATTTTCTTCCGCTTCTTGTAGCCATTTAACAATAACAACATACCCAATGCTGCAATCAAATGTTTTAATGTATGACCACTTAAGGCTGTTATTACTTCAAAAATAAACGTGTCAAAATGTTCAAACAGTTTGGCTAAAATATAAGTTAGGAAAAGCCACCAATATCTATTGCCATAACTAAATGTTGGTTTCATAAATAGCAAGATTAACGGTATCGCTATTATTGGTAGAAATTGAACTAGGATATAAAATCGCAAGTCGCCCGCTCCATTACTCTCAGTGTAATGCCAATAAAGCACAGACGCTCCCCCAACGATAAGTAAGGGGTATAACAAACGTTTACCGAGTTCAACACAGAGATATTCGGCAATAATGATCGCGATTAATGCCATAAAAGCCAATGTCATGGGTAATCGATCCCATACTAATGTTCTGTTACTTGGCCAAAGGTGATAATAACTAGAGCCAAAACCAATCAGCAACAGCCCGAGAAATAAGAAACAATAGCCGACTTTCAGTTCATCTATTATCGATATTTTATTAGAGATATAGAGGCTGTACAGCCCCATAAACCCAACGATAATAAAGGGAATATTAGAAAGCACATTGAAAAAATTAGGAATAGAAAAGATGGTGCGATTATCGGAAAAATTATGATATTCAAGTGACTGCGCTATCGGCTCTTGCAGTAATACAGCCACAGTAATGCATAACAATACGATAAAAATACCGATAATCCCTTTACGGTTATAAATCATTGTCATGTACCTTTTCTCTCGGTCTTTCATCAATATAACTATCCTTGTATAGCAAAATTCTACTATAAAGATAATTTTTAGACATTAATACAGTGCTTGATGGAGACGTGTCGAAAGCAATGATTGAAAAAAAACTATAAACTGGCTTACTGAAATATGAATAGGATAATTCTCTTACAAGAGAAGTTATGATTGCAAAAGCTACAGCTTATATTATTCTCAGTTAGCCAATCTACAGTAAATCAGTGTGATTAATTTGAAGCAGCAGGTATACATCGCTTTATTACGCTTTTATGTCTAGATATTTTCTTACATACTTTGTTATCGTTGGTTTGTTTTTCTAACGATTCCTCGTTATTAGAGTTTTGAACATTGCTACAACCTGAGAGGATGATCGCTAATAATACCAGTGTTTGTTTTTTCATTATATATTCCTTAAATGATGGGTTTGTGGAGCGAAATAATTAAAGTATTGCGAAAATCAGTATTAAATGGATACGTAAAGTAGTACTTAATTAAAGTGTGATTTGAAAAATATCTGTCTCTCAATAAACTTTAAATAAGAGTTAGCCCTGAAGAGTCAAAAACAGTTAGTCTCTCTTTTGAACGGATGTACTCAGTGCAGGTATGTTATTGCTACTCAGTAAATCAGCTTTCATTTTTTGATAAATATGTTTAGCTAAATCGAGTCGGTTTTCTAACTCATCTTTTTGTTTACCAAATGTCTGTTCAAGCTGAGTTGTTTCCCAAAACTCCAACTCCTTATTTACATCTAACTTAATGTGTTTAAGCGTCTCCAATCGAGCTAACATAATATCGATCAGCTCAGGTACCTGATTTTTGCAACTGCTACTCCCTTTATTATCTTCAAGATATATAGCCCCTGTATGGGCTAGCGCATAATCATTCCCTTTTCCTCTCAATGCTAACCAGCCACTAGCATCGTTAGGTATTTGATACTGAAAACTCAAAACTTCACCATCCTTTTCTGTCGCTTTCACTTGCTTAATCACCTTTCCACAATGGATAAGTTCTAACGTCGACAAAGTGTCGTAATCACTATTTATCGCTATTCGTGCCGTGATATTAAGCAGAGGGTTAGTTTCCACATCAAGCCGTGAGCCAATCCCTTTACCATTAACAGACAGCGCTAAATATGGGAGATTTGAAACATAAGTATTGCCATTTTTTAATTGCTGATACCAAGCATGAACAGTGTCATTTTTAACATTTGAAGTATTATTTACTGGCATTTTCACATAACTTCTTACAGCACCTGGCTGTTCAAAGTAAGGGTAATCAGAGCCCGCTGCAGGCGCTAACTTATAACCCAAGTTAAGAAATTCATACCAAAATTTAGTTCTAAGACGTTGATTTTGCATTACCTCTACAAAATCTATCAAACCAAATGGCATGTCTAATGCTAACCCTAGTGAGGCATTAAACTCTTTAGACCCCACATGGGCATAACCAATTAATGCTTTTTGTTGTTTGTAGAAATCAAAATATTTGTGATAAAGAAAAAAACTATCCGGTTGTTTAAACGATTCTTTTACATTGAGCGCAATAGAATGACCACGATGCGCAGTACGTGGGCCTTCAATCCCAGGTACTAAACTATAACCTTGCTCAGTAAATATGCCTGCCTCACCAAAACTGTATTGTTTATAGTGATCGGTTTCATTAGTAGACATCTCTAACAAATTTGAGAAGTGAATGTCTTCCGCTTCAAGTACCTTAACTAAGTTTTCATTATCTTTTTCTTCCCTTTCAATATGAATATGAACATCACCCGAATACCAGCCCATGCTAGGCAAATCCATCCAACGATCCATTTTGATAGTGAGGTTCACTGATGCTTGATTTTCTTTCACAATAAATTGCTTTTTGTTAATCCTATATTCAGGACCTTTTGTAGCAATTAGAGTATAAGTATCTGGCTCAAGTACTTGGCTAAAATGACTATCTACATAGGAATAATAGCGATTATCATGGGGCCAAAATTGATAAGGTGGACTGTAAGCAGGTAAGCTGTGCTGTTGCGATTTATCCTCATAAAAAGGCAAAGATAACTCTGTATTTTTAAGTAAAACAGCAGAGCCTTTGCTATCGTATAAACCGAATCTAACAGGTGTAGCTCTATTATCATCAATAAAGTTAAAGTTAACTTTGCTTTTTTGAACGCTATTGGTGGTCTCTCTATGAGAGTTATTATTTATATTGCTTATAATGGCAACATCGCAAAGTACAAAAGTTGTATGGCTATGTTTTGCTAAACTTGCTTCATAAAGCATTGTTTCATTGGTCGTTAATACAAAATCAGTATTACTAATGCCTCTATTAGCAAACCGCGCTTTGTTGAAAGTAACGCTAACCCAAACAAGATTACCTTGTTGATCCGTCTTTTCATCAATTTCAATTAAGCCGTTGGCTTTCTCGCTGCCATGCTGATCAAACCCATACACTAATGATTTAGTTTGCAAGCGATCAATTAAAAACTTAACACTGACATCCTCATTGATATCGAATGCGTAGTCATCATTGACATCAAAAGCTAAAAAATTCGCTTTAACACAATGTTTAGGATTACCGATGTTATCATCTATTGTCAGCAATTCAGTTTTTTCACGTTTACTAAAGGCATAGACCCCAAATGACACAGGGTAACCAGCACTAATAACGCGATCAATATTCGGAACATGAAAGTCTAAGACTTCCACCCCCCTTGGATTACTGGCATTTTTACCGTGATGTTCACCATCATGTGCTACTGCACAATCAGATAACGACATCAAGAAAGCTAATATGCTTATTTGATAAAAACGCATATGATTCAACAAAATACTTCCCTCAATCATTAGCTAATTTAAGCATTGCTTGTAGCAACACATTAGCGCCAGCACTCAGATCTTCTGCTTTAGCATTTTCTGCTTCATTGTGAGAAAGACCGTCTTCACAGGGTACAAAAATCATACTGGTTGGGACTTTTTCAGCAACATATAAAGAATCATGGCCTGCACCACTGACCATTTTCATCGAGGTGTAACCTAATTCATTTACCGACTCTTCAACCGCATTAACGCATAAGTCGTCGAACTCAGTCACCTTCATTTGCCACGCTTCATTTAATTGATACTCAACTCCCATAGACTGACAAACACTGGCAACATAAGCGCTAAATGTTTCTGCCATAGCTTCGATAACATCTACTTTAGGATGCCTTATATCTATATGTACTTTCATCAATTCAGGTACTGTATTTGGCGAACCTGGTAAAACTTGAATATCACCAACTGTTGCCCTACCCCAAGGACCATTTTTTGAGGCTAATTCATAACATTTTCTTAAAATTGGTAGCATAGCTTGCACAGGATCGATACGGTCTTCCATTGGAGTAGGTCCTGCATGACACGGTTTGCCATGCAAAGTAAGTTCATACCAGCGTAATCCTTGAATACCGGTAACTATACCAATTTGTTTTTCTTGTTTCTCTAAGATAGGACCTTGTTCAATATGAGCTTCAAAAGCTGCTTTTATTGCTCGAGGCTGTGCCTTTAAATCACCTAAATAACCAATCCGATTTAATTCATCCCCAACAGACTTTCCTTCTTTGTCTGTTGTTTGATACGTTTGTTCTAAGGTAAAATTACCACTCCAAACACCCGAGCCCATACATGCAGGAGGGAAACGAGCTCCCTCTTCATTGGTCCAAACCACAACCTCAAGCGGGTGTTTAGTTTCTATATTATGTTCGTGTAAGGTACGTAATACTTCAAGGCCAGCTAAAACACCATAAACACCATCAAATTTTCCACCTGTTGGCTGCGTATCAAGATGGCTACCTGTGATAACTGCAGGTAGAGTATTATTTTTACCTGCACGTCTAGCAAAGATATTGCCTATTTCATCAACCAGTACTTCACAGTTTATTTCTTTACACCAGCTGACAAATAAGTCACGACCTTGTTTATCTAAATCTGTTAAGGCTTGGCGATTACAACCACCTTTGGCTGTGGCACCTATTTGTGCCATAGCCATTAGTGATCCCCATAAACGGTCGGAATTTATCTTGATGGTTTTATTACTAACTTGAGAAATTGGCGATAACATGGTTTAACTACTTATTGAAAAAAGATTAGATAAGTAGCTTAAATAAGTGAAAAATCTCTCGCTACCCACATTTGTGGGGAATCATTATTTTGCTAAAAAACTGAGAGGGTCTTGATCGGTGCACTGGTCGGCATAACTCAAACATGAAAAGAGTAAATGAAACAATTCTGCTTGAGAGGTTATATTTAACTTAGCGTAGGCTGACTTACGATAAGAGCGTTCTGTATCAACGCTAATATTGAGTTCTCTCGCCGCTGATTTAGACGAATGACCTTGCATCAAAGTTTGAACAACCGCTTGTTCTCTCTGGGTTAATACTGAACTAGCAAACAAATCAAACGTTCGCTGCAATTGACTATGTAAGCTGTTAGCGGGCAAAGATTGCTGCAACTGCCAATGTTTGCTAACCATAGCTTGTATGATGGTCGACAGGTTAGCTAATGTTTGTTGCTGTTTAAGTGCATATTGGTCTGATAATAAACCAAGTGATATAGCTAAAGTTTGCTGTTCGTTAACTTTAGTTAATAATATCAGCTGATCGGTTAATCCACATTTTGAGTAATAACTAAGATAATATTCGCTCTGGTAAAAATCATCAGGGCATAATTCGTCGAAGGTAAAAAAACCATATTTTCTCTGCCGATGGCCTATATATAAGGGACTAAGAAGATAAGCTCCTTTCAAGTAAATATTTTCAAAAGCACGATAACTTCGCTCTTTAATTTCATCATGAATAACATCTGGTAATGCATTATCGCTATATAACATCAGCACTAATGAGTCAAAACGAAGCACTTTTTTTAGCTGTTGAGCTAATGTAGCATGGAACGTATCTAGGCCAATATTATCTATGGTTTGAGCAATAAAAGGACTTGCTGCATTGAGTTCTAAAGACATGTACTTTTACCCTAAATTTTAATTCTACTGATCAGATTTCTATTTTCGACTATTTTCATTGGGAAACTTTATCAGTTATAAAACTAAAGACACAGGGATAAATGGTGACTGTTATACTCCACATTACGCTGAAAATAGTTGCAATGAGCATGATGTAACCTAAGGTTAACACAATGAGGAAATCAAACCGTTACCTTTTGGTTACCTTACCTCAATTAGAATTATCCCCAAAGAATTAGCTATAACTGCTGCGGAGAATATTTAATGAAAAAGCAGATAACAACTAAACTACCTGTCATAGCCTTACTACTAACAAGTGTCGTTATCGCGGCTTGCAGTATGACTAGCCCTAATAATACAAATAGTACTGAGCATACGTATAAAATGGCCAGCCAAATATTTAAAAATGGCAAAATATATACCGTTAATAAACAACAAGCATGGGCTAACGCTGTTGCGATTAGAGATAATAAAATAATCTTTGTCGGCAGTAATGCTGAAGTAGAAAAATATGTGAATTCAAATACTAAAGTGACCGACCTTGGTGGAAGAATGATGATGCCTGGTTTTCACGATGTTCATATTCACCCGATAGAATCAGCGTCTGAAAACACTTTATTCTCGTTAGACACTGATGAAGTTGACGTAGAAAACTATTCATCTGACATTGAACAAGCAGCCATAGACAATCCCGATGCCCTTTGGTTAATTGGTTATGGCCCGACAATTTCCACACTGTTAGATTCTGAACGTGCGCCAAAAGACATCATTGATGAAGTTGTTAGTGACCGACCTGTCATTATCATGGAACAAACTTCGCACTCTATGTGGGTAAACTCTAAAGCCCTTGAAATGGCAGGTATCACAATTAATAGTGAAGACCCAATTGGCGGCGTAATTGTTAGAGATGAGATGGGTGAGCCTACAGGCATATTAATTGATAACGCGGGTAATATCGTCATGGATATTGCTATGACGCCAACAGTACAGAGTATGGAAAATGACTATTTAGGCCTAGTGGAATATACCTTACCAGAGCTTGCCAAACATGGGATTACGTCAATTAGTGATGCACGCAGTTTTTGGCAACGAGACGACCATCTGACTTGGCAAGAAGTCGAGAAAAATGATGAGTTAACAGCACGTGTTGCAGTAGGACTATGGGCTTACCCAAATATGAACGATGAAGAGCAATTTGCACAATTGCAGGCACTTTATCAAAACAGCCAAAATAGTTTTCTTAAGTTTAACCAAATAAAGCTCTATTCTGATGGTATATTAGTCAATGGAACTGCTGCCATGCTAGCGCCCTATAGAGTTGATTTGTTGGGTTTACCTGGTAATAAAGGTTTGAATTATTTCGATGAAAAAAGGCTAACTAAATACATAAAACGACTTGAAAGTACTGGTTTTGATTTTCATATTCATGCCATTGGGGACAGAGGTATTCATGAAGCGCTTAATGCCGTAGAGCAAGGTGGCAGCAAACAAGGTCGACACAGAATCACGCATATTGAAGTGGTTGAACCGTCAGATTTACCAAGATTTGCTCAATTAAATGTTACGGCCGATGCGCAAGTTGCTGGAGAGTTTGCGAGCCCAGATCACTGGCATGAAAATGATAAATTAATAGGCGCAGTTCGCTCTGATAACGCTATCCCAATCAAGTCACTTCACAAAGCTGGTGCAAGGGTAACCTTGAGCAGTGATTGGAATGTTAGTCCATTTAATCCCTTCATAGGTTTACAAAATGCTATAACTCGGGCACCACAGGAATTAACTCTAGCACAAGCAATCAAAGCGTATACTCTAAATAGTGCATACGTAATGAGACAAGAAGATAGCGTGGGCAGTATTGAAGTCGGAAAACTCGCTGACCTTGTTGTCTTAGACCGTAACCTATTTGAAATAGATGAAAACACGATTAATCAAACAAAGGTGTTCATGACAATATTTGATGGAGAAACCATCTTTCAACAAAAATAATTTATAGATGATAATTTTTCACTAAAGCGATGCAATTTTTTACCTTGTATCGCTTTATTTATTTTGGCACCTTAAAAGACGTAAACAACACCATATACTGACAGTCAATTTGGCCATTCAATCGTTAAACAACTGGTATGTACTCATTGGAGGAAAGCCATGTTTATTATAAATTCATTTAAAATACCTACGTTGTTAACGTTAATAGCTTTACCATGGTTCAGTGATAGTAAAACAATCACTTTTGCAGTAGACGACTATTGTCCCTATTACTGCAAAGACAGTAATTCTCCCCATGGGAAATTTTCTAATAAACCCGGTTTTATCATTGAAATTCTTAACGAAGCATTTTTGACACTTGACGTTGATGTAAAATACACTTTTTTACCTTGGGAACGAGGCATTACTGAAGTTCATAAAAACTCAATTAATGGCATCATCATAGCTTCTAAAAGCAACGCCCCAGATCTAATTTATCCTGAACAAGAGCAAGCAAGTTCAATTGGTTGTTTTGTAACCCAAACCAATAACCCTTGGCGATATAGTAGTAAACAATCACTTAAAAATATGCGTTTAGGGGTCATCCAGGGCTATGATTATGGTGAGCCGGTAGATAGTTTTATTTGGGAACACTATCAACCAGACAACAATATCGCCATTATTGCTGGAGAAAGGGCCTTGCCACGCTTATTACATATGTTAGTAAAAAAAAGAATTGATACCGTGATTGAAGATAAGAATGTTTTACTTCATTCCATTAAAGCAAATGATTTAGAGCAACAGTTGGTTTTAGCCAATTGTACTCAATCACGTGTCAGCCTTTATGTTGCGTTTTCCCCAAAGAACCCTGAATCAAAGAGATATGCAAAGATAGTGTCAAATGCTATGACAACCCTGAGGGAGTCTGGCGAGTTAGCCCGCATACTGGCAAAATATAATATAGTGGATTGGCTATAAATTTACCTTTATTTATAGCTGTAATTCAACATTACCCTTAGGTATTGAACAACATAACAACACTTTTTTCTCTGCTACCTTTGTAGCTGGTTGAATGACATAATTAACATCACCATTAATTATCTCTGTTTCACATAAGCCACACTGACCGTTACGACATGAAAATGCTGGTTCTAGACCATTTTCTTCCGCTAATTCGAGTAATGTTAATGGCTTTTCTGGCTGCCACGTTACCTGCTTCTTACTGGTTGAAAAACTCACTTTCGCAGTACTTTGCTCCTCACTGAAATTTTCCGTGAGTGCATTAGCGAAAGATTCAGAGAAAATAAACTCTTTTGAGACCCCAAGTTCGCTTAACATAGTTTTAATTTCACTGATAAATCCGACAGGACCACATAGGTAGTAATGACATTCTGGAGGGGTTATATCAATCCACTTTTCAGAGAACCAACATCCCATGCCAGCTAAAATATCCGTTAATGATTCAAGTTTTAAACGGGTATCACTTTGAAAATCACGTCCTAACATTGAACGTTCAATTGGACGCGTGTAAACCGTGTATTGATGAAAATTTTCATGTTGCTCGATAATACTATCAACTTCACCTTTTAAAGCATGGCTTGCTGCATTTTGCGTTGAATGAATAAAGTGTAAGGTCGGTAGGGTTTTATCTAGGCGCTTTGCATGTGATTTTAACATACTTACCATTGGGGTAATCCCCACTCCAGCACTAATGAGAATAACAGGCACCGCAATTTCATTACGCTTAAGGGTAAACTGCCCTGTTGGTGGCATCAGTTCGAGCTTATCGCCAACAGAATAATGATCATGCATCCGCTGAGAAGCATTACCTTCAGGCTCACGTTTAATACTAATTCGGTATTCTTGCAGTATTTCATCATAATCAGAGAGACTCCAACAACGTATTAATTGCTCACCATTAGCGCCCTGTATTTTCACAGGCAGGTATTGTCCTGCCCTATAACCAGCAACCCCTTTAAGGGTAGTATTGTTCGTTAAGTAAAAGGATTTAACTGTCGTTGATTCAACAACTATCTTGCTGATAGTAAAAGTTTGCCAGCCACTCCATCTATCGGTAAAGACTAATTCACGTTCCCGTTGAGCATTTAAAGAAGCAGTTAGCATACTCAACATTTGTTGTCCCATTCCCGCAATGTTAAGCAATCTTGTTAATTCGCTCGCATCAGGAGTAGGTTTCATAAAAAATTGCGCTAACTCAAACACTGAGATGCTGTCAGTTTGACAAGGAATATGTTGAATTTTATCGCCTGCTTTAATAACGCCTGTAGCAAGTACTTCAAGGTAAAAACCTGAATGCCCTGACTGTTGGAATTTTGGTAAAAAATCCTCTGGGGCATTTAAACGCCAAAGCAAATTAGCACATGGCGTTCGGCATCCTGAGACTTGCAATATAACCTCGCCAATTTGAAGGGTATCACCAATAAATAAAGCTTTTTCATTCAATTTAGTAATGACTAAGTTTTCGCCTAAGAGTCCTTTTTCCCAGGCAATTTCAAGGCTCGAATGTTCTTGCCAAAACCGGTAACTTTCCTCAGTAAAAGCATAAATCGCATTTTTATGATTGGCCACTTCGTTACCAACCAAACCGGAATAATCTATGATGACCTGCCCCTCCACCGGCAATTTTTTAATCGCCGTTTGAAAGGTTATTCCGTGTTCACAATAACGTTTAGTTTTACCTGTAAAAATACTAGTTAACCGCGCCATATACACTTCACCTACTTAGGTAATCGTAATTATTAATGTTGATAAATACTCCCCGAAAAATCAAACGGAGTAATTTGGAATTTCACACTTTACTCTGCTCAATGAACTGCCAGCAGAATGAGACTATTTAAGTAAAAGCACTGATATATTAAACATTTTGTAAGTACCAATTTAGCTCCACATCACTAATTTTTTCTTCAATTTGAATTAATTCATAATGTTTAGCCGTTAGATAGATACGAGTAAATTCATCGCCCATTAAATGGGTTAGTACATTGTCTTGCTCTAATGCTTCAATGGCTAATGGCAATTTTGTTGGCAACAAAACGGCCTTTTGCTTAGCGGCATTACCCACAAAGGGTTGTATTGGTTTAATTCTATTGGTTAAGCCGTAATAGATTGAATTAAGAATGACACTCATAACAATGTATGGATTTGCATCAGCACCGGATACTCTATGCTCAATGCGAGTCGCGTTTTTCTGGCTATTGGGAACCCGTAACGCCACCGTTCTATTATCAACTCCCCACGTAAGGCTATCAGCGACGTAACACTCTGGTTTAAAGCGTTTGAAAGAATTTACATTGGGACATAAAAATGGCATTGATGCAGGTAATGTGGCAAGAAGTCCACCGACAGCAAACTCTAATTGTTCGCTATAATCGCTTTCCTCGCTAGCAAATACATTCTCGCCAGCCTCATCCAATAAACTCGTGTGAATATGCATCCCTGATCCTGCTTCATCTTGATACGGCTTAGCCATAAAAGAACAGTCAAAACCATGTTTATCAGCAACCGCTTTAATTAAACGCTTGAGTAACATAGCGTTATCACAAGCTAACAATGGGTCTGCTTGATGTTTTAAATTAATTTCAAATTGTCCAGGCGCATATTCCGCGACAGCTGTATCTGCTGGTACATTTTGCTCTTCACAAGTTCGACTTATATCATCTAAAAACTCACTGTATTCGGCTAAGGTATCAACAGAGTAAACTTGTGTGTATTTGTCACGCTTTTGGCTTTTTGGTGAAATAGGCGCTTGAATATCACCTGAAGCACTGCGTTTTTTATCAAACAAATAAAACTCTAACTCTACCGCTACTACCGCCGTTAACTTTAGTTTTTGCAAGCGCTGACAGGCATTGCCGAGTACGTTACGTGGCTCAGCATAAAATGGCGTTCCATCTTGTTCGGTCATAGACATGAGTAACTGTGCAACATTATTCTTATGCCAACTAGCAAAAACCAAACTATTTTGTAAAGGGAAACAGGCTAAGTCGGGTTCACCTGCATCCAGCCCTAAACCACACTCTTCGATAGTTTCACCCAAAATATCCATAGAAAAAATGGATATAGGTAAGTTAACACCATGCTGGTACACTTTGCTTAGCGCATTAACATCGATGCGCTTTCCTCTCATAACGCCATTAAGATCAGCAATCAATAAATCTACAAATTGTACCTGCTGGTGTTTATCCAAAAAGTTTTCTAGTTCAGAGTTACTTCCACTGTGTAACTGACGTTCTTTGGTATTTGCTAAATTCATAATGCTTACTTAAAAAAATTATTAAAAGATTGATTACTATTAAACCCAATTATCAAAACACCCTCAAGCAATTAAAATGCAAATAAGATGATGATTATTAATCAAGTTCATTAAAATATTTATCAATATGAATCAGCGAAATTCAGTTATTATTTTAGATAAATATAGTGAAATTTTTAAGCCATTATTAAACGAGGTTTATAAAAATGTTAAGCAATGAAATCAACGATTATTCTAATAAACCATTAATTGGAATTAGTTGTTGCAGCAGCAAAGTGGGTATTCATGACATTCAAATGGTCGCTAATAAATACATAACAGCAGCCGTTGCAGCGAGTAATGCTATTCCGGTATTAATTCCTGCTTTGGGAGAGGAAATGTTAGCATTACTGCCGCAGTTAGATGGTTTGTATCTTACAGGCAGTTATTCTAACGTAGAGCCACATAATTATGGAGAAAGTCCCCTAAGCGATACAATAGCAGGACACTTTGAAATTAGAGATAAACAGCGTGACAATACCAATTTAGCGTTAATTAACGGCGCAGTTAAATTAGGTATGCCCGTTTTAGGGCTTTGTCGAGGTTTCCAAGAAATGAATGTAGCTCTAGGCGGAAGCTTGCATCAGCGATTAGATAGTAACTCAACAAGTATTAATCACATGGAAGATAAACAGCAATCATTAGAACAGCAGTATGCTGTTTCTCACAAAGTCACGCTCAGTAAATCTGGATTGCTCGATTACATGATGCAAGGGCAGTCAATTCAATCAGTTAATTCATTACATCAACAAGGCGTAAACAAACTCGCTACGTCGTTAAAAGTTGAAGCACTAGCTCCTGATGGATTAATTGAAGGCTTTTCTTTAAAAGACAATCACAGTTTTTTTCTAGGTTTACAATGGCATCCAGAATGGCAAATCGATAAACATCCATTTTACCATGCTATTTTTACCGCCTTTGGTCAGGCTTGTAGTCAGTATAAATCAACGAAACAGTGATAATCCATTGTTAAATAGGCATTAAAAATCATGAAAACCATTACTAAAAATACACGAACCGTTTATATCCAATATGCTATTCCTTCGGTGTTAGGTATGCTAGCAGTCTCTTCTGCAGCGGTGATTGATGGTTTCTTTGTCGGCCATTATGTTGGTGCTTCTGGCTTAGCAGCGATTAATCTTGCTATGCCAATATTTTCACTGTTTTTTGGTTTAGCATTAATGTTAGGTGTAGGTAGTTCAGTTGTTAGTGGCAAACTTATAGGTGAGGGAAATATCGCTCTCGCCAATGTTATGTTTTCCAAAACTGTCATTGCCGTTGGCTTAATTAGCCTAGCCCTTATTGCCATGCTTTATTTGATACTTGAGCCTTTTTTAAAAGCATTTGGCGCAGCTGGTGATTTATTAACTGACACATCAACTTATGTCACTTTATTCCTCCCTTTCATTCCCTTTTTAATGGTTGGTATAGTGTTGGATTATTTTGTCAAAATTGACAATAGACCCAATCTGGCATTTTCCGCTTTACTTTTATCCGCTTTAATTAACATATTTTTAGATTGGTTATTTATCGCTTACTTCAAACACGGTATTTCTGGTGCTGCATTAGCGACTGGCATTTCTCAACTTGCACTTATCTTTATTTTATTGCCTCATTTTTTTTCCAAAAAAGCCGCGATAAAGTTCACCCGTTCAACTGGACAGTGGCTGGCTATTATCAAAGCGGGAAGTAATGGTGCCTCCGAGTTTATTAACGAAGCGTCTGTCGGTATTACTGCATTAATATTTAACTACGTTATGTTAAAGACGTTTGGTGTTGATGGAGTAGCTGCGTATGCTGTGATCAGTTATTTAATTTGGTTTTCGATTATGATCAACTTTGGCATTAGTGATTCATTGCAACCTTTGATCAGTAAAAATTATGGAGCTAAAAGACCCGATAGAATTGTAAAGTTTTTAACGTATGCTTTTATGTCAGTATTAGTCAGTGGCGTTAGCATTGTTGCGCTTATATTTGTATTGCCAAATACGCTAGCCGAAATTTTCTTACAATCAAATGATGTTGATGCCATTAATATAGTCTTAACATTTAGCACATTAATTTGGCCATTATTTTTGTTCAATGGCGTGAGTCTCGTTATTTCAGCCTATTTCACCGCAATACATAAACCATTGCCATCAGGTAGTATCGCCCTTTGTCGCAGCCTTATACTCCCCGTCATTCTCGTCTATCTTTTACCAAAATACTTCGGTTATACCGGTATATACCTTGCGATACCCGTAGCAGAGTTCTTATCTATGGTGTTAGCGATAGTGCTATTTACCAAGCTAGCACCAAACAAGGTGATGAATGGCATTGAGTATTCAATCAATAAATAGTTAACGCTATCCTAATTAAACTGTGATTTTAGCGTGACCGCTTCATAACATGGTTAACAATTTAATGAAGCGGTTGAGGTCAATTCCTAACAGGCCCTCCTTAATCACACTAAATACTTATAATCAGTTGCTTCCGTTATTGCAGTCACCTTTTTAAATTTACGACAAGCTAATATAAAACTTTTAGTGAGTTGTTGATTAAAAAACAAGAGTTGCTCATTACCTTCAAGCTTCCAATTCACTGCTACATAAAAGCTTTGTTTACTTGCTAATGAAAAAGCAGCAACTACATTATCATCGGTATAAGCCTCTACAACCAACAACGAAGATAAAGCAGCTAGTTCTTGTTCATTGATATGAAGTTTATGATAATAATTACCTGGGGACATTTTCGCTAACAACCCATTAGGTTGAAGTTTAACGCCACAAATGCGAGTTAACTTAGTTTTATTTCTCTCTGTGGCATCAATGACATTATTCTCTAGTGCTTGGTTAGGATGAACAAATAAAGATGATAACGTATTAACTTTTCTTTCGTTCAATGTTGACTTGATTGCCTTATCACACCCTAAAGTTGCATTAGCAAAAGCCGCATGGTTCATAAGTGAAAAACTATTACTGGTTGATAACACCGGAAGCTGATTGATGATTGCCTGTTGCAATAATGTATCTAACTGACTATCAATTTCAGCAGGTAAAATTGAGATGTTGTCACCCGTTATTTTTAACTTCCCACTGATAAATAACCCATCGAGTTCACCAATAACATTGAGGGCTTCACTAGCAGATAATACTTCAACTGAGGCAAATAAGTGTATATTGATTGAAGACCAGTACAGTTCATTACTGACAACAGAGGATAACTTTTCAATATTTTTAATTTTATTTTGGACGATAAAACCTATACGCAACTTTACTGGCGTACTATTTTCTGTAACAGGATGGAACATTTTACAACCCTAAAATGAATAAAGAGAGAAATTAATTTCGGAAGTGAGATGAGTAAGTAGTACCAAGTATTTACTACTTACTCGTTAGTTTTAGTTATAACCTAAAACATAATTGGGATTCGCAGGATTGTCGGCTAGAGGTTCTTCAATAACAGGTTCACTCTTTATATCCTCGCGCTTAACGGTATACTCACTTTTCATAAAGTACTCTGTGTTATCACTATGGTTCATGCTTTCATCGCTTTTTGGTGTGTTCATCAAAATTCTCCAAACAGTATTTATTGCATAATTGCTTTAACTTCTTGAAACTCTTCTAAGCCAAATTTTCCCCATTCACGACCATTCCCTGATTGTTTGTAACCACCAAAAGGTGCTGCAGCATCTGTCCAAGCATAATTAATATGCACCATGCCAGTACGAATTTTTGTGGCAACGCTCATTGCTCTATCCGTATCTTTTGATGAAACATAACCTGATAAGCCATAGAGACTATCATTCGCAATATCAATCGCTTCTTGTTCGCTACTATAAGGAATTAGCACTAAAACAGGACCAAACACTTCTTCTTGGGCGATGGTCATTTTATTATTCACCTTGGCAAAAACAGTAGGTTTAACATAATAGCCTTGAGCCAAACCTTGAGGTTTTCCTAATCCGCCGGCAACAAGCTCTGCGCCTTCATTAATTGCGATTTCGATTAAACCTTGAATTTTGTCGTATTGCGCCTGAGAAATAACAGGGCCCATGAACGTTTTATCATCATTTAAGTCACCAACAATGAGGTTGTTTGCTGTTTTGGCAGCAATTTTCACTGCATCGTTATACAGATGTTCGGGGATCAACATACGTGTAGGCGCATTACATGATTGCCCTGTATTGTGCATACAGGCTTCAACACCACCGCTTATTGCCTGTTCTAAATCGACATCATCAAGAATGATATTAGCTGATTTACCGCCTAACTCTTGTGATACACGTTTAACCGTATCTGCAGCCGCTTTTGCAACGGCTACACCGGCTCGTGTAGAGCCAGTAAATGACACCATATCAATATCGTTATGACTAGACAGTGGCGAACCAACATTAATACCATCGCCATTAAGTAGGTTAAAAACGCCCGCGGGGACGCCTGCTTCATCGAGTATTTTTGCAAACAAATAACCACTTAGCGGTGCAATTTCACTGGGTTTAAGTACCATAGTGCAACCTGCAGCAATGGCTGGCCCAACTTTGCAAGCAATTTGGTTTACTGGCCAGTTCCATGGCGTAATCAAAGCACATACACCGACAGGCTCATGAACAATTAGGCTATTGCCTATTTTCTCTTGATCACTTGATGCCACTAACGCAGCTAATGCCTGCTCAAGGTGTGCCAGGCCTGAACCTGCTTGTGCGCCTTTTGCTAAGTTCATGGGTGCCCCCATTTCGTCAGAGATATGTTGTGCCATCAGGGCAAAGTTATCTTTGTATACCTCAATGATGCGTTCTAATAGGGAAATTCTCTCGCTTTTACTCGTTTGAGAAAAGCTTATAAAAGCGTCTTTCGCTGCTTTGACGGCTTTATTCACATCGCTTTCGTTAGCTAAGGTAATCGTACCAATAACTTGTTCAGTGCTGGGTTTTATAACCTCTAGTTTTTGGCCATTGCTAACAGGCTGCCATTGCCCATTAATGTAACATTTGTCGTAGTTATACATAGTAACCTGCTCAATTTATAAAGTGATTCTATTCAAATTTGTTAAATTAATTCTGCCTACCAACAATTAAATAGGCAAGGTTTCAAAGCTGCAAAATATTCACTGTATTAATTAGTAAAATTCATACATATATTTATACCCACATCTAAAGCCCTTATTAATAATAATAGTTATGGTGTGATTAAGGTGCAACTTGAACAATTGATTAAATATTTTAATCAATTGCGTAAATATTTATATTTTGAAGTCTAGCTATATTAACGCTATGTTTATTTGTATCTTAATTGTGAATGTAGTTTTACTCCAACTAAAAGTTGAATTCGATGAATCAGAAATATGACCGACTAGCGAGCAGTGTGTTGATAAAAAGCACCCTGCTGTTAACTAGCATGTTAGCTTCAATAACTTGGGCTAATAGCCTCCCAGTAGCTAACAATGATTTAATGTTCGCAGATACTGCGTTGATCAATGCCAATGTTTATACCGTTAATGAAAAACAGCCCTATGCAAGTGCGATAGCCATTAAAAATGGACGTATTATTTACGTTGGTAGTAATGACGGCATTAAACCTTATATAGGAGAACAAACACGTAAGACCGATATGCAAGGAAAATTACTCTTGCCGGGTTTTCAAGATGCACATATTCATCCTATGGAAGGTGCAAGTTTAGAGACCTTTTTAGGCTGCGACCTCGTTGAAATATCGAGTAAAATCAATAATCCTGAACAATGGATAAATACGATAAAGTCATGTGCAAAACAAGATGCCCCACATGATTGGATATTGGGAGGCGGTCACGACCATCATCAGTTGCTAAATTTAGAGCGCTTACCAAAAGAGATCTTAGATGAAGCATTTCCTAATAAACCCGTCGCGTTTATGGAGAAGTCGTCTCACTCAATGTGGGTGAATAGCAAAGCATTAGCATTGGTTGGCATCAGTAAAGATACCCCGCACCCTCAAGGTGGAAAAATAGGTAGAGATCCGATTACAGGTGAAGCTAGCGGTATTTTATATGACAGCGCGGGTGACGAACTTATGCACATCGCGTTAGCAAAAACTGATAAATTACAAGCAGCACGCTACCAAGCAATCATTAAATCTCAAGCGTTAATGGCTTCACACGGTATCACCTCCGCGGTAAATGCCAGAGTTTATTGGACTCGAGGTAGCCTTGAACCTTGGTTAAAAGCAAAAAAACAAAAGAGTCTAAAAGTGCGTAACATTATGGCATTGTGGGCTTATCCTCATTTAGATGATGCATACCAAATAGCGCAACTAAAAACGATGTATCAAAACGATAAAGATGCGTTATTACGTGTGAACAAAATTAAGTTTTATTCTGATGGTGTGCCCGATCTGAATTCAGCAGCGGTGTTAAAGCCGTACGGCATTTTAGTACATGATCAAGCAGAGCCATTGGGGGGGAATTATTTTACTGGTGAACGCATGGCTAAATACATCACTGCACTAGAGCCAATGGGATTTGGTGCTATTATTCATGCCATTGGTGATCGTGGGACCAGAGAAGCATTAGATGCCATTGAGGCAGCCAACCAAGTAAACACTGACTTAGCAGGTAATAAAAGACGACATTATGTTACTCATGTTCATTGGGTTAGCGAGCAAGACATCCCTCGTTTCGCTCAACTTAATGTACCCGCAGATACCCAAATGAATTATATCGAATATGAAGATTATGATAGCGGTGATTTATATGGGGATGAGGAATTAAACGCGCTATTATTTGCCAATAACGAGTCAAATACAAATGCACTCCCTGACCTGCATAAAATAGGTGCAAAAATTGTCATTAGCAGTGATTGGGATGTTGCCAGTATGGACCCTATTTTTAGTATTCAAAATGCTTTGCAGGAGCTAAAAGGTGCTATGCCTAACAAGGATATTATAAAGTTAGCTGTTAAAGCCTATACGTTAAACGCAGCATATGCATTAAATCAAGAAACAGAAACTGGCTCTATTGAAGTAGGTAAATATGCAGATTTAATCGTATTAGATAAAAATATATTTGAAATACCGATGACAACTATTCGTGATAGTAAGGTGGTATTGACCTTACTTGCCGGCGAGGAAGTCTATAAACGCTAGCCAGAATTTTATAGGCTTTTTAAGGTTTTACACGAAAATAATCAGTTCATTATTTTCTCGTTTATGCCCTTTTTATCAAAGGATTTGGTCTTGTTCATTTGTTTTATCACTAACTGCCTTTTCAACACTTGTATCAATAATGTCAAGGGTTGAAAATTGTTCTAAAACCCACTCGATCATCTGTTGTACGTTACCATCCTTTGCTTTGCTTTCTTTATAGACTAAATAATAATTAAATTCTGTTGGTAAACTATGTTCAAAGGGCCTAATAAGCTGACCTGAAGCGATCAAGTCTTGCGCTAGTAAGGTACTGCCAAGTACAACACCTTGTCCTGATAGTGCACATTCAAGTGCTAGACTAGAGTCATTGAAATTAAACCCGATGACACTTTCAATATTATCGACACCTTCTTGAGATAACCAAGCGTACCAGTCTTCGCGGCGCTCCACTTGTTCTACGTGAATTAAGGGATATTTTGCTAAATCTTCTGGCGATTCAATTGTTTCACCTTCAGCCAGCATACTCGGTGAGTACAAGGGCGTGACTGTATCACTGTGTAATTTTATGCATTGCGTGTTGGGCCAATCCCCCGTGCCCAACCAGATGGCTACATCCACTTCAGCATTTTCGAGTTCTTCCTGAGAATATTTGGTATAAATCCAAGCATCTATTTCTGGGTTATTTCGTTTAAATTCAGGTAAACGTCGCATTAACCATTTACTAGCAAATGCCGGTGTTGTTGTTAAAACAACAGCATCTTTATTGAAAAACTCTAATCTAACAGTCCCCTTTTGCAATTGGCTTAGTACCAATTGAGTTGTTTTTAAAAAATCAATACCCGCATCTGTCACTTCAACCGTACGATTTACCCGTTTAAATAATGCTTGTCCAAAGTACTCTTCAAGCAATTTAACTTGATGACTAATGGCTGATTGCGTCATAAATAGTTCATTTGATGCCTTTGAAAAACTATTTAATCTTGCTGCGGCTTCAAAGCCTCGTAGCGCTGAAAGCGGTGGTAATCGCTGAAAACCTGTCTTTCTATTCACGATATTTGCCTCAAATTCAAATTTAACATTTATTCATAGTATTAAATTTTTTAATGTATACCTAGCTTTTATTTGTATTCATTACCACAAAGCGCTTTTATTCAAATTAAAAAACTTAATACATTAAAAATACTAATCAAATCGTTAAAATTTTATCCTTTGAAACCAACTTCGGGAACCGTTAGATTTACCCTATGCATTTAATAACGGTATGAATCAACGTTCTTGTTTTTACAGACAATGATTCTCAAGATAAAAAATAGTGAGATTTAACATGACAACGAATTCAACAAACTACTCAGCGAAACAAATATGGGAAATGGACAAAAATCATTTCATCCATCCTTATACTGATTTTACTTCTTTTGCAGAAGAAGGCAGCCAAATCATTTCCAAAGCCGATGGCATGCATGTTATAGACTCTGACGGCAGATCATACCTTGATAGTATTGCTGGTTTATGGTGCGTTAACATAGGACATGGCCGTAAAGAAATGGCGGAAACCATCAGCGACCAAGTATTAAGCATGCAGTACTATAATCCATTTGGTCATAGTACTAATGAACCTGGCGCCGTATTAGCGGCTAAGTTAGCTGAATTAGCACCAGGCGATCTCAACAATGTTTTTTACACCTGTGGTGGTTCAACTGCAGTAGACTCGGCCATTCGACTAGTTCATTACTACAATAATATTCGTGGTAAAAACAATAAAAAACAAATTATTGCTCGTAACAATGCTTACCATGGTTCAACTTATGTTGCTTCAAACCTAACCGGTATTCATGCCTGTAAAAATAATTTAGATCGCATTGCTGATAGCTGGATCAATCATATTTCAGCCGCTGACATGTTCCATCGCCCTAAAGGTACTGAAAACCTTTCTGAGCTAGAATTCACACAATACTTAGTAGATGAATTTGAAAATCGCATTAACCAATTAGGCGACGACAACGTTGCGGCATTTATTGCAGAGCCCATTATGGGTGCTGGTGGTGTATTAGTAGCACCAAAGGGTTACCACAAAGCAATGAAAGACATGTGTGAGAAATACGACATTCTTTATATTGCTGATGAAGTAGTCACTTCTTTTGGCCGTTTAGGCCACTTCTTTGCTTCAGAAGCTGTTTTTGATATGCAGCCAGACATTATCATTACCGCTAAAGGTATCAGCTCTGGTTATATTCCTCTAGGCGCAGCAATTATTTCAGACAAAGTTTGGGATGTTGTTTCTAATCCTGAAACGGGCGGTGGTGTGTTAACTATGGGCTATACCTATTCGGGTCATCCGGTAGCTTGTGCAGCAGCATTGAAAAATATCGAGATTATTGAGCGTGAGAACTTACTTGAGCATGTAAGAGAAGTTGGCCCTTATTTTCAGGATAAAATGAAGACCCTTAGTGACTTACCCATTTTTGGTGATGCTCGTGGCAGCCACCTTATGCTGGGCATAGAATTTGTTGCTAACAATGAAACTAAAGCGCCATTACCTCCAGAAGCTACAATAGCTAATCGTATTTTTACCCACTGCCGTAACGCAGGCCTTATTGTTCGTCCGATTGGCAATATTATTGTTATGTCGCCACCGTTGATTATCTCTAAAGCGCAAATTGATGAGATAGCAACAACCTTAAGAAAGTCTATTGAGTTAACTATTAATGATTTAATAAAAGATGGATTTTTAACTCCATAATAGTCAGAAATTTAAATGGTTGTTTAGCTAAGCTGATTGTGAACAAATGCAAGGTCTAGTTCACAGAACATGCTACGTACATTCGTTTAATCTAAATTAAAGCTTCCTTTCAGAGTTTGACCAATTGTTCATTGGCAAACTCTTTTTTATACGCTGGGAATACCACACTAAATTTTCAATCTATACTTTTATTCGCTTCAATAAAGACGAGGCCCCGTTTCATTGCTCTGCTTGGTTACTGTTACCCCACTCTTGGTGTACTAGTATTCTAGGGCTGCTTATTGCAGCAACGCATATAGATATTCAAAGTAGCAAGCCTAGCCATTCACAGTTACAACAAATCTTTGTCGGACATGCCATTTCTGCTAACTTTATTGCTGAAAACAATGCCGTCGTATGGACTTCATTTAAACCTGCCAGCGACAATTTTGATCGCATTCTGGTAGTTAATCATGAGCTGAATGGTAGCCAAACAGGACGTTCCTTGCGCTGTTTATTAGAAATATCTAGCTATCGCATGATGGCGCTACTTTCGTTTCCGCTAGCAAAAAGACTGTTGCCAATCATAGCGACGATGGAAAAGAAACTGGCTAATATCACTATTGATTTAAAACATATTAAAGAAAGTAATAAAAGCCAAAAAATACTATTAAACAAACTATCTGAGCTATCAGCCCAATTAGAAAGTTTAATTGCCGATAACCAATACCGTTTTGATGCTTCTAATGCTTATTTAGATCTTGTTATCAATCGTTTAGACGAGTTAAAGGAACAGGAAATTTCAGGGGTTACCACGTTAAGCGATTTCCTTAGTCGACGACTAACACCCGCAATACGAACTGGCTCAAGTGTTAAAAAACGCATGTTGAATTTGTCTAACCGTATAGAAAAACCCAGTGATTTATTGCGCACTAAAATTAGCCTTGGCTTAGAAGAGCAAAATCAAGATTTACTTAAAGCGCTAAACCGCCGTAGTCATATACAATTACGTTTACATCAATTAGTTGAAAGTGTCTCGATGATCGCCATCAGTTACTATGTTATTCAAATGATCAGCTACGTGTTGGTTTTACCAACAAAGTGGCTCGATATTGTTTCAAAAGATCAAGTCATCGCCCTCAGCGTGCCTATTGTTATAACGAGTGTTTGGTATACCCTGCATAAGTTAAAAATAAAATGGCGTAAATAAAAATTCTAATTTACATTTTTTCAACAATAAATTATTGAAATAACAGTCTCTATAAAAGCGAAGTTTCCCCTCACTTTTTTTTCGTAAAAATTATCTATTAAATTTACTAATTAAAGTGGTGAATATTTAGCGGCATTAGCTCCATTGCGCTTCACAGCCGAGTTAGGCAAAATTAAATCAACAAAAAATACTGTCCTTAAATTCAATAGATATAAGTACATTCGCATTAAAAGACAATGATATGGAGTGACCAATGACAATAGATACAATTAACAAATCACCTGCTGATTATAGCTTTCGTATGCCAGCTGAATGGGAACCACATGAACGGACTTGGATGATGTGGCCATGTAGAGCAGTAGTTTGGCCCGATCTTAAAGCAACAAGACGTGACTATACAAAAGTAGCAAAAGCAATTCGCGAGTTCGAACCTGTCACTATGGTCGTTAATCCTGAAGATGAACAAGATGCACGCAAAATGTTAGGTGCAAATATTGATATCTTTGTTGCTGATATTGATGATTCATGGGCACGAGATGCGGGTCCTAATTTTTTGATCAATGATAAAGGGCAATTAGCGGGTTCCGCATGGACTTTTAATGCGTGGGGTAACACATACCCAACCTTTAAAAACGATAATGCCGTGGGTGAAAAAATATTAGCACATGCTGATGCAGCTGCGTTTGTTTCGACATTAGTTGCTGAGGGTGGCGGTGTACTCGTTGACGGTGAAGGCACAGTAATCACCTCAGAAACATGTTTTTTAAATCCAAACCGCAATCCAGGTTGGACAAAAGGCGAAGTTGAGAGAGAATTGCTACGTACATTGGGAGCAAGCAAAGTAATCTGGTTGCCAGGTAATGCTGACGAAGATGAAACCAATGGTCATATTGATGGTTTAGCACAATATATCCGACCTGGCGTTGTGTTGGCTGAGGTAACTTATGATATGGAGCACCCTTGGTATGACATTATGCAAGATAATATTCTAGCATTAAGTGGTCAAACTGATGCAAAAGGCCGTCCTATTGATATCGTTTATATCGAAGATGCGCATGGCTGTAAAACCGTTGGCGATAAATTTTGTACTTCCTATTTGAATTCATTAATCGTTAATGGTGCTGTGATCATGCCTAAATATGGTGTACCAGCTGATGACCGTGCTCGTGCGGTTTACCAAGGATTATTCCCTGAACGTAAAATAATACAGTTAGAAATAAACAATATTGCTGTTGGTGGTGGTGGTATTCACTGTATTACTCAACAACAACCAAAAGTAATTAAGGCTTAATTAACACTAATTAAAGCTAAACTACATGCCTGCTTCTTTATTTTTTTCGAGTAAGAAACAAATAAAGAACGGGCATTTTCATTTTTACAAGCCGACCATGCAAAACATTCAAAAGTATCTTGTAGACATCCTAGAACTCACATAGCGCCAGTATAAAAAAGCTAAATCTTAAATGCGTTGTTCAAACGCTTTCTTATCTATAAACAACAAGCAATAACCTTATACCAATTTCATTAAATTTATTCCCACCTCAGAGCTATGTCAGAGAAGCTATAACAAATAAAATTTGTGCTGGTATAGTCATTCTATATCTAACAAATTTGTGCAGTTATTGCTTTTCTGACAAGCTCCCTAGAGCGAGTACCTAATAAAAAATAAAGGCTTACATACAGTGTTATTGATTTTGACAAGGACGCTGCATGGATGCAGCTTATTAGATAATGCAGGAGCATATTCTCCTGAATAACCATTCTCTCTAAGCCTTTTAATTCTCGCTGAGTGGGAAATAACTTAATGGATTTGGTATTAGATACTATCTAGTAAAATACCAAGTGCTTTAGCAACACCTGCACCATAAGCTTGATCAGCTTTTAAACAGTGTGCAATATGTCTTTTTTGAATATCAATACTTGCACCACCAACGGATCTGGCAGTGTTATCAAATAAAGCTTGTTGCTGGCTTTTATCCATTAATCTGAATAATTCACCTGGTTGAGAAAAATAATCTTCATCTTCTCTATGATCCCAATGTGCAGCAGCGCCAGATAATGATAATGGTGGTTCAGAAAAATCAGGTTGTTCTTGCCACTCACCTTGGGTATTTGGTTCATAACCTATGGTACTGCCATGATTACCATCAACTCGCATTGCACCGTCTCGGTGATAGCTGTGTACAGGACAACGTGGTGCATTTACCGGTATTTGTTGATGATTAACGCCCAAACGATAACGTTGTGCATCACCATAAGAAAATAATCGACCTTGCAACATTTTGTCAGGAGAAAAGCTTATGCCTGGTACTATACTCGCAGGGTTAAATGCGGACTGTTCTACTTCCGCGAAAAAGTTCTCTGGATTTCGATTCAATTCCATTACGCCCACTTCTATAAGAGGATAGTCTTTGTGTGGCCATACTTTCGTTAAATCAAAAGGGTTGTAAGGAGATTTTTCTGCTTGCTCTTCAGTCATCACTTGAATTTTTAAAGTCCAAGATGGGAAATTGCCCGATTCAAGCGAGTCATATAAATCAGCATGATGACTTTCTCGATTCTTACCAACAACTACTTCAGCTTCTTGGTCGGTTAAGTTTTGAATCCCTTGATTCGATTCAAAATGAAATTTGACCCATACGCGTTCATTGTCTGCGTTGATCATACTAAACGTATGACTACCAAAGCCGTGCATATGTCGATAAGTGGCAGGTAGACCTCGATCACTCATAACAATAGTGATTTGATGTAAAGCTTCTGGTAGTGAGGTCCAAAAATCCCAATTGTTTTGCGCGCTACGCATATTGGTACGCGGATCACGCTTTACCGCATGGTTTAAATCGGGAAATTTTAACGGGTCACGTAAAAAGAAAACAGGGGTGTTATTCCCCACTAAATCCCAGTTACCTTCTTCAGTATAAAATTTTAACGCAAATCCTCTAATATCACGCTCAGCATCGGCGGCTCCTCGTTCACCAGCTACTGTGGTAAACCGAGCGAACATTTCAGTTGTTTTCCCTACTTCAGAGAAAATTTTTGCTCTTGTATATTGTGTAATATCATGAGTAACAGTAAAAGTGCCGTATGCACCAGAACCTTTGGCATGCATCCGTCTTTCCGGTATAACTTCACGGTCAAAATGTGCTAATTTTTCTAGAAACCAAACGTCTTGAAGTAATTGAGGGCCACGAGGACCGGCGGTCATAACATTTTGGTTGTTAGCTACGGGGCAGCCAGCATTGGTGGTAAGTTTCTTTTTCATCATATCTTCCTAATATCACGTGTTTAGAAACTTAATATTAGACCAAAAATAATAATCGATAAAATCGATTAAAATTATGATAGTGATTGATAAAATCGATTGTAATAATGTCGGGTTTTAAAAAATTATTGTCATCTTAAGCTTGGTTGTTAATTGCAGATTAACTTAAGTGTACATTGCTCGTTGTTTCGCATCTCGCTTTGTATCTGGGTCTTCGATGCATTTAACAGACTCAATGATGGCAAGGTAATCAGCAGGTACTTTTGTTTCTTTTGCCCCAATAATAACGTGATTTAGATACCAAGAGTAGGGCTGTAACGTAGCGTCTATTTTGATTGCATAATAGGTTAATGCCTCAAATACTTCACCGGAGTTATTTTGAACAAAAACTAATTTTTGATCGTAGCCATCCCCTAAGCTTTCAGCTCGGTCTAAAGCGCCTTTTTCATTTTCGTCTATCTCAAACAGAGCACCAATAACAATATCTTCATTACTGTGCGTTTCAAACGAATCACACTTACCTGAATCATCATCACCACGCATATTAAAACGTAATTGGTGTTTTTTAAGTGTCACTATTTCGAGTTTTTTGGCGCTTGGTACGCGCTCTTTAAGTCTTAAAAGTGACATGTTTGAACCGTATGCAAAGTACTTCACAAAATCTCCTGTGCAGTTAACACCTCGATGAGAGGTTTAAAGTCGATTTTTTCTTGTTAGCCTAATTTATCCGTCACATTGCCCTTGTTCACTTATCCAATAGACATAATTTCCAATTACCGCAATTGAACCTGAAATTATTGCACTTACAGGAAAAACAATCACTGATCCTAACATTTGTCCCAAGAATTGAGCTTTACAGTCATCTTTGTTGGGGCATTCTAATTCACCAAACATTCCAGCATCTTCAATGGTAAGTTCTACTTTTTTTTGTACTGCTTGGCATTTTTTATCAAACTTCTCAGTAAATTTTGGCATTACAGCACATGAGCAAAGAAATAGTGATAAAGAAGAAATTAATAAAAATCTAGATACACGCATACTCTTCCATGATTATTAAGTTAACACCCAAATATAGGGCAAAAATTGTTTGTTAAAAGTGTAGTGACACAAAGTAAATTTATCACAGTGCTACTTTAAGTTTTGTTTTATAAAGTTAACGACTAACGGCAGTTTTCTGCTATTTTATCGCCACGGACTATCTGGTAGATCGCTATAATCTTTTGGTGTACCCATTTTCATCTCTTGCTTTTAACTTCTGTTTCATTTTCAGTCATCAAATGCTTCCATTGGTATAACCGCTTATTATATAGATGTTTAAGTGATTTTCACCTATTTGGATACTCATTAATTTATACTAAACCTCATTAATTTCAACTGTTTAATTTATATGTTTTAACTATATTTTGTATAACTAAGGGGAGTATTGAGACTGATTCAAAACTCAGTTAAATAAGTTCATTAGAAGGGATATTGAAAACAGGTTCCTGTAGCCATTATCAACTATTTCTATTTAATCCGACTTGTTTTCTATTTTTTTGTAGGAGTAAGGTAATACAGTATAAAGCCCTTTATCATAGGCAATCGAGCCAAAAAGTGCGTGGGCTAATGCCTTTTTACCTAATTCAGGGAGTGATTGTGTTGGAGCTAACGACTTAGTTGCAATGTCCCACGTCCAGTACGTAGCTTTCTTATTTGGTTGTAGAATTGTTACTTTTTGATCTTCTACGTAAGCGAAATTTTCATGGTATTGCATCATGATACGTTCATTTGAGTATTCATTACACAGGTCTCTTCCTATCATGGGCGTTGCATCTTTTATCCCCAATAGAGATAACATGGTAACGGGCAAATCTATTTGACTTACAATTCTATTATCTCTTTTGTTAGGATAAGAACTATTTAATATGACGGCAGGGATATGAAATGCACTCAATGGCACTAAATCATGACCAATGGTTCTACTATCATGATCTGCAACAATTAAAAACACCGTATCCTCCCAAAATGGCTGCTGTTTCGCTTCATTGATAAATTCACCTAAGGTAAAGTCCGCATAGCGTATTGCTTTTTCTCGACCACTTTCATTTTTAATAAATGGGATTTTATTAGCTGGTATTTCAAATGGGGTATGATTACTGGAAGTAAATATTAAGCTGAAAAATGGCGCGGCTTCTTTATTTAGCGTATTAAGCTCCTTTAGTGATTGTGTAAAGAGATCACCATCACTAGCGCCCCAAGATCCAGTAAACTCTGGGTTATCAATATCATCAAAATCAACTATGTCGGTAAAACCATTACCGAGGAAAAAGCTTTTCATATTGTCAAAGTGACTTTCCCCACCATAAATAAATTGAGTCGTGTAACCATTATTTTTTAAGGTCTGTGCGATGCTATAAAAATTATGTTGAGATTTATCGAGCTTGACTACAGATCTAGACGGTGTAGGTGTAAAGCCAGTAATGACTGCTTCAATACCTCTCACTGACCTCGTGCCAGTGGCGTACATCTGATTAAATGCCCAGCCTTCGTTAATTAGTTTATCGAGGTTTGGAGTTAGCGGTATTCCCCCAAGAGCACCTACGTGTTGTGAACCAAGACTCTCTTCTAATATAATCACTAAATTTTTGGGTTTACCTTTGAAGTACGGAATACGTTTAACAAGGGTAGGAATTTGAATATTTGAAAAATTATCCTCTGCTATTAACGTTGACTGCTTAACAAGTTTAAAGATGCCTTCGTCTGACATTTTTCCGTACATATTAGCGGCATTTTTTTCATCACCATACTGCTTTAAAGCAAAAGCAACACTGTACAATGAGTTAAGTGTCAGTGAATTAATAAGCGGATCATTTGAGAAGTAAACAAAAGACGGGTTAATCGGTCTATGTCCCAAGGTACCTCTAGCGGCTAGAACAGTCATACTCATAACAACTATCAAAGTAAACAGTTTCGTATGCAGCTTGAACTTAACAGTAGTCAATGTTTTAGCAAATATTATTCTGTACATTTTTAAGTAAATAATTGTAGATACTAAAACGCCTACCAAGGTAAATATAATGGCAAAAAGATGACCCTCGAAAAGCATGCCAAATATTTCTTTTGGAAAACTAAGGTACTCTATAAATAACCTATTTGGTCTAGTACTGTATTGCACAATAAATTCTACTGTGGCGAATTCAAAAAAAGCAAACAAAACAAAAATTATTAGAAAGTAAGTTTTTAAGAAAATGAACCAGTATTTACTAACTTTTACGTTTGTTGCGACTACGCAATGTAATAATAAAGGGATAGCCAATAGATAAGCTAAAGAAGATATATCAATTCTTACACCGTTTATCAAGACGGCCAAGAAGTCTCCAACACTTGTTATTATATCTTGTTGCCACAGCATTAATAGGCAGCGCCAAGCTGCTAAAAAAAACAATACTGATAAAATGTAGGCAGCAAAAGGCCTGAATAGCTTGATAGCTTTCATATTTAGTTCTCTGGATTAAATTAGGGAGTTTTTCGCGATTATAAAACGAGGGTTTTTAGCCAAATTAGCATTGCAGCAATCAGACTAAGCATAACGGCAAGAGAGCCTAAATCTTTTGCAAGGCCTGATAGTGGGTGATGTTCAAGACCGACTCTGTCCACAACGGCTTCAATAGCCGTATTAACAACTTCGGCAAATAACACCAATATTAAGGCTAGCCATAAGTTTATTTGCTCTGATAAGCTAATATTTAAAAAAAATGTGATAATAAAAAGTACAACAGATAATGTTATCTCCTGCTTGAATGCAGCCTCATTGTTTATTAACCACTTAAACGCTCTGAGTGAATGACCTGTTGCCAGATATACTCGCTTTAGTCCGGTTGGTTTACCTTGATTGTTCATAATAAATCTCTGTTATTTATTGTTCAAATTGATTGTTTTAATTGATTTTTGAAAAAGTAGTGATTTTTGAACTAACGCGGCTATTGTGCAGGTTAAAAACCATGCCATCCCCATTGTGATTAACGTGTGGCTGATAAAGTGATCGCCAATTATCATTTTGTAGCTTCCCATTAACCCTCCCAAAGACATGGAAAAAACAATGGCCAACGTCTGATTTTTTTTTGTAATAAAGATAAAAAATAAAGACAGTAAAGCAAAGCCGCCACTGGCATGCCCAGCGGGAAAACATTTTTGGATCTTTGATGGAATTTTATTTGGTGGATATGAAGCTAAAACTTTGACGTAGGGTATATCTCCTCCGTAATTCTCTAGCGCAACAGGACAAGCAGAATTTGTTGTCGCTTTTAAAAGCCCAATGACAGAAGGGATAATAATTAAGGAGAGCAAAACAACAATAAGACCATATTTATATTGTTTAATTAGGTCTCGTTTACGAAAGAACAGCAGAGATATAATGATACCTAATGCAAAAAATGCTAACGCTTTTTTTGGTGCATCATAAAGAAATTGCTTTAATACAGGTTCTTTTTTGGACCATAACCAAACGTCTTTAACGTTATCGTAAAAGTAATTTTGTATCGTAAGATCTAAGTTAGTTAGTTCAAATAAACCAAAGACTAATACCAAATAAACAATACTGATCAATATGTGCTTAGTTAAATTAAGGTTATTCATTACTGTTCGCTTGCAGTGCTATGGCTAGTAGACTCACTCGCTAGCAGTGTTTCTTTTTTTGGAAATAAAAGGGGATAAGGTGAACTATTATTTGCGAGGGATATATCAAAAAGATCGATTAGTGAATAAGACAGCGAATCATGATTTAACGCTTGTTGACTAAAATCATTACTCCTTTCCATACTGATGCTTGAATCATTGCCAAACCAAGCAACCATGGGGACATGGGTTTGGTTTTTTGGCGCAATAAAATAAGGTAAGCCATGTAAATAAATACCATTTTCACCAAGAGATTCACCATGGTCACTGACATACAACATGGTTGTATCGTAAGTTGCGTTATGTTTTTCTAAAAACTGTATTGTTTGATTGAGGAAAAAGTCGGTATAAACGATAGCATTATCGTAAGCATTTATAATTTCTTGTTGGCTACATTGTGACAATTCATTGGTTTGACAAGCAGGTTGGAAGACTTCAAATTGTTTAGGATAGCGCTTGTAATAGGCCGGTCCGTGGTTACCCATTTGGTGTAAAACAATTACGGTGTCACCAATGTTTTCTGCAAGATAATTATCTAAACCTGCAAGCATGCCAATGTCACGGCATTCAGTATCACATACGGTATTAGTTTCACTTGATTTGAAACTTTGATAATTGACTCTATCAGCCACGCCTTTTGAGCTAGAATTATTATCGCGCCACAAAACGTTTACATTAGCCTTTGCCAAAATATCTAAAGCATTTTCTTTATTTTTTGCTTCACTGACATCAAAGTTATCTTTACCATTAAAAGAAAACATACAAGGCACTGAAATTGCTGTCGAAGTTCCGCATGATGAATAATTAGTGTAACTGATGATGTCATCACGTTTACTAAGTAAAGGCGTTGTTGCTCGTTGATACTGGTTTAATTGAAAATTAGTTGCCCTGACAGTTTCACCTACAACAACAATGACCAATTTGTCTTTTATTCTATTTGTGGCTATTTTGGTAAAGTCGTAAGTTTTTAGTTCAGATAAATCTTCACTTTTGAAGTGTGAATTTATAAAGAAACCAAATGAATACACTGGATAAATGGGGTTAAGGTAATAGCGTAATGGTTTATGCTCCCTGAAAAATGTTGTGAAGTGACTACTAAAAATTGCCAGCATTAGGGAGATACAAACCAGTGAAAAAAACAATAACTTAGATTTTTGAATAATAGTTACTTTTAAAGCTTGTTGTGGCAGTTCAATAAAGTATAAAAGTAAGGAAGGTAATAAGAAGCATAGAAAGATTCTCATAAACATAGTGGCAGAAACTAAATCGAACGCTTCATTTGTGTTCGTTTCAAACAAGCTCTGGACCATAACATCATCAATAATAACGCCGAAGCTATCAACAAAATAACCAGCACTTGCGGAAACCAAAAGTAAAATAGCAAGCGCTATTTTACTTGGTATAATCAGAGAGAGTAGTGTGGCCAAGATAACAATAACAAGAATAGCCACGGTAGATAATGCGATTAAAAATCCTAAATTTTCATGCACAGGATAAACAAAATTTACTTGTTCTAGGAAACTAGAATTTCCTAAACAATAGATAAATAATGCTATGAAAATCACCAGAAAGTGAAATTTAAGTTTGAGTGTAGGCAAGGTTGTCATGTTATTCAAATACCACTATTACTAAAGCTGGTATCGATTTTATAGCCTCGTAAGTCACTAAAATGTATGTGATGTTTATATGACATTTATGCGACATTTATGTGACATAAATAGGGCTATAATATGACTGAAATTATGAAAAATACGACTCATTGATGCAGAGACGTTAATTGCGAATTGATTTATTTAGGTGTTATATGAAATTACTATTAATTGAGGATCATATTGAGATATCGAAAGTTATATTCGAGTATTTTGAAATTAAAGGATACGATCTTGATTACGCAAGAAATGGTGAAATGGGGTTAGAGTTAGCCAGTAATAATCAATATGACTTTATTATTTTAGATATTATGCTTCCAGGAATAGATGGCTTAACTGTTTGTAAACAGTTAAGAAGTCGGGGGATTGATACACCAATTCTGATGCTCACAGCAAGAGATGAAAAAGAGGATATTTTAAATGGTTTTGATAGTGGCGCGGATGACTATTTAATTAAGCCATTTGATCTGCATATTCTGGAAGCTAGAATTAAAGCTATCTATCAACGTAATGTCGGAAAACTGGGATGTAGAATATTATCATTTGAAGCCTTGAGTTTAGATATTAAAACACATACGGCTACTCGCGGTGAATGTACTTTTCAGCTTAATAATGCACAATTTATTTTGTTAAAACTGTTGATGCTCAAAGCACCTGATGTTGTCACGAGAGATGAAGTGATAAGAGAGATTTGGGGAAATGACTCTCCAGATGAAGATTTATTAAGAAATCATGTATATAGGCTAAGAGCATTAATCGATAAGCCATTTAAAAACACCTATATAAAAACCTTGCCTAAAGTTGGGTACCAACTTAAGAGTGATTAAAATTGAAAAAATTATACCCCGCAAAACGCATCACTACTTTTTACTTTTCACTAATCGCAATTGCGCTTGTTACTATTCACTTTTCGGTTTATGAATTTACTACCGGTGATTTAGAGCATCTTTATACCACTAATCGATTAGACAAAATTGAAAGCTATACCAGTAACTACCTGTCAGATAAATCTATTCAAGGAATGACAAGTCTTGATTTACAACCGCAAGGTAGCACAATTCTTGATGAGAACATTGTTATATACTTTACTTCTGAAATGTTACCTACAGGCTTTCCTAAATTTGAAGAAATTCCATTTGATGAAGTAATAGAGATAAGATCTGCAAGTGATCATCAAGCGTACTTTGTTAGTAAAAGTAAACTTGATACATTAGACGGAAAAGTTGATGTTTATTTTTTGGTTGGTAATAGTTTATTTGAATTGAGTGAAAAGCAGTTATTTTCCTTACATACTAAACAAATCACTATCTCAATTTCTTTGTTAATCCTAACTTTGTATGCTGTATTTAAAATATCAACAAAATTAACTAATCCTATCTCACATTTAGTGAGGTCTCTTTCTACTAGTTCTCCTGATGATATGTCGCCAATCCCAATTACAGAAGAAGTCTCAACGATTGAGTTAGCTAAGCTTATTAATACTTTTAATGAGTATCAAGAGCGAATAAAAGCATCGATGGAAAGAGAACGATCTTTTAATCGTTATGCTAGCCATGAACTCCGATCTCCGCTTATGGTGATGACAGGAGCAATTAATATACTTGAAGCAAGCACTGATATAGAAGTGGTTTCTAGACAAAGAGAACGATTAAAAAAAGCAACCAATGAAATGACAGAGTTTGTGGAGACTTTACTTAGTTTGACCAAACCTAAGTCTACTATTGAGTCAGCTGCTCGTTCAATTGATAAAGAAGAAATAACTAATATTGTGTTGAGTCATGAATACTTAATCAGTAATAAGGACGTCAGTTGGCAAGTCAATATTCAAGGTAGTATAACCATTCTTATGCCCGAATTTGCTTTTCATATTTTGCTTGGAAATATTATTAAAAATGCGTTTGCTTATACTCAGTACGGAGAAGTCGTTATTAACGTAATGCCTACGTATATTGAGGTTGTAGATACTGGCAAAGGAATTATGGATGAAAGTATAAGAGAATCAGTTGATGGCTACGGTTTAGGTTTATTATTAGTCAAAGATATTTGTCATCGATATGGTTGGACGTTTACTTTAAATAACAATTTACAAAATGGCTGTATAGCCAAAGTTGAATTTGCCTGATTAACGAGTAAATTTATTTTGGAAAGAGCGAATGCTGAGCTATAGAGTCCAAAGAATGGTCTGATGAAATACTGTGTTAATTAATCTTTTTATCAAAGATAAGGCTAACAATATGTTGAATGTTATTAGTCTTATCTTAGTGAAAAGTGAAAAGTGAAAATTTTATGTGACAATAAATTGTCCCATCATGCCCATATCTTCATGTTCAAGCATGTGACAGTGATACATATAAGGTGAATTTCTATCAGCGATCTTATTAAATTTCACCAAAACTTTAACAGGTCGTTTACCACTGATAATAACTGTATCTTTCCAACCTTTCTCCCAATCGGGTACATTAGCACCATTACGATCTACAATTAAAAATGAACAACCGTGTACATGAAATGTATGTCTAGCGCCTTTGCCGTGGATATACCAAACTTCTGTGGTATCAATAGTTACAGCTTCGTCAATTACAGCCATATCCATCTTTTTACCATTAATTGTCATTTTCTCGCTTAATTCAAATGTTCTCGTTACGTTATTCTTTTGATTAAGGGCTTGTGGTACATTTGCGAGCACAGTTGGTAATATGGATTGTGAGTTATCATAGGTAGATAAGTCGGCAATCAGGGATAAAATAATTCTATCTCCTGCCATTAAATCGAACTGTTGATTTTGATTAATATTTACCATAATTTCATAGCGCTCTCCTGGCCCGATAGGTAAAGAAGTTGTTGAAACAGGGTTACTAAGTAAACCACCATCACTCGCTATAACGTAGAATGGTTGTTGATTGCTAAAGGACAGACTATCACCACGTTCATAAAATCTTGCGTTAGAGCCGTTAAGAATACGAAATCGAATCCATCCTGAAGGAGTAGATACAATAGGTTGAATTTGACCGTTTACTAATATGTTGTCACCAAGGTAGCCTCTTTTTCCATAAGACTCCTGCGTATTGTACTGAATTGCACCATCATCACTAAAGGTCTTATCTTGAATAATGATAGGGAGATCGTTAATTCCATAGTGTCGGGGGAGATTAGGCAGTAAATTAATTTCTTCGGGATCTTGTATAACGATCAGTCCCGCTAACCCTTTAATTACTTGTTCACCTGTCTTACCGTGAGGGTGCGGGTGGTACCAATGTGTGCCTGCTGGTTGATCTATTTCTAAAATATTAGTTCTCGACTCCCCTGGCAATATCTTCGATTGGGGGCCTCCATCATTATTACCTGAAACATGTAACCCATGTTGATGAGCAGTTGTTTCGACATCTAATTCATTAATAAAATTCAAAGAGGATGTCATATTCCGCTCCATTAATAGGGTTGGCCCTAATAACCCAAGAGTATCCGTTGCAGTATTGTAGCTATATGTACTCGTTTTTTTAGCATCAAGAATACTTGCCTCACTCACCCTGACCCAGAGATCTGTAGTTGTATTTCTGGTATCGATTAAAGGGGGGACAAATAGTTTATCACGTGTAGTTGGGGTGTTTGGTATAGCTTGATTAGCACCTATGGACGTTTTTCCCTTACTTTTCCCCCCACAACCTAAAACAATTAAAGATACAGTACCTAATGAGATGTTTTTAACAAAATTTCTTCTACTAATCATTTATGAATCCTAATTTGAAATAAACTCGAATCGATATAATAAATACGTGAGTGTAATAAAAAGGTGTGTCACATTTTTGAGACGTATAAAACAGTATTATGGGTTCTATTTAAAACTGATAATGGAAACTGTAATGGACTATAAAAAGATTCTCGTAGCAGTATGCACTACCCTGATAATGGGCAGCACAATAGCAAAGGATGCCCAAATTAATGTTCAAGAAAAAGAGAAGTATTCAAAGCACTGGCTTTTAGATGAGGGAGACCGCACAAAAAGGATTAATAAGCTAGAAACTTACCTTAGGGGTTTTGATCAACCTATGCTGGAAGTAGGGCAAAGATATAAGAGTCTTTATCAAGCATTAAAAGATGAAAATTATGATTTTGCTGCATATCAATGGAAGAAAATTAAAAAGACTATTGATAATGGTCTTATGAAAAGACCCGCTAGAAGGAAAAATGCTGAACTCTTTTTACTTAATCAAACATGGGAAGAAGTGCTTAATGATATTACGAGTAAAAATAAAAGTATTGCATGGATAGGTTTTGATAAAGCAACAGCAGCTTGTTTGGCATGTCATGCTGCTGAGGGTGTCAGCTTTGTTAATAACCAGCCATTATTTAGACTGAGAAATAATGATATAAATTAATGTCACTAACGATATGTAACAAGGAACTAAAGCTCATTCAACGTGAACTTTGCTAAAGTAGGGCAAGACTTAATGCTTTGTTATCTGTTTCAAAATAACTCATTCTTTTTGAAAATAAGAGCAACTTCATTGTAGAGGAAAAGTATGAAAAAAGTTGGTGAAGTTTTTTGGCAATTTTTAATTTTGGGCTGTGTGAGTTTTGGGGGGCCCGCTGCACATATAGGATACTTTCAAACTACATTTGTACAAAAACATAAATGGTTAGATGAATCATCTTACGCAAGATTAATCTCATTGAGTCAATTTTTACCTGGCCCAGGATCTAGTCAAATAGGTTTTGCAATCGGGTTACGTCATGCTGGAATTTTTGGAGGGATAGCAGCATTCATAGGATTTACACTCCCTTCTTTTCTTTTGATGTATTTTATTGCGATCTCAAGCACCGACTTTGGCTCAAATAGTCAATTGTCAGGGATCGTACACGGATTAAAATTATTAGCAGTAGTCGTGGTAGCTGATGCAACATACAATATGTTCCAAGCATTTTGTAAAGAAAAGCTATCTATTTCTATTGCTGTATTTACAGCTTTTTTTTTATTATGTATGCCTAGTCTAAGTATTCAAATTTTCACTTTGATAATAGCTGCTTTAGTAGGAGCTTTTTATGGCGCTCCTGTCGTAACAGCCAGTAATAATAGAAATCGCCTTAAGCTATTCCCGTTAGTACTCTTTATCACTCTTTTATTTTGTCTTCCTTTTGTCACTGGTCTGCCAGCGCCTTTTAATGTTTTTGCTGACTTCTACCAAGCAGGAAGTCTTGTTTTTGGTGGAGGACACGTTGTGCTACCTTTATTACAACAAACTATTGGAGATGCTATTTCTACAGATCGCTTTCTACTTGGGTATGCGACAGCGCAAGCTGTTCCAGGCCCTATGTTTACACTGGCAGCGTTTCTAGGTGCTGAACTATCACAACCTCATCAAATTCTTGGTGCATTAATGGCTACGGTAGGTATATTTTTACCTGGCCTATTATTAGTCCTAAGTTTGCAAGGAGTGTGGGAGACACTTGCTTCAAGACCGAAAATCGCAGGTGCTACTTGGGGGATTAATGCAGCAGTTGTTGGTTTATTATTTTCAGCATTATTTGACCCGATCTTTACTAGCGCAGTATCTACACCAATAGATATGGCTTTAGTTATGTTAGGTTTATTTGCTATGAAAACCATAAGAATTCCCATCATATTTATGGTTCTTAGCTTTGGTGTATGTGGAGTCTTATTGCAATTTTATAGTGGGTGATTATGTTTATTTTTAAAATTGAATAGTTAATTTATCTAAACGTTTCCTTTTTGTGGCTAGGCTCTTTCACTTTCGGGGTACTACTACATTCAAACTCAAAGCTGTTATTAGTTTGGATTATTTAATTGATAGATTAGAACAACTTTGAGATACGAAAAGGTAACTTTGTATAAAGGCATTATGGTTCATATCATATCAGTGAAAAATACTCACTATTAGAAAATAAAATTATAAATTATCTAATAAATACAGCATACTAAGCTTATTATCGTTACGTACTTTATTTGAGTTTTAGTATAAAATCCTGACTTAAAATAAGGGTGATGATTTAGATCGTTAGCGGTTAAGGTTTCTCTCAAAAAACTGGAGCAAAAAATCGAATTGTCACTGACACTTTTTATCGGCTTGATTAGCGTAGCTTTTATAGCTGGCTTTATCAGTTCCATTGCTGGGGCTGGCGGTGCGATTGTCTTACCTGTTTTATTATGGGCTGGCTTGCCTCCACTTAACGCGTTAGCAACCAATAAATTTCAAAGTGTCTTTGGCACACTCTCTTCAACAATTAATTTCTTTCGAAAGGGATATATTGATTTGAAAGCCCTGAGGCCTGCACTGTGTTATGCCTTTGTGGGCGCTATGATAGGTACCTATTTAGTACAGCAAATATCCACTGACTATTTATCAGTAATGATGCCGTACCTGCTTATTGTATTGGCACTTTATATGATGTTCTCTCCAACTATTACTGACGAAGATCTGCCACCGAAAATATCAGAGAAAACTTTTGCTCCCCTTATCGGTGGTGGGATCGGACTTTATGGTGGTTTTTTTGGCCCAGGAATGGGCTCATTTTTCGCCGTTGCTTTTGCCTCATTACGTGGTTTTAACATGCGAAAAGCAACTGCCTTTACCAAACCCTTAGTGTTAATTGTAAATACCACCTCCATGATTATCTTTTTATTGGGCGGACATATTGTCTGGAGCTTGGCTATTGCCATGGCTGCATCACAGGTAGTAGGCGCGCGACTGGGTTCTAATTTAGTGATTCACCGCGGCGTCGCTTTGATCAAACCCTTAATTGTGCTGATGACGCTGGCCATTGCCTTTAAGTTGATAGTTGAGAGCAATAGCTGAGACAGGCAATAGTTGAGAGGGACTCAGCTTTATTGTTAATATTTTTTACTGCTAGCGAGTTTTTATTTCTTTGAGTTTGCTAAAAACATACTGACTGCGTAATCACAAATTTCATCAATTTTACTGTTATCTGTATAAATACCATCAATAAATAGCTTCGCTATGCCGTGTACCGTGCCCCACAATACTTGCGATACCCGCAAAGCATTATCATCGACATTAAATAGGCCTTTCTTTTGCCATTCTTGCGTCATTGCCACTTGAAATTGAAAACAAGGGTAGGCTGAGTCTCGAAGTTCCTGGGTGCTACTTTTGTCTTTCCAGATAGTACGTCCGAACATTAATTCATAAAGGTCAGGATTATTATGAGCAAACTGAATGTAATCATGAATAAATCGATAAAAATGTTCTCTTATAGATAATTCTTCATCTTCATAACCACATTTGTTTATCTGATGTAATTGTTCAAAACCTTTTTCAGCCATGCCACAAAGCAGGGCATTTTTATCTTTAAAGTGATGATAGGGCGCTGTTCTGGAAA
>OJGO01000086.1_pt1 | contig 51639 bp, 50 predicted proteins | sample 1594871 | NCBI WGS metagenome assembly OJGO01 (sample SAMN05416798, study PRJEB24817) | seawater metagenome | isolation source: Sea water | place: Canada:Atlantic | collected 2013-07 | reverse complement strand
AGGTAAAGTGGCCTGACTTAAACAAACTGGTCTCCGATGAACTCGGGGCGATTCATTGAGGAATTGCCTTTGAGTTTAAGATCAGCAATAAACTGGCGTGCTAAATCTTTCTCTTCTTGTTTCATATCATTCAACATTGCATTTATCATGCTAACAAAGCCAGCAGGCCCCATAAGGAATGAGCCAAGAGAGTCTGAGAAATCTTCCAGAGACACATCTACGCCATAGTCTTTTAGGAAATCTTGGTAAAATTCAAAACCACCATTGAGGGCGACTTGGGCATTATCACTAGATACTCCGTAGTGCTCAACAAAGCACAGGGTACTTACAGCTAAAAGTAAATCATTCATATTTTAAAGTTCTTCGTTTATTGGTTTCGAAATACATGTATGAGGCCAGTAACTTAGGCCAATTTAATGGTGAAATTAGGCGAAAATAGCAACAATGTTTTGAAGAGTGCGAGTTCTGTTTTGAAGGTTCTTGCTTTTTCTTTATAAGAGCAAGAAACGATTCGTTTTTTATTATTCAAATAATACGATATCAACCATTCTTGATTAAACATTTCCGCCTCAATTTTGGTTGCATGCTCCATCTCAACAAGCTGAGCAAGCTCCCTTACTGTTGCACCTAAGCTGAAGTTATCCAATCTAACCCCTTAGTAATGTGTGTAGACAAAATTTAACTGCTTAGAGCAGGCGTTCCTAGAACTAAATGTGCTCAAATCCGGAAACTAGATTAAAACCCTTTTCTGATCCGGTAGATTGAAGTTCATTAAAAAAGTAAAGAGGTTTGTCGTGCAGCTCTTAGAAAAAAACAGGACTCAATTTGCTTGCCTATTCATACTGACAACAACAACGATTTATTTAAGTATTTATCCGTTTAGTGCATTAAAACTTTTAAGCTCACTGCCATGGCTTGCATTGTTCGCATATGTTGTTGTGCTTGGGCTCAGTTATCAATATAAGCAAGGCAAGGTACTATTTACAGCATTGCTCATGATTGCCTATCAAGCGGTTCCTCTTGGCTTTCCTCAAATGCTCGGAACTAGTTTTTACACATCAATTGTACCTCAACTTATGATAGCGATTTTACTTTACCTAGGGTTTACGCCTGAACGTGGGGTAAGTGGAAATGTTATTAATGAACGTGTGCTTACCTGCTTCACTGCCTTTATCGGATTGGCGGTGATCAATATGTTGTTGACAAAGTACACATCAAGCCACGTCATTGGGCTCTATCTCGTTTTAGCACTGGGGATTCCTGCTTTACTGTATTTGGTTTGGACGAACGGCACGCACCAAGATGTTGTCTTTTCATACATCGGGATATGCATGGTGATCATGGGAATAATGGGTGTACCGCCAAACAACTTTATGCTCTTGTGTTTTAGCTTAGCCCTCTTATTTATTGTGCTTAAAGAGTCTCACAACATGGCATATCGTGATCAACTAACGGGTACTAGCTCTCGAAGAGCAATGGAGGTTCAAGCAAGCGGATTAAGTAAGCGCTTTGCAGTGGTCATGTGTGACGTAGATCACTTTAAAAAATTCAATGACACCTATGGGCACGATACTGGGGATGACGTACTTCGCTTAGTCGCTAAAAAGCTTGCTTGTGTAGGTGGCGGTGGCTTGACATATCGATATGGCGGTGAAGAGTTCTGCATTATTTTCAAAAATAAATCAGGCCAAGAAGCATTTCCGTATATTGAGCCACTACGCCTAACGATTGCGAATTACACCCTCATTCTCCGTGATAAAGATCGCAAACAACACACCAAAGAAATGCGTGGCATCAGTGATGTTCAAGGACAACAATCAGTTTGCGTCACGATGAGTTTTGGAATAGCTGAAACGCTTTCAGGTGAGAAATTTGAAGATGTATTAAAACGTGCAGATCAGCGACTTTATGACGCAAAAGAAGCTGGTAGAAATTGTGTTATGCCAGTTGCATAGCAGTACTAAAAATCAGAGTTAATGGTAATAAAAATTATGCAGAATTTTATTTCTAAAATCCCAAACAACATTGATGCAATTCATATTCAAGACGAAAGCCTGGTGCACGAATTCATGTTTTCAATATCAAGTTTGGTCTTACAAAGCAGTATTGCTAGAAAGGTGCTAAGAGAAAGCATTCCGATTATTAAAACCCCCATCACAGAGTTGGTTAGCTCTAATGGGAAATATGCTCGTATTGCGGTGCTTAGTTATTACTTTAACCATATAACGCTACGAGTACTGGACACCAATACTACTTCAAAATTAGCAATGTCGTCAGATCAGGAGCAATTATCTAGTATCCCGATTGTGGCTCAAACCTTAAGTAGTTCACCACAAACCGTAGATGACCTACCCAATTTTCTAGTTGAGCAAGCACGCCTTATCGAAACCAAAGAGTTGAACAAAGGTGAGCTAAACGCCCTATTTAATTGGCTTGCCTCCCAAGTCCCTGAAACACACTTAGTCGGAAACCCTTTCACGCAAGAACGCTGGCGCAAAAGGTGGGGGGAGTTGATGGATCAAAAAGCGGGGGAGTTCGAAAGTGCTTAGTTATTTATTTGCGATAGGAATGGCCGTTACGGGCGAGATGGGAGCTGATGAAAGCATTTGTGACACAACTCAGTTGATCGCAGCTCAGCCAAAGGGAACTATGCACAAGTGCTTCGATGATTACGTACTAGAGTATTCAACAACTAACAATATTCCAGTACAAGCCACTTACATTCTCAACGCGAATGTTAAGTATGACAACAGCCCTTTTAAACAAGCTATTTCAGAAGGTGTAGGAAAATTTAATCGTGAAGAAGCAGCTCATGTAGCTGGGTTTGATTTCGCTGCGCTTGCTAATAATTCTTTAGCCGGTACCAATGCCAAAGAAAGAAATTCAGAGTTAAACCGGTTGCCTATGGTTGCAGAATTAAATCGAGCTGGTGGGATGTGGAATTGGTTACAAACCTATGAGATATCGATGCCAATTAGGGTCGGTCGTCTCTATTCTGTCAACGGTGCCGTGACAGAAGAAAATGATTTTAAGCCTCGCGCTTTTTACAAAATCTTATATCAACCTGACATACATATGGCAATCGCATATTTACTACCCAACACGATTGCAACGAATCTGGAGAGCCCGGATAAATACATTACGAGTATTGGCTGTATTGAAAAAGCTTTGGGGTACCGGTTAGTTACTAACGACACGGTAATTCCAGACTCACTCAAGTGGTCTAAAGCATACTCATCATCAGTCTGGACAGATGGTGTTCGATTAGACAAAAAATGCGGACATATCGAGGAGGCACTATGAGCCAACACCTAAAAATATTAGCGGCTTTTTTCCTAGTTTGTTTCGCCAATTCTGCAATATCTAAAACAAGCTACAGAGGAAAGTTATTACGAGTGGTCACACCATCGACATTAGATATACAAATCAGCGAAACAAATTTTATTCAAATTCAGATATTGGGCCCCGATTATATGACCGATTCAAAACGCGTATGCACGGAAGAAGATATTAAAACAAAATGCGAGCGTCTTCAGAAGCTCTTAGGTGAGCAAGATATTGGAGTTACCATTGAGAAACGAGACGATAAGGTCATGTACGGTGACATTGTTTACAAAGGAAAATTGCTTAGCAGTACTATGATCAGTGAGGGGTGGTATCGGGTCGATAATAAAATGTACTCAGCTGCGTACTTATTTGATGCTGAACGAGAAGCGTTTTGTAAATATCGGGGCGTGTGGGCTAAAAATAAAGGCCGTCATGAAGTCATCAGCAAATGTATGAGGCGATAAAATGTTTGGTAGATTTTTTAAAACAGTTTCTGTGGTAAATTTTTCGTTAGGTTCAAATGAAACAGTCGAAGCCAGTGAACTTGCTGAAAACGTAAAAATGCTGGCGCATACCCCCATTAAACCATCTCAAAAAGAAAGCGTAGGTTTCACATCAATCATCAGTTATCACGATCCAGAGCTTTTAATTCATACCGTCGATAGGTTCATTTTTTTGACGGTTACATATGAATTTAAAAAGGTGAATCAATTGAAAGTAGAGCGCTTACTTTCAGCGAAAAAGAAAGAAGTGGCCAAGAAAAATAATATCGATGTGGATGAACTTGCAGACCAAGAAATCGAAGAGATAAGAGAGCGTATCAAAACGGATGAGCTACAAAAAGCTTCTCCTACCGAAGATGTTTGCAATATCATAATTGATTCTGACACCGCTCGGGTTTACTTTTCTGTGATGGCTACAACTGTAATTGCTAAGAAAGCTGTAGGACTTTTACAAAAGTGTTATCCAAGTTTAAAAGTGCACCCCTTTGCACCTCAAACTGTGGAAGCATCATTGACTCAATGGGTATATCAACCATCGGACAAGCTACCAGACAGATTTTCACTTGGTAATGAAATTGCCCTTAAAAGCGAAAGTGATTCAAGAGCAAAACTACAAAAACAAGATCTTGGCTCAATGGAGGTCACGACCATGATTGATCACGGTAAATTAGTCCATGAAGTCGCAACGGTCTATCAAGATAGAGTGGGGTTCGTCCTGACAAACCAATGTTTTTTGAGAAAGGCAACGCCCTTAGACTTGTACTACGACGGTGTAGACTATGAGGGCATCAATCCTGACTCGTACATAGATACATATACGAGAGATTGGATCATGCTATGTAGTTGGCTAACAGATTTTTATGAGTGGCTAACAATCACACTTCAAATACCAAAAATCGAATACAGTTAAATGACACCTTGGCGCTAGTCTAGGCGCCTCTCTTCTCCCAATTCCAAAAAAACAACCCACTTTTTCAACTAAATGTCGTCATATCCGGAAAACAGTTTTATAAAGTTTGTGACTCGTTAATCTAGCGTTATTTCAAGATAACAGCGAGTGACACATGTATAAATTAATACTGATGGGGTCGGCCTTAATTTCGGGCTTGACCATTGTTCCATATGCCAAGGCAGTTCAGTCTACTGCTGCTTCTGAGCATATCCGGTCATGTAAAGTAAAGCTTCAAGCTGCTAAATCAGCAGCGCTAAACGTTATCGAACCTAAAACTAAAATCGTAGAAAAAAACGCGGGCGAAACAGCTGAAAATAGCACTTTATTGCAAACGAAACCCACTGTAAATGTCGCGCAAGATAACACTTCATCAAGCAAAACCGTTGAAATTGGAACTGCTGATACTTCGACCGATGTTGTGTCGTTATCGCGGCCAAATAAGACAGAAAATGTACCGCACTTCCTACTGAATAAAGGCCGTTTAGAGCCTCAAATTAAAGAATTTGTTCTAAGTAGCTTCCCTGAAATTAATGAAGTTGTTTGGTCTTTAGATAAAAACCTACGTTGGTTCAATAAATATGATGCTAAGGGGGAGTCGAACAAGCATATCTTAAATTCAATACTTCGCCGCTATCAAGCCAAAGCGATATTTTGGGCAAATAATGTTGTAGAAGTCGTGCCTAAACAGGAGAAACCACAATGAGTAAGTATCTACTTTGTGCACTAGGTATTTGTGCTGCTGCACTCACAGGTTGTGCTCAAACGAAAAGCACCTTAGATGGCTCTGCCGCTGAATCAATTAAAATGACAGCAAACAAAGAGCTGGAAGAAGCATATAAACTAGTCCCTACCGAAGATGGTTTGAGTAACATTGTCAACTCGCCTGAATTTTACGTCCCCAAGTTACAAGAAAATGACCAAAACCGCCCAAATTGGTTTTTTGAGGAAGTGGATTTTAAGTTTAAAGCATTTAGCTTAGGTCAATTCATGGCCTATCTCCAGAAAACGAAAGGCATCAATACACGTTATTTAGATGGTCTTGACGAAACCAAATCATTTTCTCTCTACCATCATGGGCCGCTCGGTTATGCCTTCGACAAGATAAAACTAGCTACTGGCTATGGGTATTCGATCGAAGATGGTGTTGTTACTTGGTCTCAATTTGAGACTGCATATATTGATATTAGCTTTATTCCTGGAATATCAAACTATCGAATTGGTGGTAAATCAAACTCAACTACTACTTCGTCCACCTCGGACACCAGCTCTATTGATATGGTTATGACTGATGCTGGAGTTGAAGATGATACCAATTATGTAAATCTCGAGGGTATAAAGCTCGACTCTTTGGCTGATGTTACTAAAACAGTTCAATTGCTCATGAGTAGCAAGGGGCAATTCAATATTCAATCGAGCAGTAGTACTCTTTATCTTCGTGACTATCCCCAGAATGTCACACGTATAAGAGATGCCATCCAAGCCGAAAATCGCAAGGCCACAGCGCAAGTCTACTTCGATATAAAAATAGTGGATTATCAAGATGAAGTTGGGTCTGAGTACTCCTTAAATTGGGACGTTGTTTCTAAGAATTTATCAGCTGAAGGCGTAGTTTCATTAACAAATGACTTCTCAGGAAGTTTAGTTGATGGAACGGCGGCAGTATTAGGTTATTCGAAAGAAAGTGGTAAATACGCGGGCTCATCCGCATTTATCAGCGCGTTAGATAATCAAGGTGTTGTTTACAATGTTATTGAGCCAAAGATTACGTTGCGTAACAACCGAATCGGCAAGGTCATTAATGGCGCGGACACAACTTATCTAGCCAGTAGTGGCAGCGCATCAACCACCACATCTTCAACAGGTATTTTAATTCCGGGCATTGTCTCAACGGGACTCAACCTTTATGCGGTAGCGAATATCAATTTAGATGACATGTCTGTTATCGGAGCTATTGCAAATAAATACGCATCATTGGTTGATATTGGGTCAGTAACGAGCGATGACGCCACTATTCAAACACCTGAAACAACACGTAAAGAATTTCATCAAGAATTTTTTGTTCGTGATGGAGAAACAATTTTATTGTCTGGCCTGCGATCACGATTATCGGAATATAACAGTAGCGTAGCGGGTAGCATGCTCTTCGGCGGAACTAAGGGTTCAGCGGATACATATACCAATACAGTCATATTGCTAACACCTCGCATCATAACGAGGTAAGCGATATGTACAATTATCTACGACAAGATCATAAGTTTTATTGGGTGTTTTCGCCTGTCAGAAAAGTATTTACTGGCAGAGATATATTGGGCCAAGCAAATGCTGCGCACGACGAATACAAAATGCCCTATATATCAGCATCCCGAAAGAACGGTGTCGGTCGATTATCTATGTCAGATTTCGACCAAGGTTCTAGTAAGTCATTTTTTGATTTTGCTGAGCAAGTACGTCTCGATTATATCGATATACCGAACTTCATCTATGTCGAATCAATTGCAGACACAGCTACAGAAAATGAGAAGTTTCTATATTTATATATCAAAAATGGAGAAATCCAATTAGATAACGTGTGCTCGAAAGATAGTTTAGACCGTGAATTTTCGTTGTTGATCGAACGACTGAAATTTGTAACGTCGAACAATCAATCTCAGACTGAATTTGGAAATTTGAAAATTTTTGCGTTTGGCATTGATAAAAACTATTTGAGCGATGTGACTCAACGGTTAGGAATTGCTGAGGCGCAACACTATTCGAAGGCTCTGACAGAGACTACTAACCCAGATGAGGAATTTCGTTTTGTTCGGGCGGAGCAAATCAAAGAAAGGTTATCACCAAAGGGACTCTATCAACGATGGGTACCTATATTAGCAGCTGTCGTATTGCTAGTCGTTACCGGAAATGTCGTTTTAAATGCATTCGATCAAAAAGAGGAAGTAGTTCGAGTCAAAGACGATTGGGAAAAGTATCGAACACTCATGACTGTTCAATCACCCCAAGCATCTAACCGTTTTGCTCAGGATTTCAATAATATTCGCGCGTTTACTGCCACTTTAGCGGGCTGGCGAATAGTTGAAGTGTCACATACTAAACAACACGACGTAATTTATAAGTTAATAAATGAAGGGGGGTTTACAGGCAACTTAGCAAAAACAGTAAAAACAATATCAAAAAAATTTGGCATTCCGATGGTAAACGACGTGACTAAAGAAGGAACAGTTATCTCGGTTAAAGGTGCCAATATTCCTCTTTACAAAAAAGAATCATTAGAAGTTTGGGATTTAAGAACTCTTTATCAAACAGTTACAGACGACCTAGTTTCATTCACACCGAATATAACAGCTTCATTCATTAACTTTGAAACACCAGATCCAACATCACACGTCTGGCGAGCGATCAAGCTTCAGCTATCTCTAAAAGGTTCTACAGCGGATGATTTGTTGAAGCTGGCGGCTATCACAAAAAACAAACCAATAAGTATTGTTGGCGGAAGTTACAGGTTTATAGGTGACACGATTAACGGAAATATAACACTGATTTTAAACGGGGCAGAACAATGGTAAACAAAGCAAAACCAAATAAAACACTATTAGTTATTGGCGGAATGATAGCTATAGGCTTGAGCGCTGCTTTAATCGCAAGAGAGTTGAAAGAGCCCGCTGGAAAATCACCAGAAAAAGTCAATCCTCCCGTTGCTAAAGTATCGGCGCCACCACCGGCCCCTGCTAAACCCACAACTATTAAGGACACATACATAGCTTATATTGACGCGGCCCCAGATAAGGAAAAGGCAGCACAAAACGTAAGGTATACATATGATCTCCCTAATCAAGAATCCGCAGTGCAAATTGCCGAATTGAATGCTCGCAGGGCGAAAGCAGAGTTCGAATTATCGGAATGGACTAAGAAGATGAACGATATTAAAGCCGGACGAAAGGATTCTCAAATTGACCAAATTAACGGTTTAAACAAAGAGCTCACAGAGAATCAAGGGAGTTACTACAACCGATTAAGAGACCGCCCCAACGAAAATGCATCAACTGAAGAGCTGCCCAAGAAAGATAAGCTCGAATTATCTGAATTCTCCCTCATGGGTGTCTCAGAAATAGCAGGAAATACCTCGGCGCACTTGTTGTATCAAGGGAAATCATATGAGGTTCAAAACGGATATGTGCTTTTTGGAAAAGTGAAAATAAATATTGTTGAGCAAGCCGTTTCAATCTGTAAAGGCGATGAATGCCAGGATTTGCACTAGGTGATTGAAATGAAAGAAGCACTATCAACCAAATCAAGTCCAATTGAAACTATTGATAACCATCCATTTAGTTTCAGAAAAGACGCCTTGCTGAATATAAAAGATATCAACGCAAAAGGACTTAGCCCTTTTATTCCGATGGTAGCTAGGTGTAATAACCTTCTAGGCTCTGGAGTCAAATCAGATGAACTTGTTAATTTCGTTATCGTAATGGAAACGAAAGAGTTTGGTAAATATCTGATCTTAACCACGTACCAAACATATGAGCAGGGAAGACGTGAACTTCGGAATCTAGAGTCAGCTTTAAACTCATCCTACAAAGCAAAAAGTGTCGAAATTGTCATGGCCGAGGCAGACGCAATTTCACATTTCATCAGCTTGGGTATGAAGAAAAAGAGTGAGAATGATGAGCAAGCTGAATTTGATTCATTACAAAAGTCGGATGCAAAACTTCGGTTCATAAGCATTGTTGAGCAAGCAGTCTCAAATGGTGCTGCGGATATGGATTTTAAGGTAGGCAATGGTGTTGGTACTTACGCTTTCAAAATTGATGGGAAGATGACCAACCGATACAACTTACCGGAGGAACAAGTTCGGGCAATGATGGGCGCGATTATTCAGACTGAAACAGAGAATATAACGGGTTCGATTCAAGATCAGCAAATTATAGCTAAAACTACCAAATTGACTATAGAACCCAATATAGATGGCAGGCGAGTGAGGCAAGAAGTACGTCTAAGGGGCTTGAAAGCCTATTCGAATGGAGGTTTTACGTATTCATTTCGGATAATCCAGACGCGAATTCAAGACAGCAGAACCATTGATACTCTTGGTTACTTACCAGAACAAAGTAACTTTCTAAAGTGGTTAGCGACTCAACCAAATGGCATCATTTTAATTGTCGGCCCGACTGGACACGGCAAAACAGTGACCTTAAAAACACTTTACGAAGAAATGCCAGCTCATTGGAAATTAATCGTAATAGAAGACCCTGTTGAGTACATAATCAACCATCCTCAAGTAACTCAAGAAGACGTTGTTGCTGAATATGGTTTGACAGCGCAGGCGTACCAAAAAGCCTCATTGCGTCAATTCCCTGATGTCATAGGTATTTCAGAAATCCGTGATTCAGAAACTGCCAAAGATGTTATCAACTCAGCACTATCTGGACACCTCATGGTAAGCACTCTGCATGCCCATGACACATTGAGCGCGATTGAACGTTTGGTGCACTTAGGGGTTGATTACAGCACTCAAGCACAACGTGGTCTATTCAAAGCATTAATTTCCCAGCGACTTTTACCAAAGCTTTGTAGCTGTGCGACGAAAGGTGCGCCAGATTCATTTTGGGGAGATAAATATAGAATTCACCGTGCCGGTGGCTGTGGTGAATGCAATTACACTGGCTATATTGGGCGACAAGCTGTAGCAGAAATACTAGTTTTTGATCGTGCTGTTTGCAGTTATATCCGGAGCAATCGCGCAAATGAATTAGAGGAGTATTTGCGGTCGATAGGGTGGGTTTCGATGAGGGATGTCGGCATAAGAATGGTGAAAGCCGGTTATGTATCTCCTGATGATTTGTTGACGACTCTCGGAGATCCATCTGAAAGTTTCGAAGCTTCATGGGATTATGTCCAGGGGAAATTTTTAGGAAAAGATGAAATCTCATCTCTGCTTGAGAAGGAGATGTCGTGAGTCCAATAATTTCCCGTTACCTAGATGATGTTAGATTTATCATCGATAGACTGTATTCAAAAGTTGTTGCTCTATCAGATATACGATACCTGTATCTGAGATTTGTTTTTAATCGAAGTAAGCAGTTCAAATTCATTGAAGATTACGCCTCTTTTTTGGAAACAACCTCTGACGCATATGCCTGCCAGTCTATTATTGATGGTGTCGATTTATCGAATGATGATCCTATTAAAAAGAACGTAGCAAACTCAATTCTTGATGCCTTGAATAACGGGAAAAAAGCCTCGTTTGGGATGGAGAAATGGTTTGATGGTGACATTTTAGATCTATACAAAGCCGGAGAAAAATCAGGGGATATCAAGAAAGTCCTAGATATTTTCTTAGAGCAAGAATCCAGTCTAAGAGAGTTCAAGAATCAATTTTTGGGCAAATTTTTAGCACCCGGATACATACTGTTTAGCGGAATAGGCTTCGCAATTTATTTGGGTAAATCTGACTTTATGGGGTTTGCTAATTTTACCCCCGTAAGTAAATGGAGTGATATAAGCCAGTTTTGCTACTCCCTTTCGATTTTCCTAGCTGATTATTACATAAGTATATTTTTGGCTGTTCTTTTTCTCATAGTTACCTGGAAACAAGTAGCCTTCAATGCTATCGGTAAGCACCGAGCTATTTTAGACAGATGCCCTCCGTTTAGTATTTTTAAAGCATACCAATCTTTATCAATTCTTAAGTTAATCGCAATTATTAAAGCAACAAAGGCCAGTGATCAAAAGGCCATCCTAGTAGCGCATGCCAACAGCAATAAATATGTGCAGTCTTTTACATCAGTCATGCTGAACAGCCTAGATTTGGGTGAAACACAGTTAGCTCGCGTACTAGATGTAGGTTTATTCCCAGCCCGCTTAATGAGTCGGTTGTATTCCGTTTCACGGATACCCGACGACCAATCTAAAAATCGGGCTTTACTGATTGTCACCAAGCAAGCAGAAAGCGAAGCAAAGCTTCATTTATCAAAAACACAATTCTGGCTCATGGTCATGTCATGGCTATTAGCTGTAGCGATAACTGGAATCACCGTGATCGGATTCGCTCTGGTCATTTTAAATTTAAAAACTTTTATAACAACTAACTAGTGGAGTTACCTATGGAAAATACATTTCAAACAACCCTTGAAATAAATGAGTTCGATCGTCGCAAGAAAGTTAGATCTAGTGGATTTACTTTGATTGAGTTGGTTGTTGTGCTGGCAATAATTGGTCTCTTAACCGCTTTAAGTTGGCCCAGTATTTCTGGGTATTGGGGGTCAGGTCAGATTACCGCAGCAATGGAACAAGTGTTAGCGGTAGATAAAGCCGCGAAACAGTACAGGCCTACGAACGGTGACATGTCAAATGTGTCCATGGAAGAATTGCAAGACTATGGATTAATCGACGAAACTTGGGGGGATGGAACAGCTATAAACCCATGGGCTGGTGACGTCACCATATCAGTAGATTCTTCAGATAATACACAGTACATCATTACTTCAGGTTCGATTAAAGATGACCGAGATGGTGCAAACTTTGTACGCAAAATGGAAGACTACGCTGCGCCGTCAACTAACCCAAGTTATTCGGGTGGAACATTCTCGATAACCTTCGCTGGAAGTTAATATGAAACAGCGAGGGTTTATGTTAAATCTGCCCTCATTAGTAATTGCGCTCGCTTTGAGCGCAATTGTTACTCTCAGTACATTTCAGTCGTCAAGAACTGAACTTAAATTGCAGAGTTATGATGGGATTGATTTTTCAGCACGAATAATTGGAAAAGCGATTAATGGCTACTATTTGAACCATTGTTCAGATAGTAGTTTTTCGCAACCTACACTAGCTGGTTTAAAGTCAAGTTACATTCAGAACCCGAGCGTTATAGAAACTCCAGAAAATATAGCGTTTGTTCCAAGTGTTTCTGGCGTAGGAACGGAAGAAGTCACCTATTACGTAACTGCGAATATGCCGGATAGCGCGACTGCCAAATGGTTTGAAAGAAAAAAATCAAACACCTCAGTTACAAACACTCAAGTGCAATGGGCCTTCAGACCAACGCTTTCTTCAGAAACCAATAGCATCAGATACCGTCAGCTGAGGGCAGCGTATGGTAATGATGATTGCAAATAGGATGATTTATCAGATGAAACAAAGTGCAAAGCAATCAGGGTTTACGTTACAAGAGTTAGTTATTAGCCTTGCTATTATGGGAATCATAGCAACTGGTGCGGTTAGTAATTACAAGGTTGAGCAAAAAACATCATTAGTAGAGCAAGCTTCAGCAGATGTGGATGGGCTGACACAAGCATACAATCAATTCTACACCAAAAACCGGCGCGCCCCCACATCAATTAATGAGCTGGTTACAGAAGGCTATTATGTTGGTAGCACGGAGAGCCCATGGGGTTCTAGGTATGTCGGAACAGAAACAGCGAATGGTTATGCGGTTTCGGTTAATACGTCTGACAGCACATATGCTAAATACCTTAGTAATAAGTATGCCAGCTCAAGTCTTTCTGGCACTTCAGTGGAAGTTACGACTCCCATACCTACCATAGAAACACTCGCTAGCCAGTACTTACACAGGGTATCTGTTGAGGGGGCCCCAGAACTAAATCAGCTTGAAACCGATATAGACGCTAACGGGCATAGTATAAGAAATATATCAGAGCTTGACGCTGAAGAAGTAAATGTCACTACAGCAGTAATAGAAGAGCTTATTACCGATAGGTTAACTTCCGTTGAAGGTGTTGAATTTGTCAGTGGAAGTATTGACAGTGATGGCGACACGCTTACGGTCACTGGAAATAATTTAGTCCTAAACGGTGATGTGTCTTTGAAGGGCGATTTAGATGCCAATGGAAATGACATAACCGGGGTAGGAAGTATTGAGGCAGAGTCGGGAGAGTTTAAGGATCTGGCGAGTGAAAGTCTCGTAGCGACAAATGCCACATTCACAAACTTTGCTGCGACAGATGCGGAAATTGAAAACGCCAACATAACCAACCTCACATATGACGATGCGACTATAGGTTCTCTAACATTTACTGATGCAACGGGTGATAGCCTTAACGTAACTGAGTTGACTACTACCAACCTACAAAGCGTTTCTGTTGTCGCAGATAATGCAACAATTGCTAGCTTAAAGGGTACGACACTTGATTATGCGAACGGCACGATAGGTTCACTTTCAGGCACCAGCATCGATTACAGCACCGGCACATTTGATACAGCTAATATTGCTTCTGCTAATGCAACTACGGTAAATGCAACGAGTATTAACTATAACTCAGCTGAGTTTAATTCAATGTATGTGGATGGCGAATTAGTAGTTGATAGAGGATATTTCACTTCAATAGAATCACCCAGTATTGATACAGATGACCTCACTGCATCGAGCATTGCAGCTGGAACGTTCGATGTTGATGGCACACTGACGACGACGAATCTTGTCGCTACCAACGCCACTGTCAGTGGCACTACAACAACCAACAAATTAGTTTCAAGCACCTCAAACTTAGGGAGCGCGTCAGCAACAAATCTGAGTGTGTCGGGTTCAGCTAGCGCAAATAAAATTACTTCTACTACCGGCACATTCACGACTCTAAATGTAAATACCGTGAATGGCGGAACAGGAGATTTTAATACACTCACGTCGACAAACATAAACGGAACTAACGCGAATTTCTCTAACGTTACAGCTTCAAAAACAACAGGGGGGGACTTTACTGGTTCGAACTTTACAACTAGCCAATCCAGTGTAAACAGTAACTATCAGCTTGCTGAATCAATTAAGTCTGAGTGGGACGCATGCGTAAGAGCTGGGGGGTGTCAGTGATGAGCATGAAGAAATCGTTTAGGCAAACTGGTGGGGCGATGTTGAATTCTATCGTCGCCACACTTGCTTTGACAGGGGCGGCAGTTTATTACGATACCGTTTCAAATGCTGCCGATCAGTCAGAAGAAATAGCCACGGAGATTGCTACTGAGATCGAACATATTCAAGCAGCCTCACTTAGATGCTATTACGTAAATCGTACTTGGTGCTCTACCAGCGAATTGACCGCATATTATACCGGGGATTTAGAATCAGCACTTGGTACCAATTATTATTTCAGTGTCAACAGTAATGGACAGCAAGTTTTAAAAGTTCAAACGGTTTCCGATCGAGTTGCTGAGTCAGCCAAATCTATGGTTGTAAATGGGGAAGCAATATCAGGAGAACTCACTTCTATTCTGCCCCCCCCTGAGGATAATTTACTATTCAGTGATGCCCTTGCTCGCTATGAAAATGAAATGCAACAAGAAGCAATGGAATTTGATACATCGATTGATTTTAATGAGCAAAATTTATCGAATGCAGATCGGCTCGATGTGGAATCGGCCACTATAAGAAACCTAAATTCAGATACGATAGAGGTTACCGATATTGTTATATCTGGTTCGCTAGAAATGGGTAGAAATTCTATATCTGACACAGGTAATGGGTTGGCATTCAACGCTAAAAACATTGAGCTTGAAGGTGCAACGTCGATAGAAGGTGATATTGAGTTTAACGGAAATAATGTAACTGGAGCTAAAAAATTAGTAGCTGACAATGGTTCTTTTAAAAGCTTAGAGTTAGAAAGCTTAACTGTTCAAGATGGTGACGTTACTCGAGCAATTATAGAGGTTGCTGATATTGACAACTTATCAGGAACATCATTGCAAACAACGAGCGCAGAGGGTGAAAAGCTTGGGTTTGACACCGCGAATGGCAATAATATTAAAACAACTAGCGCTCAAACGGTAAATACGACAACAAATGTCCTGACAAGTGATAACGGCACTGTTACCAGTGCAGACGGTACAAATATTCAATTCAACACGGCAAATATCACAAATGCTTACGGGAATGAGATAAATAGTACCGATGCTGTTCTTAATTCCGGTACATTTACCACGTTGAATTCGAGCAGCTTGATTGGTAATTCAATCTTGGCTTCAAGAGGGCAGGGAGATGATGTAGCGGCTGATTATAGCGAAGCAGATAGGGCCTATTTCGAATACCTCAACAGCACCTCAACAGATGCAACGAACGTGAGCGTACTGAGCGGGGAATCAGACAGCGTAGCAGTTTCAGGGCGAACCACTACAAACAATGTTGCCACCACTACATTTACCCCTACTAATCTAACAACAAACAAAATAAATTCCAGCAACTCAACTCTGGGAACAGCCTCAAGTACTAGCTTTTCAGTTACAAACACCTTAAGTGCATTATCGTTTGCTGCAACTACTGCTGTCATCACCAACACCAATGGTAATGTAGATGCCACCGAAGGTAATTTTACAACTATAAAAGGTACCAATACATCTGCTACCAATGGAACGTTTACAAATCTGACGGTAAATACATATACGGGAGGAAGCTTTACCGGAACAGACTTTGAAACATCTACTTCGTCTGTAAATGAAAACTATGCCATTTTGGACGAATATGGTAATGCGATTGACAACTGTATTAATACTTCTAAATTTTGCATTCCTGAAACGCCTGTTATTTCATTTTCTTGCACTGGGTGCAGTCAAGCCAATAGCCAATCTACCTTCACCGCGACTTTAAAAGCTTCAGTATCACACTGCCGACAAGGGTGCAGTGTTGCTTGGACGGTACCAAGCGCTCTAACAAAAAGCTCGGGGTGCTCAACAACAAATATATCTGCTGGGGGAACCGCCACATTATCTTGTGTTGTCAAGTCAACATTAGATCCACAAGAATCTTATTCCGGCACTGTAAAAGCTAAAGCCACAAACTCACACTACACTTCAGAAAGCTACACAGCTAGTAAGTCAGTTTATTTTGAGAACACCAGCAGCGCTGATCCAGAAGTAACTACATCATGCTCAGGGTGCAATCTAAGCAGTGAAAGGGAATCATTTTCTGCAACCATTACAGGGACGGTAAGCTGCCCATACAATTGCTCATATACATGGACTGAGACTGGCGGAGCTACTAAAGGCGCTTGTAGCAACGGCACTGCATCTGCAGGACAGACTAAATCAGTTTCTTGCGCAATTTCAGGTTCGTTGGTTGCTGGCGACTCAACAAACGGTTCTGTCAAATTAACGGCGTCAATCAATGCCGACACGACATTCAATGACCAAGATTCTGAAACTTATTCATGGGAAAACACCAGCGCTGAAGTAGAAGATACAGATTGGTCTCAAGTAAATGCGGGTTGTTTTGTTTTAAATTCATATACAACTGGGGTTTCGCGAAACGCATGTCTCGGGAATGAAACAAATGAAGCAACAATGCTTTTTTCTGTAGGAGAGTTTATATCTTCTTCTCGTGACTCTTATGAATTCGGTACCGAATCTCAATGGAGTGTTGAATGGTGGGGTGATTGCGCCTCTCATACACCTAAATGCCAATTTACTGAATCACTTGCTAGTCAAGATAGCTTTAGTGCTACTGCTTTAGTGACAGCCCCTGATGGCACACAAAGAACATTTAATGTCTTAGCGGAGCCTGCAGCAGTTAGTGGCGGCGGGGGTGGTGTTGGGGGAGAAATAGAATAAACTACGTCTCGCCCATTTTATTGCACATAAAAATAGTTGTGGAACAGTGGGTTGGTAGAAGAATACCAACCCACTTAAAAATAATATTTATATTGGAGTAGTTATAAATGAAACTAAAACACGCTTATCTAGCAGGTCTAATTACCGCCATCTTAGCAACCCCGGCAATGGCAGTAGAAAATTCTGATTTGTTGAGTACCGATGGACAAATAACGCTATCAGACATCCAAAGTCGCTCAACCTCTTCTGCTCGTACCTTATCTGAAACCATCGGAGCCCCTTTAGAAAAGGAAGTTACGGAATCTACAAGTTTCATCGAGATGGTGGCTTTTTACCAAAACTCTTACGCTGCGGAGTACAATGCTTATGAAGCTATTCACCACATTGAAGAAATGGTCGGCTCAATAAATGAAGCCTACGAAACAAACAACATCGATGCAGCAATTGTACTTAAAGACATCGTTCCGATTACATCTGTGCCGGATGACGTGGGTTATTCAGACATTACCGACGAAGAAGGAAATATAACGAAAGACGGAGCCGGCTATTTAACGTCAATAGCTATTCTTAATGAGGGTTACCCAGAATATGACATTTATCAGTCTTGGCAGGCTGACTTAGTAATGAGTGTCCGTGACAATCGCTCTGACAGTACTGCGAACGGAGCGGCATCAGTTGGTGGTGAGTACAGCATCATTATGGCTGACAATGATGAATTAGATTTTATCACTACCATACATGAAGTTGGCCACAATCTTGGAGCGCGACATGAGATAGAAGATGAGCCAGATGTTACGCCAGCCTATGCCCATTCATCCGTTTGTGATGGGACCCCAACGGTAATGAAATCCTCCCTATCTTCTGCTGGGAAACACAAATTTTACTCTAGTCCGGAGATAGTTCGAGGCACTGATATCTGTGGGGATGCGGATAATGCTGATAATGCGCGTGTTGTTGAAGAGAATAATAGCATTGCCGCCGCACGTAGAGATGGTATCGCAACTTTGGGCACGGTTAATTTAGATGCAGCAACTTATAGCGTCTTCGAAGACGAAACTTTAACGGTTAGTCTAACTCGTGACGGGGATTTAAGTGAAGCGGCCACTGTCAAAGTTTTCGCAGTTAATGGTACCGCGGAGTGGGGAAAAGATTTTTCAGATGTTTATCAGATCGCAACATTTGCGCCGAATAGCTCGATGGCATCCGTATCATTTACAATGGTAAATGACACTCTTGAAGAAGACGAAGAAACATTTACTTTAGAGTTGAAATACCCTTACACGCTATCGATTGGAGATAACAGCAAGGCGACAGTTTACTTATCTAATGTGAATAACTCAGGTGATGCAGGCAGCTTCAGTGTATCGGCACCAACATACATTAACGAAGGTAACACTGCAGAAGTTACTATCACTCGCAGTGCCAACAGCGAAAATGACATAGTAATCAATGTCTTTACAACTCAGACAGAAACCAACTCTGATTCATCGGCTGCGGTCAACGAAGATTTCTTGGCGATTAATCAAAAATTGCACTTTGTCGAAGGTGAAACTTCGAAGACTTTAAACTTAGTGACTTGGAATGACTCTTTTTCTGAGAGAACAGAAACGTTTGTATTAAATGTTTCTTCTGACGCTGATACCCCAATTGATAGTGAGACTACGGTTATTGCAATCAGGGACACCACAGAGCCAACATCTGGAACTTTTACAGTTAATTCAATTTCTTCTGTCACAGAGGGAGGGGATTATGCAATAGATGTTAACAGAACAGATGGTTATGAAGGTGATGTTACTTTGACGTTCACGACAGCATATTCTAATGGTCTAAGTGGTGCCTCATATGAGTTGCAGGTGAGTGATCAAGATAGCACCGGCACTATTAGCTTCACTCTTCCAGATAACTCAAAAGATGAAGACAATTACACTATGTCAATTGCAATTTCAGCGGACACCCCTGATGCGCTTATATCAGATGATTCGATAACTGTTTCGGTCATTGACAATGACCAATCTGAGAGCGTGGAAAGTGGCTCAAGTTCTTCAGGAGGCGGTTCGTTTGGATGGCTACTCATGTTGGCTGGAGCTTTACTAACATTCCGTAAAACTCGCTAAACCGTCAGAATAATAAGCCCTGCCTGTTCAATCAGGCAGGGCTTTTTCATATACCGAGGTAAATAATGCATTCTAATTCTTTATTCAAGGGCTGCGTTTTTAGCCTATTCCTTCTTTGGGCTTGTGTAGTCAGCTATACAGCGCAAGCAGATTCAGAAATCGAAATACTAATATTTTACCAACCCAGTTTTTTTGATGCCTATGGCGAGGACGAAGGGGTTGCTCGCATCGAGAGCATGGTGGATACGTTAAATACTGCTTTTTCAGAGCAGGAAGTAGGCGCCAAGGTTAGTTTGGTTGATTTTACCCCAATGCTGAATTTGTCGGATAGTACACCATACGATACGCAAGGCGAAGACGGTGAAGACATTGAGCTAGGGGCAGATTATTACGCATCACTTTACATTCTAAATGATGGTTATGAAGAGAATGACGTGTATCAGAAGTGGTCACCCGACTTAGTGGTGTATTTGCGTGACCACCAGGGAGAAGAAAAACTGAATACTGCATCTAAGGGCGGGATCTTTTCTGCATTATTGGCCCAAAACTCACTAATCGATAATTTGATTTTCATGCACAATTTTGGACACAACTTGGGGGCTGAGCATGAATATGAAGATGCTGGTGATACCGAACCTGAATACGCTCATGCGTATGCCTGTGCTGATAACAAGACCATTATGTATTCAGATTACAGCGATGCAATCGAACCCTATTTTTCAAGCCCTTTGTTAACATTAGATGATGCAATTTGTGGCGATGCTGAGTACGCGGATAACCTAACGGTCATCAAAGCCGCAGTGTCGGCCAAAGCGGAATTAGGGGAAGGTGTAGAGCCATGGGGAACGGTATATTTTGAGTCTGATAGCTACACTGTAAATGAGAACGAGACGGCCACCGTTACGATAAAGCGGGATGGTGATTTAGGGGCGGCAGCTACATTTAAATTACTTCTCACGGGTCAAAGCGCCACGTATTTAGACGATTATTCCAATGCTTTTATTTCGGTGGAATTTGAGGTGGGGCTAGATAATGTTGAGGTCACGCTTCCAATAGTAGACGACGAAGAAACGGAATCACTGGAGACGTTGGGGCTTAGCATTGATTATCCGTACATGCTATCCAAAGGGGATATCACAGAAGCCACATTAACGATTGTATCAGACGAGACCAGTTCACCCACAGGGACTATCAGCTTAGAGAAAAGTGAATACTCAATAGATGAAGGGCATACGCTAGAAATTGAGCTTATCAGAAGCGAGGGTGATAGCGGTAGTATTGAGGTGACGTTAACTGCTCAAGAAGGGAGTGCGCAATCAGGTGTCAATTTTTCACCATTGAATGAAACCATTATTTTTGCCGATGGCCAGACAAGCGCTACCACCACTTTGTACAGTTTAGATGATGATGTTTATGGTGAGGATACAAGCTTAACCCTTGCTTTAACGAGTGATGACAGCAGCTATTTAGGGGACAATGAAGCGACAATAAATATCCTTGATACGGATGATGCGTTTATTGGTAATTTTTCATTGGAAGCTGAGATAGACGCTGATACAGGGGTATTGAGTTACACAATTAGCCGTAGTGAAAATGATGCTGTAGCGATAACAGGTACAGGAACGCTAACGATCGATTCACAGGTGGATGAATTCGATTTTAGTATGCCCGAGGAAAGCACTCAAATAAGCGGAGAATTGACTGTTACCAGTACCGATTTTGAAGAAGATGGTGATGCCACACTTGAAGTATTTGTGGACGGAGATAGCCAAGCGACATTAAGCGTAAGTTTTGAGGTTAATACGAGCACTGAAAACGATACGAGCGGTGACAGTGACAGTGAGGATCAAAGCACCAATACAGATAGTGATGGTGGAGGTGGAGCGATAGGCTCATGGTTGTTTATATTAGTGCTTATAAGTAGTTTCTTTAGACAGTCTGAGTGCATTCGCGAAGCGATGTCGCTAGGTATTTCACTGAGAAAGCGCCTCAGAATGTCATTAATGAAGCTTTAGCGCGTGTTCATGCCTTGGTGAGCTGATATATAGGAGACATAAGTTTGAAGACAGTAACAATTAAAAAAAATGGTGAACAGTACAGCGTATTTGTCGATGGAAAACATAGTTTCGGTCCTATGACAAAAGATGAAGCAGAATCAAAAAAGAACCAACTAGATAGGATGCAAATAGATAGGATGCAAAAAAAGTCAAAGCATACTGAGAATGGTGTAACCTTCGAGCCTAAATAAGTTATGGGTCGCTAGGTCAGTAATCACAAAACCGATAAAGAAAATACAGGCGAATGTCTTGCGTCCTTTATCGGTTAAATGACGAGGTAATGCGTAACGGCTTGTGTCTTTATGCGTTACTCTCCCTTTTGCATAGCTAAAAGCCAGGTAGCGTTCTATTTGGCTCTTTGGGTAAGAAATCCCCCGAAATAAGTCTGTTAAATGTGGACGCATCAAGCGTCAGGTCAGACATTCTCAATCCATCTGCTTTGAACAGCCCTTGATATTCGCTCACAGAATTACTTGCCTTAGCAAAAGCACCTATTGGGCAAAAAACGCTTAGCTTTTTATGAATATTCAATTGGTATTCAGTCATGACATACAAGAGCATATTAACGCCAACTAACTCAGGGCAGTGATAAGAAATTAAACTCCATACGGGCTGCAGATTTTGTAATGATTGGGCTTTAATGTCATCTAATAATTGAGTGTTAAAGGGCGGTTGATTCGGCAGTACGTATGGCACTGCAACTTCTGCGGTTAAAAATGCACGATTTATATGGAAACACTGGGCTATGTTGTCGTGATAGGGGATAAGGTGATTTAGAAGAACGCTGGGGTCATTTGTCTTGTTGGTTGGTATAACGGGTATACCCAATTCTTGTAGTACAGTATTAAAATGTATAGCTGGCAAGGCGTGAAATGCAAACAAATCCCAGATATGAGATTCGGCTACGTTGAGTTCGAAAGTGGGATTGAGATTCGTGGCCATTGCCAAATCAATCAGTACGGACACTGCATCGTTGAAAGCGGCATCCCCTGGCAAATGGGACTGCAGGCACTCTAGGAATGCCGCTTGTTCTTGTGTGAATCGTAGTGTTTTTTTGATTAACCCGTTAGTCTGTTCAGCCCCTTTATTTTGTTCAATACGGCTTAGTAAAATTTTTTTTCTAACGTCATGATTAAATTTCATAACCACCACCCTACGAAGGCGATCCCCGCTCCGAGAATAGCGTAGAGTAGGGCTTGCCCACAGGATGCAAAGTTATTTTCGGCTTCGCGGTTTTGATACACCCCCACCCCCCAAAAAAGGATGAAGACACCTGCAGCGACAATCTGAGACGAAAACGAACGTTGAAGAATTGCTTGAGTTAAGAGGACGAAGATCGACAGTGCTGAGATACTAAAACAGAGTATAGAGATAAAGTAGCGAGGGTTGCCGGAAGCATTATATTTTTCGAAAACGGTCATATTATGATGTATTTTTTTAGTCATTTTTTTTCTCATTGAGTTTTATTTGATAGAGAGCACCTAGGTAGCGTTCAATCAGTATTCGCGGACCATGGGTATCTTGATTATTCTGTGAGTTATCCCTGATTGCTTTACACATTAAATTGGCGTCATTGATTTGCATTTCATATAGAAAGCGACTTGGTTTGTCTGGGGATACGGTAATGCTTAAAGGGGGTTTCCCAGAGCTTGCTTTCAGCTCTTTTGTAAATTCAGGTTGTGAATTAGTGATTAAATGAAGGTGTTTTCTAGCTCTTGTTATTCCAACATACATCAGGCGTCTTTCATCTTCTATTGGGGTGGTCTGTTCTGGATGTTCGTAAGGTAAAATAGTTTCAACGCAACCAGGGATAATAACCACAGGCCAAGCACAGCCTTTGGAGCTATGAAGACTCGTTAGAATAACGGCGTCACCGGTATTTTTGTTTAAGGAGAGGGCATTCATAAACTGTTCTGGTTCTGAGAATGTTCCAGCGGTGTGAACAAAGGATTTGATAAGGGCCAGATTTTTCCTTTCTTTTTCCGAAGGGCGCTTTGCTAACAGTTCGTGGTATTTCGTTTCGACATGACCGTCAAAATAACTTTCAAGCGCTTGCTTATATGGTAAAGCTAGTGCTGTATTCAACGCATTTAAGCGACCAGACACTCTTTCAATGATGAAATCTTTAACGCCCAGTAACGCACGCTTCAATGCATATTCATCAATCCTTTTCCCCCGTTGAATAAATGGAAGCAATAGTCTTATCTGGTCATTTCTAATAGCTAAAAATGGAAAATTCAATAGAGATGCCAGCTCCACCGAGAAAGATTGATATTGTGGATTCTTGGAAAACGTATTGGCGAATGCGATTACCCCTTTTACGGCAGGGAGCATAATGGAAGACTTGGAATCTGCTAATCGATAAGGAATCTGTTCACGAATTAACGCGGCTTCGATCCAAGGTGCCAAAAGGAACGTGCGCAGTAATATAGCAATATCTTTTAGTGGTTTTCCTCGTGATTGGTGGTGGCGAATAGTACGTATAAGTGAGTGTTGTTCAGGGCATCGATAAGAGGTACCGCCATTATTTTCATAGTACCCGATGGTGATCTTACTTTTTGGTGTATTCAGTGCTGAAACGCATAGATTGCCTGCTTTGACTTTATTGTGTTGTATTAACGCGTTGGCGCAGATAGCGATATTGTCATCGAAGCGGTACGTTTGTTGTAACGCCAAGCTTTGTGTGTCAGGCCGTTTTTCTGTGAACGCACTCATAATGAACGAGGGATCGCTGCCCCGATAGCTGTTGATAGTTTGGTTAGCATCACCAATCCCAATAAATCTCGCTGTCTCACCTGCGATGAATTCCAAAAGTATGAACATGATTGGGTTAATATCTTGAAACTCATCAATGATAATGAAATCAAGACGATTCGTTATCAATTTCACCGCATCAGGATTATTTTTCAGTACCACCACAGGATCGTAAATTAAGTCATGAAATGTTTGTATTGAGTTGGCAATACGTAGCCTTTCAAAGACATTAAACGCTTCAACAAATTCCTTGTATTCATCACCAAGTCCCATACGAGTGAGCATGATATCGGGAGCATTAAGATCACTTTTCGCAAATCCGATAAAGGCAACAAACTCATCTATTACAGAATCATCGTTTATATTTAGTGCAGGCGTTTGGGTATTGGACTTACGAGATTGTTTCAATGCTTCAATTGCGAGTTTTTTTATTCTCCAATCTTGTGTGATTAACTCGGCGTTGGGTAATAAGCCATTATTGATAAAGAATCGATTCATTCTTGCGCCGACTTTATGATAATTGCGGATAGTGGGTAGCTTCACCATGCCGGAATTTATTAAACGTTCTTTCAACTCTTCAGCGGCGGAAACATTAAACGTTGTCACGAGCATTTTCTTCATATCTACCCCATAACGTTCCATTGCTTGTATCCGCTCTCCTGCGACTTGTGTTTTACCACTGCCAGGAGGAGCGACAAGTAAAATATTTTTTAATGGAGATTTAATGAACTGAATTTGCTGAAGGTTGTAATGCATAGGTCCGGTGTCGGGAAGAATTTCGTCTATCTAAACGAAAACGAAACCAAAATTAAATGCCTTTCCGGATTTGGCCACATTTAGTCTGTAATGACAGGTGTATGAATGGATTATCATATTGCCAATCTTTGTCGGAGGAATTATGGGCTTAAAAGTTGAGATCCATCACTTACTATATGCAGATTTACACAAGCTATCAGTGGCTAATTTAAGTGGGGTAAGCAGCTTATTGGCATTGGATAAAGCGCAGAAAAATTCAGGGTATTCAGCAGACGAATTACTGCTTCAAGAAGCCCGAGAAACACAGGGTTTGTTTAAGCAGCTTATGGATAGGTCTTTGTTGAAGAATGAAAATACCAATAAAGAAGGTTGGGAAAAGATAATGGCTGCAGCCGTGACGCTTAAGTCAAAAGGGTGGTACAGGCATGTAGGCACGCTGAGTGACGGAAACCTTATGCAAGCATGGAAAAGCACAACCAATATCAATGGATATTGGTTTTTAAAAGACGATATACAAGTCAAGTCAATGCCAGAACGACAGACGATGACGCTTGATATATTTCGGGCAAAAGGAACAGATTATTTGCTAACGGTAGGTGGGTTCATCAACTTGGCAACAAAGATGAGAGTTTAAAGACATTGAAAATACAACAAATAACAGAACGGATTGGCACTGGAGCAATCACAAATATATCGATATTGGGATTGCATACTGGGGATCTTATTATCGCGGTTCTATATCAAGGACATCAATACCCGTTAACGAATATGACCAATAACAACATAAAATTATTCCGTTCCCCAAAATACGTTTTGAACTATTTACGTGAAAATGGAATCAACAAGGTCGACGTTAACTTAACACAATGGGATAAGACGAAAGTGTTTGATGCTCATGACCGAGCAATGCAATTACGAAAAAAACAAGAGGTATCCTAATGAACGAATGTCATCTGTTTTATTTTTATTCGAACAGAATACAGTTGTTCGTTTGTTGCTTAAGAGAAGATTACGATCGCCACTTTGAAAACATCATCAATGAGCCGGTTTTAATTGGAATTGGAGATACAGAATCCAGCTCATACGATGACTTTTTGTTTAAAAAAGCGCTTGGTGATGGGGGGGATATACATTCTATCTATAATTAATAGTTGCTTAGTTTTCCTAAGCGTAAAGAAACCGTCGATTGGTTCGTATTGTCCGGATCATTTCGAGTAATAACACTTTTCACAATATACCAACCATCATTAATCCACGTTTGGTACTGCTCATCTAGTTTCGCGACCTGACTCGCATTATTGAAATTCAGAACAACTTTATAGTCTTGATGGGAGCGATAAGCCGAATCCAATGGCCAATCGAGCAAGGTTTTTTGCTTGTAATAGACAACCGGCTCGCTAGGGCCAGCTGTTCTACTCTCGAGAATATCTGCTTTTTGTTGGGCTATTTCATCGTTTAGCTTTTGTAGTGCGCTGGTCGCATCCTCAATGCTTTGCAACCTCGCTGCTATGGTTGCCTGTGCGACTTCAATGTGCTTTTCAAGGATTGTATTCGTCTTGGCCCAGCCGTTTGATGATGAGCAAATACATGAACAACCCACAGCCAAAACAATCCACGAAATATGTATTTTAGTACCACTTATCAAAAGCATAAAAAATCTCTCTTTCTACTTATGAACCAGGCAGCAATTGACGCTGGTAAAGATAGTAATTTGTTTGATGATTGAAAATGTATCACTGACGCCCCCTTCGAATATCAAAGAGAAATACGTCATATCCAGAATTTTGATGAAGTTGATTAACTATCAAGTAAGAATGAAAAAACATTCAGATATTTGAGAGGACAAAGTTATGAAAAAGGTATTAATCGCAGTCGTACTAAGCAGCTTATTGGGGGCATGTGCGTCGAATGACAACGAATTTCTAATAGATGGTAAAACTTATCTAGTAGATGAAAATGGCACGATCCAATTAACGCAAAAAGAGTTTAAATCGGCAACGGATAAAGGTGAAGTTAAGTTGCTGGATGAGGATACACCGGACGTTAAAGTATCTAAAGAAGAACTGGATATAGCCCTAACTGATGAAGAAGCCTTTTTTAGTCTAATCGGACAGGCAAACCCTGATGATCATGTAGCGATGCTGGTTAAACCTGGCTCACTGAAAGCCAATCTTGATCGCATCGTAAGCGAAAACAACTGGAATGCATTGTATTTTGATGGCCCAGACATGTTTATTTCCAGCCCTCGAATTCTAAACTCTGCCAATGTTCCAATGGGAACGATGGATTTAATTGGTGATTACGACATGTATCCGTGCATTGACGAAGCAGAGAAGACGATAACGGTTATTAAAGACGAATAATAACGAATAAGAGGTGCCAAATGCGATTATCCAGACGATATGCGAAAGATTCAACGCCAAGTATAATACGTGAACTCAGTGAAACTGAGCTGCGCACCCTTTTCTCAAATGGTCCCGACCACCAACATTTTCTGCAAGAAGCATACGGTTACTGGTTTATTTGCGAGTGCAATTTACCAGTGACAATCAAGCGCCTACGAGCGAACAACCAATATTATTTAGCACGAGTACCAGGTAGGGAAGAGCACGAAAGCGGATGTCGCTTTTTCTCAGTGTTTGATGAATTAGTAGATGTTCAGCATCAACAGCGAACAGCCAACTTGAATGTATTTTCATTTAGTCGTGTTAGCAGTGATACGCCCCAACATGAGCCTCTTCAGTCAACAGGAAGGGCCAGTAAAATAGCTCGCACTGACAAGCTATATGCATTAGTCGCAGGGTTATTAGAAACAGCAAGGTGCAATGAAATCTCGTTAGCAAAACCGCCTAGTTTTAGTCGAGAAGCCAGTGAGATCATCCATGCATCTTCACGATATACACTCGGCAGTAAATCACTAAAAGAATATATATTTCTGGGATTTGGAAAGTTAAGTCAGGCAAAAAAACTGCTTGCCAGCCGAGAGCGAAACTGGATAGGTCGGCATAAACCCCAAGCACTCTTATTGGGGCATGTTGAGAGCGTCAGTAAAGACGAAGACGACTGGGTAATTCACGTAAAGGAAAACTGGGATGTTAAGTTAAACAAAAAATGCTTAGTGACACGGCTTAATGGTGTTTTTTCATTAAATAAGGGGCCATTACTTGTAGCTGCAATTGTCAGTCCCTCCGGCAAAGATGAGCAAGGGAAAACTGAATTTAGCATAACTCGCTGTTTTTTTTCGCCCGTGGTTTCCAGTACCGGCTTTATGATCATAGATAGTAATTTAGAGCGCATAGCTGCAAAAATCGCCATCAAATGTTTATTGACGAATAAGTCTCAAGGCACATTAATAAAGCCCCTCACACCGACTTTCATAGAAGGTGTCGCGGTGTTGCCTGATTTCCTCATCAGCAATCAAGGAGAAACAAAGGCTCTTGAAGTCATGGGGAAATGGGACGATGACATTTACCAAGAGCGGAAGTCACGAACGGTCCCCTTGATGCGTTCACTTCACGGCGAGGTATTAATGGTTGGGAATCACACAAGTAAAAATCCAGAAGAATATTATAAAGAATGCCTTTGGCTGTTTAATAAGGAACTTTCATGAGTGACACAAATAAAAGCAAATACTTTAGAGGGGGTGTTGCTTTATGCTTCGCACTCATTGGCACCGCTGCGACCTTATCAGATGTTGGGAAAAAGGCCGAACGCTACTCCGCATTGCAAATGGAAGACTCGCTTCTGGGGCTAGAAGACAAGTACGCTTTTTTATACGATCATTTCGGTCGCCCCGCTCATTTTTATCAATCATTATCTAAAGCACTGCTCAAAGATGACTATTCAATGCTGGAGTTACTAGCGATTAACGAAAAGGCTGTTACAGCTGATTCACAAGAAGATTACGCGAGCTTGCAATTACCTCTCTTGCCTCCAGCCATTCATCTTCACCATACGGATTTTGAAGATCATACTGCGCTAACAGCTGGTGGATACCCCCTTACTGCTATTGCAATCTCCAATAATAACCAACTAGTGATTTCATTTAAAAATGTAAGTGAGTCAACTGTAATAGAATTAGAGCAACAAATAGACCATAACCCTAGCACTCAAGAAGGGAGTGAAACGGGCAGAGTCACTTTTAAAAAAGGCGCATCTGGATACCAAGTAAAACTCAAAGGTCTAAGGACTTTTTCATAGTGAATGCAGGTCTGGTGTAATATTGAGTGCAGTTAGCTTTATCTGAACGAGGTAAATCTTCCCAAATCCAGAAAGCCGTTGAATAACAATCCCCCAAAGGTATTCTCCTAGCAATTCCACGAGTCAAAGACGTATTGTATTGTTTTAGGAGTATACAAGTGACCCTCCCCAATTTGGTAACCAGCCAAAATAAATCTTGGTTTGATGTGGTAAGAATGGGCTTAGCGAAGCGAAGTAGCGGCCCGAGAATAATCAAACCAACATTATCATCCAAGAACACTATGATATTAAGTGGCCCAGTCGCATTTGATAGCGAATGTGCAGCCATTGAGTGCTTAAAAAGATCGATAAAATCCGCAAAAGATATGCAAAATATTATCGTTAAAGTCCCTAACGCCGCTCGAAAACCAACTAATGTTTATCAAGTTTGCACCGGTTCAATTGGTGGGTTTAAGAACTTAGTTACATTACATGATGAATATGGAAATGCGCAGCCTCAAGAGCAAGTGTTTAACTTGTTTAAAGGACTTTCGCTATTTGATGTTGCCTGCATATTGTTTAATGATCCAAGAGACATCTTAGCCTTTTCTGAACTTTACGAACGGGAAAAAAGCATGTCGGATAATATTGGGGCATTCCTATCCATTTTTGGCCCCGATATGGACGAAGAATCAAACAGGGCGGTCTCGGCATTATATTGGTCTAACTTCTTTAATGTATTAGCGAGTGACAAAGAAGCAGCCGTAGATATGTCCGCCATCTCACGTTGGCAATACATTCCATATCTAGAATGGCCTGTAAGCGAAAACAAATACTTACAAGGCATAAGGTGCAAATACCTTATCAGACTACTATCAATGCAGTTCAAGAGGCTTAGAAAGCCTTTCAGGTTAACGGTATTGGGAATCGATAGACTTGATAAGGAAACAACCCAAGAGTTAGAAAAACTAGCTCAGATACCCAAAATTCATACGCTATATTCTGGAAGGTACCCTAATCATGATATGGACACTAAGGTGGTTTCTTTTATAGAAAGCCTGTTCAATTCAACTGAATGCTCACAATTGATGCAAACAGGTCAAGTCATTAGCCATCCACAATGGCTAAGCCCATACATAGAAACACTTTCCACTCTACCGCATCTTCAAGCTATCACCTGTATTGGTACGCAAGAATTCATAACCCGTTATTCACCCTTGAATACGAAACCTTAACACATTAAAGGGGCAAGCAATATATGACTAGTATTCTAAAATCTAAATTAACATACGTATCTATTGGGGTAGTGGTCGCAACATCCGCCTTGTATTACTTCCTTAAACCTATCTCGCTCTGGGTTGATTTGTTGTATACCCCAAATGCCCCAGCTGCAGTTGCAAACGACTTCTGGAAGGTCGTACTGAGCGAAGATGAATTATCAGCTTCTCGCTTTGTTCTACAACCTGATAAATTTACGGAAGTTATAAAAGGGTTTAGTGAAAACGATCGAGTGAGGTTTAAATCAGAGGTTCAAGATGGCCAATCGTATTTCATTAAAACAAACATCACACTTTTTCGGGATACAGTGCATGCATTTCCACTTTTCACAGTCATTAAAAGTAAAGGGGGTGAATTTAAAGTTGACGTAGAAGCCACCCTTTTATCCCTACCTGACGCGATGCTTGAAGATGTGACACGATACTACAAAACAACGTCAAATAGTGCCCAAGGCTGGCTGGTGGGGAGGATGGGAAGTGAAAAGGGTGCAGTGAACGCGTTTAGCGCTTCGCAAATTAAGGTTACGTTATGTGACATGAGCGACGATCTGACCGAGAGCGCTACAGGCGAGATTATTCCAATATTCTCGGAATGCTATTTCCAATCAAAAGTTGAATAGTTCTCTGTGGACTAACAGGGATATGGTCTAAACTATCCACAGGCTTGTGGATAGTTTTACAATTACTGATATTAAGATAAGTTCGTTTTCGACTGGGTTGTCCGAATCAAACTTAACGTCTCCATCCTCCCCAATACTGACTCACACCTTGATATTTCCAGCCACAATTATTTTTATGTTCTTCACTAAGTTTTTCCTCATTCAATTAATTTACTTGACTCAACTATCTCACAGTTAAAATATCCCGCAACTAACAGGCTGCGCCTCTTAGAGGCTTCTAAATAGGCCATTACTATCAAGAGACTTCTTGGCTTTTTCTTCATATCTCGCTAAATCAATTGGACGTTTGAGTTAATTTTTGTATGCATCGATAGCTTGCTCAACAGAGAGCGCGCAAAATTTACTATCCAATGCCTCGTGAGCATCTTTACTCACGGAAACCCAATCGATGCCATCTCCACCTCTTGATGGATTGTAATTATTATCAATGTGTTCTTGCACGGCTTTCCAGAGTATTGAGTTAATAGTCATTGTGTTGTTTTCAAATGTTGTTTTAAGTAAGTTCAATGTCTCACTTTTTTTAAATCGCGCAACTAAACGGGTATTGCCAACGCTAAAATGGAATATACCGATAGGAATGTAACCTCACTTATCAGCATTTTTGTCCTCTGGTGAAAATGGGCCAACTGATAACATTGAGTTGTTTGGTTTCAGTTTATCAATAATTGATTCTTGTTTTTTCAATTCCACTTCTGGATTCGAACTTTGGGAAATGGGGTGTGTCGCTAATAGTTACGGTTGTAAACCGCCACGACTTGGATAGTTTAATGAGATTTTGATTTCGCACTATTGCACTCAGAATACAAATTCATTCTCTTAATTAGCAAATGCATAGAATCTTCCTTTCTCGATCGATTCTGCTTTGTGCTGGCATCAAACGATTCCAAAGGAGTGAAATAAGCGGGTTTGTTAAACGCAATGTAGGGCAGTCCAGCACTATAACCTAACGCGGTATTCGCATCTTTCAGCCTAATAGATGCCTCGGGGCGCAATTTGATTCTCCGACGGATAGTAAACGTCTCATTTCTCTGTTTCTCAATTAGAGATTTATCTGCGTCTAAAACTGCTTTCCAACTCTGGATTGAATGAGATGGTGGAATAGTAAACATTCCGCTCTCAATTTTTTCTACCAATTCAGTTTTCGATAAATTACTTACTCTGGGTCGAGAAACCCAATTGAAGTTGATTCTATGAACATCGTCAAAGCAGTAAATAGAACGGTACACAGTTGTCGTAATCAAATGCATAAAACGGTCATGCACTTCTTTCCACTTTTCTAGTGCTGTATCGCTTAAAGCAAGAACACCGGCTTTAAATGCCAACTTCGCTGCGTTAACCCGCATGACTTGTGCAGATATTTCGGACTGACCACCTGAAACGACAATAAGACCAGGATGCTTAGTAACAAAACGCCGTGAAAAAGAGCTGTCGGGAACATAGAAGTCAGAGAATGCTTCTAGACTGCGTTGCAATGCCTCATGGCCCGTTAAGGTTGTCACTTCGATATTTGAATAGCCAAACTCAATAATTGAATTCTCTTCATCCTTGGTGACTAATGGTACATGAAAATAGCTACACAACTCTGGTACAGCCTTTTCACGCAGCAATATTCTGAGTTCTACAATTTCAGCTTCAAGAGCCGACATTAAATCTATTAAATTTGCCATAATTAATTACTGTATTTAAATACAGTTTAATCTTACCCAGCATTAGTCAGGTGGTCAATGTTTGTTCTCTTAAGTCAAAGAAGGTTAGGGGAATCAAAAGAAAGCATCAATGCGAAGCAAACGTTGATTTAGACGTCGGGAATGACAAATTCGAGTCGTTCTAGGTCTCCTCCACCCACGCCATGAGCAGCAAAGTAACTTGGCCATTCAGTGCATAGCTCTTTGACATTATTTATAATTTTTTGTGCTTTATCGGCTCTTAAGCCAAACCGCATTGATTGACTTAGTAGGTTACTGATAGTCCCTTCACGCCCTTCTTGTCCGATCCCAATACCATGTTGTTTGGAATTATTGATAGGCAAAACGTCGTAGGCGGGTGATAGGCCCCACCTTTTAGAATCAAAGTGGTATAGGAGTGCATGATTGCGAGAATGATCATCGGTATTTCCCATAAAAACATTGAAGGCCATTCTCTTATAGAGGTCGTGGGCATCTAAGGGGTTATCACCATATTTCATAATAAATTCAGCTAAGAATCCATATGTGTATGTTGTCTGCATCGACTGACTATTTAGTTTCGGCAAATTGAAGATTGAGTTTGCGCTTAGGAAGTGTGCAATTGGCCGACCTTTTAATAAATCGAACCGCTCAACGAGTAAAATATCACTTCCATGTGAATGCAAAGTCGATGTATTTGCGACTTTGCCCCCCAATTCTTTAAGCATTGTCATGGAGGCATGTTCAACCTTTACGGTATTAAACAGGTCGTCCGGTCGGTTAAATTTGGCTAGGTAAGACCTATCGCCATCTTGGACAATCGTTTTCGGCCTAGCTCCACCCATACTTGAGCCATATTCAAATGCTTTTTTAGCTTCTTCAGGAATTGCTTCATCTCTTAAAATGGCATCTTTGGCCCTTAGCAACATGGGAACGTCACCAACCATATTTTTGTTCCACTTAGGTTTTGAAGCAGATTGAGACAAGCTAAACACAAGCGCACCAACTCCCATACCAGAGCCGGCGAGTAAAAATTCGAGTTTATTTTTTGGTTTCGTTTTGTGTAAAGAGAGAATTATCTTCTCTCCCCAAGAGTCTGCTCCGGCATCAGTCAAAGCGCCGAATAAACCATTCCTAGCCGAGGTACTAAAAACCTCATCGCTGAGTGGAAGGTTAATGGGATCTAGTGGAAAAGCATCTGGACGCCCTAGATAGCTTTTACCATACCTGAACTGACCAGGCTTACCGTTGTCTTTAATGCGAGTAACACCACAGATAACGGGCGTATCTTCTAGGCCATCGATAAAAACATAAGCTTCAGAAGTCATTAGAAAGGCTCTCTACTTCTTTTCGTGATTTACGCACAAGTTTGTTACTGGTAGCGGATAGCTTCTCGTCAACCAAAGCCTGAAAATCGTCGATTAAGTCCAATTGCTCCATCACTGCAAAAAGCAGTTTTGCATTGGCGCCACGTCCATTTTCGATTGCAGATATAGTGTTACGCCCAACGCCTGTTCTCAGGCCTAGCTCTTCCTGATCCATTGAAAGGGTTCTGGTACCTTTAATAAGCTCGCCTAAAGACAAAAGTAAATGTTCAGTTTTATGCATGATATTAAGTACGTAAGGTTATTTATGCACAAAATATAGTGCAAAAGCATACTTAGGTCAATGTGTGCAAAAGTAGGCATAAGTTAACTAACGCATTAAATAGTATGCAATAAAGTCGTTATTGATAGGCGTCTCCTTCATTCTATTTGAAGGGTAGGCTAAAAGTTAAAGACGCTCCGCTTGTCACTTCGCTAATATGTGGTGAAAACAGCTTGTGGATAAGGCATTTTGCATAGTACCTAACAGTGATCGTTTTAGTGCCTTTGAATGATCTTATACTACCTAATATGCCCATTTTAAATGAAGATCATAGCTTCTAATGTGGATAAGTAGACATAAACAGTGCTAAGAAACTACCTTTTATTGATCGAAAGCCATCGTTTTGTGGATAAAATTGTGAATGGACTGGGGGTTGAAAATCACTTAGTACCTTAGAGTGATCTTCTATAGTACCCAATAAGCGCATTTCATGGCACCTGCTAGTGATCACGCTTACTACCTAATACTGTATGTAATAGTACCTAATTCCACATGCTTTAGTACCTTGTAACCCCCCAGACTTCAACTCAATGCCATATGAATCAAGGCTTTCAATGCCACTCCCCTTATACCTAACCTAAAAGAAGATCCCTATATCCTAAAGCATTTCCCTTTAATCCTATCCTTAACATAATAAATTGCTAATTATTATGTTTGGAGAATTTAACAAGGAATTTGAACGAGTATTTACTTAAGCAAAGGCCAAAATAGTGCCTAATAAGCCCAAAAGACAGGAAATGGGCTAGATAGGTACTATTAGAAATTGCTCGGTGCTAATTAGGTAGTATTAGTCATTACAAAGGGGGCTAGCAGGAAAGCAATAGTGCCTAATTAGCGCAAAGCGGGCTGATTAGGCACTATTAGACCGATATGAAACGGATATTTGATTGTTTGTTAAACAATAGAAGGTGATTGAAAGCCTAAAAACTGTGAGAAATTAGTATTTGGGGCTAACTAGGTACTATTGATTGGAGGTGAGGGGACGTTTTGCAGTGTTCGTGGCCTAAGTAAACTAATCAGAGTGAAAAATAAGTTAATAATAGTCATGCTTACAACGGCTGAATGGGCTTATTGGGTACTATTCCACTATCGCAGACTTTCAAATAGTACCTAATAAGCCCCATCCAATAAAAAACTCTCATAAACCAGATGTATACGTGAAAATACGAAATATGAGTTAGATTCCAGATGAAACAAAAAAAGATCATTAAAAGGTACTAAAACGATCAATATAAGGTGCTATTACCAAGTGGCACTCAATAAATTGTTCGCGTAAATTTACATCAATTGAAAAAGGAAGCGCCCATGTTACCTGATTATGTAAACCAAGAACTGACACAAGATGAGATCGTAGAGCTCGAAGAGCGCCAGATGGATTTATTCATGTTGGTGGACGAGCCGGATAATTGTGATGATGGTTTACAACGTTTCAGTAACACGATAGGCGATATAGATTTAATACCGCGTTTCATACGTGGTCGAAACCCAGCGATAAAGGGTTCTGAAATCCGTGCAGATCACAATTTAATTGTCAGTAATCCATATTCAGTCGGTAACAACAAACTTATTTGCGACATTCACCCTGCAACGATAACCCGCAAAGAAGACGGTAAGGTTGTCTCATATTTAGCGTACCCGGGTGATAAAGAAGAAGTCGTTGAGCAAGTTTTATTTATGATCGCCGCAAACGGGGGATTAACGAAAAAGGCCTTGCCAGGCAGTTCACCGCGTTATGGTGTTTACTTCACTTTGTATCAAATTCGTGAAATTCTGAAAGAGATAGGTAAAACCAAACCTTATGACGTCATTCGAGAAGCATTAATAATCTTACGTGACAGTAAAACACGTGTTCGGGTTGATAGAGAGGGCAAAGAAGTTGCTATCACGAGCGATGTTTTTGCTGATGCAGTATTGGAAACGACAGGGGCTGGTCGCGCCAAGGATCGGTGTTTCATTTCATTCTCAGATTATGTTGTTGAGCAATTATTCGAATTGAACTATTCACAGTTTTCATTTGATAGAACCTTGTCACACAAAGGGACCTTAGCGCGGTTCTTACATAAGTACCTATGTTGCAATTGGCGCAACGCCTTCACGGGCGGAAATTACAAGTTGATAGTGAACGATGTAATGGCGCAATTTGGCAAATCGCAATTGAGTATTGAAGAAAAAAGGCGAAATATGCGCGGGGCGTTATCTTTATTAGTTGAAAGCGGTCATATAACGTCGGTACCCAGCTCCGCTGACAATACCTATGTTATCACTGCCACAAGCAAATTGGCTCAAGAGATAAAGTTGTCAATGTACAAGAAAAGTGGGTTGAAGAAATTATCTTCGAAATTGCTAACGGGAGAGATCACGGCACTGCCTCAGGCTAGAAGATTTTCTGTGGAGGCATAAATTACCAATGAGTAATTGCCTTTAAAAAATTGCAACTCAGAACTATCAATACTACCACGCCATGAGAAATCAGGTTAAATGATAATCTCTTTTGGTTTTTAGCGTTTTAAAGTACATCTATCCAATACCTTTTGCTTTTTGTGTTAACTCATTGTAATAGGAGATTTATCCGAATTCCTCAATGACACCCTCTGAACACCCTTCTGTTGCGGTAAAAAAAGTTGGCATCTTTAGAGGCTCACCTTAACGTAATCGTATAACTTTCAGTATCTAAACGGAATTGATATGTCCCTTCCTACTAATCTGCATGTGATTGTCATTTTATTTTTCTCACTTTTTGTAGCCTCTGGAACAACAGCAAAAAGAAGCATTGGGCCTCTTGAACTTAATCAGTCGAAGACTATAACCGAGCAAGCAATTGATGCCCCTAAATTATCAGCAATAGACAATGGAGGAGGGGGAGGAAGCGGAACTCCATCGTACTCGACTGAACTTGGTGCCGAAGAGTTCAATAAACGTCAAACAACATATTCATTGACACCAGATACGACTGACTTATTTGGTGAATCAATTGACATGAATTCTGGCTCCCTGAGTTTTAGTCAAACGGATCTCAGTCTTCCTAGAAACAATCAATTAGAAGTAGCTGTAAGACGAAGTTTTAAAGGCGCAAGGTTCACTTGGACTGATGATTTGACTATGGGCGACTGGTTACTTGATATTCCTTACATCCATACAATTCAAGTATTAGGAAATAATGGTTATTCAGGGCTCTGGGCAAGTGGGTACGAGTGCTCTGGTAACACTCCAAATGGTTTAGTAAGTCACCTAGGAAGTGTCTATGAGGCGGGACAGTATTGGACAGGGGACACCTTGCATGTACCGGGGAAAGTTAACGATAAGTTATTGCGAAATGATGGGGTGATTGCCCCTGCACAATATCCAAAAAGTTACTCTGTCTAATTGGAAAGTAAGTTGTATTGATAGATATGAAAATGATAAGCGTGTAGGTGAAAGTTTCGTGGCTCATTCACCTGAAGGATTGATCTACACTTTTAGTAAGTTTAAACGTATTAAAACGCTTTCTATAGGGGCCCTGAGTCGCTACAACACTTATATGTTGCTAACTCAGGTGAAAGACCGTTTTAACAATACGGTAGATTATCACTACAATGGGGATAATTTGAGTTATATCGTCTCCAGCGATGGGCGACGCATTGATTTTTCTTATCAAAATAGCGCGCACCCTTCTTATGTCACCTCAGCAACAGCAAACGGACGTCAATGGATATATAACTTTGGAGGTACGTCGTTGACAAGTGTGCTTAGGCCGGACGGAAAATCATGGCGTTTTTCTCTAGATCTCTTGGGGGCTAGTCAGCCTTATGAACTTTACAATTCTTGTCCACCGGGCACGACCGTTTCTGGGCCAACCAATTTTAATGTCGAAATGACACACCCGAATGGATTAACAGGCTCTTTTAATATTAGGGACACATTGCATGGTCGCTCTAACCTACCGAAGATCGTAACCACACTACTCGGTGATAAACACATGACTAGGTGCCAAAACAATTTGTCACTGAGAAGTAAAACCTTGAACGGTCCGAAAATAGGTGAGCTTACCTGGAAATATAGTTATTCGCAGAATCATGGTGCGTGGAATACCGGAACTCAGTCCTTTACTAATTTATCATATTCAGCGATTGATAAAGGTAATGCTAGTCGGGGTTTGCCAAGCACGGCAAATAGCAAACATAGTAAAACTACTACTGTCATTTCACCGGACGGTAGTAAAAGTGTTTATTTTTACAATCGGGATTATACGAGCTTTAAGGAGGGTAGCTTAGAGGCCATCGACAATTATGATACAGATGGAAAATTACTCTCTCGCACTGAAATGACATTAGTAAGAGGTCAGCGGATAGGCCTAAGTGGCATGCTAGATGATAATTATCAGCCCCTTCATTACCGAACTCACATAAGTCAGAAAAAGCACCATACTTATGACCAAGGAGTCCAAACTTATACGACTGCTTACAACGGTTTTGATATCTATGGCAACCCAAATACCGTGGTAGAACAAAACAGTTTTAACGGTAAAAAACGTTATATTAAAAATACCTATTTCAACGATACCACCTATTGGTTGATAGGGTTACCACATACTAAATCAATCTCAGACAACGGTAGCAATTACAAAGAGCTCAGTAAAACAACCTATTATAGTACCACTGGAAGTTATAAATCTTTACCTTATGAGCATCAAAAATTTGGCCGTTGGTACAAACGAAATTCGAGCTACCACACAAGTGGCGATAGCGTAGGGTTACCAAAAAAAATTGAATACAATGGGACAAATCGTTGGGTTGAATTTTCTAATTATAAACGCGGGATCGCACAAACTACTAAAACACCACTGTAGTGGTTTAATGATCCCAGACATCATTTTAGGTGGTAATGTTACCACCTATAAGAGGTGTTCGATGAAGAGACAAAGACGTACGTTTTCAGCAGAATTCAAGTTAGAAGCAGCAAACCTGGTCTTGCAGCAAGGTTACTCAATCCCTGAGGCGGCAAGAGCATTAGATATTGGCGAAACAGCAGTTCGCCGCTGGGTGACGCAATTGCAAGAAGAGCATAATGGCGGTACACCTAAGTCCAAAGCCCTGACACCTGAACAGCAAAAAATCCAAGAGCTTGAAGCAAGAGTAAGCCGTTTAGAGCGGGAAAAATCTATTTTAAAAAAGGCTACTGTCCGTTACGGAGTAATCTCTTGATGTCGGAAGAGCACGAACGTACGCGCTGATAGACCAATTGAGAGAGCATGATACGGTAGAGAAGGTTTGTGACGTATTTGATATAGCTACTAGCAGCTATTATGAACACCGCCAAAGAAACCGTGTGATAGATGTTGAGCGAACGATGTTACGTATTCAAGTGAGCGAATTATTTGCTCTCAATCGACGCTCAGCAGGTAGCAGAGCCATCGTTAACATGTTGCGAGACCGGAAGGTTCATATTGGTCGCTTCAAGGTGCGCAGGCTAATGAAAGAGCTTGGGCTAACGAGTAAGCAGCCTGGTTCACATACTTATAAAGCGGCAACCGTTGAACGTCCAGACATTCCGAATAGATTAGAACGAAAATTTGATGTTGGAGCACCAAATAGCGCGTGGTGCGGTGACATTACCTATATTTGGGCAGGCAACTGCTGGCACTATTTAGCGGTTGTCATTGATTTATACTCAAGACGTATTGTGGGCTGGTCGATGTCGGCTAAGCCCGATGCAGAACTCGTCGTAAATGCGTTAGATATGGCTTATGAGCAGCGAGGTCGTCCACAAAAAATCATGTTTCACACTGACCAAGGAAGCCAGTATGGTAGCCGCAAATTCAGACAGCGGTTATGGCGTTATCGGATGAAGCAAAGTATGAGTCGCAGGGGAAACTGCTGGGACAACGCGCCGATGGGAAGAGTATTCAGAAGCTTGAAGTCAGAGTGGATACCAACAACCGGATATAATTCTTTGCAAGAGGCAAAGAATTATATCAGTGGTTACTTGATGGATTACTACAATTGGCAACGGCCACACACATATAATGACGGGTTGGCTCCTGCAAAAGCGGAGAGTCAACCTAATTTACAGTCCGGAATTACTTGACCACTACAACACTGTTTCCCTATGCTTATGAAATAAAATAATTTAAGCGTTGCATGGCTCAAGATATGTTCTCTTTCTCCATCTAAATTTCATTTATAATTACTGTTTTCTAATTTAAACCAGCCTTTTTCATAAGCTATAGTGCCCCACAATACATGTGATAAAGCGATTTCGGATAATTCTTTATTTTCTTCACTAGAAGATAAGGCGCCATTGTCATGATCATACGTGAAATTCAAGGGGGGTTTATTTGGTTGTAAAATTGTGACTTTATTATCATTAATGTATGCGAAATTTTCCGCATATTGCATCATAGCACGATTAGCTGCTTCTGGATTAGTTAGGTCTTGTCCTAACATTGGGGATTGAATTTCTACTCCCATCAATGAGAGCAAGGTCGGAGCTAAGTCTATCTGACTCACAACGCGCTCATCCAATTTAGGACCTATTCCTGAATTTAAGATAACTCCAGGAATATGAAAGTTATTTATTGGTACTAAGTCACTTCCCATAGCCCTTGCATCATGATCTGCAACAACAATAAATATAGTGTTTTCCCAATATGAACGTGTCTTTGCTTTATCGATAAATTCTCCCAACGCATAGTCAGCATATTGAATAGCCTTATGTCTGAGTAATTCCTTTTTATCATACTTTTGTAACTGATGGTCTGTATATTTAATTGGTTGAATGACCCCGTCAGGTATTTCAAATGGATCATGATTACTTGAAGTGAATATAAAACTGAAAAATGGATTTTTCCGCTTGTTAAGTTTAGTTAATTCAATGTCTGCTTGTTTAAATAAATCATCATCACTTACGCCCCACGACGCAACAAATTGAGGATTTTTAATATCATTGAAATCGACTATGTCAGTGAAACCATTACCTAAAAAAAAGCTTTTCATGTTATCAAAATGACTTTCTCCACCATAGATAAACTGGTTTTCATAGCCGTAACCTTGGAGAAGGGATGCGATTGTGAAGAAGTCCTTTTGAGATTTATCAAGCTTAACAACTGATCTTGAAGGAGTCGGAGTAAACCCAGTTATAATAGCCTCAATACCTCGTACGGACCTTGTACCAGTTGCATATAAATTTTTAAAAGCCCAGCCTTCGGCATTTAATTTATCTAACTCTGGTGTCAGTGGTATTCCACCAAGCGATGATACAAATTGGGCGCCCAAACTTTCTTCCAAAATAATGACGAGGTTTTTTGGCGGCCCTTGATACGTAGATTTTCGTATAGAAAATGATGGCAATTCGGAGTTAACAAAACTACTCAGCGGAATCTTTGTTGCTTGCCTTATTAATTCGATGACCCGTTTTTCCTCCATTTTTCCATATAACTTTGCCGCATTTTTCTCATCACCAAACTGATTAAGTGCATAGGCCACACTATAAGTTGAGTTTAATGTTAGCGAGTTCACCAATGGATCAGTCGAAAAATAAACTAATGCAGGGTTAATTGGGCGATGTCCTAGTGTCCCTCTGGCACAAAGCAGTATTGTTAAAAAGAGCAATAGAAAAGATGCAGTAGAATCTCTTATACATACAGAAGTTTGTATTGGGTTGATGACAAGTATTTTCGCAAGACCTTTCCAAATATAAATTCCTGAAATTAATAACAGTATAAGTACTATAACTAAAGTTTCTAAATGACCATTCACAAGCATTTTTGAGATTTCTGCTGGATAAGCTAAGTACTCAATAAATAGTCTGTTAGGTCTAAATCCATATTCTATTATGAAAGCAGGGGTGACCAGTTCAAAAAATATAACTGCAGATGCGCCAGCGAAAAACCATAGTTTTAGAAACCCGAACCATCTTTGTCTAAACCTTGTGTTGGTTAACCAAGGGTGTAATAAAGCCGGTATGGCGCATAGGTAACCAACGGTACTTAAATCGATTCTCAAACCATTTGTAAAAAGTGTTGTAATGCTGGTAATGCCATTAAATCGTTCTATCTGCCAAAGTGATAACCCTAGCCTGGATATTGAAAGAAATGTGATAGTGACGATAATATAAATTAAAAAAGGTCTTAAAGTATTATATACAGCAGAAAACATCACCATAGCATCTCTATTATAAACAAATGTACAATTTAATTTATAAACCTTAAGAAGCTCTTAGGATAAACTTAATGAATTTCATCTAAAGATTAATGTAGTTTTCTGGGTGGGCGTGTTGTTGTAGTGGACAGCTACATTCAGAACTGTAATTTAGGTTTGGCTCTCCTCGCTTTTGCAGCAATTAACTGTAAGACCTCCATTTTAAGCAGCTTTCAATAATTGCCTAAGGGGCACACCACCTATTGCCATATTAGGTCTTTCATTGTTGTAGATCCATAACCAATCTGTCGCTAAGTTTTGTGCTTGTTCGACACTTTCAAACATATGTAAGTCTAGCCATTCATGCCGAGCTGTTCGATTAAAGCGTTCAACATAGGCATTTTGCGTGGGTTTGCCTGGTTGAATGTATAGTATTGTAATCTGGTGTTGATTCGCCCATGTTATCAGCTCGTTTGATATGTATTCTGGACCATTATCACATCGAATTGCAGCAGGTTTGCCTCGCCATTCAATCACTTGTTCTAGCGAACGAATAACCCTTGCACTAGGCATGGATAAATCCACATCAATTGCTAGACCTTCACGATTGTAATCGTCTATCACATTAAACGTTCTCACAGAGCGCCCATCAGCAAGGCTGTCAGACATAAAGTCCATCCTGATTGACCGCCACAGGTACACTCAATGCATCAGGCTTGTCCCGCTTAATTCTGCGTTTAGGTTTTATCCTTAAATTCAACTCAAGCTCACGGTATATGCGATACACGCGTTTATGATTCCAATTGAACCCTTTCACGTTTCGTAGGTATAAGAAGCACAGGCCAAAGCCCCAACGTTTGTGAGTTTCGGTTAGTCGCAGCAACCAGTTAGCGACTTGCTCGTTTTCACCGCTCAATTTGGCTCGATAATGATAGCAACTGGCACTGATACCCAAACTACGGCAGATGACGCGAATGCTCACGCCATGCCGATTGATAGCATTCCTTGCCATCTCCTTACGCTGAGATGGCCTTATAGCTTTCCCTCAAGGGCTTCCTTACGGATTTCGGCGACCAGTCGCTCTTCGGCATACATCTTTTTAAGTCGCTTGTTTTCATCTTCAAGCTCTTTAAGTCGTTTCATCAATGACGCATCCATTCCGCCAAACTTGGCTCGCCATTTGTAGAACTGAGCTGAACTCATACCATGCTCACGGCAAAGCTCAGGAACGGCTACGCCGTTCTCATTCTGTTTCAATATCGACTATTACCTAGCTGATGGTATACTTTGATTTGCGGGTAAAAACTCCGCCGACTTTCTGGAAAATAACATACTTTATTGCTAATTTTCATAAAAGTAAAATTGGACTTTGAGCTTACCATAAAATTGATAACCAAACACATATGGCTATTAATAGACTAATGAATACCGCTGCAGAACCTAAATCTTTTGCTAACCCTGATAAAGGGTGAATTTCGAAGCTAACTCTATCAACGATGGCTTCTATAGCGGTGTTTAATATTTCAGTGAAAAGAATGAATAATATAGCTGTAATTAATACAAGCTGTTCATTTACTGTTATGTCAAATAAAAAAGAAATGGGCGTTGCTAAACCTAAAAGTAAAAGCTCTTGTCTGAATGCTGCTTCGTTTTTTGAAAGCCATTTAATTGCTCTAGCAGAGTTTGTTGTAGCAAGATAAACTCGCATCAAACCTCTTGGCTTATTTTTATTATCAAACATCAATTAATTAGCTCCATTTTTAGCGTTAATGTTTACTGTTTGAGCGAGTGAACCCGCTCTTTCGCATTGATTTAAAGGGTTGTTTTGCATTTTAAAAATTGTTGAGTCTACTGACATTTCACCTAGCAAAAAATCAAATATGTTATCGTGCGATATTTTCTTGTTGCGAAATTTATTTGCACAATCTACTCTATTACTCTGGTGCGATGGATCAGCCCAATAAATTAAAGGTACGTGTGTTTGTTCTCTGGGGGCAAATGCATAGGGTAAACCATGTAGGAATATGCCACTCTCGCCAAGTGATTCACCGTGATCAGAAATATAAATCATAGATGTTTCTACATTTTTAAATTTACTTAATGTATTCAGTTCTCCTATTACTTTGGCAAGCACGAAATCGGTATAAGCTATTGTATTATCGTAAGTGTTAGTCAACTCTTCTTCACTGCAGTTTTGAATATCACTTCGTTGGCAATCAGGAATAAAGATACGATTCTTATCCGGATAACGCTTGTAGTAAGTGGGCCCATGAGAACCGATCATATGGAGTACAATTAAGGTGTCTTCATATGTTAGAGTTGCAAGTTTTTGCTTTAACGGTCTAAGCAGAACTTCGTCAAAACAATATTCGCCATCGCATAACGGATCGGATTTCTTTGTAGGTATTTGTATAGATTTAATACGATTACAAACACCTTTGCAGCTACCATTATTGTTGCTGATCCATAGCACATCAGCCCCAGCAAGTTGGATAATGTCGACTACATTTTGCTGAGCATTTGCCAGACGTTTATCATAATTTTCTTTGTCTAACCTAGAAAACATGCAGGGAACGGATACCGCAGTCGCTGTTCCGCACGAACTGACATTTTTAAATGAAGCAACACCTAACTTTTCAGTAAATTGATTGGTTGGTTTGTGATAACCATTTAAAGAGAAGCTTTGAGAGCGAGCAGTTTCGCCCAATACTAATACTGTTACATGTTTAGTAGGATTTTGATTAAACATTATTGGGTTCGTATCTAGTAGCGTGAATTTTAAGGGGGGAAAAAAATAATTTTTTTGAAGATATTTTACGGTTGAGTCAATCAAGGCATATGGCGTTAGATAACCCACTAAATCGCGATTATTTCGGCCAACAGATGCATAGTTTGAATAAAATACTATTGCAATTAGAAATACTACACCTACACTGCCGCTAAGTAATTTTATCCGTGCGAGCAATTCCCCGACAAAAGAACTATAGGTCAATTTAACTTTGACAATAAGAAGTGAAGGTACTAACCCAAAAAATAGAAAAAACATTATTGCAGAAAAGTTAAAATAAGAAAGTGCTTCAGCCGTATCCGTTTCAACCGTATTTTGGATCATGCCATAATCAAAAACTATACCGTATGTAACAGTACTATAAAAAATAACAGACGACAGTAAAACCAATAATATGAGTAGCGGCTTTGTTAACCAACGAAAGGATAAAAAGCATTGAATGAAAATAGACAATGCCAATAAAAAAATAGGGACAGACAGTAAGAAAAAAAGATTGTAAGATTCAAGGGCTGTAACCACCACCGCTGTTTTACTCAAAAATGGGAAATTCAAAACTAAAGTGATGTATACGCAGGTATAAATGACTAATTGATTAGTTGTGAGCTTAATTTGGTTTAAAAAATTGATAATTTTGAACACTTAGCTTGCCTTAGAAAGAATGTTTGGTTGTGATGCGAAATTCAACACCATTGACATTGGCATCAGAGGTTAATGGCTTGATAATATCGACATGAATGACACGTGCTTCACTGGTTTGAGTTGAGTAAAATCGAGCACCAAGACCTACGGAAGTCATCCATGAATCTTGGTAAGTAGTATTATCTGAACTACCAAAAACTCTGCCTGTATCTATGAATGCGGCCGCTCCCAATTCAACTAATTTATAGATATTGATGTGAGGGTAGTACCGAGCTTCTGCTGTAAATTGGGTGCTGTGATTTCCGTGCCTGTACTGTAATGGATATCCCCTTAAACCAGATTCACCGCCCAATACAATAGGGCTATCTTTAAATTGGTTTTCACTGAATTGACTGCTGTTTTTTAAATAGGCACCCCAGTTATTGTTTATTTTGTGAAAATATTCATTATTGAGGCTAAATACAGCTCTATTCGCATTATCGGAATCGCTATACATTTCTCCTTCAAAGGTTGCTGTAATAAACCAAAAAGCGTCTTCATATATTTCAATACCTTTAGACAAATTGGATTGCCAGAGCAGCGTTGGAGAGGTATCTGTATTACCAATATCAGAGCCAATTTGAGTCGTTAAATTCCAACCGAGATTGAAATCTTCAATATGATTTATCAGATTAAGGTTAGTGAGCTTTCTGAAGTCTTTTTGCAAATACTCAACACTAAGATAAGGGTATATAAACTCTCGATCAGGAGGTGCGATAGAAATTAAATCTACGTTTTGTGTCTCGTTAATCACTGCAAATTCATGCAGTTCATTGGTAAAACCAATGCCAAACCGTAAAGTATCTGCTTTCGAATCTTTTTTAAGCCACTGCCAGCTAGCCGTTGAATATCTTTGATTATGCTCAAATTGGTTGTAAGTAGCGCCTAGCTTGTATTGTGTATCTATTTGTTGAAAGTTATCAAAGCCAATATTAAATGCATTGCTGGTATCAAAACTTACAAAGTCTTTTTTTATAAAGACGGATTCAGAAGTACCATCATCGCTGCTAGTAAAATTTATCTGTGCATTAATGTTGTTATTGAGGAACAATGGAAAATGCGTTTTAAATTTATAACCACTACGTTGATCGTTGGTAAAAGATTCAAGCTCAGCATCAATGCCTAGTCCAAATAAATTTCTGTCTTTGATACCAATTGCATATTTATTTTCGCCCCCTTTACGTCCAAAATCTACGGTTGGCATCATTGACCAGTTATCCCATGTTTCAACAGAAACTTTCTCTGAGTTTGCTTTAAAGACTACTCTCGCATCTCTGATGTATTTTTTGCCTCTAAGGTGCCGTTCAAGTTCTTTAAGATCTTCGTGGTCTAAGTCACATTTTTCGAGAAAGAATGCGGCTTCGTTATAGAGTGTTTTATTTTTAGTTTTGATATGAAAAAAATTGGCCCAGCGATGGAGAAAAATGGTGTCGGGATCTTCTAGGTTGAAAATGTCATTGGTAGTTAATTCAACTCTCTCTTTTTGATTACAATTATTTGCAGTTGTGTTATCAGCTAGGGCTTTGCTAGCTAAACAAACTAAGGATGTTGCAAAAAGACTAATAACAAAATGCTTCTTCATAAAGCCACCTCTTGAGAGTATGACGTTATAGTAATTTTGTTAACTTAAGATTGACTTAACCCAAACTGATATTTGTCGCAATTTAGTCTGATTTTAATATAGAGAGAGCTACAATGACTCTTTGCTTTGAATAAGTGATGTTATAGCAAGCGTTGCTACTTCTTCGTTGTTGTTTTCTTGTAAAATTTTGATAGGAATGTAATCGTAATCAACTGCTAGCCACACATGTGTTTTTCTTGCACTATTTTTTCGTATTCTACTTAACTTAATGCAATTAAGTTCCCCTAGTGAAGTCTCAACGATAAACGGTCCGCTGTTTATGAAGTTATATTCTTTAATTCCACCTAGATCATAAATCATATATTGCAAATTTTTTACGTTGAAATTTTTATCGTCCACTATCGCTTTTAACCTAATTGCTTCATATGCCAATAAAGGGTCTAATATTCCATAAGAAAGTTTCTCCTCATGTTTTTTACCACTTTTATCAATAGACAAAATGTTTTTTTTATAATCAAAATTAAGCTTTAAGCGTTTATCATCTTTAAACGTTCTTGCGTCTTTTCCTTTATAACTTAATGGTATTATTTTATTTTCTTGCCAAAGAAAAGTGCTCTTTTCGCTTGTTTTAATACTATAGAAGAGCATAGATGCATTTGTATTAAATGTTAGAGTATATGAAGTGGAGTTTTCACTTAATATTCTAGTTGCATTGCCATATTTTTTATCACCTCGCGATACGGTGTATTTCGCTGTGTAAGGTTTCAACTTAGAAATTTCATTTGAATCTTTGACGACAATTGAGGCCGCCTGTGCCTCTAATAACAAGAAAGATATTATTAATACTGTGTTTTTAATAAAAAAATGATAAGAGCACATGATTTCAACTATTCTCAATCTTCAGGTTTGTGTAAAACATCCATCGCACTTTCATATACAGGTGATTCAAAACCAAATGCTCCTAAGACAGTATGAAATACGTTAAATTGAGAGTGGTTGGGCGCTTGACGCATTTCGCTTATATTAATTTTTTTTTCTTCTACGTATTTATCTGATAACCAAATGAGAAAAGGTATGTTTTTTTGATACTCAGGAGCAAAAGAATAGGGTGTGCCATGTAAGTAAAGACCATGTTCACCCAGTGATTCACCATGATCAGAAATGTACATCAAAGCTATCGATGTATTTTTTATTTTATCTAATTTATTGATAACTTTAGATAAGAAATGATCGGTATATAAAATCGTATTGTTGTAGGCGTTAATGAGTGCCTCTGAGCTGCATTTACTAATTTCTTCATCACGACAAACAGGTTTAAATTGATTGAACTCCTTTGTGTATCGCCAGTAATAACTTGGACCATGACTGCCTTTAGTGTGCAATACAACAAAGACTTTTTCTTTATCAGATGATTTAATTGTGTCCGTTAAGTTTGTCAGTAATACTTCATCTAAATTGCAGCCATTACCGCTACATGTAGATCGTAATTCACCTGCTTTAACGTAACTTGACACTTCTATAGGTGGCTCTCCCCAGTTATTGGTTCGCCATTGCACATCAACGCCTTGCCGAGCTAGATAGGTTGGTAACGCTTCATACCCTAAGTGTTGATTACTAGGCGCGAGCATACAAGCTAGAGAGCCTGTGGTGTAGGTCGTGCATGACTTGGTATTATTAAATACTAACATGTTAGATTGGTGCTGTAATTTAGGGTTGGTTAATTTGGAATAGCCATACAATGAGAAGTTGTCTGCACGAGCGGTTTCTCCAATAACCAAAACAAATACCATTTTATTGTTATTGATAAATAGCCCATCAGGCAAAATCTTCTGACCAACGGTGGAGCGATTAATAGAAGATAGGTGCCTAGCAGAGTTTACGATATAAGACCAAGGTAATATTTTACCTCCTAAGTTACTTGCATGTTTATCAATCCATAGCCAGCTTGTAGAATTTGTATAAAGAAATGAAAAAGAAACTATAATCGCTATTAAAGCATTTGCTAACACTCTTAGTCGATCAAGTTTTGTAACTTTTATTTTAGTTAATAACAAGCCTGGTAGTAAGCCAAATATTAAGATATAACTAATTAAATTTAGTGAAAATAATTCTACTGATTCAGAGTAGCGGGTGTTTAATATATTCTCTATCATGGTTCTATCTAACACGACTTGATAAATCGTCATAAAATATATTGCAATACCATTTATAGCTGTGACAATGACGAAAAATGTTTTAACCGCTAGCAATGAAATTAACGTTAGTAATGAAAATACTGCGTATGAAAATATAAATACTATGACAACGACCGATACTAATATTCCTAGCCCGCTAGCGCTCAAAACGTCGGTGTTTTGTACAACATAACCTAGCAATATAAAATTATACGCGATAGTTATCACTGAGCTGATCAAAAAAGTGTAGTTACTTGCCTTGTAAATAGAACAAATAGCGGGTAATTTAGGTTTCATTATCTAATAGTGTTTTTAACGTAATATATGTGCCGACTAAAGCGCTGATTATTATTGCCGTCCAAATTATTATTAGTTCGGGAAGTTTTCCGCTTATCATACTTGCAAATAATATGAAGGAAAAAGTAAGTATGAAACATCCTAAATAAGCTTTTTTTTCAATTTTCCAGTGCCACCAATTTAAATATTTTCTTGATATATATTCTCCACTTAAACCCGAAATGATACCAACTATTGCGCCCATTACAATATCAGCTGGCCAGTGGGCCCCAACGGCAACCCTAGAAATTCCAACAATAGAAGCTATTAAAAAAACTGCTAGCAACAAACCGGAGTTAAGTTCTCTACTTATCAAAGTTTCCTTAAAACCCACAAAAACAATCGCAGACATGGCTGTGAAAATTGTAATTGTATGGCCTGAAGGAAAGCTTGTATAAGCGGTCAATGTATCGCCAATAATGGTCATGTTTTGGTGATCTAAAACGGCAGCAGGTCTTGGAATAGAAAAAAAACTTTTACTTAAATGACTTAAAGAAAATGCTAATGGAATAGCTCCGAAAATGGCCGCCCACATTCTCGTGTTTATGAGACAAATAAACGAAAGAAAGGGAATTAGTATCAGTGCATCTCCCATATAAGTGATATTGTACCAAATTTCACTTGGCATTATTTGTAGAGCGTGATTAAGTAATGAAAAAATGGCTCTTTGACTACTTAAATAGGCGTCCTTTCTTGACGCAATACTAATTAATACAGTGCTTATTAAACAAAGAAAGATTATAGGCTTCCAATAGGGTAATGTTGTTTTAGAAAGTTCTGGGCTAATAGTCAGTTTTGCTGGCATAAATTCACCTTAACGTTAGTTTATTTATGCTAAATATTGAAACTTAAGATTTACTTAGTTCAGACTGAAACTTCTTAAAATGTGAATTTGCGAATTCAAGACCTGAAGCGCACTACTTTTGTATAAAGCGACAATTAACTTGAACGGTTGAGCGACAACTATCTTGACCGGTTGTTCTGTTAAGGTTGGACACGACAATTCGAAGAGAATGGCGTGTCGGGAAATCACATCACAGAAAAAAGTCAGGTTATATATGAAGTTCAGAAAGGATTTCACGCAGGAACTGGCTGCTAGTAAAGCGGATATTTCTGTTAGCTCCGCCAGTCGAATCAAGAACGGTCGTCACCAACCTAAAAAAGCCACACGCCAGTGGCGTACTAGGCCCGATCCTCTTGAAGCTGTGTGGGAGAGTGTCGTTGTTCCCATCTTACAACAAGATGAATTGATTACGCCGGTAGGCGTATTTGATCATCTATGTGAATTACATAGCGACGTATTTCCAACTACAGCACGACGCACGCTTGAGCGCAGAATTAAGAAATGGCGACAATTACATGGTGGCGCTAAAGATGTGATGTTCTTGCAGCATCACGAATCAGGATTATCTGTGGATATTGGTCATCCCACTTTTCACCAAGTCGTTCAAGTTCAAGCAACGCCTCATCCTGTCTCTTATACACATCTCCGAGCCCACGAGACTAAGGCGAAT
>OJGO01000084.1_pt1 | contig 52490 bp, 52 predicted proteins | sample 1594871 | NCBI WGS metagenome assembly OJGO01 (sample SAMN05416798, study PRJEB24817) | seawater metagenome | isolation source: Sea water | place: Canada:Atlantic | collected 2013-07 | reverse complement strand
ATGACAAAAATATTTTTTCTATTATGTACTTTAGATTGAAATCCATTGTCATCAACATGACTAATCCACTTCTTACAACAACCACAAGTAGGACTTTTATAAACGTCTAAAACAATAGGATGCGGCTCAGCACTCTGAGTTTCCGACTTTACCGTTTCACTGTCAGAGCAGCTCGCGATTAAGGTAACCGCAGCTAAGGCAGTCAATGCCTTTAATAATGATTTACTTGAAAACATAACCCCCCCAAAGGGATATCAATTAATTTTTTGATTAATTAGGTCAGTTTGATTTTTGCTAGATATTCTTAAAATGCAGGGATCAAAAAAGCCTAATACAGAGTGTTTGCATATAAATGAGCCAAATTTTGGACACAATTATTCTGTATTTAGCTAAGTATTGGAGGTCTATAAAGAGATGTAGGTTGTTGGCTTTGTGCTAATGATAAATATGAGGGTATTTTTGATGATAAATCTATGATTGGACTATTGCCAGAGTCTTTCATTAACGTAGCAAGACTTGAGCAACCACCAGTAAAACAGCTACATGTTTGTACGCAACAATCTTCAGAGGATGAATCATCACCATCAGAAGACTCGCTCATCATTTTATGATTGCTGTGATCCATCATAGACATATTCTGTGATTTATCTTGAGTACTCATAACTTCCATACTCATCATATGATAAGACATAATAGTAGACGCCATAGCTTGACCGACAAAAGTCAAACATACTAGCAACACCATTAATGTTTTAGGAAAATTAAAAGACACAAGTACTCACAAAATTCTTTCTATTACTTTCTATTACTTTCTATAATACATAGTCCATTTTATTAATTCAATTATAATATTCTGAAATATGTAAATGCGTGTTACAAAAAAGAGAAGTTGATTGATTTAAAAATGAAATCGGGTACTTAAAATAACACTTAGATCTTCATTGTTATTTAAGTTTTTAATGACTCCTCCTTCAATCACCCACCTTGAATTTACGAATTGAAGACCAAGCGTAACTTGATGTGTAACTTCATTCCCTTCGCTCCACCTTCCATTAAGCTCTGTCACTACATTAAATTCAGGTGAAATTCCCCAGTCAGGATAAACGGTAGGTAATAATCGATATTGCCAAGAAATATCATAACGGCCACTATCAGGTCTATTCTCAATTCCTGCTTGATAAAGAGCATCAATATCAAATTCATGTCTATTTTTAAAAAACGTATAAACAAATCCGGCCTGCACAGCAGGATCTCTGTTGCTATCAGTGGGAACAATTGCACCAGCCAATAAGGCAAATCTCGATGTGCCTGAGAAAAAATCATCCTGCAATACGGTGTGACGATATAGTACGGATACGTCACCAAAACCATCTTTATCATTAGGTGATACTTGATATGGGATCCCAATAAGTAAGGCTTTGTCTATGGCCAAGCCGTATGCTGCACTGGTAATAAAAGTCCCCATATCAGTGCCCGTTAGGTGCTCATATGAAAACCTGACTACATACCCGTGCTGATCAATAGGTAGAGCTACAAACGATCGTATGGCCATACTGTTAGCTCTTTGCACATTTAGTAATGAAGCTAACATGATAACGATTACTAATTTAACGCTTCGTTTTTGCTTTTTCATCAGGAAGTACTGTTATTTTTACTGGTGTAAATCCAGTATCCATTACGGCTTGTTTGATCACTTCAATTTTTGGTGCATCAGCCTTTGTTTCTAATCTCACTTTTTTCAATTTCATACTTACTTCTACTTTCGATACTCCTTCCATTTTATTGAATTTGCGATTTAACGTATCAACACATAAGGCACAGGTCATCCCATGTACATCAATTTCAACTGTTTTTGCATTAACTGACTGAACAAGTGCTAACAATATAAATATTGATAGAAATAAAATGCTTTTCATAAATAGCCTCTCCTTATAGATCTAAAAAGTTACGCATGGGCAGTAAAAGATAACTAGTGAAAAAACCTATCAACCAAATAATAGCGCTCATCCAAAAAATTCTTTTATTCCATAATCTGGATTTCTGACAAATGATGGCTAGCTCAGGTTCCGATGGACAATGCTGATTGGGTCGCCAGATAATCCAAGCTAGAAGCATCAGCACTATAGCAGCTAAACTTAACGTCCAAACTTTATGCTCTGCGAGGAACAAAAGTCCCGGAATATTGTAATTTAAACTAGCCACTACAGCCCCAAAGCCTAATGAAACTAATAAAATAGGTAATGCACAACAAAGCAAAGTTCCACTTGTTATAAATAGTGCAACCCACTTCAAGTATGGTTTTTCTATGAACTTACCTTCAGTCACGCTCTCCTCCACAGCCTGAGCATGATCCACTCTCCTGAATTGGAGGGCATGGCACCGTGCCATAAGAACAAAAGACACAACAATCGCCTTTTAAAGGCTTAAGTAATGCATTACAAGCGGTGCATTCATAGAACCACTGACAAGAATTAGTCGGCATTTCAAGCTGCTCCCGATGCCCGCATTCTGGACATGTTAATACGGAGCCAGTAATAGTATTTTTCATATACGATCTCTATTTTGTTTCTGTTAGTATAGAACCTATAGTTACTAGAGGTTCAAGGGGTTTTAATATGAATTTAGAAAGTTTTTCAATTGGACAGTTAGCAAAAAAATCTGGATGCAAAGTTGAAACAGTTCACTACTATGAAAAAATAGGACTAATGCCTGAGCCACCCAGAACAGACGGAGGTCACAGAATATTTTTTTTGTCTCATGTTAAGCGTTTGAATTTTATTAGGCGTAGTCGAGAACTTGGCTTTAAAATAGAACAAATTAAAGAGCTGTTGAAATTTATTGATGAGCCTGATCATCATTGTGGTGAAGTTAAGGAAGTGGCAATACAACACGCCAAAGTTGTTCAAAGCAAAATTAATGATTTACAGCGTCTTAACTCAGCACTAAATAGCATGGTTACTCGATGTAAAGGCAGCAACAATTCTATTGATGATTGCCCTATTATCGATGCTCTTTTCAATCCTAAATAGATTAAGGGTTAATTAAAGTAATTATAATTGGCAAATCAGTCACTAATAGTTTTAAGTTGCCAATCAAGCTCAATGGCTGATTGGCTCTTATTAAAAAACTCAACCTACATTAAAACCTGGCTTTTGAATTTACCTTTAGCACTTCACCATTCATCGTCATTAAGAAGTAAATTGTTTTGTTTTCAGCCTTATTAAATGCACTTACTATGTAGCGGTTAGCTTGAGCTGCAAATAGCTTAAAGTCTTCCGTACTTAGAGCCTTCCAACTTTCATCTAACTTGCCAACGTTGAAGCCTAGGTCTTTAAAAGTGAGTTTTTGAGTTACTTTATTGGCGACTTGTATCGCTTGTTTTGCACTGATTTTTCCATGATCGCCATGTGCTAATGCTGTTCCTGTATTTAACATTAAACCGACAAATAGCATTACGATTAAATTTTTCATTTATGACTCCACTAAACTTTCTAAATAAACACTGATAATAAAAGATGATTACTTGAGTCCATGCTCAACATATTCACCATTAACTATTAATTGGACCTTTACAGGGGCATCTGAGGTGTTCTTCCAATACCAACCGTGTGAGCCTGCAAATGGTGCGGTAAAGCTCCCCTTCATTTCATCTAATGTTGCTATGGCATAACTTTCAAAGTACCCAGTGGTGTCCCCTTTTGGCTCACCATGTAAATCGAAATACAAAACAGAGCCATCGGTTATCCATTCATAAGTCAACTTTTGATATTGCTCCATCGTAAATTTGTATTCAACGCCTCTTCCCGCAGGAACAACAACCTCAATTGTTTCAGTGGTAGCCGTACTCGTGGTAGTTGATGGCTCAGTTGAAGTCGTTGCTTGTGCATTATTAAATACGGTTAAACCAAGCTTATTACCCATGCCCGTTGGGTCAATATTATATTCTGCTGGCAATATCACTGTGATTAATGTGATAACAGCAAAAACAAAACTAAATATTGTGTATTTAAGTAATTTACTATTGGTCAATGTTACTTCCTGCGTATTTACTGCTTGAGTGTTAGTTTGTTGCATGTTTTTCTCTTCTCTTAATTCTTTATTTTCGTTAATTAACTGACTGTAAAAATTTCGTTTAGCTGATGAAGTAGCCTGTTAATTGAAAGCCAATCAACATAAACCCAGCACTCATCAATAAGCAGTTGGTATTGGTCGCAAAGCGATTAAAACTATTGTGCTTTCGCCAGTAGTTTATCAATAATAAAATAAATGCTAATGCACTGAACTGCCCCAATTCAACACCAACATTAAAAGCAATTAAATTGGCAATTAACCCGTCTGACGGTAATTGAAATTCTTGAAGTTTAGTAGCTAAACCAAAACCATGAAATAAGCCAAAAATCAGTACCGCAGTTTTGGGATTAGGCGTAAAACCTATTGTTTTCTTAAAGCCGCCTAAGTTATCAAAACCTTTGTAGACAACAGAAAGTCCAATAATGGCATCGATTAAATAAGCATTTACCTGAATGTCACTAATAACGCCAAAAAGTAATGTTAGGCTGTGCCCTAAGGTAAACATACTGACATACAGCAAGACATCACGACTCTTATATAAAAAGAACAACACACCGACGAGGAACAATAGGTGGTCATACCCAGTAACCATATGTTTTGCACCTATATATAAAAATGGAATGATCTGCACTCCAGTATTGCTTTGTAAAAAAGCACGCGTCGTTTCATCTACACCATGAGCAAATGCTCCTACGGGCAACAATATGGAAATTAGAGCGATAAGGCTGATTAAGCCGTATCGCTGGGAATAATTAAACATTAACTGTTTCCTTTGTGTGGGGTGTTTTAGTAAAGATTTCTTTGTGGCTATGTAATAAACGATATAAAGCAGGAAGCACAAATAGCGTTAAAATTGTTGATGAGATAATCCCACCAATGACCACTGTAGCAAGTGGGCGTTGCACTTCTGAGCCAATTCCTGTGTTAAGCGCCATTGGTACAAAGCCTAGCGATGCAACCAGCGCTGTAGTTAATACGGGTCGAAGTCTAGTCAGCGCACCATCAATAATGGCGGTATCTAATGCAACACCTTCTCGTCGAAGTTCTCTGATAAAGGACACCATGACCAAACCATTTAATATGGCTATGCCTGACAATGCGATAAAGCCAACGGCAGCCGAAATTGAAAAGGGAATATCCCGTATTAATAAAGCGAAAATACCGCCAGTCAACGCTAAAGGAACACCCGTAAAGATGATCATTGAATCTTTGAAAGAGCCAAGTGCTAAGAATAATAAGCCAATGATCATGATCAGTGTAATAGGCACGACAATTGATAGTCTTTGAGAAGCAGATTGAAGCTTCTGATAAGTGCCACCATATTCAATCCAGTACCCTGAAGGCACTTCAACTGAACTTTCTATTGAAGCTTGAATATCTTTAACGAAAGAACCTAAATCTCTTCCCCTAACATTGGCGGTAACAACAACTCTACGTTTACCATTTTCCCTATTAACCTGGTTTGCCCCTTCTACTAATTCAAGTTCAGCAACTTCTTGCAAAGGTACATACTGGTCAACTTGTATTTGTATGGGTAAGTGAGCCAACGCATCAACATCACTTCTAAGATTTTCAGGAAGACGAACAACAATATCTGCTCTTCGATCACCTTCATAAAACTTACCAGCGCTTGTTCCACCTAAGGCCGTAGCAAGCTGGTCTTGTAGGGCTTTAATGCTAACGCCATATTTTGCTAATTGCTCGTGATTAGGATTGATAGTAAGCATTGGCAAACCTGTTGTTTGTTCAACTTGAACATCAGCAATTCCTTCAACGTTAGCAATGGCCGTGTTAATGCTTTTACCTAATGCCGTTAGTGTTTCAAAGTCATCACCAAATACTTTAATGGCAAGTTCAGCTCTTACACCTGCAAGTAGCTCATTAAAACGCATTTGTATTGGTTGAAGGAACTCATATCTGTTACCGGGAATTGGTTCTACTACTGCTGCTAACTCTTCTACAAATTGGGCTTTAGCTTTTGTAGGATCAGGCCATTCACTACGTGGTTTTAATATAATAAAATTATCAGCAACACTTGGAGGAACAGCATCAGTGGCAACATCTGCTGTACCAATTTTTGCAAATACACGTTCTACTTCAGGCATCTGCGTAATTTTTTCTTCTAAAACTTTTTGAAGTGCAACGGCTTGTGTTAGTGATGTACCTGGAATACGTAAGGCATGCATAGCAATATCACCTTCATCTAAGTTAGGTACAAATTCACTCCCTAATTTATTTACGGAAAATCCTGCATAACCAACAAGTGCAACAGCTAACATCACGACAAACCAACGAATTTTAAGCGCAAAAGTTAACGTAGGACGATACACCGCAAGTGATGATTTCATGATAATATTTTCTTTTTCTTTCACTGGGCCTTTAAATAAAATAGCGATTGCAGCAGGTACAAAAGTGACAGATAGAAGCATTGCACAACACAAAGCAATCACGACAGTAATGGCCATAGGATGGAACATTTTCCCTTCAACACCTGTAAGTGCAAAAATAGGTAAATACACCGCTGTAATTATGAAGACACCGAATAGTGCTGGACGAATAACTTCCCTAGTCGCATCAAATACCAGTGATAAACGTTCATTTAACTCCATTGAACGCCCATTTGAAGAGGCAGCACTCAGTCGTCTCATGCAATTCTCAACGATAATAATTGCACCATCAACGAGCAAGCCAAAATCAAGTGCTCCTAAACTCATTAGGTTTGCACTCACTCTTGTTTGTACCATGCCAGTGATAGTCATTAACATGGCAAAAGGAATAACAGCAGCCGTAAGTAATGCTGCTCGCATATTACCGAGTAGAAGGAAAAGCACGACAATAACGAGCAATGCGCCTTCTAACAGATTTGTTTTTACCGTATCGAGGGTTTTTTCAACTAACTTAGTTCGATCATAAACAGCAGTAACAGTGATACCTGTCGGTAAACTTCGTTTTATTTCTTCAAGTCTTAACCCAACTGCTTTCGCGACTTTTTGGCTATTTTCCCCGATGAGCATAAAGACCGTGCTCATCACCACTTCTCTACCGTTTTGTGTCGCTGCACCTGTTCTTAACTCTTTCCCTTCTTTTACATTGGCAACGTCAGATATACGGATCACGCTACCATCAGTCGTTTTAACAGGGATTGTAGATAGGTCACTTATCGTTTTTGCTTGCCCCGGAATACGAAGCAGCCACTGAGCACCATTTTTTTCTATAAAACCAGCACCTTTATTATCATTATTATTTTCAATTGCTTGGATAACATCTTGTTGAGTAACACCAAAAGCTAATAATTTTTTAGGCTCAAAAGCGATCAATATTTCACGCTTAAAACCACCAATAGGGTTAACTTCAACTACGCCTTGCACTTGCATTAACTGAGGACGAATAATCCAGTCATGTACAGTTCTTAGGTCCGTAGCCGTGATTCGTTCACCTTTATCATTAAGTGCCTCAGGCTCAGCATCAACAGTAAACATGAATATCTCACCTAACCCGGTTGCAATTGGGCCAAGTTCAGGCTCTAAACCAGTCGGCAAATCAGATTTAGCTGAAACTAATCGTTCATTTACAAGCTGTCTTGCAAAATAAATATCCGTGTCATCGCTAAAGATTGCTGTCACTTGTGACAGCCCATAACGTGAGACTGATCTTGTACTCACTAAGTTAGGTATGCCAGCTAACGCAGTCTCCAACGGATAAGTAACCCGTTGCTCAACTTCAAGTGGCGTATAGCCTGGAGCTTCCGTATTGATCATGACTTGCACATTAGTTATGTCAGGTACAGCATCAATAGGTAACTTGGTAAAATTCCAAATACCCAAACCTGCTAACGCAAGCACGGCTAGCATAATGATTGAGTTTCTACGGATAGAAAATCTAAGTAAATATTCGAGCATAATCAATCCTTAATGGTCGTGTGAAGCGCCAGACTTTTCAACATCAGCTTTGAGGATGTAACTATTTTCAGTCACGTATTCAGTGCCTAAGGAAATACCACTTAGCACTTCAATTTCTTCACCTACAGCTCGACCTAACTCAAGCATTCTTACCTCATATTCATCTCCGACTTTGGCATATACAACAGTAAAATCGCGGAAGCTTTGTAATCCACTGCGCTTTACTGCCATAGGTACATCGTATGAACCAATTTCAATCGCGGCACTAACAAATGCTCCTTCTGACAACGCAGAATCAGCATTATTGACGACTACACGAAATAGCTTCGCCTGATCATCTCTGACTTTTAGAATACGGCTCTCAACCGTACTCACCTGCTTTTCTTCAACACCATTAATCGTTATCGTGGTTTTTGCACCAAGACGCACGGTTGGTAAGTCTTTTGGAAAAACAGCTAACTGGGCAATTAATGTTTCATCATTGGTAATTTGTAGCAGTGAACGACCTTGAGATTGTTCGCCTGAGGTAACGTTAACGGTACTAACTACGCCATTTTTAGCAGAAAAGACTTTGTACGACTGAAGACTTTCATTACTTTCAACCGTGAGTAGTAATTGACCTTTCTTAACTGACTCTCCTAGTTTTACATTAACTTTTTTAACTAACCCGTCAAAGCGAGCATAAACATTACTCGTTGCATCAGCAGGTAGAACTAACTTGCCATAGACTTGAACTGTTTCATGAAATGTTGATGGACCAACAATTTCAGTCGAGATCTCCATTGCTTTTGCTACATCTTCAGCAATTTTTGTGCGACCTTCAAAGTTGTCATACTGCCAGTTGAAGGTTTTACCCTGATATTTTGCAGTGAGTGAAACCATAAATGAGTGCGGTTCATAGATAACCATGTCACCTCGAAGATATTCGCCTTCTTGGTAAAAATTTATATCGTCTATACCATCACCCAATCGAGTCAACTTTACATTAAGGTCAACCTTTGACGGATCAATTGCTTTTCCGTCTGTTGATGCCCATACACGAAACTCAGGTGGGACGCCTGTTTCAAAAATAGAGAGTTCAATGGCAAAATCACCATCACGCAACATTCGTCCACGGTTGGGACCTTTTTCAGGTTCGGCTTCTTCTACCTTCGGCTCTGAAACCGCAAAGCTTGGGAAGCTTGCACTTATGCTAACAAGCCAGACGGTGCTTATTAAGGCTAATATTTGAAATGTTGGTTTCATGATTATTTCTCTTTCTTGTCTTTATTAATGGATAAAATGGACGTTCCGGTTAAACGTTCAATTTCAATATTGTTTAAATGCGCATTTTGATAAGCAGCTATCAAATCTGATTGAGCATTGAGTAGGGCTTGCTGGGTGTTCATCCATTCGGTATAGCTATACTTACCAACGTTATATGCTTTTTCTGCCTCTTTAAAAGCTTGCTCCAAAACAGGAATAATATTGTCGGATACCGCATGAATGACATGTTGGCTATGCTTCAATTGCTCGATAAGAACATATAACTGGGTATTGAGCTTATGAACTAACGCTAGCGATTCTGTTTCAAGTTGACTTTGAGAGGCTCGTAAGGCTTTTATTTTTCCTTCATTTCGATTCCCATCACCAAAAGGAATTGAAATTCCAGCAACTAAGCCGAAGTCATCAGTTGTTTCATATCGACGTAAGCCTGTTGAAGATTGCCATAATGGTTTGCTTTCAATGCGTGCAAGTTCTATTTCTGACTGAGCAATGCGCTGCTTGGTGGCGAAAAGATTTACGGAAGGCGTTTGTGCAAGCTTATTAAACAAATCTTTAAAATCAGTATTGTCACTTAATGGAAATGATTGCAGCGAACCAATTACGTCAACTTCTTTATGTTGTTGGTTATAAGCATTGCTACTATTTTTTGGTATCCACTGTGAAAATAGTTGATATTTACTTGCATCGGCTTCGTGTGTCAGATCTTCAACAACCAACTCACGTCTAGCAACTTCAGCCTTAGCTTTTAGTTTATCGACTAAAGACGACTTACCTGCTTTTACACGTTTATCTATAGCTGTTAATGACTTGTTTGCTTGCTCTAAACTAAATCTTGCTAATGTTAATCTTTCTTTATGAACCAATACCTGTACAAAATAACGAGCTGTTTGCGCAGCTAAATCTAAGACTTTTACCTCTCTTTCTATAGCCACCGTAGAACCGTATTGCTTTGCTGTTTTTACTTTCCGTTGTACCAACTCCCCATCTAATAGCCAAGATATTGAAAGTGTTGATTGCGCACTTTTAAAGCCGCTGTGATCACCTGTACCTAAAGCATCTTCAATGGTAAAACCAAATTGTGGTCTAGATTGAACCCCTGCCTGTTGAGCATAGCCAGAATACATCTTGGCTTGAATGGCAAATGATTTTAGCTCAGGGTGCATATTTATTGTTTGTGCAATAGCTGAACGCAAATCAACCGTTTGCAAAGGTACTTCTTGGGCATATGCAATAGTTGGTATGAATGGTATCAGCAACAATAAAACATTCCGACGAATCCTTACGAAAAACCGACCGCCAGTCGGTTTTTCGTAAGAGCGTGTATTAAAATAAAGATTCATTATCAGTACCTTAGAGTAAGATTTTAATTAGCAGTTAATGAGTAAAAAGCGTTTCAATAACGTGATGTAGGCTATCTACAGACGTTGTTGAAATTAAAGCTAAGAGGAATGTTGCAATCACAACACCTCCCAGAGGAAATGGCCTGAACTGTTTATCATTGAGCAAATGAAGCACTCTTTGTTCAATAGAGTGACGACAGAAATGAACAAATAATTCACTATTATATTGTGAATGAATAGAGTGGCTCGCAGCCAATTTAGTAAATTTTACTAAGGTACTTGCTACGTTATGTGATTGTTGCTGATTTTCGACATAAAAAGAATCTGCGGCTTGCTCCATAGATAGCGACATCATGGAAATCAATATCTGTTTAACATTGTTAGCAAAATAAGCAGAGAAAAATGAGAAAAGCCATTTCTTTAATGGATCAAAATAATGAACATGAGCTAACTCATGCTGAATAATTATTTTGATGTCATCAGCAGTTGTTTGTTCAACAAGGCTCGTAGATATAAAACATGATGGCCTAAATACACCACCAGTGAATGCTGTCGGTATAGATGATTCAATGAAATAGACTTGCTTACTCTTTTCAATCCCTAATACACGTAACAAATTAATTTGATGATGATTACGATAAAGAAGAGTTATTTTTCGTATAAAAATGTACAGAGTAAAACTGGTAAAAATAAGTAAACTAGCACTATGCCAGCTCATAAAATAGAAAATATCAGGATGGTGCCAATGAGCAAGGTCTGTCAACCAAACAAATATTGAACCGTTTTGAAATAGTGGACTAAAAAAGAGTGTGGCACATAAAGATATCAGCCACGGAGCAAGCACGAATAACCATAATAATGATTTACGAGTTGATACTGCATAGTGATGCAACTTACTTTTGACTAACCAAAAAGTAATTGAGACAAATATGTTAGCCACGATAAAGGCTAAAACCCCCACCGTGAGCAAATTAAATACTAATGCCCATTGGCCATAAATCATTTTTCAGAATTCTTCTGTATTTTTTGACGTTGTTGTTCAATCATTGCTTCCAATTTATCTAGCTGCTTTTCATCTAGATCTGATGAAATAGAAGAGAAAGCAGCAACAACACTATTTTCATCTTCGGCAACAAAATCGTGAGTGACATTTTTAATCAATTGGCCAATTAACTCATGACGCTCAACTCTAGGGTAATATTGAAATGCATGTCCATTTTTGATCCTACCTAAAAGGTCCTTTTTAAACAGTCGTTCTAAAGTACTTTGTATCGTATTTAAAGAGCCGCCTCTATTTTTTTCGAAATAGCTATGCACCTGTTTTGCATCAGCAGGTTGTGTTTTCCAAAGATATTCCAAGACTTGTTTTTCAAGTTCACCGAGTTGCATAGAATTTTTTCATCAACAATTTTAATGATGTGATAATGTCACACAAAAAACCGACTGGCAATCGGCTTTTGAATAAAGAAGGCAAATTTTCTACTTCAAATAGCTCTTCAAAACCATAATAACCTGTTCTACTTCTTCCTGACGTTGCTCTTTTGTTATATCTTCAGCGCCTAGGTGCTCTCTAATATGCCCCTCTAAAACTTCCTTCATTAAACCATTAACAGCTCCTTTAATTGCTGCTACCTGTTGTAGGATTGCCATGCAATCTGGATCTTCTTCTAGAGAAGACTCTATAGCAATTGCCTGACCTTTTATTCGTCTTACACGACTAAGAAGTTTTTTCTTACCTGAAATTGTATGCGACATGTTATTCACTTTGATCAAATATAGTATACTAGGGTATAGTATATAAAAGTAATTAGATAGATGCTAATTTATAAGCATCATTTAGGAAGATAATGAAAAGTGACAATAGCATCCAATGGGAACATTCCCATGATTTCGGCCTTGAAAGTAAGGGCAATGAAAGCAAAGTGAAAATTGTTTTTTGGTTAACAACTGTCATTATGGTACTTGAAATAGGAGCTGGCACATGGTCAGGCTCGATGGCACTTTTAGCTGATGGCTGGCATATGGGAACCCACTCAGCAGCATTTCTCATTACAATTTTTGCTTATTCATATGCTAAAAAACACGCAAATAATAGAGAGTTCAGTTTTGGTACTGGCAAGGTAAATTCATTAGGTGGTTTCGCCAGTGCTATTGCATTAGCAATTGTCGCATTGATGATGATTATTGAATCTATGCAGCGGTTATTGGAGCCACAATCAATTCATTTTAACGAAGCTATTGTTGTGGCAATCATCGGCTTAATTGTTAACTTCGCTTCTGTTTTTGTTTTACATGACGACCATCATCACCATCATGGTGAACATGGCCACCACGATCACAATATGAAGGCAGCATATTTTCATGTATTAGCTGACACACTCACCTCTTTACTGGCCATTGTAGCTTTATTGTTTGGAAAGTATGCTGGCCTAATTTGGATGGACCCATTAATGGGGATTGTGGGCGCTATAGTAATTTCTAAATGGTCATACGGACTGATTAAGGAATCCAGTAAAATACTTCTCGATAAATCTGAAAAAAACTCAACTCTTGAAGATATATCAACTGCTCTAAATGATCAAAATACGCTAATTAGAGATATTCATGTATGGAAAATAGCAACAAACCATCAAGCGGTCATACTTAAAGTATCTTCAAGAACCCCTCTCAAATTAGAAGAATATGAAGCGATATTAAAAAAATTCTTACCACTACTATCACACATAACTATTGAGGTTCATTCAAGTTAAACATTCCAGTAAACCAAAGTATTTTTGCGTTCTGTCAAAAGACAACCATAATTAGTTACAATTTAGATTTTTAGTCCATCACAAGGATAGTAAAAATGGCAATAATAAGAAGAAGTAATGTAACTTTTGATAAATGGCATGATTTTCGTCTAGCGCTAAACGAAATGATAGGAAGTGGAGCCTATAAATCACTAGTTGATATACATGGGGCTATGGAAAGAGATCCTGATGGTTTTAACAGAACAAAACACCGAATGCATGGTTCAATGTATGGCCCAATTGGTTTTAGACGTTTTCTCGCTTGGCACAGAGCATTTCTAATTGCTTTTGAGCGAGAGTTGAGGACTATCAATCCTTCTTTATCCATACCGTATTGGGACTGGGACAATGATGCAGGGCAGTTAATCGGCATTGCAAATATTATCGGGTTATCTAGTGGTAGATCCTTAGGAAGGCTTCCAGGTGAAGCAGATGATGGTTTAGGTAGAGCTGAATGGTTTTCTTCTCCGGCTCAAACTCAGAGTTTAGAGGAGTTTGAAGGTGACTATTATGTATTTTCAAACTTTTTAGAACGTGAACCCCATAACAGAGGTCATGGTTGGGTTGGAGGCGATATGGCCAATCCTATGATTTCACCTAATGATCCTATTTTTTGGATGCATCATGCTCAAATTGATAGGATTTGGAGTGAATGGCAAAAGAGAAATCCCGGAGAAAAACCATACTTAGAAGGTTTAGAAAGAAAACTTGATCCCTGGGATGTGATATATGACATTGATACTATAGATGATATTTCAAATCTTGGAGATGATAGCTATGAATACGAAGGGCCTAATCCTTTCTAACGGTATAGCTCAGCAGAGTTTAATTTGAACACTGAACGAACTCGTTAATTGGTAAATCACCTGTTAAGCTGAAAATCATTTAACAACTTAACAGGTAATATGACCATCAACATATCTCTAAAAAACAACAATAGCATTTAAAAGTTGTATTTGTAGCCTAAGCTCAAAGTTAGAGGTTTTCCAACCATAATTGAACCATGAGTGCGTGATGTCATATAGCTTTCATCTAATAAATTATCGACGGTGAAATTCACTTGTTGGTTTTTAGTTAAATCATAATTTGCAACAAAATCAACGACAGTATGTGCATCAATACCTTCATTAATAGGACCTCGACCAGCCACTGTCCTCATTTCTCCAGTATAACGAACTAACAAATTTGACTGCCATTGCTCCCCTTCTAAACCAATAACAAACTGAAACTGATTTTCTGGAACATAAGGAAATTCATCGCCAGACTGTACATCCCCCCAGAAATCCGATTCGAATGTATTCAAAAATTCACTTTGGGAACGAGTGTAGGTAAAGTCTATTGGCATGGTTATATTTCCAAAATTAACCAAGTAACCTGCTTTCATTTCAATTCCGTATACTTTTACTTCACCCGCATTATATTGATCGCCAATATTTTCATCGTCACAATTCTGGCTCGCAGTACAGTTACCATGCATATTGTCATAATCAGATAGAAATAAAATAGCCTCTATATTGACGTTATCATTATTAAATCTAGCTCCAAACTCATAATTCATACTTTCTTCATTCGTAGCATCTTCATTACCTGGCGCAGGGGGAGCAAATCCTTTTTGTACGCCACCCAACAAGACCAATTCATCAGTCATTCGATAAGTCAATGCCAAGGAAGGTAAAACAACATCAAGCTCATTTACTTTGTGACTAGGAGTTCCTATACGCTCAGGGTCTGTTTTGCCCCAATCATTGCGCTCAATTTTCATATCTTCGTAACGCAAGCCTGCATTAATGATTAAGTCACCAATTGTCCATTCGTCATGCATAAATAACGCGATAGCTTCTGCGCTATCTATACGGTTAGAATCTGTTCCCGCAACACCTTCGTTAACTAAATTCATGTTATAATTTGAATCAAGTTCATAACCGTCAACCCATTGATACCGATCCATTTCATCTTTATGAAAGCGTAAGCCAAATTTTACTTGATGCGCATTAAAGTCTGCCTCTAAAACCGTTTGAATACCTTGAGATAAATAATCACGATTATTTGCTTTAACATCCACTTCTAAAGAAGAGTCACTAGCTGATTTATCATATGCCGCAGCAGTTTCAATTCCACCTTTACCTAAACTATCACCATTTATCTTGCTTGTTTTATACCAGTTACGACTAAAGTCATTATAGTAAACACTTGTTCCCAATGAGAATCTCTCTGATAAGTCGATTAAGTGATTTATTTGCACCTGCATGTGCTCTGTAGACATGTTATCTTTCTGAGACGCTGAATAACGGGTATAAGGAGAGTTATTATAATCTCCTTCTGTTAGCCCCATATAAGTGTCATCAGAGTCTTCGTCGGAATACTTTAGCTTCAGCTCTAACTCTTGATAATAAGTAGCACTCGCATCACTATTAAAACGAACTTTACCTAGAATGTCATTTTTAACAAAACCTGTTTCGTTATCACTATGATTAATGCTTTTAAAGCCATCAGCTTGATAACGATAAACTTCAAACAATGTCCCTATATTTTCTCCTTTTGTACCAACATATCCATGAACCTTTGCAAAGCCATCTTGACCAATCTGTACAGCCAATTGACCTGCCATGCTTTCTTCTGGAATTTGACGAGACAACATATTAACTACCCCGCCAGTTGTTCGAGGCCCGTACATAGCACTAGAAGTCCCTTTTAAAACTTCTACTTGTTGCATTCGTCCGGCTGTCGGAAAGTAATATGCTGAAGGAGCAGAGTATGGAGCAGGAGCAGCTAAGACATTATCTTCCATAATAGTGACTTTTTCACTTCGATTTTGACCTGTACCGCGCATACCAATATTAGGGCGTAATCCATATCCATCCTCTTCTAGAACATACACACCAGGCACAGAAGTTAATGTGCGCATAATATCTGAATAATTAAATTTCTCTAAATCTTCCTGTGACAGTAAATGAGCACTGCCTGGTATATCATTTACTGTCTGTTCACTACCAAAAATAGTTAATTGCCCAACAACGGATGTATCATCAGCACTATCGTTAGCAATGGCAAGAGGAGACGTAACGACTGATATCGCTATACTTAATAAGGTAGGTTTAAATACTTTTTTCATCTAAGGAAGCCTTCATGTTTGGTAACAACAATTAATGAAGACATTAGAACACCATTGCAAATACGAATCAACATCACTTAGAGTATCGTTTATATTTTCTTGATATAAATCAACCACGTCCTGTCTTACTCACACCTTTAAAAAGTGTTCTTACCGTATTAATCTCCCTCCCTTAAATCGACTAATTGCTTAAATTGTTCTGCATAATCATCAGTTGCATTGGTATTCTTTAATAACTTATTAAAAATATCTGGTGTGATCTGACTCAAGTAACAATCTTGGCACCCTATCCAATATTTGTCGCCAAACTCACTTACCAAATCGCTTACAATAATCGTTTGCTAATACAATGATTCATTCATATAGAATTCTCCAAGTAATCCATATCACAAAATGGTCGAATACTTGCGGAGAAATATGATTGATGAAGAATGATTGGGAATTTTCGTACGTCTTTATGGTTTAGTAGTGTTTCTTTAACGCCATTACTAAATTCACAATAATTGATCATAGACATAGCGGGTGATTCAACATGAATGCACTCCAATACCAGTCTTTGCTGCTCAAAATAAAATATAAAAACCTGCTTCTCTGGAATATCTTTAATTGATATTTTGAGTGTTGGTAAATTACTGTTGATTTCTTCTGTTAAACTTGGGGATAAAGGAAAACCATATACCGCGTACCTTTTTCCTTCAATGTGAAATACATAAGGAACTTCATCATCACAAAATGAATCAAAATTGGTAAAAAGTTAACCGTATTTAAAAACCAGCTTTTATGCTCGTCTATAAATGGACTTTCAGCTATGGCAATTTCTGAATCTTCATTATCCTGTTCTAGATTTTTGACTAATGATTTATCAAAATTATTTTCTCTAAAATTTTTCGGATAAGAAGTAGTCGCAATTAGTCGCAATTAGTCGATATGCAATTTGATTAATTTTGAAATCACAATAAAGAATGCCTTCGTTATTGTTCAACGTTTTAAAATAAGGTTTCCAGTCAAGACTAAACTCACTTGGCGCTTCAATAATGTATTTCGATTCATCTCCTAAACCGAATAGCTCATAAAGAATAGAAATCAATCTAATCTTGCTTACATTAATGACTACCATTGCTTCAAGTCGTTTTGCCATGTATTCAATGCTTTTATGTAGATCATCAATAAGCAATTGATCCTCACATTCACAGATCAGAAGGTACTTTAACCAGTGATGTTGAATTGTCCCGAATATTTTGGCATCGCACATCTCTTGAAAGAGTATTTCAGTTAAAGAATCATAATTAGGAGTACAATATATTGCCCTGGCTAATAAATCCTTTCCATGAGCTTGAGGTAGATTGAGTGAGTTAGCGAGAAATTTCGATTGAAGTCTCAATTTGTGACTTAAGGTAAGAGCTGAAATCATTTAGTTATCCATAAATTAAAACAAACAACAGCCTACTAACGCCAGTTTGTTAATTATGAAAACCAAATTTTTACGGATGCTCTGCTTCATCGTTCATATTTAAATATCAGCTAAATATGTGTAGGCATAGGCTGTCCGTTCAGCCTTAATTGCCAATATAAATGAGTGTAATGTCGCTGTAAACAGGGAAGGATTATACATATCTGTATAATTTAAAAGAGTTTTATTTTATTTTTCTTTTAAAATCAGTTGGTTCAATACCGAATATTTCAACAACAATATTTTCATTTATTTTTATATTTTCAACCCTTTCTTTAAAGCGAGACAAAATATTATTCATATCAGTATTGAGAAATTTCAGAAGGAAGTCTTCTGCTTTAGGGTGTAAAGCCGCTAATATCAAATTTTTATTTTCAAAGGAGTCAGACTTCAGCAATGAAATTAACTGTCCATAACTATCACAGCCATAAACAACATAGGACAACATTTCTTGGCTTTGGCCAAGCGGAATAGATAATTTTTTCGAAAGCCTTTTTGCTTGCCTTTTATCATTGTTAAGCAAGTCTTCATTTTTAAGCGACATGTATTCACCAATACAAAAATACGCAACAAAAAGTCCACGCTCTTTTTGTCGAGTAAATTTAATTGGTTCTCATTCGCTATGCGAATTAACTATCTATTCAAAGTATATCCATTTCTTCATATTAGTGTGAGCTGGACTCTTTGATACGGCCTTACATCACATGCTCTAGCACACAAAGCCTTGCCTATTATTACAATAAATTTCACTTTTGATAATATGAAAAGCAGTTTATAGTACGTTTACTACCTAATACCTTTTTCAATTCTGCACTATAAATACAAACTAATTTAAAGGCAGTATAAATGACTAAAAACAATCCACCATTAACCATTGGCCGACTCGCAAAAGCCGCTGAAGTCAATATTGAGACAATAAGACATTATCAACGCAAAGGTTTAATAGTAGAGCCTGAAAAGCCGTTAGGCGGTTTTCGTCATTACCCAGATACAAGTGTAGATCGAATTCGATTTGTAAAGCGTGCTCAGCAACTTGGTTTTTCGTTAGAGGAAATAAAGCAATTGCTAACCTTAGGCGATCAACATTGTGGTGATGTTCAAACTTTAGCGCAAGAAAAGCGAGATAAAATCCAACAACAAATCGCTGGCTTACTCACTATTCAAACAGCATTGGATGAATTAATATCAACCTGCCATACTGATGATACAACTCACTGTGGCTTCATCGATGGGTTATCTCAAAAAGGCTTTTTAGAAAAATAACCTTTCTAATTTTCTTAAAAAATATCTACCCCCTCTTGACTCTGTGCTATACCCCAGAGTGTAAACTATCTTATATTAGCCTTATATGAGATTTAATTATGTCGAGTTCCTCCACACCTAATCGTTCTTTACTATTAGCAATTGTCGCTGGTTTAGGCGCGTCAGCATGCTGTATTGGACCATTGTTATTGCTATCGCTTGGCTTGGGTGGTGCTTGGGTAGGTAACCTCACTGCAATGGAACCTTATAGCGGGTATTTTACCGCGATTACCCTTATTGTTTTAGGCGTAGTTTTTTATAAATTATATATAGTTCCTCAAAAATGTGAGGAGGGTTCTGTTTGCGAAAACCCTAAAGTATTAAAGAATCAGCGCATTATATTTTGGCTTGTAAGCATAATTCTTATCGTGATGATGAGTTTTCCTTATTACGCAGATTACATTATTACTTAATAGAAAAGTGATTAACAAAAATTGACTGATAACAATATGATTTAACAAATCCAGTTAACTTAGAACAGATATTAAAAAGAGGCAAAACAATGAAAAAATTAATTACCGTTTCAATACTATTAAGCTCAATGCCTATGTTTGGCAACACGCTAGCCATGCCACATTCTGAAGCAACCAATAATGTTGCTACTCAAGAGGTAGCTACTAAAGTTTTCTCGATTGAAAAAATGACCTGCAAGATGTGCCATATAACTGTGCGTAAGGCGATGGAGAAAGTAGATGGCGTTGTAAAAGCTACAGTTGATTATGATGCAAAAACAGTAACAGTTTTATTTGATCCGAACAAGACCAGCATTGAAGCGATTGCATTAGCGTCTACAAATATTGGCTACCCAGCAAAAGTAAAAACTACCAAGTAAGATTTAGCATAAGACTGCTTGTTGATTAGTTTAGCCATAACAAATGCACCAAACATTAATAGCAGCAAAATTTTAAGGAATTATTATGTCTTCGGATCAATGCTCAACAAGCTGTTGCTCTATGAGTGAAAGCGACCAGCTACATGTTGCAATTATTGGTAGTGGCTCTGGTGCCTTTGCTTGTGCAATCAAAGCAGCAGAAAATGGTGCTAGAGTCACAATTATTGAAGGATCAGATGTTATTGGCGGCTGTTGTGTCAACGTAGGATGCGTTCCATCAAAAATTTTAATTCGTGCAGCACAATTAGCGCACCAACAACGAAGAAACCCTTTTGATGGGCTTGAGAATAATAATCCTCAAATAAGCCGTGCTCTGCTAGCTCATCAACAAAAGTCTCGTGTTGAAGAGCTACGCGAAGCTAAATATGAAAGTATTCTAAAGAAAAACCCTGCATTATCTTTGATTAAAGGTTATGCGCGTTTTAAAAACGAAAGTACATTGATTATCCAAAAATCAGATGGCACTAATGAAGAGCTACTCGCAGATCGGATATTGATAGCCACTGGCTCAACTCCGTCAATTCCGCCAATTAAGGGATTAGAAGATACCCCTTACTGGACATCAACAGAAGCACTATTTGAACAAGAGTTACCCGAAAGCTTAATAGTCATCGGTTCTTCAGTTGTTGCGCTAGAAATAGCTCAAGCCTATGCTCGTTTAGGGACTCGTGTAACTGTATTAGCACGACATACATTATTGTATTCAGAAGATCCGCTATTAGGTGAAAAGCTTAAAGAGTGCTTTGAAAATGAAGATATCAAAATACTAGATAATACGCAGGCAAACATCGTAAGTCATGATGGAAGCCAATTCTCATTAGGTACTAATGAGGGGACTTTAAAAACGGACAAACTACTCATCTCTACTGGTCGTCATGCAAATTCAGGTAAACTTGGCTTGGACAGTATTGGTGTTGAAACAGAAGTGAATGGAGCGGTCAAAGTCAATGATCGCATGGAGACATCAATAGCGAATATCTATGCCGCAGGTGATTGCTCTAACATGCCTCAATTTGTTTATGTAGCTGCGGCAGCAGGTAGTAGAGCTGGTATTAATATGACTGATGGAAATGCTAGACTTGATTTATCTACTATGCCTGTCGTGGTATTCACTGACCCACAAGTTGCAACGGTAGGTTTATCAGAAGAGCAAGCTATATCTAAAGGTCTTGATGTTGTTAGTCGAGTTTTGGATATGGAAAATGTGCCAAGGGCATTAGCTAACTTTGAAACTGATGGCTTTATTAAGTTAGTAGCGGAGAGTATAAGTGAGCGCATTATTGGGGCACAGATATTATCTCATGAGGGTGGAGAGTTAATTCAAAGTGCAGCATTATCTATTAGCAACCAAATGACCGTTACTGATTTAGCAAACCAATTATTTCCATACCTAACGATGGTTGAAGGGTTAAAACTGTGTGCTCAAACCTTTAATAAAGATGTAACTGAGCTTTCATGTTGTGCAGGTTAATCAAAACAATATGGAAGAAGTTCGCCCTCTACTGTTACCTAATATACACAAATAATGAGCTTAAAGCTGAAGTGCCCATTAAAAGCTTGTTCTTTCCCGATCACAAATGTTGTTATCTTTGTTATCTCATACAGAAAATGGCGATTTCCCAAACTAGGTACTTTAATTGGACACTAGGGGAAATGCGTAATGTTGATTATGACCCCATTGACTATCAATACAGATATAGCGAATGTTAATTTCGCTAGTAGTGGTCTGCCGTTTTTAAATACCGTAACGAAATCAAATCTTAACGTGCTTACTAGTGATTCGGTCAATATCTCTAGTATTGGTATTGAACGCTTGCATAAAGATAATGGAGCAAAAACCACAAAAGATATCGAACAAACCTCTAACGAGGCTGTAAGTGTCACTTCAACTATTGGTCAAAATAAGTCAGCAAATAATTTAAATCACGCACAAGCTAAAGAGCTGTATAATAAAATAGCTTCTTTACTATAGCAGTTATTCAAACCATCTATTTTTCCTGCAAGACAATGACCCATCTCTTACCACGTAACATTATAAATTATTCCGCATCAGCTACGTACCTAATACGGAATAATCTAAGTTAGGCTATCTTAGTTAACGAGACAACTCCTCAATTTTTTTCCTTGAAAACCAGCGATATAAAACAGGTAATACAAACAGTGTTAACAGCGTGGCCGTTATCAAGCCACCTACAATAACACTGGCAAGTGGGCGCTGGATTTCAGCACCTACACCATTTGACATTAGCATTGGGATTAATCCTAATGCAGATGTAATTGCTGTCATAAGTACAGGTCTTAATCTTGACGTTGCTCCTTCAAAAACTGCCTTGGAAGCCTCTAAACCATCTTTTATTCGTTGGTTGATGCTTTCTACCATTACAACCCCATTTAATACCGCTACACCGAATAAGGTAATAAAGCCTACTGAGCTTGGTACAGATAAATATTGGCCAGATATATACAGGGAAAAAACACCGCCAATTACGGCTAGTGGCACATTCACTAAAATCAGCATAGCTTGACCAACAGAGCCAAAAGCAAAGTAAAGTAACAATGCAATTAGCGCTAAAGACAGAGGTACAACGATAGCTAGTCTGTTTTGAGCACGCTGCTGGCTTTCGAATTGGCCACCTATTGCTACCGAGTAGCCTGAAGGTAGGTCAACTTTCTCAGCAATAACTTTTCTGATGTCGGCTACTACACTGCCCATATCTCTATTCTGAACGTTTGCTTGTATAACGACACGCCTTTGAACATCATCGCGCCTTACTTGAGGAGGACCTGATTCAAATGAAACAGTTGCAACATCACCTAAGCGTACCCAGGCACCTGTTGGTGACTGAATTCGAATATCTGAAATAGCTTCCTTATTTCGTCGATATTCTTCTTCAATACGCACATAAATATCATATCGCTCGTTACCATTGATGATTTGTCCAGCTTCAACCCCTCCAATACCATCTCGCACAACTTCCATTATATCAACAACTGAAAGTCCAAAGCGCGATAGCTCTTGCCTATTAGGTTTTACGACAAGTTGCGCTTCACCTGCAATTTGCTCAAGCGCAACATCTCTTGCACCATCAACACTCTTTATAGCTGCTTCGATCTCTTGCCCTTTAGTTGCTAAAACTTCTAACTCAGGACCAAATAACTTTATCGCTAACTGAGCTTTAACGCCAGATAGTAGCTCATCAACACGCGTTGCAATAGGTTGAGAAAAGTTGAGTAACAACCCAGGGAATTCTTCCAAAGATCTCTCCATTTTTTCTTGAAGTTCATATCGATTAGATGCACTTGACCACTCAGAAACAGGCTTCAATCCTATGTAAATTTCTATGTTATTAACTGGCTCTGGATCTCCACCTATTTCTGCTCGTCCAATTCGGCTTAATGCATAGGTTACTTCAGGAAAAGCCATTAGTTTTTCTTCTAGAATTGGTGCCACAGTGAGCGCAGTATCTAAACTAGAAGAAGGTGCAAGGGTTACCCTTAAGTTAATCGTCCCTTCTTCTAATTCTGGAACGAACTCAGTACCAATGTAGGGAACCAACGCAAAAGCCGACACAACCAATAACAAAGAGGTTGAGATAATTAACTTGGTATGTTTTAAAGCGAATGTTAGACCTTTTCTATAGAGTTTATCTAATGGTTTAAGAACAAAGCTTTCCCTCTCTTTCACACCAGATTTAAATAGATAAGTTGCCAGTGCTGGCACGATAAACAACGCAACCACAATAGCGGATATAACAGCTAAAATGATACTTATTGCCATAGGTTGGAATAACTTTGCCTCAACACCTTCAAAGCTAAATAAAGGCGTAAATACGACTAAAATAATAGAGGCTGCAAAAAAGACGGGACGAGCCACTTCTTTACCAGCATTTTGAAGACGTAATTTAATACCATGCTCATCTTGTTCTACATCATGTGGATCAGTATCAGCACTAGGCACTCTTTCTTTTACACTGTTTGAATGGGTAGAGTCTGGTCTATTTAAATGCTTAAACATGTTCTCAACCATCACGACTGAGCCATCAACTAGCATACCAATAGCGACAGCTATTCCGCCTAGCGACATTAAGTTAGCAGATATCCCCCACCAAGCCATGATCATTAACGCAATACCAATAGAAATTGGAATTGAAATTAATACCAAGAAGGTTGCACGTAAATTCATTAAGAATAGAGCCAATACAATACATATGAAAATAAATGCTAGTGAAAGTGCATCAACTACCGTATCAACGGCTTTTTCAATCAAATCAGCCTGATCATAAAATGGCTCAAAGCGAACACCTTTAGGTAATGCTTGATTAATCAATGGGATTCTTGCATTGATACCATCAATGGTGGCTTTAGTATTAGACCCCATGCGTTTTAAGACAATGCCAGAGACAACTTCACCTAAGTTCTCTACTTTACCATTGGGTGATTTTCGCGTCATAGTGACAGCACCTTGGCGAATTTCACTGCCCATTTCAACTTTAGCAATATCCGAAACCGTCACAACCGTCCCATCAACTGTTTTGACGGGAACTTGTTTGATATTACTAATACCAGCGTCACCACTTTCAAACCAACCTGTACCTCTAATAACAAGCTGCTCTTGCCCACGGTTCATATACCAACCGCCAACATTCGCATTGTTGTTATCTAGGGCACCAACAACGTCTTCTTGCGTTAGGTTATAAGAAAGAAGCTTAGATGGATCTACATTTACTTGGTACTGCCTAACAATACCTCCAAAGGAGAGTACATCAGTAACACCATCGACAGGCATAACGAGTAACTTCACAATCCAATCGTTAAGACTTCGAAGCGCCATAGCATCATAGCCTGCATCTTTATCAGAAATAAGAAGGTACTGAAAAACTTGGCCCAGCCCTGAGGTGTTTGGCCCCATTTCGGGTGTCCCAACACCTTCAGGTATGAGTTCTTTTGCGGCTTGAAGACGCTCAAATACGAGTTGTCTTGCAAAGTAAATGTCGGTGCCTTCTTTGAAAACAACCGTTACGCCAGACAAACCTGTTTTAGAAATTGAGCGCACTTGTTCTACATCAGGTAAAGCATACATTACCGCTTCAATGGGGTACGTAATGAGTTGTTCAACTTCTTCAGCAGCCAGTCCTGGCGCTTCAGTATTCACAGCAACTTGAACATTAGTAACATCAGGAAAGGCATCCAAATTTAGTTTTGGAATAACCATAATTGCGCCAACCATAGTGGCAAACAGCGCAATCAAAATCAGGAGTCTATTATTAACAGACCAATCTATTATTTTATTAAACATAGTTTTGCCCCTTAGTGGTTATGCGGATCGAATCCGCCTTTAGCGATTTCAGACGCAACAAAAAATGCACCTTTGGTTACAATTCGCGTTCCACTATCAAGGCCAATGATTTCTCTAAAACCACCTAAGGCTCGGCCTAGTTCTACTTCTACAGCTTTAAATTCTCCAGGGTGGTCTTCGACAAATACGGTCCAATCACCATCGGCACTACGGATCAATGCCTCTTCTGGCACAGCCATCACTTTCTGCTTTGTGGCGAACTGAAAGTAAACTTTTACAAACATGCCTGAATGGAGGTTATCATCCGAATTTTCTACTCCTAATCTAATAATTCGAGTACGAGTAATAGGGTCAATTGTATGGGCTTCTTGGATAACTTTGGCATTGTAACTCTGGCCTTCCAATTTAAGTACCGCAGGAGAGTCAATTGATAAATTAAGCTTTTTATTTGGAGAAACTTTTGCTTCAACCCATAATTTTTTTTCATCAGCTAGCAACATAACGGTATCCCCAGCATCAACACGTTGCCCTTGGATAAAGTCGTCTTGAAGCACTACTCCTTCACGCTGTGCCGTTAACGTATATTGCCCGAATGCCTTAATATCCTTATTAGAAATACTTTTAATTGCTTTTTCAGTTAACCCTAAAGCAATGAGTTTTCCGTATGAAGCGTTGTAAGTCGTTTCAGCTTGTAATAAGCGGCTTTCACTTACTGTTTTATTACCTAGTTTTTTAATACGTTGCCATTCCGTTGAAGCGATTAGATAGTCTGCTTGCGCTTGTGACATGGACTCACTAAATAGAGTGACCAGTTTTTGTCCCTTATCTACATGTTCGCCAAGCGCTGCATGGCGACTGATAATAACTGACTCTGTACGTGGGGATACCACATAACTTTTATAGCCATTAGCTTTTATTTCGCCAGGTGCATACACGGTGCTAAATTGATATTCAGGCTTAACACTTTCCACTTTGATGTTAGCAAGCGACATCTTCTTTGGATCAATAGTGATACCTTCTTCATGCTCTTCTTCCTCTTTATTATCACCTTCATGGCCGTGCTCGTCATGGTCACCTTTATCTTCTTCATGTCCTTTTTCGTGTTCATGCTCGTCATGGTCATCTTTTTCTTCTTCATGTCCCTTTTCATGATCGTCATGATCATCTTCATGTTCTTTTACATCTTGCTTCAAAACCTTTGCGACAGAACCAGTACCATCTGATGACTGTGCAAAAGCATCATGATTTGTAGTAAGCCCTAATAACAGGCTGCTAATTACTACGGCTAATAATTTTTTACTAAATATTGTATTCATTTTTGTAACCTATATTTTTTTGTAAATTTAAGATTTCGTTTTTCGTAACTGAAAAAGTAAACGTTCAAATCTCAAATTTTGATAACTGACCCATACTTAAAACGAAGGATATTTCTGCAAGCTTGAATTGATTTTCCAAACGAATTCCTGCATGAAGTCCTTCCGCACGTTGATTTAATACAAGTAAGTAATCAGAAGTATTAATGTCACCAGCTTCCCAGCGCTTATTTAATAAATTTGCGCTACTTTCTAATCTGCCTTCTGTGAGTTTTCGCCATTGCTCAAAGTATTTTTTACTGACATTAAGCGATTCATAATTAGCTTTTGCTTCAAAAGACTGCTTTCGATAAACCGAGCGAAAGTTGGCTTCTGCTGCGATTGCTTCTGAATAAGCAGCTTTAACAGTATCGGAATAATTATTTCTGATATTTAATGGAATTGAGAAAGTCACACCAATCAAGTCTTCATCTCCACTTTTCCCTGCGCTAACTCCAATGGTTGGGTTAGCTTTAGATTCCATAGTGGTTAATTGAGCTTTCGATTGTTGTCCTTTCCATTTCGCTCTAGCGAGTTTAACTTTTGGATGATTCTCAACCCACTGTGACTTAAATGAATAGCTTGTTACTCCAAAAGTAAATGAAGATAAATTGGCGGTATTAGGCGTCCAATCAGGCAATAACTCCTGAACTTTTACCTCTGCATTTTTCAAAGTAATTTGCGACTCAGATATTTCACTGAAAATTTGGGACAAGTTTACGTAGACCAGTTCAGCGTCAAGTGGCTCTAGAAGTCCGACTTTTCGCTTATCTTCAACAATTCCAACGAGTGTTTGTAATTGATTTTCTCTTTCTGAAAGTAACTGAGCCGCCTTTTTTGCTGCTTGCCAATTAACTATTGCAGTTAAAGCGTTAGCCTTTTTAGAATCGAGTAGAGATAACAATTGTTGCTGGTTTGCATAAACATCAATTTCACCAATGCTTTTATTTGCTGATTGCTTATCCCAAAAATCAATCGTTTGACTGATACCAATAGAGTAATTATCAAAATCACCCTCTTTTTCATAGCTTGCTTCAAACTCTGGGTTGTATACGGCTTGAGTTAAGCTTTTTGCTCTATGATTACTTGCATTAAGTAACTCTTTAGCCGCAACAACTTCGGGATCTTTATTTATTTGACTATCAAGCCATGAAATGTTTTTCTCTTTGCCATAACTGACAACTGAAAAACTCACAGCCATACATAATGACAGGACTAAACCTGCATTTTTTAAAAATATATACATAAAACTTCTTAATTTTTTAATTTATAAACACGAACCCTTTATCCTTTTCATGGATAAATAGGTCATTAAAATTCAATCTAATTAAGAAATGGGTGGGCGAAGTATCGCTTCAAGGTAGGTATTGGTTTGAGAAACTTGATAAGGTGTTTTATTGATAATGTTTAGTTTGCCCGTGGTATTTGAATTACAGATTAAAATCCAAGATAAGTGGCTGCCACTGCAATGACCACAGTGGTGACAATCTTTTTCACTATGCTGCTCATCATCTGCATTATCGTTTAAGGCATTTCGGTCATCGGCATGATCATGTTGAGTTTGAAGATGTTCTATATCAATTTGGTGATTCTCAGATGTTGAGGATGCAACAGCAGTTAACGATTGTAAAACAATCGAAACGACTAAGAGCATTTTTAGTACAACATTAAGGTTCAAAGTTATTACCTAGTAAATATAGTAATTAAAATACTAGCAGAAACTATTTACTTAAACTAGCTTTCCCAGTCAGTTTCCACGCTTTTACATTAAATAACTTTTTATTTGACTCTATAGCCACTATAGATTTTACAATGTGATAATAAATATCATTTAGATTTGAACTGTGGAACTCATTTTATGCCCTTTTCCCCAAAAGTAAAACAGGAAAGCCAATACTATAACTATTTAAAGCCGCTAGCTTATTTGATCTTGCTAGTCACAGCATTTTTTTCAAAATTTTGTATAGCTTCCAATTTGGAAGAGTTTTCGCAGCATCGACAAATTATACAATTAGCAGAATATGTAGGTGTTGATTATGAGTCGGCTATTAAGGACGGCCAAGTTATTAACGATGATGAATATCAAGAAATGCTTGAATTCTCCAAGTTGATAGTTGAAAAAACGTCAATTAATAATTATATGCGTTCACTCAATGAGAAAGCATTAGCTTTACAAACAGCTATTTCAACTAAGCAAAATGCAAATATTGTCAGGAAAATTACATCTGAGTTACGAATTTCATTATTGGCTATGATGCCAGAGCTACCTCTCCCTAAAAGGTTACTTTCTAAAGAAGCGACGTTTTCTTTATTTGAAAATAACTGTGCGAGTTGTCATGGTATTTCAGGTCAAGGAAATGGTGTTTTGGCATCGGGATTAGAGCCTGCTCCTACCGATTTTACCGATAAAACACGTGCAGAAAACCGTTCACTTTTAGGCTTATTTGATGCCATATCTAATGGGCTTGATGACACTGCCATGCCTGCATTTACACAATTAAAAGAACAGCAGAAATGGTCCCTTGCATTTTATGTAGGTGGTTTGGCATTTAAATCATCAAGTGAATTAACAAAACCATCACAATCAATTTCATTACAAAATTGGATAAATTATAGTCCATTAAAGTTATCGACAGAAACTGACGGATTAACTAAAAATGAAATTGAAGGATTAAGGGCTAATCCTACATTATTGTTTACCAATCAAAGTAGTCCTATCGCTATAACCAAAACTCAATTAGCTGCCGCAAGCAATGCGTATAAAAATGAGGAGTACGAGAAGGCTAAGACACTTGCTGTGAGTGCTTATCTAGATGGTTTTGAATTAATTGAAAATAGTTTGGATGCACGAGACAAAGATTTACGAAAAAGCATCGAAGGAAACTTGATTAAGCTTCGTCAAGTTTTAAGTAACGCGCAACAGGTTAATCAATTTGAAAGCCTTATGGAGATTACTGTGGGGCAACTCCATGATGCGGAAGAATTGTTGACAGAAACCACTTTGTCAAATGAAGCTCTTTTCACTGCAAGCTTAGTTATCTTACTAAGAGAAGGTTTAGAAGCGTTGCTAGTTGTACTGGCTTTAATAACAGTATTAATTCGAACTAAACGTCATGATGCCTTAAAATATGTCCATTTTGGTTGGTTCAGTGCGCTATTAGCAGGTTTTGCTACTTGGGCGGTAGCACAGTCAATTATCAATATCAGTGGTGCGAGTCGGGAAGTCATGGAAGGTATTGCTGCAATGGTTGCAGCAGTAATGTTGTTTTATGTTGGGATCTGGATGCATAGCAAAACGAATGCTGAACATTGGCAGGCATATATTCAAAAGCACATTAATTCACAATTAGAAGCGGGTACACTGTGGGGACTAGCAGTGCTCTCATTTATTGCTGTTTATCGAGAGGTTTTTGAAACAGTCTTATTCTATCAATCACTTGTAACACAAGCCTCAACAACTCAATACTCATTTGTTATCAGTGGATTTTTATTCGGGGTAGCTGTGTTATCGATTCTTGCATGGGGAATGTTTAGATATTCTGTTAAATTGCCAATTGCTCGTTTCTTTTCTACAACAACTTACTTGCTTTTAGTTCTATCATTCATATTAATGGGTAAAGCCATCTCAGCTCTTCAAGAGGCTGCGATTATAGGAATCACTCCGTTACCTATTAATGTGGAAGTTACATGGTTCGGTATAGGTTCTACTTGGCAAGGTATAACAGCTCAGGTGACCATTCTGATATTATTTTCACTGTATATGTATCGTTCAAGGAATCGCAATGCCTCATAATTTACACAGTAGTTAGTAATCATTCATTGAGCATCACCACTAACTTAATTAAGAGCAGTTATTTTACTAGCTAATCTTAAAACTGGGATGTTATTAGAAGAGTTAAATCGTCTTAATACTTAATGTCGGAAACTCACCAATAAAGATTATAAAACCTATTGACTCTATAGTTGCTATAGATTTTATACTCAACGAAATATTGTTACGGAATGTTAAATATGTCAGAAAAATGTAGTGGTCAGTGTCAATCATCTCCTACCAACGAAGACGTAAAAATTGATACACAATTAGATAACTATGGTGGCGCGTTTGTCAGTACATATAAAGTGCCTCAAATGGACTGTCCTTCAGAAGAGAGATTGATCAGATTAGCACTTGACTCAATTGAGCCTTCTGTTGGATTGCAATTTGATATTCCTAGTCGATTAGTCAAAGTTTTTCATGATGAAAATTTAGATGAGATAACAAAAAAGTTACAACAACTTAAACTCGATGCAGAGTTAGCATCAACTAAAGAAAGTTGCAGCACAGAAGCTGCAAAAGCAAAAGATCTAGCCCAAAAAAATGAGATGAAAGAAGCGTCAACGCTAAAATGGTTGCTGGCTATTAACGGGATCATGTTTTTTGTAGAAATAATTGCTGGGATTATTGCACAGTCTGCTGGCCTTATTGCAGACTCATTAGATATGTTTGCTGACGCTGCCGTATATGGTTTGGCTATTTATGCGGTAGGTAAAAGTATCAGCATGAAACTTAGAGCGGCACATATCTCTGGTGTGCTTCAGATTATTTTAGCGCTAGGTGCTTTGAGTGAAGTCGTAAGACGCTTTATTTATGGTAGTGAGCCTATGTCATCTTTAATGATGATATTTGGTGGAATAGCACTAATCGCTAACATTGCTTGTCTGTTTTTAATATTTGGCAATAAAGAAGACGGCGCTCATATGAAAGCGAGTTGGATTTTTTCCGCAAATGACGTTATCGCAAACATTGGCGTAATCTTAGCTGGCTTATTAGTTACAGTAACAAGCAGCCGTTATCCAGATTTAGTGATTGGTTTGATAATTGCCCTTGTCGTTTTAAACGGTGCTCGCCGCATCTTACAGCTAAAGTATTAACTGAAATTAATCATGACCATTTATTTAAATTTTAAAACCATTATTGACACCTGTATAGCTACTTTAAGTCTGGCTCAAACAGCTAAAGGTAAATGAACTTATGAAAAACAATACCTACATTCCACCACTACGATTTCATTGGTTAACGAGTTTTTATGACAGCCTCGTTGCTATCACCACGAGAGAAGCATTTTTTAAAAAACTGATTGTTGATAAAGTTGCCAACGTCAAAGGAAACAATCTACTTGATGTTGGTTGTGGAACAGGAACGCTCACAAAATTAATAGCTGAAAAATCACCTAAACATACCGTAATAGGCTTAGATGCAGACCAAACAGCTCTAGATATTTCACAGAAAAAAGTTATAGGCAAAGATCTTAATATTTCTTTTAGACAGGGCTTTGGACAAAAAATGCCTTTTGATGAAAACTCTTTTGACATCGTAGTTTCAAGTTTGTTTTTTCACCACTTAAACAGTTCCGCTAAGCTCGCGACATTAACTGAAATTCGTCGGGTACTGAAACCGGACGGTACTTTAATAATTGCAGACTGGGGAAAGCCTACTTCAATATTTCAACGGATATTGTTCTTTGTCGTTCAATTATTAGATGGTTTCGAAACTACAAAAGATAATGTAGATGGAGTTATTCCCTCTTTGGTGGTTGAATCAGGGTTTACTCATGTTTCAGATTTAAACATAGTCCCAACGCCTTTGGGAACTATCAGACTGATTGAAGCGAACTAGATAACAATGAACCTAATGCACCCATCATATTTTAAACCATATATATCATACGTGATAATGATTTTAATCGCGGTGCAGTCTGTGTTTTTTTCGCTAGAAGAGCTTGAAATAAACTTGATAGAAAGTTCTTTTAACACATCACTAACTGAGTCAACTACCCCACTAAAAGCTTCAGAAACCTCCAATATATTTGAAGTAAATAATAGCAACAGTTCAATTGAAAATTGTAATTTTTGTTGCTGTTGTCACTTGTTTTTAAATGCAGATTCTTCTTGTAATATTTTACAAGCAATAGATCATTTTCCTACCTACGCCTTAGTTTCTCCTGAGCTAAAAGGCTATATGTCGGTGCCATTTCGTCCCCCTAAATACGCCTAATTTTTATATCAAATTTAAAAAGGTCAACATTATTGACCTAAATAACAATATAAATTTATAGGAAAGTATATATGGCACTTTATACCTGTGTGCATCGCAAGATAGAAATTTTGAGGTGTGTAACACCTCGGCTCAAATATATCGCGTTTCTCGCTTTGTCACTTTTTACATTTAATGTTTATGCATTTGAAAAGCAGTTAAATCTTCAAGAGGCAATACAGCGAACGCTTAAACAAAATCCTGAACTCAAAATATTTGATTTCAAACAAACCGCATTAATAGGACGAGAACAAACAGCAAGTTTAAATCCCGCTTATGAACTAGAACTTGAAGCCGAGAACTTTGCAGGCTCAGGTGAATTCTCTGCATTCGAAAGCGCAGAATTAACTGTCGCTCTATCTTCGGTTATTGAAATGGGAGATAAACGCTCAGCGCGAATTGGGCTTGTTTCAAACTCAAGAGCATTGCTCACTGCTGAAAAAGAGGTAGCAGCACTAAACTTGATGGCTCAAGTCACTGAAAAGTACGTGGAAGTACTTGCAGCCCAACAAAGAGTTATATTGGCAGATAATGCACTGAAGTTAGCACAAGAAACGTTAGAGATTGTATCTCAACGTAACCGCGCAGGTGCAACTCCTGAGGCTGAAGTGAAACGCTCAAAAGCAGTTATTGCTCAGGCAAATCTAACTGTTCAATCGGAACAAAAGCGCTTGGAATATTTAAAACTTTCTTTAGCAGCTTTCTGGGGAGAAAACTCTGTAACCTTCTCTGAAGTACAAGGTGATCTTTTTCAGTTTGGCAATAACAGTGACTTTAACAGCCTTTTTGCGAAGTTAGAAAAAAATCCAGCGATTCAAATCTATGCAAGCGAACAACGACTAAAAGAGGCTGAAATACAGTTAGCTAAAACAGAGTCAACTGCCAATATCAAATGGTCTGTCGGTGTTAGGCGCTCTCAAGAAGCTAATGATACGGCACTGGTCGCTGGTTTTAGCTTACCTTTGTTTGCTGAAAAGCGAAATTCTGGCGCAATCGCTAGTGCCTTAGCAGAGCGTGATCAAGTTGCTATAGAGAAAGAAGCGACTAAGTTAAGATTTAGAAATCACTTACTGCGAGCATACTCCAATAGAAAACAAGCCATACTAACGGCAAATTCATTAAAGCAGTCAGTTATTCCAATGCTTGAAGATGCACTGGAAGATACTCAAGACGCCTATCAAAAAGGTAGATATGGCTACCTTGATTATGTATCGGCTAGACAAGAGTTGTTAAATGCTCGGCGAACCCTTATTGACGCGGCATCTGCTGCCCTGATTTACGGCGCAGAGATAGAAAAACTAACAAACGAAGCGCTGTCACTCTAAATAAACATCACTTTAAGATTAATAACAATTTATTGATTCAGTTATTAACTGAATCGTTTAGGAATTAAAAATGAAAAACTATTTACTCGCACTATTGATTTTTATCGGGCATTTATCACCCATTCAAAGTGCTTTCGCTAGTGAAGATGAACATGAAGGCGAAGAAGGCATTAGCAAAATTAACAATAACATGGCAAAAAGGGTTGGTGTTGAAACAGCCTATTTAGCTTCAAAAACGTTGAACCAAACTATCCCTGTATACGGCGCTACGACGATAGGCGCTGAACAATTATTTCAAGTTGGCGCTAGATATAATGGCGTTATAAAGACAATAAACTCCACTGTTGGTGATAAGGTAAAAAAAGGCGATCTATTAGCCGTTATTGAATCTAACGAAAGCTTAAATACCTATAAGATAATTTCCCCTGTTTCTGGGACTGTTTTACAGAGAAATGGAAATATTGGCGGTATCACACAAAACACCAGCTTGTTTGAAATCGTCAATTTTGACACGTTGTGGGCCGAATTTAAGGTTTTTACTAGCCAGTATAATCAAATCAGAGTCGGTCAGTCTGTTGATATTGAGCATGGTGAACAAGCATTCAACTCAACCATCACCAATATAATTCCAGCTATAGATCAGTCATATGTTTTAGCACGTGTACGTTTAAATAACACTGAGCTAAACCTAACCTCAGGCCAATTATTAATGGGTAGCGTAAAGATAAACCGATTTGAGGTGGATTTAGCCGTCGAGAAAGTTGCCATACAAGAACTGGGAGGACAATTTGGTGTCTTTGTAAAAGAAGATGAAGAGTATGAGTTTGCACCACTTGTCCTCGGTCGTTCAGACAAAAACTATATCGAGGTCATTGATGGCCTCAGTAAAGACGCTGAATATGTAAACAAAAACAGTTATCTGATTAAAGCAGATATATTGAAATCTGAAGTAGAAGACGACGATTAGGAGACGCAATATGATTGAATCAATTTTGCGTCTTGCAATAAATAGGCGCTACTTAGTATTAAGCTTGCTGATGGTAATCATCGGCGTTGGTATGTGGAGTTATCAAAAACTTCCCATTGATGCAGTTCCAGATATAACAAACGTACAGGTACAAATAAATACTTCTGCTCCCGGTTATTCACCTTTAGAAGCAGAGCAAAGGGTAACCTTTCCTGTAGAAACCGCGTTAGCTGGACTACCAAAACTGTCTCACACCCGTTCCCTGTCAAGATATGGTTTATCCCAAGTAACCGTTATTTTTGAAGAGGGAACAGATATTTATTTCGCACGCAACTTAATCAATGCCAGACTAGCTGCGATAAAAGGCGTTATTCCCTCTGGCTTAGAGCCAGAAATGGGTCCTATTTCTACAGGGCTTGGCGAAATATTTATGTATACAGTGCAAGCTTCTCCTGACGCTAAAATGTCTAATGGAGAACCTTATACCGCTATTGCCCTGAGGGAAATTCAAGACTGGATCATTAAACCGCAATTGGCTCAGGTTAAAGGCGTCATTGAGGTCAACAGCATCGGCGGCTACAACAAGCAATATCACATCACGCCGAAACCTGAAAAATTACTTTTTCATCGTGTAAGCTTTGAAGAAATATCTGATGCATTGCGTAAAAACAATGATAACCGTGGCGCTGGCTATATTGAGCAAAACGGACAGCAAGTGTTAGTACGCTCCATTGGGCAACTAGCGACAATGGATGAAATCCTCAATGTCATCATCAAAAAGAACGATGGTATTCCTGTAAAAATAAGTGATGTTGCCAATGTTGCTATAGGAAAAGAACTTAGAACAGGGGCTGCTACTCGTAATGGCATTGAGACAGTGCTTGGTACAACCATGATGCTGATTGGTGAGAATTCTCGTACCGTTGCCTTAGATGTAGAACAGAAACTCAGTGAAATACAAAAATCTCTTCCAAAAGGCATTATCGCAGAGCCTGTTTATGATAGAACAACGTTAGTAGATAAAGCGATTGCAACCGTTACCAAAAACCTCGTTGAAGGTGCGCTATTAGTTATCGTTGTACTTTTCTTGTTGCTTGGAAATTTACGCGCCGCATTAATAACAGCCGCCGTAATACCACTATCAATGTTAATGACAATTACAGGTATGGTACAAGCAGGAGTATCTGCTAACTTAATGAGCCTTGGTGCATTGGACTTTGGTTTGATAGTGGACGGGGCTGTCATCATCGTTGAAAACTCTGTTCGTCGGTTAGCTGAGGCGCAACACAACGGTCATAGGCAAGACCTAAGGGAACGACTAAATACTGTTTTTGAAGCCACTTCAGAAGTCATACGTCCAAGCCTGTTTGGTGTAGCCATTATCACAGTGGTATACATACCCATTTTCACCCTAACTGGTGTTGAAGGGAAAATGTTCCATCCTATGGCGGCAACTGTCGTAATGGCGTTAATATCAGCCATGATCCTTTCAGTTACACTGGTTCCTGCTGCTGTTGCGATATTTATGAAAGGTAAAATCAGCGAAAAAGAAAGTGTTGTTATTCGTTCAACCAAGTCTATCTATAAACCATTGCTAATTATGGCAATGAAATTTCGTTGGATTATTGTTTCATTTGCAACGCTGTTAATGGGGTATAGCCTTTGGTTAGCAACTACGCTTGGGACAGAATTTGTTCCACAATTAAATGAAGGTGATATTGCACTACAGGCGTTAAGAATTCCTTCGACTGGCCTAGAGCAATCAGTAGAAATGCAAGAAGTACTTGAAAAACGTATTAAAGCATTTCCTGAGGTTGATAAAGTATTTTCGCGCATCGGTACTCCAGAAGTTGCGACTGACCCAATGCCACCGAGTATTGCTGATATCTTTGTTATATTAAAACCACGCAAAGATTGGAATGAACCTTCAAAACCGAAGAGTGAATTAGTTGAAGAAATGGAAGAGGTATTGAAAAACATTCCTGGCAACAACTATGAATTCACTCAACCTATTCAAATGCGTTTCAATGAATTGATTTCAGGTGTTAGAGCAGACGTAGGTATCAAAGTATTTGGCGATGATTTGGATCGGTTATTACTGACCGCAAAAGATATTCTAAATATTGTGAAAACCGTCGATGGTGCAGCAGATGCCCGAATGGAACAAGTCACAGGTGTTCCATCTTTATCGGTAATCCCTAAACGCGAAGCGCTTGGTAGGTATGGTTTGAGTGTTACTGAACTGCAAGACTGGGTTGCCACAGCAATAGGCGGTGAATCTGCGGGGATCATTTATGAAGGTGACAGACGGTTTGAGTTAGTTGTTCGTTTACCAGAGCAAATAAGAACGGATATCGATGGCTTGAAGTATCTGCCGCTTCCACTTGAGAATGGTAACTATGTGCCACTTGAAGAAGTTGCAGAGCTTAAATCAGAGTATTTACCTGCTCAAATTAGCCGTGAGAACGGAAAAAGAAGAGTTGTGGTTACCGTCAATGTACGTGGTAGAGATTTAGGCGGTTTTGTCAAAGAAGTGAAAGCTAAAATTAATCAGGAAGGAGAAATCCCAGCAGGATACTGGCTTGATTATGGCGGAACGTTTGAACAACTAGAGTCAGCGAGTAAAAGATTAAGCTTAGTTGTGCCGATCACATTAGTTGTTATCTTAGGTATTTTGGTTATTGCATTTGGTTCATTAAAAGATGCATTGATCATTTTCAGTGGCGTGCCTTTAGCATTAACTGGGGGCGTATTCTCTCTTTATTTAAGAGACATGCCTTTATCTATTTCGGCAGGTGTCGGCTTCATTGCATTGTCAGGTGTTGCCGTATTAAATGGCTTGGTTATGTTGGCTTTTATTCGAGACCTTTGGCATGAAAAAGGCGATCTTTACTTAGCGATCATTGAAGGTGCCATCATTCGTTTAAGACCTATTTTAATGACGGCACTAGTTGCAAGTTTAGGTTTTATTCCAATGGCGCTAAACACTGGAATTGGAGCAGAAGTACAACGACCACTAGCAACAGTTGTTATCGGCGGTATTGTATCTTCTACCATTTTAACTTTGTTTGTATTACCTGTTTTATATCAGTGGGCGCATGGCTCAGAGATTAGTAAACAGCAATCTGACGAAATTTAATGCCCCAAAAGCAGCTTAATTTATGTTTAAGCTGCTTTTATATTTAATCTTTTTTATTTCAACTTTTAAAGTTTAATTCGCATCGTCTCGGCAACTTTCATTTAAAAACTCAAACTCTATCGTCGTATGCGATAAATGATAGGAAGCTAATTTAGTTGCAACTTCTTGTTTAAGTCTAATTAAGTTTTCAACTTCAAAGTTGTCACTCAGCTCAAGATGAGCTGTTAAAACGTGACTTTCACCATCTAGTGACCAAAAGTGCATGTGATGGATACCATTAACTTCTGGAAATTCCATTAATGATTGTTTAATACGTTCTTGGGTCTCTTTTTCTGGTGCCGCTTGAAGAAAAAGTACCAACGTTGATTTCAAGTTTCTAAAAACGTTAAATAAGATAAATAGCGTGAAGCCAATTGATAATAAAGGGTCTAAAATTGGCAGTTCAACAAAAAAAAGTACGACAGAAACAATAAGAACAGCAACCCAGCCAAGTACATCTTCAAGTAGATGCCATGTCAGCACTTTTTCATTTAGTGTTTCACCCGCTTTTAATTTAAATACCGCATATCCGTTAACGACAACACCGAGTATGGCAAGTCCCAGCATCCCCTCAACTACAGGCATTTCAGGATTGGACAACCTAGGTATTGCTTCAAATAAAACCCAAATAGAACCAATAATCAAAACGATACTATTTACCAATGCACCAAAAAGTGTAAGTCGGCGATAACCATAACTGAATTTGTCTGATGCTTCTTTATCTGAAAAACGACTTAAAATCCACGCAAAACCTATTGAAAGACTATCACCAAGATCGTGAACTGCATCAGCCATTATCGCGGTACTGTTGGTTAGCCAACCGCCAATAAATTCAATAATAGTAAATATCACATTAAGAAAAAACGCCCAACCAATGCGGTCGTTTTTTTCATGATGGTGACTGTGACTATGGTTGTGCATTTTGTACCTCCAGTGCTTTTGTATTTCTAATTTTTGATACATTCATATTAATCAAATGACGGATCACGCGTTGATACAACCAACGTTTTACTCCTGATAAATTTGTGCCTTTTTCTAGGTAAAATTCATCAGGGGAATTATAAAGTCCAAAGTCGTCATGGATACCTTCTTTTTGAATATAGGTATCCTCTCCACGCCAATCTGTATCTGGTGATGAAAAGCACTTTGTCGCAACACCATAACCACAAAAATCATCTTTTTCTTGGTTAAACTTCTGCTGTAGTGAGGTTAAGTATTGCCTATCTAATATAAAGCCCTCTAAATTAATCCAGCGCCCATCAAAATAAACTTCTACCCAACTATGGATAATATATTTAGGTGCTAGCCAAAATATATAGCTGGGAATGGCACCTTTTTGTAATTGCTGATCAATGGTAAAACCATGGAAACGACACTGGATTCCCAATCCACGCAATAGGGCCATTAGAAGGTTACCCTTAGTATTACATTGTCCATAACCATCTGCTAGCACTTCATTTGCAGCGATATCGTCGCTCATGTTATAGCCAAATAATATTTCATCTTTAACAAATCGGTATGCAGCTCCAATTTTGTTGAAATCGTCTAAGCTTTGCCATCCTCGTTGAATGATAAGGGATTGAATGTCTTCGTGTTCAAAATTAACGATGTCAGTATTATTTAAATATTTCTCAGTCATTTTTCTTATCCATTTTGTTGCATACAAACATTATAGACCCTATAGTAACTATAGATTCAAATCTGTGAGATAAACTAATGAAAATAGGCGAATTGTCGAAAACATCAGGTTGTTCAATACAAACGATTAGATATTATGAGAGAGAAGGATTACTTTCACATCCAGAACGTTCCGAAGGGAATTTCAGGCTATATAGCAATAAATATTTGAAAGAATTAGAGTTTGTAAAGCATTGTCGTAGTTTAGATATCCCGCTTAGTGATATTAAACGTCTTTTAGAACTAAAAAACAAACCCGAAGAAAGCTGCTCTAGCGTTAACGCACTTATTGATCAACAACTCGCATTGGTGAATAAACGCATGAAAGAACTAAGGGCGCTTAAAGCTGAATTGCAACAAATGGCAAGTAGCTGCGGCTCAGATAAAACAATTGATGCATGTGGGATCATTAAGTCTTTAGATAGTTAATCTTTTTAGGGCTATACAGGCAGAATATAGAGCATAAATCGTTAACACCTACTACTGTTAACACCATTTTGTAAAGATTCATCAATAATAATTTCACGCTCAGTCATAAAATCATCAGGTGCAACATCTACTTCGTTAAAATAACTATCCCAACTTTTTCCTTCGTAATTGGAAATCAAATCAACTAGCAGATAAAGCTCACTTCCAGATTCTGAAAGGTGCTGAGCATCCCAGAGTTTATCGAGACGTTTTAACGCAACAACTAATTCATTTTTATTTATTATTTTATTTGCTGACAAGATATCTTTTACATCAATTCGTGAATCACTATCATGCTTTTCATCATTAGGCTCAATAACAGTCAAACTATCACCACACATGTCAGCAAAGCACTGTTGGCAGAGATCAATACTGAGTTGGTTACCATCACCGTGAATCGAGTCGTAGCCGCAACGATGATTAACACTGATAAATTCCTGAAAAGTATAATCTTCAGGAATAGCTTCTTCACCACAGGAGTCACAGGTAAGTTTCGAGATAACTTTAACAACTTTGTCTTCAAAATGTTTCATAGTGAATTCTCAAGCCAATCCACGTGAGTATAAGGTCGCAAGAGCATTATGTAATATGAATTATTGAAAACAATTCGAAATTGACATGCATCTTTACGAGATAAAAGTGTGTCATTAATCCATTGATTTTTCGGTGAATAACACCTTTCACCATCCTCGACTTTATTCAGAAAAATGCACTCAAGAGCTAATCTTTCATTTCCTAAATTTAAAATAAACACCTGCTTTTCTTCAGTATCTTTTATCCGAATATTAATATTGGGGGCGTGTCCAATGTCAGTGATTGACAAATGCGGTGATAATGGGAAACCAAATACCAGATAGTTTTGGTTATTTATTTTAAAATAAGAAGGATTGCGGTCAGGAGTATCTGATTCAAAATTTGATAAGCAGTCACAGCTATCAGCTACCCATTTTATATGTTCATCTATTTTTATTCTTTCTTCGTTTGTTTTAGCAGATGAGTCATCTGATTGTGTAAGATAATGCTTTACGTTATCAACAGAGAACTCATCAAATGAAACTTTTGTTGCTAGAAAACGGAATGGTATTTCATTGATTAACAGATCAGTGCTTAAAACAGCTTGATGATCTTGTAATGAATCAAAACATAGTTGCCAATCCAATTCGATGTGCTCGGCATCTACAATGTATTTTGACTCATTTTCAAGACCAAATAATTTATATAAATTTGAAATCAAATCAATATTAGAAATATTTATTACTGCCTTCGATTCTAGTCGAATCGCCATTTGTTCTATTTCTAAATGAAGATCTTCAATTAATTCGTTGTCTTCCACTTCACATATTAATACGTATTTTAACTTTTGATATTCAGATAAAGCCCCAAAACTTGATGTATAATTAAATTCAGCTATCGAGTCGCATAAACCTTCAAAGTCTATATGCCGATATATTGTAGTTGCTAGTAAATCATTACCAAACTTGCTCGGTAAATTTAGAAATTTAGCAAGAAGTTGAGATTGAAGTTTTAATTTTAAAAGCAATGTGTCTGATGTGATCATTTAGTTATCCATAAATTAAAACAAACAACAGCCTACTAACGCCAGTTTGTTAATTATGAAAACCAAATTTTTACGGATGCTCTGCTTCATCGTTCATATTTAAATATCAGCTAAATATGTGTAGGCATAGGCTGTCCGTTCAGCCTTAATTGCCAATATAAATGAGTGTAATGTCGCTGTAAACAGGGAAGGATTATACATATCTGTATAATTTAAAAGAGTTTTATTTTATTTTTCTTTTAAAATCAGTTGGTTCAATACCGAATATTTCAACAACAATATTTTCATTTATTTTTATATTTTCAACCCTTTCTTTAAAGCGAGACAAAATATTATTCATATCAGTATTGAGAAATTTCAGAAGGAAGTCTTCTGCTTTAGGGTGTAAAGCCGCTAATATCAAATTTTTATTTTCAAAGGAGTCAGACTTCAGCAATGAAATTAACTGTCCATAACTATCACAGCCATAAACAACATAGGACAACATTTCTTGGCTTTGGCCAAGCGGAATAGATAATTTTTTCGAAAGCCTTTTTGCTTGCCTTTTAACATTGTTAAGCAAGTCTTCATTATTAAGCGACATGTTTTCACCAATAGGAAATCACGCAACAAAAAGCCCACGCTCTTTTTGTCGAGTAAATTTTATTGGTACACATTCGCTACGCGAATTTACTATCTATTCAAAGTATATCCATTTCGTTCATTATCGTGGGAACTGGCCTCTTTGATACGGCCTGACTTCACATGATAAAACATACAAAGCCTTGTCTATTATTACACTAAATTCCACTTTAAGTAATATGAAAAACAGTTTGTAGTACATTTACTATTAAATAGTTAAACTACTGTATATTAAAAATTTTACTCACCCTGTCAAATGGACTTTGTTGTTATGAATTACAATCAAAAATTAAAAACAATTCGCGCTCGTTCGTCTTCCATTCAAGGTAGATGTTTTAACGAAGAGATGGAGAGTGACCGGGGTCGTGCTATTAACTCTGCCGCTGTAAGGCGTTTGCAGCAAAAGACACAAGTATTTCCCTTAGAAACCAATGCAGCAGTAAGAAGCCGATTAACTCACTCATTAGAAGTACAGCAGGTTGGTCGATACATCAGTAAAACCGTTTTAAAAAAACTTGCACAACAAGAGCAACTTGAGAACTTAGGTTTAGCCGAAAACATTGATGGCTTCGTTAGCGCCATTGAAGTTGCTTGTTTACTTCATGATATCGGTAATCCAGCATTTGGGCACTTTGGTGAAGAAGCCATTAATTTATGGGGAAGTAAAACCCTTACAGAAGTCTTCAAAACAAACTTTTCAGATGAACCTGATTATAATAAATTAGTAAAAGATTTATCAAACTTTGAAGGGAATGCACAAGCAATAAGACTGTTACACAACCTTCAATCACTTAACCTTACTTATACTCAATTAGCTTGCCTCCTTAAATATACTCGCGGAGCATACGAAGATAAGCCCAAGAAAAAAGATACGTTCTATTACCGAAAGAAAAAACCAGGGTTTTATTTTTCAGAACAAAAGCTATTTGAAGATATACAAAAAGAATTATCTATTAAGGATGGTTGTCGTTTCCCTTTAACTTACATAATGGAAGCTGCTGATGATATTTCTTACTGTATTGCCGATCTAGATGACGCTGTTGATAAGGGGATCTTAACTGTTGATCAACTTCACAATGAAATAAGCAAAACTTGGAATAACTTTAAAGAAGATCCTGGTGTTAAAAGTGATGTAGTTGAAGGTGGTTACCTGCTTAAAATTGCCAAAAAAGCATATAAAAATTACCTAAACGAAGACCATAATAAAGAACATGCATATATACTCACATTACGTACAACGCTTGTAAATGACCTATCAAAATATGCAGCAAAAAGGTTTATAGACAACCATGAACAAGTTTTTCATGGTGAACTAGATGAATCACTATTAGATGGCAGTGATGAATATAACCTTGCAACTGAGACTTTCAGAAAAATAGCTGTAAATAATGTTTTCAATCACCGAGAAGTCGAAAACCTTGAACTAAAAGGGTTTGCTGTAATCTCTGGCTTGCTCAATATATACACTCCTCTTATTGAATTAACTTACCCTGAATTCAAAAATTTAGTTGAAGGTAACACTTTAAAATCACACCCTATTGAAACAAGGCTTTACCACAAGTTATCAAGCAAACATAAAGGCAGATATAAAGAGGACATAAAAGAAATATTCTCTAATGAATCACCTTCTAATAATGATAAAATGATGGAGCTATATGCAAGAACTCGGTTACTAATCGATTATATCAGTGGTATGACCGACCAATTTGCACTAGAAGAATTTCAAAACTTAACGGCCATAAAATAACAGCGGAGGAATAACAGTGCTTAACTATGTTACTGGATTTATATTTTCAAAAGACTTAAAGCATGTTGTCTTATTAGAAAAGTTATCTCCTGCATGGCAAAAGGGGTTATTCAACGGTGTTGGTGGCAAAATTGAAAGTGGCGAATCATCTACTCAAGCTATGGTTAGAGAATGTGAAGAGGAAACAGGCGTGTTAATCACTGAAAATAACTGGACACGTTATGCACACCTAACAAAACCAAACTATTTTGAATTAGATGTGTTTTTTGCTATTTCTGATCTAGCCTTCAAAGCAAGGACAGTGGAAAAAGAAAAAGTTTTTCTCGTCAGCGTGAGTGATATTCCCAAAAACATCATCCCAAACCTACAATGGCTTATCCCAATGGCATTAGATCAAAGTTTGAACTTCAATGAACCAGTTGTTTTTATTGAAAATTAAAAACAAAAAAGGCGCTTTAAAAGCGCCTTTCCTTTGTGGACTTCCTACTTACCTGTATACAGATGCTACAAGTTTTTCACTTTCTTCCATCTGTATTTCCTGAAGTGCAAGCATTTTTTGATATTGCTTTTTCAGACTAGCAAAACGCTCCTGATTAGTTTGACTTTCAGCAGACGGCTCTACTACATAAAAAGTCGTAGGCTGAGCGTTTTTATATTTCTTATCTTTACTCATAAATCACCTATTTATTAAAACTAGCATACTATTAGACCAGTTTATTCAGGAACAGTTTCCAGTTCGGTGTCAATTTCTTCCGACTCGGATACTGTATCATTCGAAGAGTTTTCCGCTTTTTCAGACTCTACTGTCTTCAGAGCTTCAACATTCTCCTTATATAAATATAACAGATTTCCTATAATTAATACAAGGGGTTTAGTGAAATCCTGAAACAACGCTACCGACTTAATCAACCCTTTTTCCGGCCTATAAAGGTTAATAACTGCGTCAACAGTCACTGTAGAATTCTGATTTTCATCACCTACAAGATCTTTATCCGGGCTGTGAAAAATTGCTAATGGTATGGAGAGAATCGAACCACATTTATCTTGTCCTTCAAAATACTCTTCAATTTTTCTCTTTTGTTCATCGACATAATTGTTAGGTAGTCCATCAATAATACTATGCACATTTTCGATAGATCTAATTAACCCCGTTTCTGCGGCCTCAGGTGCTCCTTTAATAACTCCAGGGTGTGTTGTAGATTTCATTCCTACAGGAAGAAGTAAAGGAGATATATCAACTTTATCTCCACTATCTTCATTGCTTATTGCTAATTCAGGAACAACATGCAAAACTTTCTCGCACATATCCGGCATATTGTCTAATGATGTCATATCAGGGAAAAAATACTTACCGCGTTCAAAAGCTTTGTCTAGGTTATCTAATTCCATGATCTCCCCAGAAGACTTAACCAGCATTATATTAGCTTCAAACAATCGCGCCTGAGATACTGTCCATAGCGATGCTATATGACACATTGACTTAAGCGCTTTTTTTATTTGATCACGTGCTGTTTCAGCAATAAACGCTTTATCCTCAATCTCATCTGCAAAAATAGACATCTTAGAAAGCACTGATAAAGTGCCGTAAGCAGCAGTTGTTTCTTTACCCATCACTTTAAAAGCAATTTCATTCGGCATGAGATTAACAACTCGATCTAATCTTTCTGTTGTTGTCTTGATTGAGGTTTGATATATCGACGTTTCAATATGCTCACGCCTCCAACACCAATACCCTAAATGAAGTAACCCTAACGCTAAAGCCCAAATCCCAGGCATAGTTTTTTCACTTGTGATCAACGCAACAACTACCGAGCCAACAATAGAAAATGCAACAATAGCCAAATAACGCCATGAATTATCACTAGAATCATTTGTAATAAAGCGAACTACACTAGAAATGAAAACGAGTAAACATGAGACTAATAGAAACTTATATGCAACTTCTGGCACAATAAAATCAGATACTTTTGGAAGTACTACGGATTCATCAGCTTTGGATACCGCATAAACTTCCGATCCCCATGAAAGGAAAAAAACACCTAAAAAAGTAATAAGGATTATCCAGTCCCATTTACTGAGACTTTTAAAATACTTAGAAACGGATGCGGATAATCTCTTATACATAGGAAGTTTTTTTAAATTGTTGTTATTTATTAATAAATAACATGTTACCTACCCATTAGGCAAACTAAATTCCATTGAAATGAATAACCTAAATATTCATTACTTCTTTGGTTTACATTAATCCACAAACATTGCTTGCAATCATCGTCATTTTTGACGATAATATAATTAATGGTAAAGCAATAATAAAAAATTTATGTATCCAGGTGGCAAAGGGAAAACTTATCAGCATCTAATTAATTTGATGCCTCCACATAAAAAATATATCGAGCCGTTTTTAGGATCTGGCATCGTTATCAAGAATAAATTGGCAGCAAAAATTAATATCGGAAACGATATCAACAAAAGTTGTATTGATAACATCGATGACATTCAAAATGTCACTTTAAGCAATATGGATTCCATCCAGTTACTTGAGAGTGAAAGCTTATGCAAGGACACACTCATATATTGTGATCCACCTTATGTTGCTTCTACCAGACGAAAGAAAAAGATTTATCGCCATGAATACAGCGACGATCAACACGAGAAATTACTGCAACTTCTCGTGAAGCAAGAATGCATGATCATGATCTCTGGTTATGAAAGCGATTTATATAAACATTATTTAAACGATTGGAACTTATATAGTTTCAGCAGTCAGACACAAAATGGTAAAGCGACAGAGTGCGTATGGTTTAACTTTGAAAAACCAACAAAATTGCACGATTCACGTTACCTAGGAAATTGTTTTAGAGAAAGACAAACAATTAAAAGAAGACAAGTAAGACTTCAACAAAAAATCAAGGATATGAACCCACTGGAAAGGTCTGCGTTTATGGAGTGGCTGAATACAGAGTTCCCAATACAAGGTGAACAATTATGAAAAATCAATTAGCTCATTTCAATATGGGTCAAAGCTCCGTACAAATGGAGTTACCCAATGAAAAAGAAATGGTAATTCCAGGCGTAGCATGGGGAAAAGTTAGTGCTTTTCCATCCGTTGCCTACTGGCTATATAGTGTCCTATCAAGACGCATTGAAGGCACAGAGTTACAATACAAACATGGGAAAACACTAGTTGAAGAAGTCGGTGCCTGCCTACTTGGTGGACATGCCATCACTGCTGAAATCAGCATCGCAGCATACGAGCAACTCAAACTTAAAGGTGCTTTTGATGGAACAGCCCACCCTGAATCTAAATTATTAGAATGGCTTACCGAGCCAATTCAATTATCCAATCGAACAGTCAAATACCGATTTGCTCGTCAAAAAGCCAAATACATTGCTAACGCTTTGAAATTTTTACACGATGAAGAGGCTCCTATTAGCTCAGGACAAGAACTAAGAAACTGGCTACTACAAATCAAAGGCGTTGGCCTTAAAACTGCGTCATGGGTTGCTCGAAATTGGTTAGACGCTGACGATGTTGCTATTCTAGATATTCATATCTACCGCGCAGGACTTTTAGGCGGATTCTATGATGATCATTTAACAATTGAAAAAAACTACCTTCAGCTTGAACAAATATTTATCGATTTAGCCAAAGCTATGAAAGTCAAAGCATCTGAACTTGATGCCGTTATCTGGTATGAAATGCAACAAAGCTCCTCTGTTCATCGGTTACTTGAAAATAGAGAGCAGGTTAAAAATGGCATCATAAGTAAAAACACTATTGTTTATATTAACCGCAATAAAAACACATATACACCTGAATTAGCGTTAGCGTAGGTAAACTTTTTTGTATATGAAAATTAGAGTATATTGACTTTAAATAATAAAACCCCATATGTATTATGGCACTATGATGAAAGTTAATATTCCTCTTATGTTGAGAGGAAGTACTCTAGAAGGATTTAATAAATATGTCTATAAAGCCAGGACCAAAACCTAAAAAAGAAGATGGAACTTTAGATAGAAGGCGACGTGTGACACCTGAAAACAAGCCTAAATATCCCCCCCTAAAACCTCACGACCATAAATAATAGTGGAATGTTTAAAGGCTCTATTACAGGGCCTTTTATTCGTTAAAATATGCCTTATTCAACTTATCAAACACCGCCTGTTGCTTTCCGCACCCTCTACAATTAAAACACGGTAAATTGGATTTATGGCAAGAGTGAGTTTTTGATAACAGATAGTCTGGCACATTTGCACTCATAATAAGCTCATCAATGCCTTTTCCTATTGCCGGAGCCGATATTTTCATTTCGCCTTCTTGGAAACTAATCAACTCATTTATCAACCGTATAAACTCCTCAGAGCCATCACGGTACTCATCGTCACCTGCAACAAGCCCAATTATTAATTCGGTACAACCAAGCTTAATAGCTTTCATTGCGGCCATAGTGATGAGTAATTGATTTCTATATGGCCACCAATCAGAAAAACGACCTATTTCTGAAGAGTCATTACCAACTAAATCGCCACAACCTAAGTCAGAGCAATCAATAGTAATCTCGTAAAAATCGATCCCTAAATCACCTGAGATCTTCTTTGCAGATCTTCGCTCTGCTTTAGCGGGTACTTGTCCATAATCAATAAAAATGGCTACATCAGGATTCTCTGAATAAGCCAATGCAGTTGAGTCCATACCGCCAGACAGTAAAATCCCTCTCATGGCAAAGTTACATCCAAGACAGTGTGTAAATTGAAGTAGCAAAATCTCTTATGATTTCACAGCCTGTTCCTTCAAACATCTTCAAGTGTTCATCATTATTCTGCTCGGTATATATGACTACTTTTTTACCAGCCTTAATCGCATAACCTATTTCAAACAATGTACCGGGATCATGGTCATCAAAAAGTGCATACAAAACATCGCACTCATCAATGGCTTTGATATCAGCTTGAGCCACCACTTCCGCAGGCCCTATTCCTAATTCATGGTAAGGACTAAAAACACTCATACCAAATTTTTCTATCGCTATTTTACTTTGGTTGATTAACCACATCTGCCCCATATTGAAAAATGGCCCTGCCAAATAGATGTTCTTTTTATTCGATTCATTCTCTAACGCATTTGCAACCAAGTTTACCTGATATTGAGCAAGTTGCTTATCACTTATCATCATAGAATGTTCGACATAAAATGATGTTGCAACACTAGCGAGGTTTGCCGATTTGAAAGCATCAAATCGTCTTACAAAATAATAATACGCAAACGCTGCTACAAACGAATCACCTGATCCTATTGGTGAGACTTTTTTAGCTCTGTATGAGCAAAGCCATTTTCCGCCTTCTTTTGCAGTAAACACAAACGCACCACGCGCACCGCATTTAACAATGACAGCACTTGCACCCTCCTTATCCAACAGCCAAGATGCCATGCGCTCAATGTCGTATTCTTCAGCACCATTTGATTCTACATAATACTTACCCAACTCATCTCGGTTTAGAACGTAAATTAACTCATCAGCCAAAGAGCCGTTGGCAGAAAATAATTTAGGAGAGGCAGAGTTTTGAGGGTCATAAATAACCGATTTACATTTGATCTTTACATCCTTTTCGATCATGCCAAACATGACCACTTGTTTGCCATCAAAACCATCAAGCTCTAGCTTCTGAACTTCGGTTTCGTTTGTTAGTTTAGGCTCGACAACAGGCTCTGATAGAGGGTGATCATATGAAAATAGATAGGTTGTGGGTTGCTCATAGTTTGTAACACTAACTTCCCTACCAACAAATCGCTCTTTTAGCTCCACCATTTCTTCATTAGAAAAAGAAGATATTAACTCTACTTTTGTGGAACTATCCAATTGAACAACACACAAGGCAGCGCGTCCAGCAGATCCTAAGACTTCATAATTAGCAGGCCAGGCGCAGTTTTCCTTATATACGCCTCCTACGAAAGAAATTTCCATATTACTTCCTTGGTTGGATTTTGATCGTGATGATCCCCATAGATACAGATAAAACAATCGCTTCAAATTCAAAATCATTGCTAAGACATGATTTTAATTGAAAGCCATGACTCATGATCCCACCTAAAATCTGACCTCGAAATAAGATAGCAACCGATTCCACGCCATTTTCAATAACAAGGCTTACATCAAGCAACATTCCTTCATTTAAATCGTCAATCAAATCTTCATCAGCATTTGCTACTTTCGTTACAAACACTAAGCTTGAGCAAACATTATCGTCTACAATCCCACCAGCCCCTCTCGGAGGTGCGCTAAATCCACCACTTGACATACAAGCTCCTTGTCAAATTAATACTGTTCCAAAGACAATAGTTACATTATTAACAAACGAGTACATTTACAACAACATATTGCGTAATAAAGCATATATTTGATTTGGTTCATCTTTATATATCTCAAATTAGGAGAGTAACAAGCACATTAAACCGTTTCCATTGTCGGAGTAACAAATAACCCTCCATTGCTTATTATGTCTTTAAATACACCAGAAACAGCATAATCAACTAATGCTGCTGTCGCAGCTTCTAGTAATTTAATAAGGGCTTCGCCATAGCGATTGTGATATTGAAAAGACATTTTTAAATCTGTCGCAAATTTAGATTTGTTAAAAACATACCTAGCGTAATCTTTTCGTTGGTGGAACGGTAAATACTGACCGTCTATAAAATATAAATATTCGACGCCTTCGTCACCAGCAACACTTACATTTTGTTGAATTAAAATTTTTGAAAACTCGTACTCTTTAATTATTTCAAATAACATAAAGTGCATGATTTCCTGATCTTTATTGCTAAAATTTTTTCTGTTAAGTAGCTCTTTTTTCAACTCTTCTTTTAATTCACTTTTATAAAAACAATTTACGCTCATTTTGTTACCTTAATATTATTTATGTCATCTCCTATTAATTAACTCCTAACAATCATTTTCTCATAGTTAATAGATTGAAATCTATACTAAAAAACAAATATTCTGAATATCATTTGGCATTGTTTTATAAATAAAACACACCTAAAAAAAGTGAGCAGGAATTTATCTATCACAAGTGTGATTTGAATTTACAAAATACAGGTAAATGTACGAGTGAAATTGAATGACATTCAAAAGAAGATTATTTATCGCCTGTGAGATTGATGACCTGCCTAATAAGCCAGCGTCTTTTTTTACTTAGTTCACATCGCGTAAACGATAGTGCAATGCACAAGAATAGATATTTTGAGCTTGGCTCAAGGGAATTAAAGGAGAATAAATTTAAAATACTTTAACTAATCAATACTCATCTAAAAAGCCAGGATACGATTTAAGTGATAATTTATGCTAAGCAACTTATTGTACTTAAAATTAAATTAAGTGCTCTAAATAGACTTATAGAAGCTTTAATGGAGTATTTTTTATATCAGAAGATATATTTAAGAAAAATAATATATTATTATTATTAATGAGATACTTAGCTAAAAGCTAAATAAAAGAAAATGGCAGTCCGTACAGGATTCGAACCTGTGACCCTCCGCTTCATCACACTACAGTTTTCACTGCCACCTTGCGGCTTCGTGCGCTGGACTATCCCTTCACCATTGCTTGCGCTTTAGGTGGATGCCGTCTAGTCTCTGCACCTTCCTTACTTTCGCAAGGCTTGGCTCAGGATTGCCATCATCATTACATGGAAGGTTTCCCTGAATTTGACATCTTACACTTAGAGGTTTTCACCAATAAGGCCCAAATTTTACTTTTAGAAGGCGGATGCTCTATCCAGCTGAGCTAACGGACCTTTATTACAAATAGTAGTCTATAATAAAAACTAATATTTATTTGTAAATAATATGATTATTTGAATAATTAGACAAATAAGCATGTTACCTACTGTGGTAACTTTTATCCGAAGATGGGTAAAGTTACCTACCCTGAACCTAGCGAAAACTCTACACCTTTAAAAGATAGGTAATACCCTAGGGGGTAATACTTGCTCTATCCAGCTGAGCTAAGGGCGCACATTACCTACAAAGCATATCCACTTTACTAAAAAACAAAAGTGGTCGGTGATGCAAGATTCGAACTTGCGACCCCTTGGACCCAAACCAAGT
>OJGO01000077.1_pt1 | contig 58285 bp, 42 predicted proteins | sample 1594871 | NCBI WGS metagenome assembly OJGO01 (sample SAMN05416798, study PRJEB24817) | seawater metagenome | isolation source: Sea water | place: Canada:Atlantic | collected 2013-07 | reverse complement strand
ATATATTTTGGGGCATTTGTGATGATGATGGTTATTTAGTGGAACACTACGGCCGGCGATGCCAAGGCCTAGTCAATGTTCAAAATGAAGAGCAAGCATACCTAGTAGAAAGCCAGAGCCAATGTGATTATCGCTTTGTATTTAAAGAATGTCCTCACTGCGGTGGTGAAAATGACATAGCTGCTCGTACCTGTTTACAGTGCCTTGAGGTCTTAGTCGACCCCGATGATATGTTAAAAAAGGCACTGCAACTTAAAGATTCAAAAATTATTCGCTGCGCAGGCCTTAATATAACTGAGGTCAATGATAAGGGGGCTGACAAGTTAAAAGTCACTTACCATGATGAGGAAGGCGCTGAACTCAATGAATCTTTTGACTTTGCTAAGCCGAATCAAGTTAAAGCTTTCAATGATATCTTTTCTAAACGCCTTAGCGCTAAAATCAGTGTTCAGCTGGGATCTACTGGGTCGTTTGAAGTGACTAATATTGAACAAGCATTACAGCTAGCTAACATATTGCCGTGCCCGGATTTTGTCATTGCAAGAAAACAAAAATACTACTGGCGTATTAAAGAAAGACTTTTTGACTATCAAGGTAAATACCGGAAAGCCAATGAGCTTAAATAAACTCAACGACTAAACGAACAAACTTAGCTAGCACACATTAAGCCCATAAAATTACCTTTAGTGTCATAAGTATGAAAGAATTAAAGTGCTCAGTATACATTTTCAGCGTAAGGAGTGAGCTTCTTTACGCTAAATATAGTTGATAATACATAACTTTGACTACGCATAATGATTGAGATTATCAGTAGAGCTTTTCTTTAATATTTACAATCTAATGGTAATATTTTAAAACCAATTTTTTCGAGTTCTAACTGTTCATTAAGTTTTAGTTTCTTCACTGCCCATATCAAAAGTTCTCTTGGTCGAGAAGAAGCAACATATGCAATCCTAGCTGCTTCACTTGTTGGATTTTCTATCCATTCCTTCCAATTTGCTCCAACAGAACCTTGCTTGCCCGGACTAGAAACAAACATAGTTGCCTCATGCGTTTCCCCTTTTACTTTATGCACTGTTGCCTTTCTAAAAATAGTTTTAGTAGTTTTAGAAACCTTTAAAGATACATAGAGCTCTTCTTCACCAAGTTTATTAGGAGAACGAATGCTTTTAGTAGTAAAACCTTTTAGAGAAAAAGATATATCATCATCGACAAATGGCTGATTTAACATATCTTTAAATCTAGCTTTTACCCTTCCACACCATACTTTCCATGTCAGTGTAGAATCATTTAAGTTATCTTCAATCATATAATCTAATGACTTGAATAAAAATTGTCGCCACCTTAGTGGTGAAGTAACAGACTCAGGACAATTAAAGCTTATTGGTTTAACACTTTCAGTTAATTGATTTCGCAAGAATTGGGAGAGTAATGTTATAGATTGTTCTAATTTTTTGAAGTCTGATTCATCGAACAATGTAATGGCCAGAGCAAGCTTTTGTACTTCATTCAATTTTGTAGATGCTGCATTAAATTTATTAAGAGTTGAATGTCCTCTAGCAACTATAACGCTGTTTTTGTAGTTTTTTGAAAGCCTAAAAAATGTTGACAGTACTTCAGTTGGACAGTTGTCATACTCTAATACTACGCAGTGATTTAAACCCGCTGTTTCCCGTCCTATTATCGGATTACCTCTAACTAATACCGTACATAAATCAACTATTGGCTGCACGCTTCTATGATTTTTAGGAAGGGGTAAAGGCTTAAATTTCATTTCCTTTATAAATTTTATTATATTAGCTGGATCTGCATTTCTAAATTCGTAGATTGATTGGTTAAGATCTCCAATAAAATGTATTTTTACTCCTAAGCGAATTAATAACTCTAATATTAATAACTGCTCATAAGATAAGTCTTGGCATTCATCAATAATAATAAAAGGAAATCTTATAGCTAGATTATTTTTGAAATCATTTAGACTTTCACAACTAAGTACTTTAATAGCCAGTAATTCAATATCTCGGTATGTGGCAAAACCTGCTTTATAAAATTTATTTTTAGCATCATCGAACATATTTTTTTGCCATGTTTCAATTTTGACATTATTTAAAAGTTTATTAACTTTTTTGTCCGGATGATTAAAAATAACTTTATTGTCTCGTAAATCATAATCATATTGATTAGCTTTTTGTTTGCCTTTTTGTGCAAATGAGTGAGATGTTTGAATAAATAAACTTGATGTGTTCTCAACAAGCCTAATAGAGTAATCTCCATCTTTACCTTCATAATTGGTGATAACATGTGCAACAGGGCTAACAATGTGCTTAAAAATAAAACTGTCAAATGTACCTGCAAAATGGGGGTAACACTTTACATTAGTAGAACTAAATTTGCTTATCCTCTCTTTTAACTCATCCGTTGCACTATTGGAAAATGATAAAATAGCCATGCCACTCGGGTTTTTACACCAGTTATCCATTTCTCTTGCTACTTTTACAGCAACAACTTCAGTTTTTCCGCTGCCTGGACAAGCCTCTAAATATACATGCTCATCAAGGCTTGAATTAATATAGTCCCGTTGTTGCTTTGTAAAATCAGGCATCTTTATTTTCCATTGGCTCTGTTGAACAAGCCCAATGAATTGCATCAACAATGTATTGGGGAATTTTAATCCTTGTTTCTTGATTTACTATTTTATCAGCCAAAATTTGTGAGAATTGTCCTTTGCCTATATTTTGGTCATCAATTCTGTTCAAAATAATATAAGCCGCATCAGCTTTATCAACCGAAGGTTCACAGCACCAATTTTTTCCTTTGAGATTTTTTAATTCACTCTTTACTCCTTTGTTTTCATCATCCGTCGGCCATAAATCAAAAAGTATTTGAGACATAATTTGAATATTATTACCTTCCATTGCTAAGTCATATTCGAGGGTTTTATATTTGCCAACAAAGAGCCGTGAATTATCTGACGAATTTATTGTGTCCAATAATTTGAGAGCATGATTAGTTCCTTCATACTTATCACCATCATGCGGTTTTATAGACATTTTCTGCTCAACTCCCTCATTGTCTAATGTTTTCTTGCTCTTTGGAGGATCCCGATCGGTTAACCCCGCACATCTAATGGGAATGTTAACTCCAATTTGATCTTCTTCTTTTTCGAGTCCAGTAAAATTGCAATAAAGTCGCATAAAATGTTTAAAATATATTCCATTAAGGTTAATAACGGAAACGCCAAGATCTTCAAGGCTATTGGATCCTGCTTTTCTATCTTTTAATACTTCTTTAGCCATCAAAGGAAGTAACATTTGCTCCGCAATACCTTCAACTAAAATAAGCCCACTTGCAAATAACAAGTTTGACTTAGTAACATCTAACCAACGGTTAATAAATTGTTTACTGCCCGTGGGGAGACCACATTTCACAAGTGGTGTTGCTATAGTCGGTGAGCAATTTGACAAGTGGATTATTGAATCAATATCAACTGAAGATGCCAGTACCGTTGAATGCGTAGTAACTATTACTTGGACACTCTTTTTTTCAGCCACTTCAGCAATATATTTAAGTAGGCGAACTTGTAGTTGTGGATGCAAGTGCGCTTCCGGCTCTTCAATCAAGAGTAATTTAAAATAGCTGTCTTTTATTTCTCCTTCGATATCTAGAATTGTTAATTCGGCTAATATCGAAGCGACATAAAGAAGGTTATTATAGCCAAGGCTATTTTCTTCTAATGACCTAAATGATTCATTGTCTTGTTTTGTTAGATCGGGGAAGAACAATAATCGAAGACCCTCAACAATTTTTGTAAAATCAGATTCTGTAAATTGAATTAATGTATTTTGTCCAAAATGATCACCAATAGAATTTTTCAAGCTGTCAGTTATAAGATTGTTAGCTCTTTCTATTCCAAAGACTTTGCTTTCAGCTAGCTCTTGGTTAAATGTTGCTACCTTCTCTTCTAACGGATGTAACTTCCCACTTTTTCGGTACCCTTCTAATTCTTTTTTACTCAGTGCCTTTAATAATTTGGATAATCGTGATTGCCTTCCATTTGATAGCTTTAATTCTGCATCTCTAAGTGGTGGTAGATAAATACAATGAATTAAATCAACTGTTTCCGGCTCAAAAACAGTTGTTCTTGATTTTCCGCCCCACAAAGATCGCTTATACCTTCCTCTAACCTCCTTATTTTCAACATGTAGATTTAATGATGCGTTACCTTTTTCATCGCACCAATGAAGAAAGGCCACTTTTTCATCGCCATCTAAATCATCAAAATGAGCTGTAATTGTGAATTCTTTTGACGGTAGTGATTCTTTACTAAATTCTCTATAAAAATCTTTTTCGCTTACAAAGTAGCGACCTGATTCAGAATCAACAAACAATTGCCTAATGGCATTAATAATAGCTGTTTTTCCTGCTCCATTTTCACCAACAATAACATTCAAACCACCATTAAACTCAACCTTTAGCGAGTCTTCAAAGCAGCGAAAACCGTTTACTCTAAGATTATTTAGATACATATATCCCTTTACTTTTATTATTTAGTTGATCTAAAGAAGTCTAATTAAATAACGTTACGACATTTAGGAAACGTACTGCATCCCCAAAACTCATTACCTGCATTTTTACCTTTGATGGCTTTTCGTAACACCATTTCGGCACCGCACTTTGAGCAAGGTTTAGTATCAGACTTTTCTTCTATAATTTCTCGTACATGCTTAACGTGTTGTCGGTTAGTTTTATAACTACGTTCTAACCTACCGCTTTCTATCTGGTCAATTAAATTGGTGACTTCCTGCCTATTGAAAACAATGTCTGTTTTACTTTTAATATATTTAATACCACCGCGAGCAAACCTTACATTCTCAGGCATTTTAGTTTTAAAGGTACTATCACCAATAAAGATAATGACTGAAAATATACAATCATTCCTTGCGTTACTCCCTATTAGGAGAAGATCTTCTAACGTTTTGACATGCTTATAGTTTTGATGAAGTGGGTTCTGAAATTTTGATTTGTGTTTAAAGATTTGTTGAGTCCATTGCTTTTGATTTTCACTACCAAAAATCCAACCTTTCATATTCTTGGTTTCAATGACAAAAATACCGTATTTGGACACGATGATATGATCTATTTGGGTTGTCCCCTGCTCTTTACCATCAGTAAATGTCGGCAGTGTTACGTTTTTGATAAGATGATATTCGTTTTTATTTAAGAAAAACTTAATAAGTAAGTTAACTTGCCACTCACCTAATACTCCTTTAAACCATGCAGATTTTATGATGACAGCAAATATGAAGATCGGTATTAAATACCAAGCGGCACTGAACATCATGTTGAGGTAAATTGATAAATCCATTTAACACATTCCACCAATAATAAAACTTAGCGGGATATTACTTTATTCACTGAATAAAAAACATTACACGGCATTGCAACCAAATGAACAAATCAAAAGAGCAAAAGGAATAGATCTAAATAATAAAAACAGCGACTTATCAGGGGATAGGTTATTTTAAAGTTAGCAAAGGGAAAATGTATAATACACATAGAGTGAGTTGCCGTGAGATAGAGATTTGAACGCTACTCGAAGTTTTAACGCTACAAACCCGGCACTTAATATTTTCAAACGCTAGAAAGCAAAAAACCGCTAACCTTTCGATTAGCGGTTTTTCTTAATGTGGCAGTGAGATAGAGATTTAAACTCTACTCGAAGGTTTAACGCTACAAACCCTGCACTTAATATTTTCAAACGCTAGAAAGTAAAAAACCGCTAACCTTTCGATTAGCGGTTTTTCTTAATGTGGCGGTGAGATAGAGATTTGAACTCTAGGATTCATCACAAAAACAAAAATAAGCTATTGATTAAATTACTTTAATTATGACCAAAAGCAAATCAGTTTTGTCAATTGGTTATGTACATTGACTATAGCTATAAAGTTAAGATATGCCAAATATATTTTTATTGATCAAGGTAATAAATCGCATGGCGAGCACGCAAGCGCATCTGCCAATGTATAAAGTTTATCTAATGTAATATTCACTTCACCGCGATCGATACGACCGATGTAACTACGGTCAATTTTTGATAGTTCTGCTAATTTATCTTGTGATAGCCCCCTACTTTTTCTAACGGCTCTAATTTTTTCACCAAATTGTTTATTTAAAGCGCTCATTTAATAGACTCGTGCAAAAGAGTCTAGCTTTTCATATTGCGGATTATATTATCACGGATTATAATCCCTATTTATTTGAACGAATAGGGAATACGTGATGTCAAGATTAACTAGAATTGCTGAAGAAGCCGTAAATAGCTTATTAGAGAATGATATCTCAAACGGAGAGTTTAGCTATAGCAACGAAATTATTGGGGTTTGGTGTACAGAACCGCCAGAGGACGTTATTGAAGCTGTGTCAAAAAGCACACAAACTACGAGCCCTGAGTCTACACCAGACACCTCTAATCCAATTATTTGTATCAATAAAATAACTATAGATTCAGGTTACCTCAGATATGGGTTTCTGAGAGAATTCATTCAAGCGCTATCTCGTCTAAAGGGAACAACCCATATATGCATGAAAATTGATAATAATGAGAGTTATTCTAGACGCATGGCAGCATTACCAGACCTAGCTTTGATCAATGGCTACAAATTACTTGGCTTCCATATAAAGGTTTCAGGATACGAGCTTTATGCTTTTTCTAAGGAATAAGTTGAATGTTTAAATTTCTTAATTACTTTATGGATTACTTGGGTATATTAATAAGCAAGTAGCACCTGCTGTAATATTCCCTTTTTCCTTCTCATAAGTGTGTATATGAACTGTTTTCCAGCTCAAATGATGCATAAAATCGATAAGCACATTACTTACCATCATCCCACTGGTTCAAATAATCCGCCAATACATCACCATGACATGTAGCTGGCTTGCAAAAGCATCCCAACGTCTTTCCTGCTAACTTGAAAACTTCCTTTTTATCAATATGAGGAAACTTTTCAAAATCAAAATCATACTTGTACTTACGAATGACCTCATCCCTGTCATCACCTTCCTCAAACATTGAATGAGGATTACCCCAATAAGAACCACGTCCAATATATTCGTAACTAGGCGTACTCTCTATACCCTTATACTCTGTTTCTTTCTTAATATTAACGACTCGGGTAGTCTCAACTTTAATTATCCTTAAAGGCACCTTTAAAGCATTAAGAGTATCAATTTCATCATTAAAGGACTCCCCATCATCAAAAATAATAGCATGGGTTACATCCGAGCCTTCAATATCAATGACTTGTTCTGTTAAATCACTACCTTCTGAAGCGTTAGAATAACCAGTAACTAAACTATTAGGGTCATTTATATAGGAGATATTGAACTCACTAATGCTGCTTGTGATGTTATTTATTTTTCTCTCAAACTTACTAAAGCAGTTAAATAAACAGGGGTATAAAATTAATATGTTCTTCATCAGTACAAGTGCTTCACGGTAAAGTTAAAATCTGAGTGTTTGTTTAAATATTCTGTGACTAGCCTTCTGTGGCAAAAGTGAGGTTCATGTTCACTGCATAATAAGCAGCTATCGTTTAATAGGCTTGGTTGCAATATGCGCTCTACATTTCGTTGAGCCATTAAATTTAGAAAACTATCCTGATAATGCACCCACGAAACATGGCCTTTTTTATAGCTATTAAGCAGCTCTTTGGTAGGTGCTAAATCTGGAATATGCACATAATCAGAATCACATAACTCTCTCAAGAAAAATTTTAAATCATCTCTTTTAGCATAAGCTGCTAGCTGAGATACATTATTTAGCCGGACATCTATTAAGGTGGAAACATTTTCATGCTTAATGAAATTGAAAAATGTTTGAGCATTTTTTTTGGTAAAACCAATAGTATTAATTTTCATATTACCTCCTAATAAATTGATGCTACGAGCTTATAGCAATAGCCATGGTATTCTTCTCCTAAGCTAACACAAAGGATCCCTTTGAGTATTGAGTTAGTTCTTAGCAAACTATCAAACATAGGATCTGTTGCAGCTAACTCATACTGAATTCCATTATAAGAAAAAGAGCACCTTCTCTTTCCATCACTGGACATAAATAACTTTAAATCATCAACCTTAACTAAACATAAAGAGTTGTGAATAGTGATATTACCAGTTTGAATTTTATTGAATAAAACCCTATCGTTCCTTCCCCAAAGATCATTTGGTGAGTCTAAATAACTTTCTAGCTCATTTTCAGCCAACTTATAATGTTGTACCCAATTAGAATCATCCACTTGAAAGTTTTCTGGTTGGTTCACTTTCGGAACATGTTGCCCGAGCGTCATTCTTATTTTTTGCATCGGTTTAGCTAAGTACTGCCCATATGGATTAGTGCACATTACTTGCTCGCGACTTAAAGCACTCCCAGATTCGTCACTAACAGGTCTAAACCACTCTTTGGTATTAATGTCTTTACCTGCCACACAATGCTCACCGTGCTTTATCGAGTTTGCTAATATAACCATTTCTACTTGCTTCATATATCTCTCACTTTTCATATTATTTAAATATGTAAGTGCGACATGTATGCCACAAACCGAACAAAAGAAATTAACCAGCAAAATCAACAAGTTAAGACCAACAAGAATAGAATGACCACAAAAAAATAATAAAATAAATTACTTGGTGGTAACTTATTTTACCATTAATGATTTATGCTCTTAACTTATCTAGTTTATAAGTTAAGAGTTGAAATTAACAAGAAAAGAGAACCTACCATTACCATTTAAACCATTGTTTAATATAAACTCAGACTTTATTTTATCGAAAGTCCATGAAGCTTTACATGCTTTATTTCGGCAATTAGCAGTGAAGTAATCACTTGAAGACTGGCTCACACTTTCAGGTTTTGAGGCTTCACTACAAGCAGGGCATTGTTTTAAGTACTTTGAAATATTACGTTTAGAAACTATTAAACTGTATAATTCATTATTTGCATGTTCTTTAGCATTCGCCAATTCATTATCTGTCAGGTAATAGTCATACTTTCCGTCATATAATTTACTTATAGAATTCGGTAATTTGACCGGAAAATCAACTAAATACTCTTTAACTATAGTTTTAATGATTTGCTGCTGAAGCATACCTGCTAAGTCTTCTTTACCGAGTATTGTAATAGGCGAAATAGCTAAAACCCTATCAGACTCAATTAACGGACTTACTTCTGGACAAACAATGAAAGTTCCAGGCAATATTTCATTATCGTTTATCTCTTCGATTAAAGGTTCTGGTATAGCAATTACGCGTGCTACAACATTAGTGTTTCTTAGTAATGCCCATTCGCCTTGATTTGAATCCTGGAGATGCAATTCAAATGTATTAGCATGATTTAACTTGATCCCATTACTATCCTCTTTTAAAGACCAGCCGAGATTCATAAAAACTTGTTTTAATATCGACTCTATATAGTCTCTATAAAACACAAAGTTTTCTTGTTTTTTCTCTAAAATTTGCTGTGGTGTTAATCTTTCAGTGTTTGAATTTTTTAACCACTTTCTCCACAAAGATGCTGCTCTAGAGTAATTTTTATCATGTACTAGAATATTAGTTTGTTTTAGCTCTATTGGTAATTGTACTGCCCTTGGTATCGAACGATATAACTGTTCAGATTTAAGTTGTGATAATCTACGAAGGTTCGCATTTACTTTATCTATACTAGCTTCTGTTTGCTCTTGTAGCTTACCAACATCATTTTCTACAAATGCCCTCCCCCAATCTTCAGATACCTGAGTTACCAACCTATGATCTTTACCATTACCATCTAATGTACCAAACTTATCAATAAAACCAGTTATTTCTTCTAGTCGCATTTTATATAAAGATAAATAATTAAAAATATGATCAATCAACCTTGCGTAGACAATGTTTTCATATATTACAACCTCATCCTCACTCACTTTTGCAAGTAGCTTCTTAGGGATGATCCCTACAACTGTTCTTTGTTGCCAGCACTCAGAGTGTGCAACCAAATGACTTTGGTAATTATTTGCATAACGTTTTACTCGGCTTGTTGGAAGTAATTCTGTGTCATACCGCATACTCATTCTAGGTGCTGAATTGATTTGAAATAACACCCCATTTTCAAATACTTCATCAATACCCTTATCTAATTCATTTGGCGTAATATCTTTGCTTATTTCAGGGGGTAAAAAGTGACTAAATTCGGCTAGACTCAAGCTTTCGTACTTATCATTTATTTGTTTTATTGCATCAAATATTATTGTTAGCTGTTGTTGCTCTTTAACTATCTCATCATTAGTAAATAACTCTTTAGTATCAAAAAAGGATATGGAGCTAGTGTATTTAGTCTCGATTTCTGAAGGTAGTAACGGTTCAAATAATACTCTTTGTTCAAAACCTGATTTTGTATCAGCATTAACCAAGGCATAGCGCCCTGACTGAATTTTTGACACATCATTTAGCTTAATCTTTTTTGATGTTACCCTGTCAAATAACATCTTTAATAAACCCCTTCCTTCTTCCTTAATACTTCAGCTTCAATTATTTTTTCGCCCTTAGTACCATCACCATTAATTGATTTAAAAAGCTCTTTGTAACCGGCTTTCAATTCTTCAAGCTTTTCAATCGAAATATCATAGCGCCCCAGCACTTTACCTTTCCTCAACACTCTAGTAATCAACATGTGCTCCAATGCATCAGGAGCTTGACCGCCACAATCTTTATAAACTGATATAAATCTTAATGCCTGACTTTCCAGACGATTCCCCCAGCCAATATCAAATTGACCTTCCAAAATCATTGTAAAGTTGGATTTCAATAATTTTTGTAAAATCCCCTGAATTAACTGTTGATGTGTTTGTTGGGCCTTTACAAATAAATCTGTTACCGAGTTAAAATCTATAACCGTATGTTTACTCGCTTTCGCTCGCCAGTTTAGTGGTTTTTCTTGTTTTTCAAGATCAAGTGTAAATGCACGATCATGCGTTTTATCAGCAAACTCAAATGTAGTTTCATCATGGTTTGCCGTCCCCATAAACCAAGTGTTCGGCTTTAATAGTACTTTTCGATCCTCAACAAAATATTTTGGTGGATTAGCAACTGACGAATCCATTAAAACGACTTTACGTTCAAGTTCATTTTGTTCCATCGCTGATAAAAACTCTGCAAAATATTGCTCTGGCCTTGATAAGTTCATTTCATCAAGTAACACAATATTAAAACGATTACTAAATGAAGGTGTATGAGCACGATAGATCGCCTGTAAGCATTCTTTTTCATAATAACGCTTCTCAAAGGCATTATAATGACCAATCAAGTCATCTCTATCACGCCAGCCAGCTTGCACTGGTACAGGAGTAACTTGTCCACCCACAGCTTTTGCAAACGCATTTACCAAGCTCGTTTTACCTGTGCCTGATATCCCTTGAAAAACATGTAAAGGGCTTAATGCTAAACCCGCAATAAACTTTCTAATTACTTCCAAGTCATAATACAACTCAACATCTGTCGATGTTGCTATTCGGTGCTGTAAATCTTCTGTAAATTCTTTTAATGAATTTATTGGTTGAGCAGCAACTGGTTCACTATGTTTGCGATCCATTAAGGTTAGTTCTTTAAATGTTTCTTGAGACTGTTGCTTTTCTATTAAATCATCCAACTGGGCACGAATAGCTTCAATACTGTGAGTTAATGCCGCATTACTGGCTTCCAGTAAATCTTTATGCTTTTGCAGCTCAAGTTTTTCTAGCATACTTAATTTGTATTTACTTTCTCGTCCCTTAACTTCTTGATAAATTTGTTTTAACTCCCGAAGTTCCTCTTCTAATTCTTCTGCTTTTTCCTTGTAGTAGTCAAGCTCTTCTTCAAGATCATCTTCACTTCTTCCTTTTAACTTATTACGTGTGTCTTTTAACTCTTTTTCTAACTCATCCATTCGTTCAAGAACGGCAACTGGAGAGCCAAGCTTTTGAATTCTTGCTTCCCTTTCTAGTTCTTTATAACTTTGTAAGCGATCTGTTAAATCTTTTATCTTCTGTTCGTCACGCTTTCGGTAAACATCTAAATTTTTAAGTTCATTTTCCAATGAAGCCTTATCACTTTGGAATTCTTTTTGGCAATCTTCAACCACTTGTTTTTTCCAACTCCCTTGTGATTCAAGGTTACTATTAAGTTGTTCACTCAATCGGTTGTTTTCAGATGCTTTCTTCTCAAATTGAATCTGTTGTTTTTTCAAAATAGATTTTTCGTTTTCAATGCTTTCTCTAATTGCAGAAAAATGAGCTTTCTCTTCTTCTTTTATCAACACTTGTCTACGAGCATTTTCCTCAATCATTTTCAGTCCATCAGCTCTTCTTTGTTCATCCAATGATGATATTTTTTGTTCTACCTTTTGATATTCTTCTTTAAGAGACTCCAGGGCTTCTTGCCTTTCAATGGCGAAACCTGCTTTAGCATTTGCTTCTTGTTCAAATAGTACTTTTTCTTTTTTAGCTAGCTGCTCAAGTTTTGTTAATACACTGCTCTCTTTTCCGCTAAGAGATTTTTCCTTTTCATTTACTGAAGATAGCTTTTCGTTATACTCTTTTTCTTCCGTATGCAATTTTTCCATTCGATTATCAATCTCAACTTTGCTTTGATCTTGAGTGATTTTTACGACTTCATTTTCATCAATTAACTGTTGAAGCTTTGAAGTAAGCTCAAATAATGTTTCTTTTTCATCTACATTCAATTTACTTACAAGTTTCTCATCTGTAGTCACACCTATTTTTTTAAACATATTGCTTAAAACACTATTTGATGTTGTTGATTTAGGTTTTTCTGCAACAGCTATTGCAGGACTATTTCTTCTGTTTTTACCTTTCTTGGCCATAATTTAATCCACTAATATTTTTTTTAAAAACTTGTCAACAATGTTGATGTAATGTAACGCTTGCTCTCGAGTGTATTTGGTATTATTACCATGTGAAGCTTCATCTCGATCAAACGATAAGGAATAGATTTCGTCGAATAAAAGCACATCACTTATTAAGAAACTCATAGGATGATGAGAATACTCTTGCATAGAAATAAATATTGTTGCTAAAAGCGAACGCATGGTAGAATTTCGCCCTATTGCAGTTTGAAATATCTTTCCTGGTTGCACCTTTAAAACGGTATGAATTTGATTATTTGTTAGCGTTGTTGCTGCTTTTAATAGTAAAGTTAATTCTCGTTTTTTCTTGTCATTACTAAGGTTTGGTGTAGGTAAAACTTCAACTCGCTTAAGAGGTTTTCCAACCAATATGTTTTTGCATATAACTTCAACAATTGAGCCACAGCTATTTATAACGCTACGGTTTAAACTAAACTCTGAATTCTTATTGGATAGCAGTTTTTCTTTATCATTTAGTAATTCAAATAATGGATCAATCAACCCATTAATAGAGTGAGCATTGGGATATTGAATTAACACCTCTAGCCTTGCCTTTTCTTGCATTAACTGAAGGTTTTCTGTGTAGGTCAACTCTTCATCTTCTGGGTTAAATCGTGAGAGAACAAACTTCTGTAAATCAGGTAATGCCTTACTTGCTTGTTCAAAAAGATCATGCATCCAGTTTGCTTTATCACTTAGTGCAAACGGGTCAATGAAATCAAATTTATAACCAGAAGACTTATCAGCCCACACCAGAATGTAGTCGGAACTTGATGCCTTTGAGGACAAAATAGCTCTATCTGATGATTTAGCTAAACTATCAACACCGTCCATTACATTAAAAGCTACCCACCTCGCATCACTATCTTTTTTAATAATATCATTGAGTATGAACTCATCCGGTTCATTAGGTGCATTAATGTAGCGCCTTACTTGGTATGCCTGCTCTGTTCTACCTGACGCTCTATCTAATTTAAATGCAAGCTTATTGTTTAAGCCTACAGGCTCTAACTCATTTGATTCGTATGCAACTCTAGGCAGCCACTTTCCTGTAACAGCACATTGAAATATTAACGCTGACGTAATATCAGCATCCTCATCAGATTCTAATAACTTAATACCTTCAGAAGTTATTTTGAAGTTTTTATCTAACCAACCATTAGGCTGCATAGTTGCAGTTAGAATATACAAAACCATATCTTCTTCTAACCCTAGCCATTCTGCTATTTGGGTTGAAGTTAAGCTTCTACTGCCTGTTACTTTTATAAGTTCAAGAATTGTTTTCTCAAATAAATTTAACATCCGCCCTTTCGGCGATGACAAATAAACTTCCTTGCTGTACACCGGCCAGGCAAACAGCTGAGAGTGCTTTACCCTAGGAAATTCTGACATTCTGTAATAAGTATTAGCAAACAATTCCTTTCTCCTTTTGGCATAACTCACTATAAAACTTAGGGAAGCCAACAAGCACCCTCTCTTCAGGTGAGCAACTTTCACCCTCAGGCATTAGTTGATTTAAATGCTCGCTAGCGAGACTTTTGTCACCAACAACAATTAATAATCTTTTTTGGCGAGACATAGCTACGTTAATACGATTTGGAATTCTTAAAAAACCTAACTGATTGTTCACAGAATCCTTAGTTAAAGTATCAGGCTCTTGCCAATGTCTTACCGTTGAAAGTAAAACAACATCAAATTCTTTTCCTTGAAACGCATCTACTGAACCTACACGAAAACGCTCGTCACCATTTGATAGACTTGTATATTCTGTTGCTACTACATTACCTGCCACACTTTTTTCCATCACTCCATTATTTATCATTTTTTCTATAATCAAATCTCTTTGGGCTGCATAAAATGTGATAATCCCCACACTTAAATCGGGCCTTGTTTGTAAAATCCTATATGCTTCATCAGCAACAATAGTTGCTTCACAATCCCTATACTTGGAGCCATTTTTAGAGCGCATTTTTCCCTGAGCTTGAGCAACATTAATCCATGCAGCAAGCTTTCCTTCATATTGAGGTACATCAAGTGGGAAATTAGAATCATCCAAACCAGGCTTTATTGGTGGTAAACCAAATAACTCATAAAACTCACGGCTTATAAAGGCACCTAATTCTGGATGCATACGAAATTGAGTATCCAACATGACAACCCGTTTATGATCACTTGAACCATCTTGCTCAAACTTCATTAATGAATGATATAAACGCTCAAATAGACTTTGTTTGAGCAGCTCTTGATCTGTTATATCAACTTCATTTTTTTCTTGAAGTTCTTTCTCAACTTTAGGCTCTAACATATGAGGTAACTGACGGTGATCACCAACTAGTACAACTCGCCTACTAGCCATAGCCATAGGAATCATCAAATCTAATGGGTTTGCTCTAGCCGCCTCATCAACAATAACGGAATCAAAATGTATATCTCGACTATGCTCAACAGATTTGACGCCAGCCATCGGAGCACCCGCAGCTTGCTGACACGTAGCCCCCAACACAGCGCTGTACTCAGAAAGGGAGCTTTTTACCTGCTTCTTTTCAACTGATAAAGCTTCTAAGTATTTATTACGGAAATATAATTGACCTAGTCGTGGGGTACTCATCAAAGAAAGCTCCAATTCATCAACTAGGCTATTTAATCTCTTTAGCTCTCTAGAATTTAACCATCTTTGATTAGGGAGTATATATGTGTCTTGAATTGCCTCAACAAGCTCATTTTTTAGAGTTGATAATTTTTTATAATCAACATTAAAAGTATCGATAGTTTCAAACTTGGATGCGATAGCACAAGTCGTATCACTTTCTTTTAATATGGCAATTAACTGTGCTAAACGTATCTCGCCGTCATCAGCATACGCTACTTCTTTTGTTCTAACGGCTCTTGTTGCAACTAATAGCTTTTCCTTAAATACTTTAGTTAATAAAAATGCTGAAATAACAGAAAAGCGCTCCAATAAACGTTCAATGCTTTTATCTTGTTGTTGAGATACTTTAATTCCAAAATCAAGTGCCAGTCGTTTCATGTACTTCTGCAATGACTTCAATTGCTCATAAATATCATTTGGTTTGATGGACGTTTTTATCCGAAAAATAGTTGAAGTAATAAGTTCAATAAGCTGAAATTCGCTATTGGCAGAAATTTCTTTTTCAATTTCAGGAGCAAGTTTATTAATTATTTTCTGAGTCCAGCTATCTACCGATGTCGCTTGCTGCTGACTTAAATCACCAACCTTTCCTCCTACTTTTATCGCTGGAAGCCCAAATACCCCTGATCTTGCAACAACATTATCAACAGCATCATGTTGATAACTCGTTAATAATACTTGGTGCTGAAGTGAAGCATTAAGTTTGTTACCTTCTTCAGCAATACGTTGCTGAATTGCTGAAATAACTTGAGTCTTACCTGTTCCAGGAGGACCAATAATCAAGGCAATGTCAGGTGTATTAAGCGCTACTTTTAAAGCTTTCTCTTGCTTCGAAGTTAATGATTTACCTTCTAACTGTTTTTTAAGGGAACTAGTTATTGCTCTAACCTTTTTTACCTTTACTTCAGGTGGCTGTATACCTTCCAAGATGAATTTTAATTGCGGTAAAGGATTTGCTGACTCTTTTAACAACTTAAATGCTGTTTGCTTACGTTCATGCTGCTTTAACACTCCATTTAAAGAAACATACAGGACACCTTTTTGTGGTGGACGTTGGCGCAAATTAGCAATTAATTCGTCATTTTTAATTGCTATTTTACTTAACAGTAAAGGTTTAGTGTCACTTTCAAATTGCTGCTCAGTAGAAGAAAGCCAGCTAGGTGGTTCTTTACTAATCTGTAACTCTGCATCATATAAAGAATATGACTCCCCAAGCATTTCTAATTGACTTTTATATTGTTCAAAAAAATGCTTTAGCTTCTCACTACCAACCTTGAACTTAAATCTTATTTCTTCATCTGAGTCACTTGAAGCCGCAGTATATTCAATAAAACCCGCAGCTTTAGCTACACGCTCATGTTGTTGCCAATCCATTTCAGAGTATTTTTGCCAAAGTCTAAAATAACTGGCAGAGTCTTGTAAGTGTTGCTCAAGAGATAATTGATATTTATTAGATTCAAGTTGAGTTTCAATTGACTCTAAAGTGAACCGATGTTCACCATAATAAACATATAAATTGTCATAAATACCATCAAAAGTGCGAATAGATGTCAGTAACCATTCATTTTTTACTTTATCTATAATTGCTTTAAAGTCTTTACCAATAATGTGAAATGTTGTTTTAGCATTAGCAATAAATTCTACAAACACACCAGAATGGTTATCTTTAGTAAAAATAAATTGGTCAAAAAGCCATTCTTCAGCAGTTTTAAAATCAGTAACTTTGCGATCAATTTTGTTAATCGCATCAATAACAATATTTTCTAATTTAAACGTAATATCTTCATTGTGGCTATCAAGAATATGCACATAACGAATGGCCAATGCAGTACTGTTTTTGTAGCATGCAACACTTATAACTGAATCAGCAATAGAATTACCAACAGATATTGCCAGCGCTGAATTCTTAAAATTCACCTCTGAGAATAAATTATCAGCTCCTTGTTTAGCATAATAACTACCACTTTCTTCAAATAATTCAACTAACTTACCTACTTGCCAGCTTTTTTTAGCATCAAGTTTATCTTCAAAAGTAAGTTCAATCACATCCGGCTGTAAGCATTTGGTATTTAATAATTCCATTTAAACCTCACACTAACTGCCAGCGATAACTCGCTAATAAATTTTGATATTCAGGATTCTTCTCTGCCGCTTTTGGCCAAGTTGTAAATCGGTAGGGGTTATTTATATCTCTTCGGTTAACAGGTATTCTTTGCTTTCTACTGATAGTATGTTCCTCACTAGATTTTACTCTTGATATTTTGCAAACAGCGCTAGACTCAGGAAGAAAATAAACATCTCCATTTTCCATGGATATATTTAAATCAGCTTCACTTTTAAACCACAGCTCAGTGCTATAAGGTGAGGAATTGAAGGACAATGATCCTCCATTACAAATCACTCGAAAATGATTCGTAGAAACCATTTCTTGATTACTATACTCTCCACCGTCTTCATTAACCGTAGGTTCAAAAATAAATTGTTTAAATACTGCATAATGTTCAGTGCCAACCTCTGTTGGACAAAAAGGGCATTTCTGCTTTTCTGAATGCTCAATGTAAAAGTAGTCTCCACCACACCCTGGACACTCAATAAGATGGTCTAACGCTTCTTGAATAGCATCGCGCCATCGCGCCATTGAAGGTCTTTTATATGATTCTTTTTTACCTTGCTCAAAGCATTCTGAAAACAACGTAATTAGTTTTTTGTTTGCAACAAGATCAATAGATATACCTCCAGCACTCTCATTGCTATCATCATTTGAGTCATAAACCCAGGGTAGTTCACCTTTATAGGCTTGTTCCTCTACAAGCTCTGGTTCACCATCTTCGACATAAACTCCCTTATAAGGATGCTGATGAGTTAGTAGCTCAAACGCCATCACTGCAAATGACCATTGATCAGTCAAGGCGCTAACAGGCATTTCATTTCTCACAACTTCTGGCGCACCATACCCAGGTGTATGTAAATGTGTGTGCCCCTCCTTTTCATTAAAACAAAGATTGTCACAGTCGATAAACCAAACTTCTGAATATCGCGCATCTTGAGAAACAAAAATGTTAGCTGGTGATATATCGCCATAAGCATATCCTCGACTATGAAGCTCAGCTAATGTTTTAGCTGCCTTAAGTAAAATATCTAAACGTCGCTTTAAACCACCAGTTTTGATAAATTCACCAACACTTTCATTATCAACCAAGTCATTAAAACTACTTTCCAAAACTTCTTGTAATGGTATCAGCCCATCCATAAGTTCAAGAACATAACCAATCCTAGGCTTTACTATTTGTATTTTTGGAAGTGCCAAATTTAAATCCGACAGGTTTTGCCTCAAACACCATGATATTTGATCATTCCATTTTTTAATTTTATCGGTATCTTTAGTATTTAAGATTTTTACTAAAATCCCATTTATTTGAGTGGTGCAAACAATCCCTTGACCACCTTCACCAACCCGAGATTTTAATTCATAAGCGTTGTCGAGTTTGTCATAAACTGTACTTTTTCGTTTTTCAGTCATTTAATATTACCACCGCAATTGTTTTATCATCGGTATGATTAGGTGTTGGCCACGCTTTTAATAACGTCATTAATTTCTTTTTTAATGCTCTACAACTTTTACTTTTAGCGTTACTTATGACTGATGAGCTAAACCCAACATGATCATCAATATCCTCTGATATTCCATCAGTAATTAATGTTATCCCTTTTTCGCCTTCTGCAAGACAGGTTGAACCTATTCTCCAATCTGAAAGCTTTTTACTAATGCCCAATCCAGTTGTTTCATTAGAGAAATTATCTGTATCATTAGATGACAGTTGCCGGAGATTAGAAACAATTTCACCATCTCCAAGTTGAAAGTACCGGAATTGACCTTTGTTATTACCCCAAGTCAACAACAGCGTTGTTACGGCATCATTTGAGGAAATATCAGTAGCTTTTAATTCAGATAGCCAATTTGAATAAATTAAAGTCACTATCTCTTTATCGGATAAATCAAAAGAGCTGCTCATACAAACGTCTATAGCAATATTTACTGCTAATTTGGAGCCTATATCAGAAAGCGTTCTCGACCCCATGCCATCGGCAACAGCAGCCACCCAAAAGCCATTAGATATTTTGCATTTAGCAGCATCTTGATTGGCTAGCTGCTGCTCTATATGAGCAGGGCCAATTAAAGTGGCTGTAACAAATTTAATACTCATCAAATAATACTTTTATAACGGAATATCTAAATCGTCATCTGCCAACTCTTCAACAACATAGTCTAGAGTCATCACATCATTAGGCTTCTGGCTCTTTGAATGGTTTGATACGCTCATCGTTACCGCTCGGAAGAAACGAGATATTTCAGAGGCATTTTTAGCGTAAAATAGAGGAGCTTCTAAATCATTGCCAAAAGACTTAAGTAGTTCATTATCAGCATCTGCCCCTATTGATAAAGCAAATCGGGTTGCTTTATTTGCACGGTCACTTTCAAGTAACTTAGTAAATGCAGCTTGAAAAGCATCGGTAGGGTAGCCGTCTGAGGCTAGTATAATTACAGGGCGATAAGCCCTCGAAGGAATAATTTTTTTATCTTCAACTATTCCCCTAACAAGATCACAAGCGGCTCCTAGAGGCGTACCGCCATCAGCCTTCAAGGTATCCATGTGTTCAATCTGATGAGCTGGGATCATCTTTAAATGTGTTTTAGCAGTGCCGCCGAATGTAACAACAGTTAAATGAATTTCCGCTCTCATTCGGCCTTCAGTTGCAAAACTAGAAATCATGTCTTTGAGGGCAGAATTCAAAGCCTCAATTTTCCCTTCGATTCCCATACTTCCACTCGTATCAGCCATGATAATTACGGGTAAAGGGCGAGCTTTTGTTGCTACAAATTTATTTAGTTCCATGTAAAATCCTTTAATTTTTGATTAACTTTATGCTAATCAAACTTCAATTAGTGTAAATGTTTATGACTATGCTTGAACGGGCGAACTTTTCTTAAGTCTTTGTTACGAAAGGCAGTTAAAACTGTCCCACTTGACGACATAACAAGTTGAATCCCATTCATTTTTTTTAGCCCTGGTTCTATCGAACCATACTTTTCTATCTCTTTCTTTCCAATCACATGGTAGACAGCGCGTCTAGAATGAATCACTCGGCCATATTGGTACGCAAGTACAATCTGCTTATGTGATATTCCCCTTTGGCTTTCTCTTATCTGTGCATGCTGACTGTTAGTCAATTCAGGTAATACATAAAGTCGATCATTTTCTTTTAAAATAAAAGCCATAGCGTTTTCCTCATATGATTAGATAATCATATATTGCGAAAACCAGACCAACCTAAAAAAACTATAATTACAATAACTTAACCAAGAAAAACGATTAGCACCAGCAAAAAAAACATAAATTAACGTACGACATTGTAATTTTTTTTACCATACCGTACTTATATAAACGAATTAACAGGCTATGACTTGTTTATATATATGACTGTTTTCCAGTCAAAACCATTTTTAATACTTCCATTTTCCCAAGCCTCACACATTTGAACTAATTGCTTACTGACATCTTCAAAATCGAAATAATGTTTATTTCTTGGCAGGTCATGATTCCAGTAGCCAACACCTTGATCAAAACCAATACAATATTCATTACCATTTTTGAACTTTAGAGTTAGTTCTCTTCGGTGAGATATATCAGCTCTATTCTCATGTAAATCAATAAAGCAAGGTAATTTAATACCTTCTTGGAACCACAAACTAAGAACCTCGACCATATCTGATGAAATAGCCCAATCATGATTTATAAAGCGCCCAGCTCCCGGCTTAGTTGAAAATAATGTATGTAGTTCAAATGAAGTTTTTGAGTTAAAAGGCAGCCCCCTAATTATTTCGCCTAGCATAATCATGTACCAAGGTGATTGAAGGTACCTATCTGTATAAGCAACTTCAATTAACTCACTATTTTTAAATTCATTCGCTAGCGGCTCATATTCTCCACAAATAAATGACCAAAATCTGTCACCAAACGATTTTATTTCACCATTAACCTCAGTGCTAAACTCAACTCTTGCACCGTCAGATAGGTTAACAATCCACTGGGATGTATCTATTTCACTAAATTTAAAATCTTGCGATAAGGTAGATTTAACTAACATATCTTCACTATTACTTTCTAACCAAAGTCCATTAGGTGATAGCATCTCTGCGCTTTGACTAGCAATTGAAACTGATTTATTCGCAGACTCAACTAGAGCAACCATATTGCCATTAGTTAACTCTTTATTTGGTTTTAGTAATTTTATACCTAGTTCTTTATATCTAAGTAAACTACGTTTCTCATTTTCTCCAAATTGAATGTTTGGCAGAACAAAAGACAGCTCAACTCCATTAATTTGTATCATCTGGTAAATAAACATGTGAACTTGTCTAGCATCCAGATCCCACTCATTAGTTTCTTTTGATAACCAAACTTTAATAGAGTTAGCCCCTTTATTTATTTGGTGAGAAACACACTCTTTTATCGATTCATGACAGTATTTAGATCCCGTTAAATACTCATATTCAGAAGGGAGTGAAATAAACTTTTTAAAATCATTACCTAACCATTCAATAGCAGCTTTTCTGTCTAAATGATTAGCATCATGTCTTGTATTGGAATCTAACAAACATGAAGAACAAGCTTCCTCACAGCTTGATGAACAAGCTAAGTTTGAGTACATATCAACCAATAGCTTACCGATGAAACGAGCGCTACTAGTAGCAAACCCAGCACCACCACTTATTGCATCATATAATTGTATGACCATCGCAGGTAAATTGGAATTCAGATCTCTAGAAGGTCTAACTGAATAGCCAATTTCAGATGTAGAGATACCTAATTTATGAGCTAGTGCGTTTCTTAATGAAACAGCTAAAGTTAACGCTACTGTTTCTCCTTCATCAGATACATCGATATACTGGCCTGTAATCGGATGCTTTAATGTCAATTCAAATGCATCTGTCAAGCTTGTGCACCCAATGTGAATATCCGAATGCACAGTGGCACTACCATCACACGGTGGCTGATAGCCATCAGAATCTTTAGATTTAGGAGTCGATGTTATTGGTCTATGTTCTGAAGTTGGTGATAATCCTACAGGGAACTCACTGTTTATTGTCATCGACTCTGCTTTTCCGCATGACAAACAAACTGCGAAGCCTGTTCCATATTCCCCTGATGAATGTTGAAACAAAGTCGCATTATTACCATAACTCATGAATCCAGTAGCGGGGTTTGGAAGCGGGAAATCTTCGCCATTTAGTGATAACCAACCTGGTTGTACTGGGATATAGTTCTGCCTAGTAATATCATTACCGGGAGAATCAAAAAAGTCCGTAACAAAGCCTGTAGGTTCAATTGTCTTTTTGATCAAAGATGAAGGTATATTACGATTACAACTAGAACACTTAAGTTCATCTGATGTAGAACTAGATCTATCGATGCCTGTTTGGCCACAGTAACTACACTGCCATGCAACATCAAACTTTTGTGCTTCTTTAGCGCTACTACCTAACTTTTGCCAATTAAGTGAAATACCAGCAGAACGAAATACTCGCCCATCAATAACTAATTGTGCTCCAGGCGCATATTCTCTAATCGCTACCGCTAAGTTACGACTAGGCATATCTCTTAGTTGAGATATATTATCTTCACGAAATTTTGCTTTAGACTTTTTCCCCTCTTTGTCACGACGAAAATCAACTATGTTTGAGTTGTTTAAAGTAACAACATCTGTTGGAAATCCGTAGCCAGGTAAGAAGGCTTTTGCTGCTAATTCTTTTAATAGATACTCTTTTCTATGCCTAGCCAATTCAAGAGTTATTCTATACTCAAATGGGGAATCTTTTGACGCAGTTTTTAATGCTGAGCTTAAATTATTCAACTGAGATAACCATGAAGCCTGTAGCTTTTCTATTGATTTTTTAGATGAATTAATGATGCTACGAACTTCATTGCCAGCTAACGCAGTGCCTCTCACTAAGCTTTTCAATGCTTCTTCAATTGGAACTGAAGCCGAGTCCATCCAAGCTTTGAATTTGTCACAGGTAGAAATGACGCCATCTTCAGATTCGAAGAACCATTGTAAATTTAAAGATGTTTTTTCTTTATCCGTATTACCAATAACATCTCTTAAATATATTGATAGCAATAAGGAATTTACATGGCGTGCAACCAATCTAGATGAGTCTAATGAGATTTGAGGTGCGGGAATTTTCGTGACAAATGGCCATGCTGTATCATTGAATACCTCACTGTCATGAGGATTACTTTTACAAAGTGTATATGCTATTGCTCTAGACTCATTACTACGCCCTGCACGCCCTGCTCTTTGCAAATAATTAGCAGGGTGAGGGGGCACATTATTCATTACAACAGCAGAAATACCGCCAATATCAACTCCCATCTCCATTGTTGTTGAACAGTTTAAAACATTTACCTTTCCTTGCTTAAAATCATCCTCATAAACTTTTAGACGATCAGCCGACTGTTGAGCTGAATGTTCAGCAGTACGATAATAAAAGCCGCCCTCTAATACCCTGTCATTTATATCAGTCCAGAGGTTAAGTTCTCTCATTTCTTTTATTTCAGAATTATTTTCAATGAAATCACGAACTCTTGTTAAATCAGTTTGAAAATCTCCCGTTTCTTCAAATGCATCCCACAATTTCGGTAACTTAATGGGTTTACAGGAATATAATTTTGGGTCAAAACTCTTAAGGTGAGTGGGTAAATAAGGAGTTAATCCGGTAAATGTTGTATCTAAAACTTTATTTGTTGATGTGCATAAGAAACCATCACACATCAGACTAAAAGATATATTTCTTCTATCTAAATAAAATTTACCATTATCATTGCTCAATAAATTATATTTAGAGTTTGTTAAATGACTCCATGCTTTGGCTAACCAATCATTAATTAACTGTATATCTGTTTCGTTATCTAACTTTAGATTGCCCCCTAAAGCCAATAACTTTCCTAATCGGTTAGCAACATTTTTCTTTATTGAAGGCCATTTTTTTACTCTATTTTCATTACTATCATCGCTTGTTGGACTAATAAGGGTTTTCGAAGCAAACTTAAATCCAATCCATTGCCTCCAGTCATCATCAAGCTTAAAATAACTATTATCTCGTATATAAAAATCTAAACAAATTTTTAAGAAATCTTTCCAGTCTTGTAGGGTTAACTGCTTACTAGACCAATAATCAGGTAACTCTGTAATTTTATCCAAATTACCATACGTAAGTTTAACCAATCCTTGAGTTTCTAGGTTATGGTAAACCTTTGGTCTTCTAATAAACTCTCTCGTAAGCAGCATATCCGCTACTTTACGTTTGCCTGTATCAGTACCAAATATTTCTTGGTTTGCGTATTTGTTATATTGAAGGATGTTGGTATTAATATCTTCTTTAAGCATTAATTCTGCAAGCATTTCCTCCCAAGAAATAGTTACAAGCTTAAGTGTAGAGCTTCCACTTAATTTGGCATTAATCTCCTCATCAATTTCAGCAGCTTTTGCAGGCATCATTGTTCTTAACTGATCTGCTAGTTTTTTAAGTTCATCAATATTAGTGTCATCATCAAGGCTTTCCCCTTGAGGACATAGTAGCTGTTTCTTTTTAATAATTTCAAAAACTAACCCTCTCAGTTTGCTTTTTTCTGCTTCCTGCTGCATTTTAACCGCCATCCGGGCTGTCCCTTGTCGGCTATCAGTAAAGGTTATTAATTTCCTACCTCTTCCCGGAAGACTGTTTGGCCCTAAACCGTCAATAACGTCAGGATCTGGGCAGAACTCAAGTAAGGTTGGTACAACATTAGCTACATAGAATGGGGAGCCAAGCATTGCTCTTCTTATTGGTTTATTTCCTGAATAGCCTTTATATGAACAATTTCCACATTCATTTTCATAATCTTGATATAGGTATAAATTAATATCCTCATCTAAGCCCCCAATAAGCCCAGATGTTTTATTAATACCAACACTTATAAAATTCCCTTCCTTATCTGGAGAAGCCAGTAGCGTAATTGGTGAAGTATAATGTTTTTTATTTGAGGCTCTAGAAGTCGACTCTTCAGCACCTTCACCAACGTCTTCGTCTACATCTACTAACAATGAGAATTCATCAGATACATTTGTTTCTCGTTGAGCAATTGCATGGTTTTTCTCAACGGCAAGTAAATGAGGTTCATTGCAGTCATTACAGAAACCAACTTCACAAACTGGAGCTTCGCAGTCACACCTGCTTCTCTGTGCAATATACACATTGCCAAAAGGCCAGTGGTCTTTTAATACGGTACTTTCTTTTGTTGGACAGTTTGGATCTATACAACTCCATAGACCATTTAGCATTCGTTGAAAGAAATGCGCTCTTACTTTCAGAAATGCTTGAGAGCTTTTGTCTGACTTAGTACCTGTTAATAAGTCTACCCACTTAAGAACTAGCTCTTGATTAAAATCATCATGTGGAAATCGCCCTTGAAGGAACTCGACTAAATCCGTTAACTTAATAGGTTTATCACTTTGAACAAATTTATCTCGAATTGTCTTTGCAACTTCTGATTGGCATAAAGCTTCAAACCTTTTAGTTGAAACATCAGGATCAAAGTCCTTTGCTTTATCTGGTTTATTCGCTTCAATAGCTGATATTTTCGCTAAGGAAAGAGTATTCGTAATATTAAAGCTCACCTGTGGTATGGCTCTCTTACCACCAATCACCACGACTTGATTTGGTGATACTCCTGCAAGCTCCGCTAAAAAGTTTTGTAGCTGTACTTCAGCATCTTCATCAGCAATAGTTGCCGACGTTGCGACAAACCTTACATTCTTAGCCTCTACACCAAAAGCTTGCAGCACTCGCCTTAATTGCATTGAGAGTTCCGCTGCTTGTGAGCCAACATAAGTATGTGCTTCATCAAGAATAATCCAGCGCAATGACTGCTCTGCTTTAGATTTATTGATAATTGGTGCATCAACATTACGCACCAACATATATTCCAACATAGTCCCATTTGTAACGAGTATTGGCGCAGGCTCTCTACGCATCAACTCTCGTGAAAGTATTTCATTGGGTACTTGAGATTGCTTTGCTCGTACCTTAATCTCGCTATTTTCAGTATTTCCGTTATACAAACAAAAACGTATATCACCACCAAAGTCTTCTGTCCACGCATGTAAACGTTCGCGTTGCGAATTTATTAATGCATTTAACGGGTATAAAAAAATGGCTCTGATCCCCGACAGTTTCTCTTGTTTTCTTTGTTGCTCACGGTAAAGATCTTCAAGAACTGGCACCATAAAACACTCTGTTTTACCTGACCCCGTACCACTCGTAACAACGACTGATTTAACTTCTTCACCCAATAACGTTTCCCAACTAGCTAATTGGTGAATATAAGGATGATACTCTGACTTAAACTGGTACTTATTCTCGACTACTTTGCCCTTATTATTTGTGACTTTTGCTTTATCGAGAGATGACATTACTTTAGAAGATAAGAGTTTATCATCGACTAAATCTTTCATTTTTGGCTTTGCTTGTGTCCAACCAAAAGTATGTTCAAATAATGGGGAGGCTAAAAAAGATCCCTCATCTCCGCATTTACCCTGCATTTGTACTTGCAGGTGCTCTCTTAATTTAGGATTCGTGATCCCTAAAACACTTAAAGTGGATTCTTTAGCTCTGCTTAATGACTGCTCTACTAATTCTGAAAAATAATTCATTGATAATTCCTTTTATACTTTTTGAGTAAAGTAACTCACGAAATAACTATACATAGATGAAAACCAGACGGGTTCAAAATCTCTTAATTGTTTAAAAGCAAAGGTGATTGCTGAGTCGGTTGAAAAAACCTGTTCAAAATTAACTTTTTTAGTTGCTATTGCAGCAGCTATCACCGGATAGTAAACAACCGATGTTTGTCTAAAGTGTAAAGGGCTTACAATAGCTCTTGCACCAGTTAATAAACGCATAGCTTCTTCAATTAATTTTTGCTTAGAATTTGGCCAATCTGATTCTGCATGATCCTGAGCTAGCTCTTGTAACCACTTTTCATTCAAAACTTTCTTTTCAAGCGGTAATGGTAATCTTGGTGCCAATTTTTTCCCTTTTAAGTGTTCAATAATTTCTACAGGGTAAGTTGGCAACGAATTACTCAAACGGTCAAACATTGAATTGACTTGTTCGTGAATAAAGTCAGCTGGAATGTCTATTTTTTCTAAAGAGCTAATAAAGTCATTTTTGGCACTATGCCAATAGTCCAAAGGAATTAACTCCCAAAGAACCGGAAATTCAGTGTCTAAACGACGAATAAATTCCTCATCCATTTCAAACTTGAATAAAATGACCGTTAATGCTTTAAGGTTCTTTGTTAATGCTTTGAAAACCTCAAAAGTTGATAAAGGTAAATAACCAAAGTTATCCCACAAACTTCTCATATAAAGCCAACTAGAGTGGTGATAATCATTCGCTATTATTTCCATCATGTCGGCAATAGCCATTGGGTTAAATTTAGGATGAAAGGCTTTAATAGCTGATTGCATGCTAGATGAAGGCTTAACATCTGCGACTTCGAGTGCATCTTCAAAGTAAAATACAGGTCTAAAATCAATATCTGTCCGATTTTCAGGAATAATTAACCAAGGCCCACCTTTAGTCATCTCTTTCGCAATTTCAAACCTATCTAACTCAATACTACCAAGCATTCTTCGAGGTAAATTTACTGGCTTACATTCAGGTTCAGCAATTCTCATTGCTAGAAGGTTATGACTTACTTCGTCTGAAAAAGTATTTGATTCAAATGAATATAATTGATCTATAGCATCAAACTTCACTTCTGAAGCAAAGCGCCTCACAGTAAATTGTTTTCTATATCCACGACATTTAATACTTATAGCAACTTCAGCATCCAACTTGTCACTTAAAGACAACAATGAAACAATTTTTTCTTTAAAACTATATAAACTAAGAAGCTTAGGTTTATTACTTACAGAAATAGATGAAAATATAGTAGGAGAGTTTCTGATAATAGGTTTTAACGCAAACTCCAATTCAAATTTCTCGTCATAATCTTGATTAGAAAATAAATAGATTTCAGAGCCAAGTAATTGGTGAACAGTAAGCTGTTCTGATAATTCATTCCCATCGTTGTCAAAACCATAAATTCCTTCGGCAGGATAAGGCAAAATAATTTCAATAGGGTCGCAAAGTAAATTTGCACTTATTTGCATGGTTACTTTTGCAGGAGGCAAAGAATTCGGCGTTATTGAAAAGTGCCGGGTGTTACTATTTTTTGATTGAACTATTTTAGCTTCAGGAACAATTAATGAAACGACTATAGGATGAGATGTAGTCACATCGATTTCAGCACTCTCATTTTTACAACTGAAGGAAATAGTTAAATCTTGGGGAAGAATCGCTATTTTTCGCCTAATTAAAGTATCACTATCATTATTTTTTACACTAAATATATGCTGGCCAAATTTCTCATATTCTTTAATAGTATTAACTGGTTTATTATCTAGTAATCTCGTCAACCCAAAGTTAACATCAGTATGATCATTTACCGGCTTAATTTCAGGGACACCTTTATAAACTTGAGCTGGCTTGGTTTCCCATTGAACTTCATCACCAACAATCGCCAGCATACCACTTGTATTAGATGAAGAGTTTGTACGTAAACGGTATCGGCTTTCTGAACAATAAAAGCGAATATCCCCAGAAACTTTATACCAACTTAATTTATAACCATATGCCTCAACATCTTTATCTTTTAACGCTAAACCACTAAGGTTTTCTACTTCATAGGATGATGGAACTAAAACATAGATTTCTTTATGTTTAGTAGTAAAACTTGCCTGGCCAATACAAATATATTTATTTTCATCCTCATCGAATACAAAACCAATCGGAGCTTCTCCTAACGCTATAGAGGAGTTTTCAATACTAAGCTGCTCAACACTCCCCCCTAATTCAGACAATTCAATAAACAATGAACTATCAATATTGGTTCTAGAAAAACAAACACCTTTCTTTCTTGGTTTTATTACGGTGCGATTAGTTTCAAACTGTGCAAAAACACTACCAAAGTCAGCTCTTCTTTTAGCTCCTTCATTTAAGCCTAAATCAAGCTTACTTGAGTTAACGTCTGATTTTTTAAAATCAAAGTTGAGTGATTTAGGTAAAGATACTTCAGAGCTAAACTTTAAACTGTCTAAATCAAAAAAGTGCTTACAAGATAATTTTGACTGATATTTTTTAATTGAAGAACTCGCTGAAGACGCCCCTATTAACCAATTATCTAATAGACCTTTTCCTGTTTTTACATCTAACGGAATAGGAAACTGACTTCGCCAGTTAGGTAAAATTTGATCAAGTTGTTCTGATGGTAATTCGTCTTGGTTACTTATTTCGACTTTATCAGCTAGTCCCATTAAATTACGAACGATTTTGGCGATTAGCTCAATGGACTCATCTTCAGTAAATACGCTAGGTAAATACTCTAAATAACCGCTAATCAATTCATTTAATGAAATACCAATTAAATCAACTTTATAATAGTTACGTAAAATTTTTCTTATTAAATCACCAAATTTATTATCTTTAGTACTTATAAGTTGAAATGGCAAACCACCTTCTATAAAAACAGAACCTAAAAAATTACGCCTTTCCGACTCATAGCTTCGAATAGGTCTTTTCCAATAATTCCCTAATCCCAAAGGAATAACATCAGCCCTTTGGCTAGCACTTAGTTCAAAGCCTAGAGATTTCCACGCGGCATACCATTCCCATTTTAGTGAATTACAATCTCGCCTATACCATTCAGAACAACATAATACAAAGCAAGCGGCCCACTCTTTGTGCTTTGAAGAGCTTATATTAGTTTTCGGATAAAACTGTGATACAACATTTTTTAACGCTTGATACTCCTCATGCTTCATTTGATAAGTAAATAGAGCATCACCAGTAACTGAGTTCAAACCACGAGTTGATAGAAATTGAGAAAGCCATTGAGATGGGGTTGAAAAGTTCATAAACACATACCTCCTTTTATGCATTTATCAAATGCTGATATTTTAAAATCGAACGAATCCTCATTCGAATATAACCTTGAAACATATTTGGTTATTTGTCCTATGTCACACTCTACATTAATAAATATTAAATTAGAAATCATAATGTTACCTTTTAAGCTTAATATTGGTTTTGCTGAACTCTAACCATTAGCAACCAGTGCTTTAATCTCAGACTTTTCTACTAACTCACTAGGTAACGACTTATTGTTTGATATACGTAAGCCTTTCATATCTTCAGCTTTACGGATTAAGTTTCCTCTGCCTTCGCTCAGCTTTTTCATTGCGTCACCATAACTGCCTTCAGCTCGCTGTAGGTGATTACCAAGCTTTTTCATGTCATCTACAAAATTGACAAGTTTGTCGTATATAGCCCCTGCTTTATTGGCAATATCCTGAGCATTTTGATTTTGGTACTCAACTCGCCACATGTTATTAATAGTTTTTAGTGCCACCATTAAGTTTGTCGGGCTTACCAGCATAATATTCTTATCTAAAGCTAGCTGTATCAATTCATTATCATGCTCTATAGCTACATTAAAGGCCGGCTCAACGGGTATAAACATCAGCGTGTAATCCAGTGACTTAATGCCATGCAAGTCATGATAATTTTTACTTGTTAATTGCTTAATATGGTTCTTGATAGAGTTAATATGTTCTTTCAATGCTTGCTGACAGCTGACCTCATCTTCGCCATTGTAATAACGCTCATATGCTGTCAAAGCCATTTTCGAATCTATAACCACATCTTTTTCACCTGGTAAATGAACAATCACATCAGGCTTAAATGAACTACCTTCTTCATCTTTCAATGTTACTTGGGTGTCGTATTCATGGTTTAAGCGAAGGCCAGACTCTTGAAGAACACGCTCAAGTACAACTTCCCCCCAAGTACCCTATTTTTTGTTATCACCTTTAAGCGCTTTGGTTAATGCTGTTGCGTCTTTGCCCATCTGCTCATTTAGCGCTTTAAGGCTATGAACTTCCTGTTTAAGCGCATGACGTTCTTTAGCTTCATTCGTATAAACATCATTCACTTGCTTACTAAAATCACCAATTTGATTCTTAAGTGGCATTAACAAGGTATCTAACGACGATTTATTCTGTGCAGACATTTCACCTGTTTTTTCTTTAAATATCTTATTCGCGGTGTTCTCAAATTCCTTAACTAAACGTTGCTCCGTTCGTTCAAGTAATTCAATTTTTTCATGTTGGGCTATTTTCGATGCATGATCGGCAGATAGCTGGCTTTTTAAGTCGGTAATTTGTTCATTTTTTGTTATAACGAAACTTTTCAAGTCCCTAACTTCAGCTTGAATCTCTTTATAGGATTTAAGTTTTTCAGATAACTCTGCTTTGTCATTAGAGAGGTGATTATTATTATTTTGTAACGAAGATATTTGCTGAGTTAATAAACTAACTTCATCAATTAACTGGTTTAGTCTGATTGATTTCTCTTCAACTTGAGTAGACAAACGACTGTTATCAACTTTTCGTTCAGATAGAGATTGTTCTACATTTTCGTGTTTTAATTCGAGTTCTGAATGTTGATCTTCAAGTTTAGAAAAAAATTGAATTGAGGAATTAGCCGATGCTAATTCAGCGCGGATATTAGCATTGTCTTCTTTAATAGATGTCAGCTCTTCTATTTTAAAACTGAGTTGTTCTTTTAATGATTCAATTTCATTGTTGTTTGAATTAGGTTCAGATTGTTTTTTATTAAAGTAGATAAATACAGAAATAACAGATAATAAAGTAATTGATGCAAAGATAATGGTTTGAATAATTAAATCATTCATTGTTTAGCACTCCAAAGTTAGTAACACTTCAAGTAATGCCAAACTCATACCAAAACAAATACCTCATAAAATCAACAACTAAAGAAAATTAAGGGTATAAAGAAGATACAAACAAGTAACAAAAAAAACAATAAGGTAATAATAATTACAATGAAAGGTTAATGCCAATTTATAAGGAGATATCGTGGCTTATTTTATCAGCTTCAAGATAGGAACCTTTAGGCCATTTGAACCGTTTTTCATCATCTATGATTGCAGAGATATCAAATGGAACTACCCATAAACGTAATGGTTTATCTTCATCAAAATCAAAGCTCTGCTCGATAGGCTCTTGAAAGTTATCATGACTTGGGTAAATCAAAAACAGCTCACCTTTACCCTTTAAGTATTTATGACCATAGGCGAACATTTGGTAAAAATCAGCTTGTGATAAACCATATTTGTTATCTTCATCTGTTTGGTTAATTAACTTCCATTTAGTATCAAGTACGCAGGCACTTTTCCCTTTATCTTTGCCCGTTGTATAACGTAGCAACAGATCAGGTTTGAGCTGAAATCGTCTTTTACTTTTATGCTTAACCAAGTATTTAGAACTCGCTTGTGTCTTTAAACTTAAGCCTTCAAGAGGATGTTTATTTAAAATACTCGCGACATAGCTTTCAAATACGGCTTCCATGGGAAACAACAATGAAAAAGCATTACTTTTCCCTTGTAATGTTAGTGGTGAAAACCCTTCAAGAATTAACCTTGACCACGCGAGAGGGTCTTCATAATAATTCATACCTCTATCGAGCTTGATACTGGCAAAATCATTCTTAATATTATTACTGACAGGTATGTCGGCAAAAGCAAACAGTAACTCTTGAATGAGTTTTTGGTTATTGGCACTTCGGCTGTAGCCACTTACTTTTTTTAGTGCTGTGTGAAGTAAACGATTTACGGGCCTATCTTGCTGATATTCTTCATACTCAACATAAAATTTATGCTTATTAATGAAATTATGCTGAACTTGCTTACCCACTAATAATTTACCTTTTAAGAAAGCAACATTATCTTGCTGTCTCACATAATCACTGCGTAACCCTCGCTTAATTAGCGTATTTACCGCAGTCAAAAATTGGCTTATAAACACCTCTAATAACGGTATTTTATTTTTAGCCAAGTTAGCATTATGAGTTTGAAGATGGCGAAACTGCTTCAGTGCCTTTAACATCATCAACAGCGAGGCACGAGACGCCTCTTTAGCATCACCACTTGCTATTTTTTTAGCAAGCTTTGGTAGAACTTCTATTTGTGTTCCGTCAGGCGTAAAAAGAACGCCTGCATAGTTTTGAACTTGCAGAACTTCACAATTATCAACCTGCTTTAAGCGTAAAAATCTACTCTCTGATTCATCGCACAAGCATAGTTTTTTTAAATAATCGTATGCTTTTTTAGAAATTGGTTTTATCTTGGCAGAGGCTTGAATTTTATTACTATCATCGTCGCCATTACCTAAATAACCAAATTCAAATACGGTTGTTTGATTTTTTACAACCAGCATTAAGCGTTGCTCTTTCCTGGCACAACAGAGTCTTCACCTGTAGCAGATTCTTCATTAACAGGTGCTTTATCTACCTTTTTAAGTACTGTTTCATCATAAATTGCTTGGTACGCCAGATGGTTATGCCATGCAGAGTGTTCATCATCAAAATCAGCGAGTTTGAAGGTCGTCTTTTTATCTTCATAGGTTTCTAAACCATGATCTTCGCCAAAAATATCGTTATATGACGAGACATGCTTTTTAATGAAAACATATGGGATTAACGCCTTACTGTTCTTGCGATTATCACCCAGCACTAAACTAATTTTATTCCAATCTTCAAAAAAATATTCTTCTAATAATGGGATGATTTTATTTCTAAAGACATGCTGAAGCTCTTCAAAGGCTTTATCTTCGTCTTCTAAATCAACTATGGCAGCAACAGGCATAAAGAACGCATGACCTAGCGTATGCTCTCGGTCATAAAGCACTTCAATACGTTCATTCATTTTGCTCAGTAACAAATCAAGCTTAATGCCATTAACCGACTTACCTATAAATAATTCAGGTTTTGGCATCATTTCAACAAAATCAAAACGACGGCGCAATGCAGTATCCATCATTGCCAACGATCTATCTGCCGTGTTCATAGTGCCAATAATATCGACATTAGCAGGTACGCTAAACTGCTCACCGTCATAGGTAAGTTGTACCGTCATTTCATTAGTGCAGCCTTTGCGCTTATCTGATTCTATTAGGGTTATAAGCTCACCAAATATTTTAGAAATATTACCGCGATTGATTTCATCAATAAACATTGCATATTTATGGTTTGGATCTTTGCTTGCTCTGTCGCATAATTTTGCAAATACGCCCGGTTCAACCGCGTAACTAATACTATTATCTTTAGTAGACTTCGCTTTTAACCCTTGTATAAACTCTTCGTAACCATACGACTGATGAAATGTTGTACTGCTATAACGTTTAATTACTTCTTTACTTTGAGGCCCTACCTTAAGGGTTTGATAAAGTGCAGATATATCATCTATAAGTTCTAACTTATCTTTAACTATGTACCATTCGCTATTAGGGGTTTTATCAAATACGCTAGGTTCACTTCTATTTTTATAACTAACGGTTTTTGAATCTTCCGTTGTAAATTGTTGTAAAAAACTCCATGCAGTTTGAGATAAATTCCCTTCTCGATTGTTTAGTTTTACTTTACGTTGATAATATTCATGGTTAATGATTTGTTTAACTTTCGACTTTTCACCAATATCTAATAAACACAACGCAATAACTTGCATCCAAGTTAACTCTTTTAAGTGTTCATCTAACCAAATACTGGGATCAACAACTTCAGGGTCAGAGGTGTAGTTTTTAATAAGTTGTTGTAGCTGATATGTTTTACCTGTGCCAGGAGGGCCATAAAGTATTTGATTCAACGGTGTATCTTGCATAGTACTAACTCCTTTACTGCCAGCTTCCTGAGCATCATAATCAGACTCAGGTTCAGTTACTTCTCCATTCTCTTCCTGCTTTTCTTTCTTGCTAAAAAACTCATAGAGTTCCCACAGCAATATATTTCGAATAAAGAAATCATAGTCTTTATTTACAAGCGAACTTATAGATTGTAAAAGCGTTTCATTATCCTGATACCAATGGTCAGCTTTAATTAGCGACAACTCAAAATGAGTATTTAAACCTGCAAAAATAGCTTTAAGGTATTTTTTACCAACAATGCTAGTTACATGCTCAGGATCTGCTAATGCAAATACCCGATGGATCACCGAATATAGCGTCCTTTCAAATTTTTCATTATCTGTCCAGCGTTTAAACACATCATCAAATATTTCTTTTGTCGGATTATTAACAATATCTAACGTTAGCTTTTGTAAGAATGCTTTATTTTGATCTAATTCCTTTTGGTACATAAAGCCATTGCCTACACTTGATATACCATTAACTTTCTTTAGCCAGATTTTGGTTAAGTCTTCATCATCAACAGATTGAGTGCTAATTATTTTATCTTTTAACTGACAAGTTTCTTGGTAATCTTTGTACCAAGTATCAGGGTTAAAATGATTATTTTTGATCCAATCAAGAAATAATGACAAGCTATGTTTGCCGCTACCTTGCTGCCAAAACTCATCAACAGCACTTTGATATTGCTCTCTTATTTGTATGCCTGAGCTTTGTATACTCCATTGTTGCTCAGGGCATGCGTTTTGTAATAAAACAAATGGCACTAATCCTTGTTCACAGGCATTACGTAAGCCTTGTAGCTCAAATTCAATATAAGAGCGCTGCTTGCTTTCATCTTTCCAGCACTCGCCCATATAGCTTGATTTGGTAACTGCGCCTTTAGCAATAATCCCGCGAGCACCATCACCTAATTTGATTAAGTAAACAATGTCTCCCTGCTTAACTTGCTTACTATGGCAAGACCACTCTATTTTTTCGCCAACTTTATATACAAGCTGTCCTTGCGTTGAACCTTCACCACCATTACTAAAGTTCTTAGGGTTCCAACTTAATAAATAACTACTCATGATCTAACGTCCTTTACGCTACCAGATGCCGCAATACTTTCTTCGTATGCTTTATCCCAGTTCTCATATTTAAATGCTTTTTTCACATTATCGATAAACTCTTTTTTATTGAGTGTTTCGTAGGTTAAATCTTTAAAGTCGTAGCGTAGTTCCATTTTGTTGATCAGCTCATCGGCACATGGGAAAACATCGTTTAATTGATCTTCTATCCATACCCTAATAATTTTATCACTCGGGTTAGCACCTAACTCTCGTTCCATATCTTCTAAGTCGTTTGCTTTTAGAATCGGCACGTATATATCTACAATTGCCTTTTTAGAATCATCAATACTTTGCTGTAAGTTTTCTTGCACTGCTTTGCCGTGATCCGTTAGCTTTTCATCAAGCTCTTCTATTTTCTTTAAAAAGAGTTCTTTATTACGCACCAGTAACACTCGGCCTCTGTCTTTACCCAGCGACGAGGTAAATTTATCACGAATGTCTTTAAGATCTTTTTCTAGTTTTTTAGAAGAGAGATCATTATCTTTGGCTAATAAGTCAAAACTGGTTTTAAAACGCCCTTCTAGCTCAGTATTAGCAGTGCCTAGTGCTTGTAAGCTTTTAGGCATAGATATTTTTTGCCGTTGAATCGCAGCCCCTGTCATCGATAATTCAACATATTGTAAATATGAGCTATACACCCTCACTTGTCGCGTTACATCAAACTTAACTAAGGGGTTATTTTTAATTGAGCTACTAATCGATTTGATAGCTTGTTCATTTAATGGGTTATTGGGTATTTCAGGGATGGTAGCTGCTATTTGTTCGCGTTGCTCTGGAGTTTCACACGTAGCCAAGGCTATGGCTTTCGCCGCAGGAGATAATCGAGTTGTCGCCTCTTGTACTTGCTGCGCGGTTAACTTAATGGCATTAAAACCTAAACTGGTTGATTGTTCACTTTCAAGATATAAAGCTGTTGGAGAAAAGCTGTAACCCTGCCCATCAACAATAATCAAGGCAAAGCGAAGATTAGGAATATTATTAATAACAACAAAATCCCCCAATGCTTCTACTGCTTCAAAGTCTCCAAAGCCCATACGAATACTTTGTTCACAGACATCAAGACAGACTGTCACCATGCCTTCACTTAAGTCTTCTGAAGCCTGAATTAAGGCACCAGCTACCTCCGGTCTAACTCCTGGTGCTGCATATATCACTGACTCCGCTGCACTCTCAATTAATTTACTTATTTTTAATGTGTCTAGATAAGTAAAAAACTCGTTATTGCCTTCCATGTTATTTCCTGTTTTTATCCCAAATCTAATATTAATTACACGCTGTATTTAATACTTTGACCTTGTGGACTTCCAATAATGTTTGATTAATTTCAGAATTAAAGAGTTGTTTTAGCAATGACTCTTTTTCGTGAAATAACTTGGCATGTTCGGTACCACTACCGCTGAGAACACCTTTAGCCTTGTTGTTACACCACAATTTATAATTAGCTAAAACTTGCTCATAACGTTGTTTAGCAGTTTCAGCAATATGGTCAGCAAGCTTATACTTTCCGTACCTTTCATATAGCTGCACCTCGAGATGAATGCTTTTGGGCAGCAAATCAAACATCATGTTTACAAAATCAAGCATTAATGAAGCGTGACGTTCGCTTGCGCTGTCTACATAGCTAACTAAGTTATCTATAAGTGATAACAGTTCATTTCGTTTAGCTGCCAGTTGTGCCATATATTGTTCGGCGATGGCTCTCGACTCTTCAACAAGATCTTTATCCAAAAGTAATATTCTTGCTGACTCAACTAAGCCAAAATACTCTGACAATTGCCCCATAAAATAAAGCACATTTTGAGAATGAACATCTTGGGAGACTAGATCAATTTTCTGCTGTAACTTGTCTATTTTTTTAGCTAGGTACATGGTTTGTACCACAATGGCTCCAAGGATAAGTCCTGTCGAAAGAGCCGTTGCAGCAAGTTGGATTGTTTGCGCCGATTGTAAATGCTTTAAAACTGTTTCAATATTTTCAGAAGAGTCGATTGTTTTTTCTATTATTGGCAACCATTGCTTTACACCATCACTACCAACAGCAACACCATCTCTTAACCAAATAGTGCCATTATTAAGTCCTTCAATAACTTCAGGGGTTACTTTTGCCCAATCAAAAACAAATACACTTTCTTGAATCATATTAAAACATATCCTTATTTTCTAGCTGTTGGCGCATTGCTGCTACTTGAATAACTGCGGGTAAAGTTACCCTAAAAGCTGGACCACTAAGAGCAGGCACAGTTAATAAGCCGGTAATAACCCAGCCTATAGGCCCTGCAAATACACCTATGGTACGAGCAAGGCCAGCATTAGCTGCCAACTGTAAGCCTTTGCCCATGATCATTTTAGCAATGGAGTTAGCGACAATTAAAGCCACTTGATAACTAGCAAATCCGCCTAATTTAATGGCAGTGATCATTGCAGCCATAGCAGCTGGCCCCGCTAATTTCGCATCTATTTTTAGTGCTGATGCTAACTCTGCTTTTTGTTCATCGGTCATATCTTGCCAAGAAGTTTCAATTAACTTGGCAAACATCGCTTGTTCTATTTCGATAGTGGCAGCGTCAAAATCGGTTTTCACCTTCATGCGCTTACATACATCAATTAATATTTCACGATAACTAACACCCGTTCTACGAACAAAATTAACTAAGGTATCGCCACCATAATGTTGCAATTCAGCAGCAATATCTTGCCATATTTGACCATAATTCCCTTTAGCCTCGATAAAGGATTTATTTCCTGTCAATGATTCGGTATTACGTTTTTTACCATCTTTATCAAAAATCAATGACTGAACTAAAACCGCTAACATTTCGTTATCTGCATAATGCAAAAAGGCTAAATCTAAATCTTCTTTATACTTGTGTGACATTCAATATTCCCTGTTCATTTTTGACGTTTGATTTTTTTGTTTCGCTACTATTATGTTTTACTTGCCTTCGAAGCTTTTGCTGCTTTCTTGGCGCTGGCTTTAGCGGCCTTTTCTAACTTTTCAGCCTCTAAACGGGCGACTTTGATGCGTTCAAGGAGTTTGTCGGCCGGTTCGTCATTTGGGTCTTGTGGTACTAACTCGCCTTTAAATGCTTTGGCTAATATCGATTGGGTCAGGTTATCAACCCGTTGTTTGGCATTTGCGAGGTTCTTTTCTAAGGTATCGGCTAAGGCGAAGTATTGTTCGACAAGTCGTAAAATTTCACATTGCTCTTCGATAGGAGCGAAAGGTATAGGAAGCTTTCTAATAACTTTTAAATACAATGCCGATTGTGCATTTCCGACTCCGCCACCTGACATGAATTGTTGTAACAATGGTGACTTCAACAGCAATTGTATATATTCCGGCTTAATTTCCTCATAAAGCCTTATATATGCAAGATTTCTATCAGTACTAAATTCTACATCTTCTCCTACAATAGCCGTTCTCCCTATTGTACCAATGCATGTTAATAGTATGTCTTTTGGTTTTGCTTCGTATCTTGCTTTAGTTTGCTTATAGCCTTCTTCAGTAACAAATGCACAATTTTCAAAATTAATCACTCCATGATTTATATTCTTAATTGTTAAATGACGAACACCTTCTTGAGTTTTTCTTGGTGGATTATGGTCACCATCAGAAATAGCTTCAGCTATTTCTTCAATACCAACCCATTTCCAAGAACTTGGTATCTCAGCTAAAATTTTAGTTTCAATTTTTTCTAACTTCTTATATTTCTTTAACCAAATATCGGTTTTAGGTACCTTCCCCTTAACTTCAAACTTAAATAATTGATCTTTTTTCCAAGTTTCAAAGTGTTTTGTTTCTAACTTATTAAGAGTTTCTACAACTGTTGTAACTTCGATGTTACGACCACGCCATTGCTTGGTGAGCTTACCGGATACGGCGGCAGCGAGGACGGATTGGCGGAAGCGTTTGATGATGTTGGGTAAGTTGTTGAGGCGTTGTTGTATGGTGTTGACCTGCGCCAATAAGCTATCGAGCTTTTCAACAATGCGCTTTTGTTCAGGGAGTGGTGGAACTGGAAAATTAAAAGCAGATAGTTTCTTTCGTGTTATTCTTTTACGAGTACTACCAGTAGCTTGCAAAGATATCTCTGATCTTATTTGAGGCGTATTAATCCAATATTTAAATAGATCGTTACTAAGCGCTGAGTTTTCATTAGGTCTAATTAAGCACACATCTACAACTGTCACAGATTGATGTTCAACTTGCGGAAATATGCAAGCTCTTCCGAGTGGAGCTGGCATTCGAGCGATAAGAACATCGCCTTCTTTTAAGAAGGTACAGTTCAACCTATTAGCAGCTTCAGTAGTCATAAACCTTGAAGATTTGCTTAAAAATTTACCATCACCAATATCAGCCAATTGAACAAGTCTTACTTTACCATTTGGATCTTGATCTTTAGACTCGATCCAATCACCATCAGAAACAATCCCAGTATGTGAAATGATTTCAGCTAATCTACCTTGGCTCCAACGATTAGGAAGCTGATTATTATTTTTGCTTTCCATTATTTAGAACCTTCAATTTGCGCTTTTTCTAAGCCAAACTCTTCGGCTAATAACGCTACTTGCCCTTCGGCTTGGTCGGTTGCACCGAGTTCTATCATCAACTGGTTCATTTCACGCAGGGCTTCAGTTAGCTCTGTCATTACTTCTGTCGCTAATACATCAGGCTCTGGCAAATTAGCCGCATCGGTAATGGAGTTATCTTTAAGCCATGTGATGTCTAAGCTATCTCCTTTCTCACGAATGTAGTCACGAGAGAATTTACGCCAACGACAGTCTTCAGTTGTCTGCTCGCTATCGGCATCAACCTCTGTAGTACAACCAAAAATATTGTAAACACCTTCAGTACGCTCGCTTTGGCCATTGGCATCAACACCATAAACGTCTTCAAAACTCTTAAGGTATTTATCAGTGAACGGGTTACGTTTACCAAAGGTTTGCATGTTAGTACGTAGGTCATATACCCAAGTTTCCGTAGTGCAGTCTTTGTCTTGATTTGGGTTTTCTGGCGTGCCTTTTTGGAAAAATAGTACGTTAGTTTTAACCCCTGCCGCGTAAAAAATACCGGTAGGCAATCGTAAAATGGTGTGCAAGTTACATTTGTTCATTAAATCACGACGAATATCAGTGCCAACACCCGCTTCAAACAAGACGTTATCGGGAATAACCACTGCTGCTCTGCCACCTGGCTCTAGGCCATTATAGATATGCTGCATAAAACAAAGCTGTTTATTTGATGTTGGGTAAACAAATGTACGGGTAATGTTGGTACTCGATGCAGAGCCGAATGGTGGATTAGTTAGCATTACATTAGCTTTAGGTAAGTTTTCACCGTCGTTACCTAAACTGTTACCTAAACGAATGGCTCCGCCGATCTCTTCGCCATTAATTTCAGGGCCCTCAATGTCGTGTAATAAACAGTTCATTAGGGCTAAACGGCGTGTTTCGGGTACGAGTTCTAAACCAACAAAGGCGCGTTTCATTTGAAATTCTTGACCGTCGTCGTCTAAATCATCTAAATCGTTGGTTTGGCTTTTTATGTATTTGTCAGCCTCAATTAAAAAGCCTGCCGTACCAGCCGCTGGATCTTGAATAACTTCGCGTGGTTGAGGTTTCATTAGCCTAACCATGGTTTCAATTAATGGTCTTGGCGTAAAGTATTGGCCAGCGCCTGATTTGGTTTCGTTAGCATTTTTTTGTAAAAGCCCTTCGTACATGTCACCAAAATCATCTCTGGATTTCTTTTCACCATCATCAAACCATTCTAATTCGTCCATGGTGGTAACCAGTTCAGTTAACTGACTGGCATTGGTAATAGTGGTGTTTACGTTTTGGAAAATAGCACGCACAATAGCGTGTTCATCAGCGCCTAGTTGCACTAGCATGTTGCGGTAAAATTGCAGTTGGTCTAACCCTATTTTGCCTTTGAGATCTGCCCAGCGCATACCTTGTGGTAATAAGTCATCTTCTTGCCCCGTTTCTTCAGTCATTTTTAAAAACAGTAGTGACGCTAGTTCGTTAACGTAGTTTTGATAAGAGACACCGCCATCACGCAGGTTGTCACACATTTTCCAGAGTTTTGCGACCAAGTCATTGTTATTCATTTTGTATTCCTATCGCACTTGTACTGACGTTTTATGCTGCATTGTCTGCGTAATTTGGTTTAATCACATAGTGTACTATGCTCATAAATCAAATCACTTGACGGCTTTGCCTAAAACGCCATTACTTTGTGCTTAAATTGTTTGTAAAACTGAACGAATAGGCGGCTTTGCCTAAATGGCTATTCGTTCTGTCTTAATAATGGTGTAAGGCTAAACAGTTTTATTTTAACGTTTAATCTTAATTAATAGTGTTTACTTATGCGGGTTGTTCCCACATGTATTCGTTAAATTGTTCGAGTATTTTTGCTAATTTTCCATCAAACACGGCTTCTAGTTTGCGTTTGCCACCTCGGCGTTTGTAATTACCTGTTTTAAAGGTGTCGTCGTCGATGGCAACTTGTTCTTTTAAGCTGTTGGCTAGGCGTTCAAGCCAGTTGGTTTGTTCGCTGCTCCAGTCGTTTTGTTTCAGTAATTTGCTTAAGGCATTGTCGACACGTTGGTCGAACGGTAATAACGCATCGCCTAATGCGGCACGGCGAATATGACCAATTAATCGTGCGGCAATGTCTTGGTTAGTGGTTTTTTGCCAAGCTACGCGCAGTGTTGATTCATCAAACGACTGAGCATCGAACCACTCTTGTAATTCAAGTAATGCTTTGCGGGTTAAATCTTTTGGCTTGGTAATAACCGTATGCAATGCGGCTTGTTTGTTTTCGCTTTGCTCAACTAAGTTATCGAATGCTTCTAAGAAATCTTCTGGGCTGTCGTATTCACCAAAGCCTTGTTTGGTATCAATTAGCTCATCGTCAATATCAGTAAAGATTGGCTCGTGGCGTAATTCGTTAATTTGTTGTTTGAGCTTTTCTAAGTTTTCAACCAATTTAGGTAGCTTGGTAAATACCTCTGCGGTTTGTTGTGGCCCTTTGGTTTTTAATGTTTGTGGTAAATTAGCAAAATCACACCCTGCACCTATGGCGAGTGATTCATCAAAACGCTTAATGGTTTGTTCTATTTCGGCTGACTTTTCACGATTAAATAAACCATGGCTGACAATACGTTGTACTTTAGCCACTAGCTGTTCATGACTGTGCTCAGCAAAGTTTCGGCCATCAGCTTCGGTCACTTTGTACGTTTCTGAATCGGTAATTTCGTTCACTAAGGTTTTCAGTTCTACTTTAGGACGGACAACTACTGGACGCATCGTATCAACTGATTCTAGCGTGCTGTATAAATCAACAGCGTCATAAATTTTAAAGCTGGTTTTACCTACTTCTGGGCATAGGCGCGTGGCGCGACCTTTCATTTGCTCATACAAAATACGGCTTTTTACTTTACGTAAAAATACCAGATTACAAATACTGGGAATGTCGATGCCTGTGGTAAGCAAATCAACGGTAATAACAATATTGGGTAAGCGCTCTTTGTTATAGCGGGTGATCATACTTTGGATTTTTTTCGGATCTTTATCGCTATCGCCTGTTATTTTTACAATGGCGTCGTGCTCTAACTCTGGGTATTTATCTTTAAAAGCGGTTTTAAGTTCTAACACCATGTTATCGGCATGGGTGTTATTAACACAGAAGATCAGCGTTTTTTGTTTACCTGTTGGGTCTAATTCTTTCGCTAAGGTTTCTGCCACTATTTTATTAAAGTTAGTGGCGATAATATCACGGTTGAAGCTCGCGACTTCAAAGTCTTGCTCATCTTCAAGGGTGTCTTCTATTAATTCACCTTGATTAGTGAGCCTAGTAACTTCAGTGCCTTTACCAAAAAAGATACCTTGGCTATTGAGTTTGGTAATAATTTTTATTGGCGGCTCTTGGTCGGTAAGGTAACCGTCAATTACCGCTTTACGATAGCTGTAACGATACACGGGCAGGCCAAAAATATCGGTAGTATGTAGCGCCGGAGTGGCGGTAAGCCCTATTTTAATTGCGTCAAAATGGTCGAGTATTCTTCGGTACGCCGACACGTAGTCAAGCTGATTGCGAAACTCCATTTCTCCGTCGGTTTGTTCTTTATCGAGTATATAACCACGATGCGCTTCATCAACGATGATGCAGTCGTAACGCTCTACGGGCATAAACTCATCACTTTGCAGTGTGCGCTTAACTAATGACTGCACCGTTGCCACATGAATTTTAGTGGCATCAGACGGGAATTTATCGGTTAAGCCTTTAATGTTAAAGATGGTGTTAAAAGGAACGTCGTTAATACGGGTATCGTCAAACGAGCCAAGGGCTTGTTCACCGAGTGAGCGACGGTCAACTAAAAACAGAATACGGTTAAAACGGCGTGATTGCACTAAGCGGTACATTAAGGCAATGGCCGTTCTTGTTTTACCTGTGCCTGTTGCCATAGCCAGTAAAATATTTTGCTGACCTTGTTTAATCGCTTGCTCGGTTGCCGTTACGGCTTCTTCTTGGAAGTAGCGCAAACCTAAGTCGTCTGGTTTGTTATTCTCTAACCATTGATGAGCAGCATCACTATTATTGCTGAGCTTTGTTTTTAACTCTTCTGGGGTATGCCATGCAGGCAGTGCTTTAGGATCGTTACTAATTTTACGAACGTCACGATACCAAATACCACTTTTGGTTAACAACTGACGGCGATACTCTCTACCATTGGCTGAAAATACAAAGGGAATTTTATAGGTTCTGGTATTAAGTGTGGCAGATTCTGGCCATGAAACTTGATAGCTTTTAGTTTGCTCTGCTACTTTTGCCTGCTGAACTGGGTCGTTTGTAACCTGAGTTAATAACTCATCATTTAAATGATCGTAATTAAAATAAATACTATAGCGGTGTGCCTCAGTTAACTTACCACAGACATCAATATTGATTTTTTTAGCTTCAACTACACCAAGTGGCTGCAAACCAACAAAAAGTACATAATCAGCAAAGCCTGTTTTACCTGTTTCGTCTTTATCTGTTGGCCATTCTGCAATGGCTAGGTTTTTACCTACTTGTGGGCGTGTGCCATTAGCATAAGTTAACGCTTGGCTGTCAGCCGCCCAGCCTGCATCACGCAGCTGTTGGTCGATAATAAAACGGGTTTCTTTTTCTGATAGGTCTAAACGGCGAGCCGCTGCACGTTGAGTGATTTCTTTCTTGTACGCTTTGCGCTCTGTTTCTGTTTTCTTAGCAAGCTCTTCGTCTTTAACCTTAAGTTGTGCTTCAAGTATTGCAACACGGTCATCTATTTGTTGTTGTGTTTCGTGTTGCTTACTTTCTAAAATTGAAATGTAACCATTAAGGTTAACGAGTTTGTTTTTGTTCGCTTCAAGTTCGGCATCAGTTTGCGCGTTGGTATTTAATGCTTGCTGTAATGCGGCTTTTAAGTCAGTAACCTCTTGTGTAAAGGTTTCTTCTTGGTCGCCTGAAGGAAGAACAAAAACAGGCACGACAAAATCATGATCATTTTTTATTAAGCGGTAATACCAAATACTGAGTCTGAAGGCTAGTCGTAATGACATAGCGGCATCATCTAGGTCATTATGATACTCATGAACAGCACGATTACCGATTTTTCGTAATGAATGAAGAACATTGATAATGCTGTCATCAATTGAGGGGACTTTTGCAAGCTCTCGAATTAAGTCAACTTGCTTTTCGGTACTTTCAAACTGTAATGCTTTGCCAATATGCTTTGCAACACTTTCACCAAATATCCGTAATTTCGACATTGTGGTATTGGGATCGTCAGGATAGTTCTTCTCTGCCGCTAATGCGATTTTATATAGAAAATCATTAACACCTTTTAAAAATTCGAAATTAGATTTTTTCACTGACGAAGTACTCCTTTCCCTTCTTTAGCTAACGCAAGTTTAATACCAAACATTCTGAGAACGATATTATACGGTTTCGATAGCTAAATCTTTGATCCATGTTGTTAACACTTGGTGACTTTTTAAACTAAGCATTTTAGCCGCTTTTGTTTTGTTATTCCCTGCTGCTTTCAATGCAGCCTCTACATATTTTTTCCTATGTATATCAAGAATATCACTAATATTTACTTGTTGTCCAAGTGTTAAACTAACATTGCCTACTTCTTGTGTATTTGTACGGATAATTAACGCATCTTGAATATCTTTTTCCGTAATCTTTTCTTTATCAGACCACAAGAAAGCGCGGTTTAGAGTATTCCATAATTCTCTAATATTCCCTGGCCATGCTTGAGTGGAAATAAATTTTATTGCGCTTTCGGAAGTTTTCTTACTTTTGTAATCAGGATGCTTGCTAGCCGCGATGTTAATTTCATCCGTTAATTCGTGAACTAAAGTCGAAATATCTTCAGCTCTATCCCTTAACGCTGGGATTTCAACAATACCGACAGCAAGTCGATAGAATAAATCTTCCCTGAATTTATTAGCTTCAACTAGTTGTATTAAGTCACGATGAGTTGCTGCGATAATACGCACATCAACATTGATTGTTTGATCACTGCCTACCTTGGTAATTTCGCCTTGTTGCAATGCTCGTAATAACTTTACTTGCGTTTCAGGTGTTAGCTCGCCTACTTCATCTAAAAATAAGGTTCCGCCATCAGCCTGTTCAAAGAGGCCTTTATGATCTTTTTCCGCACCAGTAAATGCCCCTTTAACATGACCAAACAAAATTGAATCAACTAGGGTTTCGGGTAATGCACCACAGTTAACTATCTTTAATGGTTTTTCAGATCTTAAGCTAGCCGCATGAATAGCGTTAGCTAACACTTCTTTACCCGTTCCGGTTTCACCTAGAATGAGTGTTGGTAATTCAGAGGTCGCGAGTCGTTTAGCTTTTTTAATAGTAGATTTCATTACAGATGATTCAGCTACGATATTATTAAAAGTCTTTCCAACTGAGGGAGTAGCAGCTGCTTTTGAAGCAATATTTTTTGCTGCTGATTTTACATAGGTTTTACCAAAATCAACGGGGACGTCTACCTTGATCACCTTGTCATCGACAGAGGACTGCAAAAAAGTAACGTTAGATTTACCCTTACCTACCAATATAGAGACAGCGGTCATTGCAGGTGTACCCGATGTTAAATTAACAAAAAGGTTTTCTGACTCTGTTGATAGCTTTGAAAGCCACTTATCGGTGTGTTTGATTATTGTTGGGTAATCAATAGCTGAAGTTATATCAGCTTTACGGACGGTAATATTCTCTGAAGGTCGTCCTATTCGAGCTAACGACTTTTTTAACCAGCGTTCATATTCATCCCAGCTTTCATCCCAAGTGTTGGCAAAAACAACGATACGGTCAAAAGCTACTTCATTGAAAATAGCTAACGTAGAAACCGCAGCATTTTTATCTTCTTTCATGTGCTTAATATCAGTAAAGCCTAACCAGGTATATAAAATATTCACAAATAAAGATTTCTTGTTGTTTTTAGATGGGAATTAATATTACCTTAAATAATATTTTTTACCCTCTTTAATTTTACAAATGATTAAAACTGACAATTAAATAATGTACTCCATATGAAATTCTAATATCGCCATCAGCAACAATAACACTGGATATACTTCCCCGCTATTATTGATATCACGCTGCACTATCAACACCAAAACACCCATGAATACCTGTCGATTTATTAAATAGCTTTGTTAGACTCTTTTCTTGCGCATTAACATTGTTGTGTTTATTATTAAAATGTCAGGTCATCGACTCTGGATATTCATTAAAACTAACTAAGCAGCGTTATCAATAGGTCTATCTAACCTTGCAATTAAGTCATTTAGTTGTTTATCGCGCTCATTAGATAACTTTGATACTTCGACTATAAGACGCTTATTCTCTGTTCTTAATTCAGCTTTCTCTGCTTTAAGTTCTGAAATTTCTGCCAGGGCATTGTTAATTCGTTGCTGTGCTTCAGCTAAAGAACTAGACATAATTTCTGTTTCTTGTTCCTTGGCATTCAACTGCACTGCCAAGGTTGAAATTTCAAGATTAAACTCTCCGGCTAATTTTATTTGTCCTTGCGTTTCATCTTGCGACAATTTCAGCGCCTGTTTACATTGTGCATACTCTAACGATATAGAAGTTAACTTACCTTCCAGATCATCAATAGTTAATGAGGCATCATGTACCTCTGCTTCGGCATCCTGTTCTCGCTCATTGGCCAAATCAACTGCGGTTGTGACCCGCTGCTCTGCTGTTTTAACTGCCGCATTATTCAACTCTATTGCAAGTGCCTTAAGCTTGGTAGTTGTTTCATTAACTACTGCGTTTAACGTTTCTTCAAGCTCTACAGGGAGTGTCAAAGGTACATAATCCGCATTATTTGATTGTGAACTTAAGTAAGCTTGCCACACTTTAAGTAACCTTTTAGGATCGCCGCAATTACCGACCATACCACGTAGCCCAAACCCCGTAGCTCGTCTGCCATCTGCTATTAATTTTTTCCCTGCCTCAATAATTTTCTCATCAGAGACTTCAGGTCTTCGGCCTATTACTGGTTGTATTATGTCCATGTTTACCTCTATCAAGTTTGCTAAGAAAGAAAGAAAGAAAGAAAGAAAGAAACTCCCAAACGCTCAATCAATTATTTTTATTTAATCACTGGGTCTTCAAATATTTCAGAGACTTTCAAGCCACTTATAAGCGCCTCTTCATTTATTGCCCTTGCCGCAGCACCACAAACATTATTAAGAAGAGACGGCTCAAGTGATGAGAACTCTATTAATATTTGTTCTATGAATTCTTGTGCTTTAGCATCTAACCCTCTGTCGCGTAACGCTGATACGGAGTAAATTTTACGACAAATATCCGCAATGGCATTACCGCCCTTTACATCAAGTGTTTTCATTTGTTCGGTTAACTCAATTAAACGCCCTTCTTGCTGTTTTAGGTCTTCATTAGCTATTTGTGCTTGCGTTTCATAATGCTCAAGTAAATATTTTGCTTCCTTAATTTGTTTAACATTTAACTTGAGTGCCGCTTGTTGCTGCTCTAAATTATTATCTAGCGTTTTCAGCTCATCATGTTCCGCACTGATTTTCTCCTGTAACTCGTCTAACCTTTTTCTTAGTATTTCAGCTTCACGAGATTGCATGTTATGACTTCTAAGCCTTTTAGCTAGCTTAGATTCTCGATTCATTTCTTTACGCGTTTGTGATTGACGTTCAGTTTCTGGTGAAAATTCAGCGACAATTCCTTTTGGAATAAGTAGATTTTTATTGACATAATCATAAAACATACGTTGAAAGTACTCGCCGAAAATTCCAGCTTGTCTTCTGTTAAGTTTTGCGCTTTCGGGTAACCGATCATCACTATCACCAAATTGCTTTATATAGTTATTAACAGTTCTAATCTGCGTTTTATGCAAATCATAAACTCCGGTTTTTACATTTTTTCCGCTCAAAAAATAATGAGAGTGTGCACCGGTGTTCTCTTCCAAAAGTCTTTCATCGTCATGGCATACAATTGTTTCAATTGGATAGTTGGCAAAATTTTTCGAAAGAAAGTCTCTAACAATATTGATGTAATCTTCCTTCGTGACAACATCTGTTCCAACGCCCCAACGGTGTGGAATTCTAAATATACCTTCTTGTACATAAACAGAGTTTTCATTATCTACACTATTAGAAAGTAAATTATGCGACTCAATATAAATACGTAACATTTGTAGTCTTTGGCTTTTTCGGCTCATCTCTAGTTTTTCAAACTTTTCTAGCCTGCTATAAGAAATAAACTTGCTATCATCAAACTGAAGTATTTCTTTCATAAAGTCAGAAGCCTCTTTATTTCCATTTTTAGCTTCAGATGCTATCGTTTTTTTGAGCTTTAATTTATATTTACGACGATTATTTTGGTGCTTTTTCTTGTCACGCATCTTTGGTTTTGGTGCAACCTTGTACAACAATTCGTATTTTTCATCTTCACTAACGTCAGATAATTTATGAATTTCATCATTAATCCAAATCAGGTTTTCATCCGCTAACTCTTCTTTCCAATCTAATTCTTGTAATGCTTCTAATAAAATTCGAAATGTATGCATCAGTGATTTTTCACATTTGCCACGACCCTTAGTGGTTGAATTGTAATTGAAGCGGCTATAAAATAATCTGATGGCATTCATTCAGCACCTCCGAAGGAGTGCTGGCCGAAACACGGAGTCCAGAGAGCTCTCTGGCCAGAAGCTTGCGTACTCATCTTTTGCGAAGCAAAAGTGTGACGTAAGCGCATCTGGTTGCTATATCCGCACAGATTTTCTGAGCGCCCCATGTCAAGACAGGCTTTGATTCCAAGCAATGTGCTTGGGCCAGTTTCAAATGTGTTAATTATGCGCATCTGCTTATCTTCCTCTTACTCGTTTTACAAGAAGAATAGCTTTGGGTGGTTGTTTTACATTCGGTACTATCCATCCACGATGACGCCACTGGTGATGCTGTTTGTTTGGAAAAATTGCCATGAACAACATTACTATCAAAAACAATATCAAGTGCTTTACCAAGCTTTTGAGAATAATCTGGAGCATCAACATTCATCCACTTTCCATAATGTTTTTCAATCATGTGTGTCGTGGTATGCCCCATCTGTATTCTTATCCATTCCATACTGATTCCAGCGACTAAAGATTGGCTAGCAAAAGTATGCCTCACTTGATTTGCCCCTCGCTTATTAACGCCTGCTTTACGTAAGAAGTCTGTAAAAAACGTCGTAGAAAATTCTTTTACATCACGAAATGGCTTCTTAGTAGGACTAGATACAAATACATGCTGTACAGATTGTTTAACTTTTGTTTTATTGTCTTTTTGAAGAACTCTGATCACACGACTTTTTAAACGACCCGTTATTTCAAATTGATTTTTCAATATTTTAACGGCGTGTGCACTTAGCTCAACAGTTCGAATTGATTCTTTAGTTTTAGGTAACTTATAGTTACCTAGTACAACAGCTTTATTGACTTGAATTACACTTTTGTCAAAATCAACACAATCCCAACTCAACGCCAGATATTCACATGCTCTGAGCCCTGTTAAAACCCCTAAGAATAAAGCGTTTTTTTCACTGGCACAGTTCGTATCAGTATTCTTTAATGCAATAAGCTCACTTTTTTCAAAAGGATTAGGTTCAACTTTATGTATCTCAAGCGTTTCAATATCTTGCATTGGATTAATAGTTATTACCCCATCATTTAACGCTGTTTTGAATATTGCCCGGAGTATAGAAAAATGGTCATTGATTGTTTTATTACTCTTTTTTTTAGCTTTACGTTTCCAGTTTTTTATTTCGGAATGTTTAATATCTGATATTTTACGTTTACCAAATACTTTAACCAAATTTTTAACTTTTGATCGATTTGAAACATAACTTGAGTGTGCGTGTTCACTCTTACTCTCATCTAAATAAAATTGTGCATAATCATTAAAAGTATTCATTTTTGCCACCTGTGCGTAATTTATATCGCGCTAATTTCTTATGGTCATATTAACAGAAATCAAAGTTCTGTCTACACAGATTACAAATAAAACCTTTAAAAACAATGACTTAATATTAGCAGCTGCTAATAAAAAATATATATGTTTATATAATTACCCCATAAAAAACACAATGGAGTCAGAGTGATATGGCTCGGTTTATGTCATTAATAAAAGGAGGTGTTTGAACAAATTTATTTTCGCTTTTTTTAACAAACAGCATTAAAAAGTGATAGTTTTTGCAGATAAATAAAAATTTGGAGGAACTTAATCTTGTAGTGGAGCACTATTAAAGCTTCTAATATGAAAACTTCAATAGTACTCAGAAGGCACGCCTCAGTGTGAATTAACCAAATTACATTAAATCAACCCAGGATTTTATATAAATGCTTTATCAGTCCAATGGCATGCTGCATTAAATTAAGATTGTACTATTTACTATTTCTCAATCGATAAACTTGCGTTGGACTGTAGCCCCTTCTTAGCAATTCTATTTCTGAAAATAAAGCATCAAACTCTTTACCTGTACCTTCAGTAACATATTGGCTTCCTTTCGCGGTAACGATGACGTTTTTAGATACTGCTTCTATAGACGAAGTACAGACATAATCACCAGGGCTGAATCGTTCTGTAGGGTCATCAACAATAAAGCCCCACAGTAATTGACCCACTCTAACGTTTTTGTCATCAAAAACTTTTATGACGTACCAGTCCCGTACTCTCGTTTGCATCTTTATTTTCGCCTTCAAGACATCTTTATCAAGCATGCTCAGCTTAAAAAAACTCAAGCTATGCCCCATTCGTATTACTTGCTAAACAGTCAATTTCAAAAATGGCTCTATCTTAAATTTTAAGTCATTTAACTTTTTAAATAATAACCCAACAGGGAACTTCTTTCCGTATTTTCCAAAAGTCAGGTTTTTATGTGTATGCCCAACAAGTTGAGCAACCATTGCCTCATTTACTTCCTGTTGCTTGAGTCCATCAATAAATGTATGCCTAAAGCCATAAGCGGTAGGCCTATTGTTAGGTAGTAAATTTATAGTCGTAGATAAGCGACCTAGCTGCTGGCAATAATTCTTTGACCAGTCATTATCTTGGCCGCTTGGTACACAATTAAAAAGTGGCTTTGGCCTTTTTGATTTAACACCATTAACAAACTTAACAAAACCAAGTTTTAAAAGTACTGGGTGCACAGGAATAACTCGATTTGACCATTCATTTTTCAATCTTTGCTTAGGTTTACTATCATTTACATGGATGCATATTAAACCATTTTGTTCAATTATGTCATTTGTATACAGCTGACAGGCTTCGCCAGGTCTTACCCCTTGAAAAATAAGTACTAACGTTATCCATTGAAAATACTTGTCCTTATTTTTAAAGGCGTCACTTTGAAATAATAATTTCAATTCGTTCGTTTGCCAGCGCCTACGCGCTGAATATGCACCAGTGCCCTCGTTGTTTCTGTGGGGAATATCCGTAAAAGGATTTTTATCAATATAGTTCATTAAACTACACCATTTGAAAAACTGAAACACAGCAGCAAGATATCCTTTATTAGTTTTATGAGTTCTACCTTCACTTAATAAAGTATCACGATACATGAGTGCACTATTTGTCGTGACTTCAGCAACGTTTTGATGCTTGCTAGATTTAATGAAATACTGAATTCGTTTAGACAACTGTCTTACTGTTGAATCCAAAATGTTCTCTTTGCTTTTAGATTCAACAAAACTATCTAAAGCTTTATTTAACAACACTTGTTGGACACCTGATTGCTGAGGTAGGTGTTGAATAACCTGAGTGGGCTGTACAGGGATATTTAACGTAACGGGGTATTCACAGTCAAATTCTTCACGTAATTCATTAATGCGCTTATTCAGAGATGACTTGAAATCATGTGGCATGGTTGCTTCATTGATACATTCAACCAATTCAACAACAGCTAAAGAAATAACTAAATTTCGTTTAGTTGCAACGGGGCGAACTTTAGTAAGTAATGATATTTTAATATCAAAAGGGAAACCTCTGTTTTTTAACGGTTTTGAAAAACAGATACGGGTAAAATAGGTGCAATTAGTGGCTCTAAATAAGTACATTGTCTCAGTCAATCCTGTTGGACTGATTTGAAAACCTTTAGACATAAAAAAAGCCGTTGAATATCAACAGCTTTCTTCATTTTTAATGTGGCGGTGAGATAGAGATTTGAACTCTAGAAGGGCTACAAACCCTTGCCGGTTTTCAAGACCGGTGCTTTCGACCACTCAGCCATCTCACCTGAAGTTAACAAATAAGCCTGTAAAACAATGCTTGCTTGAGAACGAGGCGAATATTAAAGTCTCTCTTATACGTTGTAAAGCACTATTTCGATTATTTATACTTGTATTAGCTTGGTTTACTAAAAAACAGCCAGATTGCTATGTTTTCAAGCAATTTACATAAGTTCAAAGAAGGATAGACTGATGTCTGATGAAAAGAATACCCGTTGTCCTTGGTTAGATACAACCAAGCCTGACTACGTTGCTTATCACGATAATGAATGGGGGGTACCTGTTCACGATGATAAAGTAATGTTTGAGTTCCTTGTGTTAGAGTCTGCACAAGCGGGGTTAAGCTGGTACACCATTCTTAAGAAGCGTGAAGGTTATCGAAAGTTATTTGCTAACTTTGATGTAACTAAGGTGGCTAAATTCACTAGTGATGATGTTGAACGTTTAATGCTAGATGCTTCAATAATTCGTAATAGACTTAAGATAGAAGCTGCGATAAACAATGCTAAACGATTTATTGAAATACAAGATGAATACGGTAGTTTTTGTAAGTTCATCTGGTCTTATGTTGATAATAAAACCATTGTAAACAGTATTGATACCATTGATGACTACGTTGCGACTTCCCCTATTAGTGACCAGCTGGCTAAAGACATGAAAAAGCGTGGTTTTAAATTCCTTGGTTCAACTACCTTGTATTCACACCTGCAAGCGACAGGGTTAATAAACGATCATTTAAATAGTTGTTATAGAAAGCATGAGGTCAACGCACTTGTTGATGATAAGCACGATTAATATCATTTCTAATTGTCAGTCAAAGTGATGTTAAGCTTTCCGCTATAAAGCACCACTGATCAGTAGGAAGAAAGACGCTTCATTATTGATTAGTTTTATAATTCAATATGCTACGCTATGCAATCGCAAAGTTAATTGAGTGGCTCGTTACAAAATATAACAAAAACAGCGCTCTTTAAACAACGCTAAACGTAGTATTTTCAAAATCACCATGCCATAATATGTCATAAGGAACTAAGTTAGCGTAAGTCAGTTATGTATGAAAACTTGAACTTATCTAAAATGACCTTATCTATATAACTAGAATTAAATTCTTAAGGAAGTTTTATGCAATCTAATATGGGTTTTCAAACGGCGAGCAAAAGTTCGGCGATAGAAATTAATAAAGTATTGAAAAATACTTATATGTTGTTATCAATGACACTTGCGTTTAGTGCAGTAACAGCTGGTATTTCAATGGCGATGAACCTACCACACGGTGCAGCGCTTATTATGACATTAGTCGCGTTCGGTTTAATGTTTGTTGTAAATAAAAAAGCTGACTCTGCTAGTGGTATATATTGGATTTTCGCTTTTACTGGTTTGATGGGCGCATCATTAGGCCCAATGCTTAATGCCTACGCTGCGATGCCAAATGGCGGTGCTTTAATTATGCAAGCCCTTGGTGGAACTGCATTAATATTTTTCGCACTATCAGGTTATGCACTAACAAGTAAAAAAGACTTCTCATTTATGGGTGGCTTTTTAATGGTTGGTTTGATTGTTGTTATCGTAGCAAGTCTTGCTAATCTATTCTTTCAAATCCCTGCCCTTTCATTAGCAGTTAGTGCTGCGGTTATTATGATTATGTCTGGCTTAATTTTATTTGATACCAGCCGTATAATTAATGGTGGTGAGCGTAACTACATACGTGCAACGATTTCTTTGTACTTAAATATTTATAATATTTTTGTACACTTATTACACTTATTAGGTGTATTTAACGGCGACGATTAGTTAGCACTAAAAATTTACGTTAAAAAACATGATTATCATTGATAATGTTTTATAATAAAAGCCTCGCGATTGCGGGGCTTTTTTTTATCTTTGTTAAAGCTCTTTATTAACTTTTTATAGTTTGGATGTGTTGTGAAAACTCTAGCTGTAGTAGTAACTACTCCCCCTTATAGCCCTTTAACAGTGACTGCATTAACATATGTTGAAACAGCGTTAATTGCTGGCATAAATGTTATTGGTGTGTTTTTTTATCAAGATGGTGCAATGCATGCGAATGAAAACATTAGCATTGCCAGTGATGAATATCAGGCAATAGCACAATGGCAGCGATTACAGCAACAGTATCAATTACCTTTGCATATTTGTATTACGGCTGCTGAAAAGCGTGGTATAGCCTGTGATTCAGTAGATAACGAGCAAATAAACGAAGCATTTACCGTATCAGGCTTAGGTGAATTGGTAGAATTAACAACAAAAGCAACACGCTTGGTGCAGTTTTAATGATCTCATCAGATACACAAGAAGAAAGTTGTTTGCCTCAAGGAAATGGTCTTGCAATCATAAACAGCAAAGCCCCTTTTAGCAGTGACTTTGGCAAAGATGCACTCGATGTTGCCTTAATATTTGGTTCGTTTGAGCAAAAGATCTCACTATTTTTTCAAGGTGATGGTGTTTATCAGTTAATTGCTAAGCAAGATGGTGCTTTAGTGTCGATTAAAGATTATTTGAAAACATTTTCAGCATTTGAGTTCTACGATATTGAAGACATCTATGTATGCCAGCAGTCATTAGTTAATAGACAACTTGATGAGACATTTCATATTGAAAATGTAAATGTGTTAGCAAGTGTTGAGTTTGGTTTGGCGCTTAATCGCCACCAACACGTACTAAGGTTTTAGGGACAATTAACATGAGTACTTTGCACTTAGTAAGAAAATCAGCCTTCACTACCAACGACTTCGCACAATGTTTAAGTGTGTTAGATCAACAAGACGCCATCGTGTTAATGGATGATGGGTGTTATAACCTTAAACACCCTTTGATGGATAGTTTAATCAAGCGAGCGAATAGCACAGTTTCCATTAATGTTATTGCTAATCATGCACAGGCTAGAGCTATTGAAACGTTAGCAGCAGTAAACAAAATCAAAATGAATGACGTAGTTGAACTTACCTTTAACCACCAAAAAGTGATCACATGGCAATAACATTAACGTTTGAAAACCAGATAATCCCAACAGATAAACAAGGTTATTTACTTGATCACCTGCTGTGGCAAAAAGACTTAGCCTTGGTTATGGCTAAAAATGATGAATTTGAACTGACAGATGCCCATTGGGAAGTCATACATTTTGTTAGACAGTTTTACTTAACCTACAACACCTCACCAGCTATTCGTGCGTTAACCAAAGCGATGAAAGCCGAATTTGGTGAAGCTAAGGCCAGCAGTCGTTATTTATATAAGTTATTCCCAGAAGGTCCAGCTAAACAAGCGACTAAGTATGCCGGTTTACCAAAGCCTGCTCGCTGCATTTAAGCGTTTGTAAAACTCACAGGCAAGGTTATACCTATAACCAACTACTTTCACACTTTAATATTTATCTGGAAGCCACTATTGCCTGTTGGCGCAGGTAAGTTAGTTGGGTTTGCGGATTGAATAAGCTGTAATGCCATTTTCCCTTCTAACTCTTGTTGGCTTTTAGATACAGCTGCAGTGAGAAACTCTGCACCAGATGTTGCTTTCGACGCAACAGAACTACTTTGATCTACGCTAATAGACATAAACTTACCTTCGATGTGTTATCAATTTTACTATAGCTTTATCGGCCACATAGTTATTAACTTAAGTCTGTAAACACTAATACTATAAGCATTCATTAAAAAGTAGAATGAGTGCTAGCGCTTTAAATTCTTATCCGAAAAACAAAAAAGCGCATATTACTAAGTAATATGCGCTTTTTTAGTTCACTTAATTATATTAAGCGAATATTATTTTAACGGTAAGCTAGGAACCGTGATTCCAGCCATTTCAAGCATAACTTGAATAACTTGACAGCTATAACCAAATTCGTTGTCATACCATACGTATAATACAGCACGATCAC
>OJGO01000064.1_pt1 | contig 67520 bp, 66 predicted proteins | sample 1594871 | NCBI WGS metagenome assembly OJGO01 (sample SAMN05416798, study PRJEB24817) | seawater metagenome | isolation source: Sea water | place: Canada:Atlantic | collected 2013-07 | reverse complement strand
TATCACTTGCAAAACAGGTCAAACCTCACTATCTTGTGTCTAGAATTATAAAAAAGCCCTAGATATTGTGCATTTGATGCTCAGTTGTTATTTTTAAAACTACGTGTTTAATGATTTATTTTTAATACGTATGTGGGATTTTTTTATTAGGGCCGTTTTAGATCCTTTAATTAGGAAAAATAAACAATAACAATAATCGCTTTACAGGTATTTCATGAATAACAACCTCTTTGTAACTAAACGAAATGGTGAAAAAGAATCCATTGATTTAGAAAAAATTCACCGTGTTATTGCTTGGGCTGCGGACGGCTTAGAACAAGTCTCTGTTTCTCAAGTTGAATTAAAATCTCACATTCAGTTTTATGACGGTATCAAAACTGAAGATATTCATGAAACTATTATTAAAGCAGCAGCTGATCTAATCTCTGAAGAGACGCCAGATTATCAATACCTAGCAGCTCGCTTAGCAGTATTTCATTTACGTAAGAAAGCTTACGGACAATTTGAGCCACCTGCCCTTTATGATCACGTGGTAAAATTAGTTGAAGCTGGCAAATATGATCAGCACTTATTATCAGATTATACTAAAGAAGATTTTGAGCATATGGCCAGTTTTATGGACCATAGCCGTGATTTAAACTTCAGTTATGCTGCCATGAAACAGCTTGAAGGCAAATATTTAGTACAAAACCGTGTTAGCGGTGAAATTTACGAAAGTGCTCAGTTTTTATATATTTTAGTTTCAGCCTGTTTATTTGCTAAATACCCTGTTGAATCTCGCTTACGTTATGTAGAAAATTTTTATCACGCAATTTCTCGTTTTAAAATATCTTTACCTACCCCGATTATGGCTGGTGTTCGTACGCCAACACGTCAATTTTCATCATGTGTATTGATCGAATGTGGCGATAGTTTAGATTCAATAAACGCGACATCAAGCGCTATTGTTAAGTATGTATCTCAGCGTGCCGGTATTGGTGTCAATGCTGGTCGTATACGCGCCCTGGGTAGTACTATCAGAAATGGTGAAGCATTTCATACCGGTTGTATCCCATTCTTTAAGCATTTCCAAACAGCCGTTAAAAGCTGTTCACAAGGTGGTGTTCGCGGCGGTGCTGCTACATTGTTTTACCCTTTGTGGCATCTTGAAGTCGAAAGCTTACTGGTACTTAAAAATAACCGTGGTGTAGAAGAAAACCGTGTGCGTCATTTAGATTATGGTGTGCAATTTAACAAACTAATGTATCAACGCTTAATTAAGGGTGGCTCTATAACTCTATTTAGTCCAAGTGATGTTCCTGGACTATATGATGCTTTCTTTGAAGACCAAGATAAGTTTGAGCGTTTATACGTACAATATGAAAACGATGATTCAATTCGCAAAAAGCGTATTAAAGCGATCGAATTATTTACGCTGTTTGCACAAGAGCGTGCAAGCACCGGCCGTATTTACTTACAAAATGTTGATCACTGTAATACGCATAGTCCGTTTGACCCAAGTAAAGCGGCAATTCGTCAGAGTAATTTGTGTTTAGAGATTGCCCTACCGACTAAACCAATGAATGATATTAATGACGAGAATGGAGAGATTGCGCTTTGTACGCTTTCTGCATTCAACTTAGGTGCTATCGATTCATTAGATGAATTAGAAGGTTTAGCTGATTTAGCTGTACGTGCGTTAGACAGTTTATTAGATTACCAAGACTACCCTATTGCCGCAGCACAAAGTGCAAGCATGGCGCGAAGAACATTAGGTATAGGTGTTATCAACTACGCATACTACCTTGCTAAAAATGGGCTTTATTACTCAAACGGTAGTGCGAATAATTTAACTCATCGTACTTTTGAAGCTATTCAATTTTATTTATTGAAAGCGACCAATGAATTGGCTAAAGAGCAAGGTGCTTGTCCTAAATTTGACGAAACTCTTTTATCAAAAGGTATTTTACCTATTGATACTTATAAAAAGTCAATCGATGACATCACAGCTGAACCACTTCATTTAGATTGGGAAAGTTTACGTGAAAGCATTAAAGAGCACGGTGTAAGAAACTCAACAGTTTCTGCATTGATGCCATCAGAAACATCGTCACAAATTTCGAATGCAACTAACGGTATCGAGCCACCACGAGGTTTGATAAGTGTTAAAGCCAGTAAAGATGGTGTATTAAAGCAAGTTGTTCCTGAATATGACAAACTCAAAGGCAATTATGAGTTACTCTGGAATATTCCAGATAACCAAGGTTATTTAGAACTAGTTGGCATCATGCAAAAATTTGTCGACCAAGCTATCTCGGCAAATACTAATTATGATCCGAGCAAGTTTGATGGTGGTAAAGTGCCAGTTAAGCAGATCTTAAAAGATATACTTACGGCCTATAAACTAGGTGTTAAAACACTTTATTACCACAACACCCGTGATGGGGCCAGTGATGATATTGAGCCTGAAGATGATGGGTGTGCTGGCGGTGCTTGTAAAATCTAATCATTTTACTTAATCACCATCTGTAAATTACTCAAATATAATCTATAAATTTAAAGCCTAGCAATGTACTAGGCTTTTGCTACTACAGCACTGTAGTCCCAAAGGAATAAAAACATGACGTATACCACGTTTAATCAAATACCTAATAACGCACTTTTAGAGCCAATGTTTTTAGGTAATAGCGTTAACGTTTCTCGCTATGATCAACAACGTTATATTGCTTTTGAAAAATTGATTGAAAAACAATTAAGTTTTTTTTGGCGTCCAGAAGAAGTTGATGTTTCTAAAGATAGAGCTGATTGGCAGAGCTTAACTGATTCTGAAAAGCATATTTTTATCTCTAACTTAAAATATCAAACACTTTTAGACTCTATGGCTGCACGTTCTGTTAATGCGGTATTACTTCCTTTAGTTTCTTTACCTGAAGTTGAAACTTGGGTAGAAACATGGGCATTTAGTGAAACTATCCACTCTCGTTCTTACACCCATATTCTTCGTAATTTGTTTACTGAACCTGGTGAAATTTTTGACGATATAATCGTTAACCCAGCCATTTTAAAGCGTGCTTCAAGTATTGCTAAGTTTTTCGATGATGTCATTCTTACGACACAGTTGCTGCAATCTCAAGGTGAAGGCACCTATGAAGTAGAAGGCAAAACAGTTGAAGTATCAACGAGAAAACTTAAAGAACGTTTGTTCCTTGCTGTTTGCTCTGTTAATGCATTAGAAGCGATCAGATTTTACGTAAGCTTTGCTTGCTCATTTGCTTTTGCTGAGCGCGAGTTGCTCGAAGGTAACGCCAAGATAATTAAACTGAAGTTCCGTCATGGATGTACACAAAATAACAAAAAAATCAGAATTAATCAAGCCAAAACAAATAGAAACAACGTGTTAGACTTGTGTGCAACCCCACATAAAATCACAAAAAATGCCACACAACTAAAAATAGCAGCATAAAAATAAATATGTGGCTTCATCCCGGAATAAATAAAAAATGAAATATACTACTTTTAACCAAAAAAATAATGATGCTTTAAAAGAACCAATGTTCTTTGGCAATACTGTAAATGTATCTCGCTATGATATTCAAAAACACATAGCATTTGAAAAATTAATTGAGAAGCAATTATCTTTCTTCTGGCGGCCAGAAGAAGTTGATGTTTCTAAAGATCGTAGCGATTGGCAAGGTTTATCTGAAGCTGAAAAACATATTTTCATCTCTAACCTTAAGTATCAAATCCTTCTTGACAGTATGGCTGCTCGCTCAGTTAATGTTGTATTACTGCCACTCGCTTCTTTACCAGAAGTTGAAACCTGGATTGAAACTTGGGCCTTCTCTGAGACGATTCATTCTCGTTCTTATACTCATATTCTGAGGAACTTATTCAACCATCCTGGCGAAATATTTGATGAAATCATCATAAATCCAGCGATATTGAAACGCGCAGAAAGTATCGCTTTTTACTTTGATGATTTAATTTTATATTCACAGTTATATAACTTACATGGTGAAGGTAAACATACATCTGAAGGTGTTGAACACGATGTTACTTTACGTAAATTAAAAGAAAAACTATATCTCGCGGTATGTTCAGTTAACGCATTAGAAGCAATACGTTTTTACGTTAGTTTCGCTTGTTCATTTGCTTTCTCCGAGAGGTCTTTGCTTGAGGGCAACAGTAAACTAATTCGACTTATTGCCAGGGACGAAGCCCTTCATTTAACGGGCACCCAGCATATGTTAAACATATGGAAAAATGGAACAGACGACCTTGAAATGCAAGAAATAAGTATCGAAATGGAAGATCAAGGCAGACAAATTTTCTTAGACGTTGTTGAACAGGAAAAAGAATGGGCCGATTATTTATTTAAAGACGGTTCAATGATTGGTTTGAATGCAGCCATTATTAAAGAATATATCGAATATATTAGCCACCAACGAATGACAGCAATTGGATTAAAAAGCCCTTTCAATGTAAAAAGTAACCCTCTACCTTGGATGAATTCATATTTAACTTCAGATAATGTTCAAGTTGCACCACAAGAAGCTGAAATATCTAGTTATCTTGTTGGTCAAATTGATTCTAGCGTTGCATCAGGCGAATTTAGCGATTTTGATTTGTAATGTCTTGGAAAATAACTGTCGAGGAGCAGACTATTTCGTTTCTCAAACAAGACAAGAATATTTTAAATACTCTCGAAAGGGAAAATATTGAAACACATTACCATTGCCGAGATGGGTTTTGCGGTGCGTGTAGATGTAAGTTAATTAAAGGGAAAGTTCATTATGAAACTTTCCCTCTGGCCTATGTTGGAGACGATGAAATATTAACTTGCTGTTCAATTCCTTCAACCGATATAGAAATAGATCCACACGGATAGGTACTGTTATTAGTTAATTATTTCAATTAAAAATAATTATTACCCCCTCATGCTGAAGATAAATTCTATATCTCAGTGGTTCAACATCACTGCGAATAAAAGATTTACGCACGTTAAACTATCTAAAATATGATACCCCAATCAGTCAAATATACGAGTTAGAATAATTTAATAAGGATGTGTGTTATGATCAGTCTATTGCAGCAATATGAGCAACCAAATCTATACGTTGAACAAAGCTTCGAAGAGCGGCTAAGTTTATTACTTGAGCATGAAATAACGCAGCGTGACCAGCGTAAAATTGACTGCCTAACAAAGCAAGCAAAGTTCAGAGTTGGCGGCACGCTTGCTCAACTGAACTATGGCGCAGCACGACAACTCGATAAAACTCAGATCCGTTCCTTAGCACAAGGTGAATGGCTTCGCCTTCACCAAAACATTTTGATCACGGGAGAAACGGGGTGTGGCAAAACTTACCTCGCTTGCGCTCTTGGTCAAAACCACTGCCAACAAGGGAGTAGCGTTTATTATTTTAGGCTCAAGGAGCTATTAGAAAAAATGTTTTTGGCGCAAGACGATGGTAGTTTTCGAAAACTGATCAACAAGCTTAGCTCTGCCAATTTACTGATCTTAGATGATTGGGGATTAGAGCCATTAACGGCTCAACAACGCAGTGATTTACTGGAATTAATTGATGCGAGATATGATACAAAATCAACCTTGATTGCTAGCCAATTACAGATAGCGAATTGGTATGAAATGATAGGAGAATCGACACATGCGGATGCGACCCTAGATCGACTTGTTCACGGAGCAATAAAGTTAGAATTAAAAGGTGAATCGATGCGAAAAAAACTAAATTCCTTGACTGATGCCGATCACTCAAGTTAGATTTTACTGAGGTCTACTGGCAGACAAAAAAGTGATCGGCTTGAATGATTACCTTGGTCCGACGCACCGACGATTACCACCTTATATTTACAGTGAAAAAGAAATAAAACGGTTAATGACGGATGCTGCAATTTGATACCAATAGATGATGATCGCGATGCATGAGAATATGCATCTGGATTTACATGGCTTTTTTATAAGAACCGAGTATTTTCATGGAATGTCTTCCTTCTACTTCAACTAATGCTGCTTCAATATTTTTATCATGAATATAACCATCAAAATCAATCAAAAAATAATACCTACCAAAAATGTCTTTAGTTGGTATTGAATTAATTGATGTTAAATTAATGTTTCTTTTTGAAAAAGAAGATAAAACATCACCTAAAAAACCGGGATAATCATTCTCATTTATAACCATAATGGTTGATTTATAGTTATTATGATTTTGGTTGATAGTTATCTTATTTTTATTCGTTAAAACTAAAAACCTCGTTTGATTATTTTTGTAATCATTTATATTATCTAAAGTTAGATTGAATTTATTTTCTTTTATCACTTTATTTGGAACAACAGCAGCGCTTCCTTCTCTATTAAGACTAAATAAATTTAATGATTCTATGTTACTTTCAGTTATAACTAACTCTATATTTGTCAGTGAACTGATAAAGTTAGAGCATTGTCCTTTTGCTACAAATTGTACATAGAGTTTTCTGATTTCGCTACAATGTGTCATATCACTCACTAAAGAAAAGTTAACTGGTAATAAAATTTCTTCCTTAATAAATAAGTTAGTTTTAATAAAGTAGTTTAAAACCAAAGATATATAACCCTCAGACAAATTTTCAATAGGTAAAACGGCTAGCTCAATTTCTTTTTCATTTAATTTGTCTAAAACATCTTTAATGGATTTTTCATACAAGATATTAAGTTGATGATTTTGTGAGGAGCAGTAAATTCTAGTTGCAATGTCTGAAAAGGTATTTTTAGGTCCAAGTGTTACAATATTTTTCATTTAAAAAAACCTTTAAAATAGATTTATTTATTCAGATAACAAATTAGAAAGTAATTTCATTACCCCTTGTTTAGCAATATTTTAATATGTGACAAAGTATACTTACTTGTGTTCTAGTGATGTTGACATATTAAAATTGTTAATTGAGATGCAGCCATTAAGCGATGACAAAAAGTGTATATGAAAGAAAATATTGGTTAGGACAAAAAACCATAACCAATACTGCTACTCAGCAAATAAAAATTATATAAACTTGAATAATTAGTTTAATAAAAGTTATTTATTATCTAATAATATACTCACAACTTTGTCACCAAAAACATCAGTACTTACTAAAGTTGTATTTTCATTAAGGTTAAATAAATCTTGAGTACAAAAACCATCTATCAAAACTTTTTGGATCGCATCCCATATACTTCTAGACTCTTTAACCATACCAAAACTATATTCTAGCATCATTGCTACAGAGCCGATCATTGAGTATGGATTAGCAATGTTTTGGCCTGCTATGTCAGGCGCTGATCCATGTGATGGTTCATAATAAGACACTTTATCTCCTAAACATGCAGAAGGCATCAATCCTAAAGAGCCTAATATGCCGCCTCCTTGGTCGCTTAATATATCTCCAAACATATTTTCCATTACCATCACATCAAACATACTAGGATTTAGACAAAGGAATGTTGCTGTTGAATCAACTAATTGATATTTAATTTCAACTTCAGGATATTGTTCTGCAAGTTCTTCAATTATTTCATTCCATAAAACACTAGACTTCAATACATTACTTTTATGAATGTGATGCAAAACTTTTTTACGTTTCATTGCAATTTTAAATGCAACAATTAAAATTTGTTTGATTTGATCTTCATCATATTCTAGTGTTTCTTTAACGTAACGTTTACCATTTTCATTTATTCCTAATGTTTTTTCACCAAAATACAGTCCGCCAAGTAATTCTCTAACAATAATAAAGTCTATACCATCCTGTATTATTTCATTTTTTAATGGTGAAAATTCACTTAAATATTTAGATAAATATACAGGTCTAATATTTGCGTATGTATTTAAAAAATTCCGTAATGGTAAAATAGCTCCTCTTTCAGGCTGATGTTCTATGGGTATTTTTTTTGTTTCTTCGTAACTAAGACCGACAGGCCCTTTTAAAATCGCATCAGAATTAATACAAATATATTTCGTTTTTTCTGGGAAAGAATGTCCTAGTTTAAAATATGCATTTGCACCAAAATCAGCCTCTTCAAGTTCAAATGTAACACCTGATATCATTTCAATCGTTTTTAACACTTTAATTGCTTCTTTCATTATTTCAGGACCAATACCATCACCAGAAAGAATTGCTACTTTATATTTTTTCATTTATTTTTTTCATCCGATAACGACACTGAGGCCCTGTAATCTTCAATAATCTCGCTGCTTTTTCAATATTCCCATTCGATTGCTCTAAAGCTAATTTTAGTAAATCGACTTCTAAATCATTTAATGAAAGTCCTGATGATATAGCTTTTAAAAGGTAGTTTTCATATTGAGAGCTATCAAAATCATCCATCAACTCCTGTGATTGATTTAATATCCCACCATCATCATTTATACTATTACTTTCAATTGAGGATTCAGGCATCCCTATACAGATTTGCGTTGATTCAATCTTTTCATTATTTTCCGTTAGAATAACACCTCGCTCAATAATATTTTCTAGCTCCCTTATGTTGCCAGGCCAATTATACGAATGAAATCGGTGTAAGGTATTATCAGTAATAGATTGGACTGATTTACCATATTTAGTATTGAATTTATCAATAAATTTAATTATTAGTCCTGAAATGTCAGCTAGCCGTTCTCTTAGAGGGGGAATATTGATTGGAAATACATTTATACGATAATATAAATCAGCTCTAAACTGGCCTGATTTAACCATATCTAAGAGGTTGGCATTGGTAGCAGCAATGATACGAACATCTATCGTTATCACAGTGGTGCCTCCTACCCGCTCTAACTGACCAGTTTGAAGAACTCTTAACATTTTTGCTTGCGACTCTAAGTTTAACTCTCCTAATTCATCAAGAAAAATAGTGCCACCGTCCGCACGCTCAAAACGACCTTTTCTCATTTTATCTGCGCCCGTAAATGCACCTTTATCAACACCAAACAACTCAGACTCAACTAATTCAGATGGAATTGAAGCACAATTGATTGCAATAAACGGCTCTTTTTTTCGATTCCCTACTTTATGTAAATATTGAGAAAAAACTTCTTTTCCAACACCTGTTTCACCTAGCATTAATACGGTGACATTTGTGTCTGAAGCTTTATCTAATAGGTTTATAACGTTTCTTATAGCAGGTGAATCGGCAATAATATTTTGGGAAGATACTGAAGTCTGTTTTTCAATCCGTAAATCGGTAACTTCCTCTTCTAGATTTTTTAACTTTATTGCCATTGATTGTAATGAATATAAGGTTTCTTTTTGCTCTAATTCATCCCATTCTTCGAGAGGCTTCCCGACGATACGACAACGTTTATCTCCCATTCCAACACACTCAACTTCTTTATAATGAATAGTGCGGTTAAAAATCTTACTTGTAAAACCATCCGCATAACCAAGTAACTGCCAACAAACTGATTCTTGGCCTACTCCATACAAACGAATATGTTCTGATGCTTCAAAAGAGTTATCCCAATAAAATTCGGCATAAAACTGATCATTTTCTAATGTAATTTCAATTGGCTTTACACTGACCATACCTTCAAGAGCATGTAATTGTGGACCACTCATAAACAAGTCAATTGATGACTCATTTTTACGCAATTTTTTTGATAAATTAACATCTGATATTGCAGATTCATGACCCATTCGCATTAAAACATTTTTAGCATATTTAGTGCCAAATGAGTTAATAAGTTCATCACGTAATATGCCAAAACTAGCAGTATGCATTAAGAGCATACGTTCCTGGTCAAGCCAAATAGTACCCGTTTTATGATCAAATCGAATCATTGCTTTTAAATCTTTATTTACCAGCAATGATTCGATATTTTCGTTATCAAACTTCATTAAACACCATTAAAATCAGTAAAAAGCTACTTTTCAGCATCCATGTCTGCTTTGCTAATGCCGCCCACAGCCCAATTAGTAGCCGGAACTTCATTTATAACAACACGAACTTGAGTAGCCTTTACACCTAAACTTTCAACAGCGACAGCTGTCAATTTTTCATAAAACATTTTTTTTTGCTCAAGTGTTCGACCTTCAATGATAGTAGCTTGAATTAAAGGCATTTTATACTCCTATTTAAAAGTAAAACTAACGGAACCAATATCTTGATAACGAACACAAACACTATCACCTGCTTTTACTGCAACAGCTGCTGTAATACCACCTGTCATAATAAAAGTTCCAGCAGGTATGGTTTCGCCTCGTTCAGCTAGCATATTTGCAAGCATAGCAACACTTGCTGCTGGGTTTCCTAATACTGAAGCACCAGCACCAGTAGCAACAACTTCACCATTAATTTCCATAACAACGCCCAATGTCTTCATATCGACATCTTCAACACGTCGAGGATTTCCACCAGTAACAAAACGAGAAGATGAAGCATTGTCCGCTATGACACTTTTCAAGTCAAAACGAAAATTTTCATAACGTGAATCAATAATTTCTACAGCAGGAACCACACATTCAGTTGCGGCTAATACATGTGCAACAGTACAGCCAGGGCCTGCTAATTCTTTATTCGTAATAATAGCAATTTCAGCTTCAATTTTAGGATGGATTAGTTCATCTGTTTCAATTGAACCACCGTCAGGTACGCTAAAATAATCAGCAAGGAAAGCATAAATAGGTGTGTCAACGCCCATTTGTTTCATTTTAGCATAGGATGTTAGCCCCATTTTTAATCCTGCTACTTTAGTGCCTCTTTTTTCTTTTCTTGCACGAATTTCCCATTGAATATCATAGGCATCTTCCCAATCCATATCAGGATATTTATTGGTTATTTTTTCAACATCAAATGCCTGTAATTCGGCATTCTCTAGGTGCTCTGCTAGTTCAGCAACCGTAGCTCTACTTAAAGTACTCATATTAACCTCCTGCTCTTAAAAGTTCTAAAGCAACATCTTCAATCATATCTTCTTGACCGCCAACGGTTTTACGTCGGCCAAGCTCTAGTAAAATCTCGCGCGCTGGTACGCCATGCTTTTTCTCTGCTCTTATTGCATGCAGAAGAAAAGATGAATAAACACCCGCGTAACCTAACGTTAATGCCCCACGACTAACTCGGGGTAATTTATCGCCCATTATAGGGGTTGCAACATCTTCAGCTGCATCCATTAATGCACTTAAATCAATGTCTAAATTTATGCCTTTTAAATCACACACTGCTGCAAAAACTTCTAAAGGCGTGTTACCTGCACCCGCGCCAAAGCCGGCAACAGAGCCGTCAATTCTATCAGCACCGGCTTCAACGGCTGCAATGGAGTTAGCTACAGCCATTCCAAGGTTATGGTGACCATGAAAACCAATTTCTAAATCAGGAAAAGCGTGACGCATAGCACTAACTTTTTCAGTAACTTCTTCAGGAAGCATATGCCCTGAAGAATCGGTAACATATAAGCAATTAGCACCATAACCTGCCATTTTCCTCGCTTGTTCTACAATATCTTTAGCACTAAGCATGTGACTCATCATTAAGAAACCAACCGTATCAAAACCGCGATTAGCGGCGTAAGAAATATGCTGTTCAGATACATCAGCTTCACTACAGTGTGTAGCAACTCTTACACTTTTTACACCTAAATCTTCAACCATTTTAAGGTCGTTAATAGTTCCGATACCAGGAATTAATAATACAGAGACTTTAGAATACTTTAGCTTAGGGATCACAGCACTCAAATATTCGCTGTTTGTATGCTTTGCAAAGCCATAATTAACAGAACCCCCTGCTAAACCATCACCATGTGTTACTTCAATTAAGGGTACTCTTGCTTTATCTAGTGCCTGAGATAGATCTACCATATTTTTCAAGGAAAATTGATGTGCTATTGAATGCATACCATCACGTAATGACATGTCATGAATTTTGATTATTTTACTCATTAGTAATGTCCTTTATTTTTGATTTTCTATCATTTGCTTAGCAAACATTTCAGCTGTTTTAGCTGAAGCCGCCGTCATAATATCTAAGTTACCCGCGTATTCTGGTAAATAATCACCCATACCTTTCACTTCAAGAAAAATAGAAACACGATTACCATCGAAAACAGGTCCTTCTTTAATACGATAACCAGGAACATAGGCTTGAACAGCTTTTTCCATCGCTAATACAGATTGAGTGATTTTTTCTTGATCCGGTTCATTTTTAGTTAAGCAATGAACAGTATCTCTCATCATCATGGGAGGCTCGGCTGGGTTTAAAATAATAATAGCTTTGCCTTTATCAGCGCCGCCAACTTTTTCAATAGCACCCGATGTAGTTACCGTAAACTCATCAATATTTTTACGTGTTCCTGGTCCTGCAGATTTAGATGAAATTGTGGCAATAATTTCACCATAACTAACCTCTTGAATTCTGCTCACAGCATAAACCATGGGTATTGTCGCTTGACCACCACAGGTAACCATATTTACATTATCTTTGCCTTGAGAAAGATGTTCCTCTAAATTCACAGGCGGAACACAAAATGGACCAATAGCAGCAGGCGTCAAGTCAATAACTTTGACACCTTTTTCAACAAGTTTCCTTGAATTTTCAGCATGAACATAAGCAGAGGTCGCATCAAATGCAATTTGAATATTATCTTCAAGAATGTGAGGAATTAATCCATCTACGCCTCCATGAGTTGTTTTTAAACCCAAATCTTTTGCTCTTTTTAAACCATCAGAATCTGCATCTATACCTACCATCCATACTGGCTCTATCACATCACTTCTTAGTAATTTGTATAATAAATCAGTACCTATATTGCCTGAGCCTATTAACGCACAACGAATTTTCATAATAACCAACCTTAAAAAATAGTTTAAAACTAATCGAAACGAATACTTGTACGGCCAATACCACCAATACTTACCGACATATAATCACCCGGTTTTACATCTTGAAGAGGAACAAGTGAACCCGATAGAATAACTTCCCCCGCTTTAAGAGGAACACCAAATTTACCTAATGTGTTTGCTAACCATACAACACAGCTTACAGGTGATGCACCAAGAGCCGCAGCTCCTGCGCCTGTTGATATGATTTCACCATTAAGCTCAACAACCATGCCACAAGTCGATAAATCAACATCTCTGGGGCTTACGACGTTTTGACCTAAAACAAAGTAACCACAAGATGCATTATCCGCTACAGTATCTTGAATTTTTATTTTCCAATCCTTAATACGAGAGTCTACAATCTCGAAACAAGGAACTACAAAATCAGTAGCACGTATGACATCACTTGCCGTTAGACCAGGACCAATAAGATCATGTTTTAATACAAAAGCAATTTCACCTTCAGCCTTTGGCTGGATCATTTTTTTACTTAACGAAAGTACTTCACTTTCATCAATAACCATCGCATCGGTCAAATAGCCAAAGTCAGGTTGATCAACACCCAACATATTTTGTACTACAGCACTCGTTACACCAATTTTTTTACCAATAATTTTTTCTTTATTGATGGTCATTCTTTTTTCTAATAAAAGATTTGAAACAGCATATGCATCTTCTATTGTCATTTCTGGACTTCTATCCGTTAATGGTTCTACCGTTGTTTGATTACTCAAAGCATCAAACAATTCATCAGCATACGATTGAATTAGTGATTGTTCTAACATAGTAAAAATCCTATATATAAGGTTATAATTTAATACAAATATTTTTTAATTCTGTATAGAACTCTAATGAATGAACTCCACCTTCTCGTCCTATACCTGAATGTTTTGCACCACCAAAAGGCGTTCTTAAATCACGTAAAAACCATGAGTTAACCCAAACAATACCTGCTTCAATTTGAGCTGAAACACGATGTGCTCTAGAGTTGTTTTCTGTCCATACAGAAGCAGCTAAACCATATTTAGTATCATTAGCTAATTCAACAGCTTCTTCTTCTGTATCAAATGGTTGAATATGACAACAAGGACCAAATATTTCTTCACGAACCACGGTTGCACTTTCTGGCAAACCTGTCCAAATAGTTGGTTCAACCCAAGAACCTGCACTTAATTCAGCTGACATTTTTGGTTCGCCACCACCAAGAACAACTGTAGCACCCTCATCTTTAGCTTTTTTATAATAGCTTAACACTTTTTCTTTATGCTCTTGGCTAATTAAAGGACCCATGTTGGATGATTCGTCATCCCATGAGCCTAGTTTTAATTTCTCAGCTGAAGATTTAAGTCTAGCAACAAACTCATCAAAAATAGGTCTTTCTACATATACCCTTTCTGTCGCTAAGCAAACTTGACCACAATTGGCAAAAACAGAACGAGTAGTACCTTCTATGGCTTTATCCATATCACAATCAGCAAAAACAACGGCTGGATTTTTCCCACCTAACTCAAATGAAACATGGCGTATTTCATCAGCACAGGCTTTTACAATAGCCGCACCTGTTTTTGTTTCTCCAGTAAAAGTAATACCGTCAACATCGGGATGTGTTGTCAAAAACTCCCCCGTTGAATCAGGTCCAAAGCCATGTACAACATTAAATACACCAGGAGGAACTCCTGCATCATTCATTACTTCACCTAGTAAAGTTGTTGTTCTTGGCGTTTCTTCAGACGGTTTAACAACCACTGTATTACCACATGCTAAGGCCGGCCCTACTTTCCAGGTCATTAATAATAAAGGTAGATTCCATGGACTTATAACAGCAACAACACCTTTAGGAGTACGAACTGAATAGTTTAATGCTCCAGCTCCATCCGGTGTATCAAGCAAAAAACTTTCATTAGCAACTGATTTGTAAGCGTCTGCAAATACTTTAAAGTTTGATGCGCCACGAGGAATATCAATATGAGATGCTAATGATTTCGGCTTACCGGTATCCAAACATTCAGCTTCTAAAAACTCATCAAAACGTGCATTAATACCATCGGCAACCTTATGTAATATAGACATGCGTTCTGCCAAAGGAAGTTTACCCCAAGGACCTTTTAGTGCAGCTTTAGCTGATTTCACGGCTAGATCAACTTCTTCTTTACCCGCTTCATATACAACACCAATTTTTTCATTATTTGCTGGGTTAATATTGTCAAAGGTTTTACCTGAAACACATTTAACAAAATTCCCATTTATAAAGTTTTTAATTTCTAACATTATTATGTCGCCCATATGGATTTAGAAGATGTAATTTATTCAACCACCAGAATTAATATCGATTTTAACTAAAATAATCGATATTGTCCACTAAAATATACATTAAATAGAGGTTCAAAAAAAAGACTCCATTATATAGGAGCCTTACTAATTTATACCAATATATTCAATGAGTTATTTACCTGATGTACGCATATACTGAACATTAAACATTTTAGGTTCATTTAAATCAGGATCAACAATCCCTTTAAATTGACCCGTAGTACAATGCATTGCTTGAACATCCATCATACCGAAACTATCATCTATTGAAACACCTGAGCCTTTATTAATCGCTAAATGGTGATCAGGATGTGCTTGACCAATCATCCAAGATTTCCAATATTTACCCGCTCTGTCATAAATAATAGTGCGTGGTAAGGTAAAGGTTTGTGCATCAACAAAATGACGACGTTTGCTAATAGGGTGATTACTGTCAATGGGTGAAGATTCTAATACATAGACTTTTCGTAGTTGATAAGTCACATTAGGGAAACAACCACCTTTACCATGAAAATCAACAAATTTATAACCGTCTTTTTCTTTAAATTCATCAGTTAATGCTTGCTCATTATGATTATAAAACGGCAGTAACATGGATTTGGTGCCTAAATATTTCCAATTCATATCTGAGATTCTGCCATTGTAGCCTTCGAAATCTTCAATCATTAAATCAGAGCCCAAAAAGGAATCAGTAACTTGACCTGTTGCTAAACGACGTACGCGACGTTGAAATCCTAAATATAGCCAAGCATTATCACGTTTTAAATCATTTTGATAACGGTGTATAAGAAGTTGCGTGTTTTTAACATCGTAAGGTTCTTCTACATGAACATAAATTGATCGAAATAACTCTGACGGGTTAGGATTAATCTCTGGTAACGGCTCATGATTTACTCTATGTGCCCAATTTAAAAAGTGAAAATCAAATTTCAGTTCACGCTCAACTTTATTAGAGTTCATATTGCGATAGCGCCAATAAAAAGGGTCTATTGCCGCACCATCGCCCCAATTATAGCCAAACTGAAAGTTCCATGCCAATTTCTCACCGGCACGAGGATCATCAAGCTGAGGCTCTTCAGGGAAAGGTCTCCCTGCAATATAGCCCCCTTGTAAATTACCTTTTTCTTCTGGTAATTTCACTTTACCTACATTATTTTTTGTTGCTTCAATATAGGAATTGTTAAGGATAAAGTCAGTACTTTTATCTACTGTAATTTCTACCCAGCCATCTTTTATATGTTGTATCATTTCAGGATCTAACACATCTTTTGCTATATCCACATTATCTTTAGTTATCACTAATCCCGGTTTAATATTTTCCACATTAGGAAAACCATTTTTATATGGGTAGAATGATTTTTCAATCGCTTCGTCAACTTTAGTTGCATTAGCTGTTAGCACCGCCATAGCGGAAATAGCAACTGCATATTTTATTTTATTAAATATTTTCATAATAACTCCTATTTATTAAAAACTATAACGGAACGTTACTTGTAGTTCGCTTTCTTTATTTGCCATACCTATTGGACCCGCTCTAAATCGACCTAATGGTTCAAAGCCACCTAAACCTGCATCGAATGAAGCTCCACCTTCAGCAGTATGGAACGGTGTAGCTGTAAAAGGGTTAAATGGATTACAAGTACGGCAATCGCTAAATTCTTTCGCTCCATCACCAAACTTGATATTAGCTGTCAGCGTAAAACGGAAGTTACCCTTTATCCAATCAATAGAAGGAGCAATCACACCTGATTTTGCACGCCAATCATACGCTGTTAAAATTTGAGGGCTTAAACTATCATTTAACCACCAACCCTTGAATAATAAGGTAGATATATAATTATCTTTCCAATCAGGCATACCAACAAAACCAAAGCTTGGCAAACCAACATCGGAACCTATTGACTGCTCAAGTTCATGATCGAGTATGTGTTGACCAAACGTTTGAAATGACACTAAGAAAGCTTTATTCGCATTAATTGAGCGAATAAATATATTTTTATCAACCCCTAAAACCCAACGAAAAACGTCTGACTCAGAGAACAAACGAGGTTTTAATGTATTGGCAAATTCTTCACCAGTGGTATATGCCGACTCAACTCTAAAAGCTGAATCTATACTTTCTGAATAGAAATCAAGTGAGCCACCAAACATATTAATTCGAGGAAATTCAATATCAAAGGCAATTAAATATGGCCATACATCTTTCTCACCAGTAAAGCTATTTGTTGCTTCTATGCCACCACGCAAACTTGGTAACTGAGATAAATAACTAAAAGCATTAACCGAAAAACCTATATCTTGATAAACACCTTCAATTTTAAAACCATATGACGTGTTATCAACTGACCATGACGGTACATTAGCATGTCTAATACCTATTTGACCTGGGCCAAAATCTGTTGCAGCTGCACCACCTGCGAAATTAGCAACAGTACAACCATTTTCCCAACAGTTATTGAAACCTCTAAAGAAAGAACCTGCATCTAAGATCGCATTTGGTTCTCCACCTTGGCCGAGATTATTAGGTCTAAATTCATCAAACACCCAAACTAATTGTAAGTTAATATCATCAAACGTTTCATTGGCACCGTATTGCCACTCAGCAGCAATAGACCAAAGCGGAATACGAATATCTTCAAGTTCGTCATAAATATTATTGCGAGAAAAATCCACCGGATTTATAATATCTAATACTCGGAATAAATCTGTACGACCCCATACTATTTGTTGCTTACCAACTTTTAAATTAAATAAGGTACCGCTATCTAAATCCATGCTAGCGTCCATATATAATTCACGAATAAAATCTAAATTATCATTGAACTCAGAAAACCTTAATTCGTTTTCAGTTTTATCCATATAGCCATTGATACACCCTCTAGAATCAACATCACAAGGCCTAACTGGAACACCAAAAGCCACACCACCATTGGTCGCATGTAAATTCTCACCTAAAACAATCATGCCTGAATTAGGGTTGTTGGTTATATTAACACCAAGTACATGTCCAGGAGGAAGCGGTGCACCAAAATAGGGTGAATCAGGGTTGGTTGACCCTAATCCTTGACCATGAGGCACAGAGCCAAAATTTTGATCTTCAATATTAATGGCACGACCTGCTTTTGCTCCAAATTCATCATCATTAAGATCATAAACGCCATCATAACTTGCTCTAAATGTACCGTTTATTGATACATCATTAAACCCTGCGAAATTACCAATGTTTTTCGAATACTCTAACTGTAGCGTGTTTCTAAATTTAGATAACCCTCTATCTTCTCTGACGCTTGTAGCATTCTCAATAAAACCACTGATATCTGCTGGTTCATTTGCATAACTTGAGGTAGAAGCAAGAAGTAATGCCCCTCCTAGTAATGCAGTTTTCTTTTTAAATACTGAAATATTTTTAAAGTAATGTAATCTTACTTTCATAACTTTCCCCTTAGTTTCATGTTTTTTATAATAAATATATTTATTTAAATAACTGTTTATTTAACATCAGTATTTATAATAAATTTTGGTTTAAACGACATAATCCAAGCTGGCACCAAAAACATTGCTGCAAGCGCATTTAAAATTAACATTACAATCAACAATAAGGCGGCATCTGCTTGAAAACGCATTGTTGAAATAAATACCCACATCACTACACCTGCAATTAATGCAAGCGCTGTAAAGCCAATGGCAACACCTGTAGTACTTATTGCGACTTCAATCGCTTTTTGTAAGTTTTTATGAGTTATATATTCTTCTTTAATCCTGTCCATTATATAAATTGAATAATCAATTCCAACACCTATCCCAACAGCAATAATAGGTACTGTATTAACATTAATACCCATACCTACTACTCCCATATAAGCATAAGTTAAAGTCGTAGCGAATGACATGGCAACAAACATTAGCCAGCCAGCATGAATAGACCAATAGAACACGGTGACAAAAACAAAAATAAGTAAAAAAACAAGTGGAATAACAAAAATATTAGTTTCGTAAGCCGCTTCGTTAACTGCAGCAGTTACCCCAATAACACCACCAGCTAATTCTAATGAAAACCCTTTAATTTGAGCAATAGGTGAACTTGACCAGTCTTTTACCATTTGAATAGCTCTACGAATAGTTTCGCCTTTATGATCTTTATAATAAAAAACCATATTTGCGTTTTGTTCTTCAGGATCTAAGAACTCTAATAAAGCACCCGGAATCGGGCTAGACATCATATAAGTAAACATTAAGCCACCAGCCTCAAAGTTATCTTTTGGAAAAGCCAGCCAACGAGGATCAGTATTATGAATAATTTGATTAACTTGCGTGACTAAATCAGGTAAACCTTTTGTTCCCCCCATTTCAGGGTCTAATAACATATGGTTTTGAAAATCAGCTAATGCTTTTATCACTTCTGGTTTTTTTAAGCCTGCTTTTTCTTCTGTATGAGCAATAATGTAAAGCTCTTCAGAGCCGGGGAAAAGTTGGTTAATTGATTGAGAAGAAACATTGTAATCATGGTCAGGGTACAATAATGGAGATCCAGCCTCTGACTGACCTACTTGTACCCACGAACTAAAGTATGCTGCAATAACATATAAAAAAACCACTGAGGACAATGTAATTCTAGCACCAACTTTAGTGCAAGTAACTTTAGAAAAATGACTAAATACTTTATGCAATAAACTATGTCTGTGCGGTTTTTGTTTTGTTTCAGGAAGGAGTGCAAGTAAAACGGGAATAAAAATTAGTACGGTTACAATAACACTAGCGGCCCATAGTGATGAGTAAATAGCTAATTTATCGTTTATAGGAACAGAGCCTAAAGAAATCAATAACAAACCAATAGCATCAGAAAAAACCCCTAAAGAACCAGGTCTGAACAGTCCTTCAAAGGTTTTTCTTGCGGCAATTTTTTTGTCGTGTTCTTTTCTGTGCTCTTGATAAAAACGCTCTACTAACTGAATACCATGAGACATTGCTCTAGCAGATATCAAAAATGGGACTACCATCATTAAAGGATCAAGGTTGTAATCGAGTAACGATAACATTCCTAGCCCCCATACTGTCGTTAAAACAATGCCAATAACGGGTAATAAAACTCCATAAAATCGTCTGAAGTAATTTAATAATAAAACAACAAGTACCAATACGGTATATAAGAAAATTTGAACAATTTCTTCTACATAGCTTGTTACCCAACCAATTAAAACAGGCTGCCCTGTTGCATATATTTCTATATCAGACGTTTGTTCTTCTACTCGAATATTTTGCAATTCATTAAAAATAGCTTCGTAATTAAGTTCACCTTCATTGAGGGTTCCTCTGACTAAAGCAGAAGTTAAATCAGGTGAAACAAGCAAGCCATAAACGCGTGGATTTGCAATAACCTCACTCTGAAAAACTTTTAATTCTTCATCAGTATATCCGCCTTTTTTTAATGGATCATAATGTGGCGCAGATTTCATTGTGCCGTATTCGTTTAACCAAATTTTTCGTGTGTTACGGTGAGTTAAACTACTCACTAAATTATGATTTATTCCTGTCAACGCATCAATCGATTGTGTAACCCTATAAATTCTATTTAGCGTATCATTAGTAAATATTGTTCCTTTTTTAACTTTAATCGCAACAATAATATTATTTGCACCGCCAAAGGTTTCACTTATTTTATTATGGGTTTTTATATACTCATGCTCTTGCGGGAGCAAATCTGCAAAATCTGATGCCATTCTGACGCTAGGCAATTGGAAAGCAAAAAATACAGTAATCGCCAATATAATTGATGCGGTAACTTTTGGATAAGAAAAAACAATCGCATCTATTTCTTTTAATTTTTTAATAAAATTAATCATTTTTAGCCTCACTATTAGCTAAGTCTGCATTTTTAAGTAAACCTTTCCCTCCTACAATGATCAGCTTATTTTCAAAGGCTAGCGCACCTCTAAGGTAAGACCGAGTTTGTTGCGGAAATTGAGTCCAAGCGGCGCTACTCATAGATAAATCTTTAACTAATAAACTCCCTAAAGCACCTGTAGCATAAATATATCTATCGTTTTTTGTTAAACCATAAAGTGGAACTTTAGTATTCGACTGCTCTACCTGCCAAGTATTACCGCCATTATGTGTTGCTAATATTTTTCCACTTAACCCAACAACAATGCCATCATTCATACTGCTAAATAATGAAGCTATGGGATAAAATTCATTAGGCATAGGATTTTTAGTTTGCCAAGTTAAACCGCCATCATTCGTTGTAAGTAAGCTACCAAACTCACCTGTTGCAATCCCATTAAAATGATTAAAAAACTTGATATAAGAAAGAATCATATCTTCATCGAGTGATACACTAAGCCATGACTCTCCTTTATCATTACTAGATAAAAAAGTACTAAAACTCCCCACAACCCATATTTTCCCATCAGGTGCACAAGTTATTGCTTGAGGTGTTTCTTCAGACATTAATGACTTTTCTTGCCAAGAGTTACCATTATCTGATGAAAGCCACACAGCCCCTTCAAGTGTTAATGCCACATAGCTTTTATCTGGACAGTGCGTAATATCAATAAAGGATGGCTGTGATGAAAGCTGAGTTCTTTTCCAAGTATCACCTTTATCATTTGACACCAAAATCACACCAAAAGAACCAACAACCACTACAGAGCTATCATTGCTATTTATTTGTTGAAAACGATCACTTCTGTGACTGGCTTTACTTTCTTGCTCAATAACAGCACCTAATTTTAACGGGGCTTCACATGCTTGTAGAAGCATTAGTGATAAGGCAACCCCGAAATATTTAATGTTGAACAATGTATTCCCCTTTAAAATTATCGATTTTACTTATAAAAAAGTATACCTGAAAATATCGATATAAACAATAATATATATATTATTACTTGTATTCGATTATTACCGTAATTATATATAATCATGAGTAGTAGGTTTATTGTTCTTTCTTATGTATAATTTACAAGTAATCACACTAATAAAATGACGATATAAAATTAACATGCCAAAAACCTTAACTGACATTGTTTATTTCAAAATTAGAAATGACATTATTCATGGTAACTTGCTGCCTGGAAGCAAATTAAAAATAGAACCATTAAGAAAATGCTATGACATAGGAGCATCTCCAATTAGAGAAGCCTTAAGTCGATTATGTGCTGACGGTTTTGTTGCTATTAAAGGTCAACAAGGCTTTAACGTAATGGAAATGAGCAAAGAAGATTTAATTGATGTTACAAACTCCAGAGTACTCATCGAAAACGAGGTACTTAAACTAAGCATTTTAAACGGAGATGATGATTGGGAATCAAAAGTTGTAGGTGCATTTCATCGTTTATCCAAAGTAGAACATTCTACAGATAATGGTATAAATATTGATTTAGAAAAATATAATAAAATATTTCATGACTCACTATTATCTGCTTGTGAATCAAAAACCTTGATAAAGTTTTATCATATTCTTTACGACCAACATAAACGGTATCGCCATTTAGCAAGAGAAGCTATTCATATTAAACGTAATATTCATAGCGAACATACTGATATTTATGAAGCCGCTTTAAACAAAGATGTTAAATCAGCACTAAAAGCGAATGAAATTCATATTAGAAAAACAGCTGAAATTGTAATTGTTTTAGAAAAGGATGAATGGTAACGATAATCCTATTTTGACCAAAGTGCGAGTAATATAGCATGATTACTCTATGTTAATTATAATAACATTTGTATTATTTACACTTTCTTCTTAATGCTTGAACTAGGGCAATCGCATTAAAAATAACTTGACACAGATCCTCTGATTTGATCTATTACTTCGCTTTAAGCCAAGTAAAGTGACTAAACAGAAGCCAACACTTATCGAACATTTCAAAGATATCACAGATCCACCCCTTCAAAGAAAGCAATTACATAAATTAGATGACATCTTTTTTATTACTTTATGCGCCGTTATCTGTGGCTGCGATAGCTGGGTTGCTATTGAAAAGTTTGCTAACATGAAACGAAATTGGTTTGAGCAATACTTATCTCTTGAGTACGGAATTCCATCACATGATTTCTGCTCGCTTCAGATACACTAATATTTTGATCTCTGACTAAAGAAATTGCATCAAGTTTAAACTCTTTGGTGTATTTTTTACGTTTTGTCATTCATGTTCTCCAGTTAAGGTTATTATGTCTTATCTGGGGTAGTCGAATCCATTAAACCACGTCATATATCTTTAAATCGACTGAAGTCAGAAACAGAACATAAAGTTGACATTAAAATTAAACGGCAAATGGCAAATGGCAAATGGCAGGTTGGGATAATGACTACTTACTAAAAGTGCTACAAATATTTAATGCGATTGCCCTGTAGAAGCATGCAGTAATTCAGGCTCATGAAAATAATATCCTTGAAAGTAATCTACATTCAACGACTTAAGTAATTCAAAGTTTTCTATTGTTTCAACGTACTCAGTAACCACTTTTAAGTTCATAGCCTTACAAAACTGAATGAGTGTTTTTAATATTTCAAATGCTTTTTTATCTTTATGTATATTTTTAATTAACGTTCCATCAATCTTGATAATATCAATAGGCATACGCATTAAATATTCAAAATTTGAATAGCCACTACCAAAATCATCAATAGCAATCTTGCATCCCAAGGTTTTGATTTTATCTAGAAAATTTAAAAGATAATCACTTTTTAGTTCATAATCTGTTGACTCTACCAGCTCTATAGTTAAATATTCGCCTACATTGTATTGATTTATAACATCAATAATCCAATTTGACATGGTTTTGTCTTTTATGTCATTCATCGTTAAATTAAATGAAAACCTTCTTTGTGTATTTGAAAAATGTTGACAGGATTTTTCAATTATTCTCATTGAGAGCTTTGAATATAACTGGGCTTTTTCAGCATATTTAAGGAAAAAGAAGGGGGAAATATATTCCTTTGTATCTTTATCCAAATAACGCATAAGTACTTCTGTTGAATATACATCAACATTTGCATTATATATGTTCTGACCAAAAATTTTATATCATCATATAAAAGAGCGGACTTTAACTTTTTTGACCAATTGATACTGTTTACTAATTGTTGTTGAATATCAATTTTGTCAGAGTAAATGGTAATTGACTGGTTGTTTTTTATGCTGTTTATTAATGCTTTGTGAGCATCATTATAAATATTTTCGCATAGACAGTTTAAAGCAATACCAACTGTCATTGTCATGAAGAATTCGTTATCTTGGGTTATGATAAATTTTTTTTCAAATTTATGTTGAATCGCCTTACAGTAGTCAGTAACATTTTCTGAATCAACTTGCCCTGAAATTAATATGGCAAAAACATCATCATTTAGCCGATAAAAATTATAATTTTCATGTGAGCTACCTTGTAATTTTTTTGCAATAATGAGTAATATTTCATCATGAGTAGAGCATCCATAAGCTTGTTGAATATCCATTAGTTCATTAACTTTAATTAAAATTAACGTGCGTTTTTTAGATTTATTTATATCTGATAATAATTTTGTGGTATTGCTTAATTGCGTAATAGGGTCGGTGTTTTGATTTTTAATAATAAGATTTTGGTGATATATATCGGTAACATCATGACGGATAGCAATCAACTCTACTATTTTACCATTAATACCAAAAATAGGACAAATAGTACTATTAACATAATATGATTCACCTGTTTTATTTTTATTTTTAATAACACCTTTCCAAATATTACCCTTTAAAAGCACAGACCATAATTCTTTAAAAATTGAACGAGGGTTATCAGGATGTTTTATTATATTATGATCAGTACCTATTAATTCTTTTGCATCATAACCTGATATTTTACAAAAGTTATCATTCACATACGTGATAATACCATGACAATTTGTTTTAGATACAATAGCGCTAGCATCAATCGCATTCTTATACTCATTAAGTAAATTCAAATATTCGTTCATTTAAAATACCCTCAGTTGATTTTTGTGATATACATTTGTAAATTATACTTTTAAATTATCCGCGTTTTTCAAGGCAGTTATCGGTTATTTACATGGGGGTTGGTATCAAATGTGTAAATATATTTAAGTTAAGTTTTTAGTTTCTCTAAATTGATATTTAGCTTTTTAACACCTTTAAGTACATTTTCATTTTTTAGTGATAATTCTTGAATTTCTGTAAAATTTTTCTGAAATAATGTATTTAACATATCTATATCATTTAAAAGTTGTGTGTTATTTCCCATCATAGATTCATGACTTTCAATATTTTTAATCGTTGTTAAACTTAAGTTTTCGAGGAGAACTACTCCATTATCAATAACTTTGTCAGTTTGAATAGATATATTAGCAAGTTGCTCAACATCTTCAGTTGAAGATTTTAGTTGACCAGAAAGTTCATTAACATTATTGACTACATTGGTAATTGTTGTATCGATTTTATCTAAGCTTCCCATTGTTTTTTCAGCTAGGTTTCGAACTTCCTCAGCAACAACTGAAAATCCTCGACCCATTTCTCCAGCCCGTGCTGCCTCGATAGCAGCGTTAAGTGCTAATAAATTTGTTTGCCCCGCAATTTCGCTAATGAAATTTAAAATACCTTTAATATTTTTAACTTGATCATGTAAAGAATAAAGTGTTTCAGATATTATTTTTTCTTTTTTAGTTATAACATCTACCTTATCAACTACTTTCTGCATATTACTTTTTGAAATATCGAGTTGTTTAGTTGTTTCTTCTTGCTGTGTGAGTGTTATTATAAAACCTTGATGGGTAGACTCAATTTTTTTATGTATACTATGAGCTTGTTCGGCAACACTTTGGGATATTTCCTTTTCCTTTTCAACATTATCTTTCATTCTATTTGAAATTACTCTAGATTCTTCGGTTTCTAATTGATTATTTTGAGAGACGTCTTTAGCTAAGTTAATAACTTGCTTAATCGTGAAAATAAATTGATTAAGTACAACTGCCATTTCACCTGTTTCATCACGGTTAGGTATATCAATATATTTATTTAAATTTTCCTGCTCTGTTTGTAAAGTTAATGTTATTTTAGTAATAGCTTTGGATGTTTGTTGAATGACCATATAGACATTTAGACAAGCTATTGCTAAAACAACAATTCCCATCCATATATTTTTAACTATTTGATCATTAAACGTCCCATGATCAAGGAGCATTGAAATATTAATAATAACAATTAAAAGTACACCGCCGATAACTGTACCTAGTAGGCCAATAAACATTTTATTCTTAAAAGTTAAAAATGGATATTTAGTTGATAGGGGAATTGCTTCTGTCCAGTTTTCAAGAGAATTTATTAGGGTGATAAAATAAGGGATCGATGCAAGAAAAATAACGGGTATAACAATTAATTCTGCATAAAGCATTTCTTGATTAGATATAAAGGGAAAGTTATACATAGCAACTAAGGGGCCTAAAATACAATAAACAAACTCACCGATGAAAAAATAGTAAGGTATCTTAGCTATATTTTTTAAAGTTATATTATTGGCTTTATTTTCATTATTACTGTTATTAATAGATGCGTTTAAAGCACTAAAAATATTATTAAAAAATAAAGATGCAATAAATGTCGCGATACCCACATAAAAAATCAATTGATAAGAAAATGCTATATGAACAACTTCCTCTGCCGAAAATAATCCTGCATAATAAATTAGATATAACCACACCACAGGTGGTGTAGCAAAAGCAGATAATACAATTAATAACAATTTATTTTTAGTTTTCATAATAATCCTGACACAGGGGGTTAATGGTTAAAGCTATTCGCTAATGATTGATAAGTACGTTTTCTATCTTCAAAGCCATAAGTCACATTAACAACCATCACTTCATCAACACCAAAATCATAAGCCAACTCCTGCATTTGTAATAAACAATCATCTGCCGTGCCTAATAAATAGGTATTCATGGTTTCTTCAAAATATGCTTGATCTGATAAAGATAATGATTTTTTTAATGACAATGCTTGCTCTGGTGGGAAAAGTGGGTCTCGAACACCGTGACGAAAAGCTTGTACTTTCCAATAAACATGACTAGCCGCTATAAACTCGGCTTCTTCTTTATTATCAGCAGTAATAGCGGCAACGGCGATCATTGCTTGCGGTTTTTTCATTTGAGCAGAAGAAACAAAAGCACGCTTATAAGCATCAATAATAGAAGAATTACGTTCATGTGTGCCTATAAATAAAGCCAAAGCAAACCCAGTACCAAGTTGACCTGCCAATTCAGAACTTCCTCCAGATGAGCCTAACATCCAAATATCAGGGCAAGCTCCGTCAGCAGGCTCAACGTTAACACCTTTATAGGGATGATTTCCCGGCAAGTCTTTCCGTAAATAACCAACAAGCTCTGCACTTTGCTGTGGGTAGTATTCATGAGAGATAGGCTGACGAGGTGCTGCTAGTGCCGCATGTGCATGACCGTTTCCTCCAGGTGCTCTACCAATACCTAAATCTATACGACCAGGATGTAAACTTGCTAACACTCTAAAAGTTTCAGCCACTTTAAAGGGGCTGTAATGGGTTAACATTACCCCGCCTGTACCTGCTTTGATGTCTTTAGTATTGCAAGCAACATGGGCTGCCATCATTTCAGGGCAAGGAGAAGCATAACCTGGTGTAGCATGATGCTCTGCACACCAATAACGATGGTAACCCGCCTCATCGCATAACTTTGCTAACTCAATGGTATCTAGTAACCCCGAAGCCTCACCTTTACCGTCATGTATGGGAGATTGATCTAAAACACTTATTTTTTTTAACATGTTGATACTACTTAAAATTAAATTAAAATTTCATCTAATGCATTACATAATCGATGGACTTCATCTAGATTATTAAAATGGGCAAAAGAAACTCTTAATAATCCATCATCACCAATTTTTAAAGCGTTAAGACAGCGCCAAGCGTAAAAACTACCACTTTGCACGGCAATATTTTTGTCTGCTAATAGCTTAGCTACCTCTTTTGGTAATAAAGATGGATGATTTATTTTCAATGAGAAAGTTGGCGAACGTTGGTTTACATCATTATCATTATTGCCAATTAAGGTCAGATTTTTTTGCTTGGCTAACCAATTCAACCAACACTCTGACAAGGTAGTTTCATACCTTACAGAAAGTGCCATAACAGCTTTTACCTTTTCGAAAAAACAACACTTATTAGCACTAAAGTGATGCTGATATAACGCATTAAAATATTCAACTAAACCCAGTAAACTAACAACTTCTTCATGGTTTACTAAACCGGGATTTAACGAAATACGTAAATAATTAGGTGAACCCGGCTTTTGATATTGCTGATACAGTGCAGGTAATTGAGAAAAATACTGATTTTCTAATTGATCATGCAATATCCGTTTCACATACATTAAGCCTAAATGAGGACCAAAAAGTTTATATAAACTCAATACATAAATATCAACGCCTAAAGCTTTAACATCAATAGCATGATGAGGTGCGTAAGATACCCCATCAACTAATAGTAAACTGTCATTTTTATGCACCACATCGGCAATTTTTTTAATCGGGTTAACATCACCGACAACATTTGAACTGTGAGTCACACAAACTAGCCGTGTTTTAGCTGATAACAAGCATTCCAACTGCTCTAATGATAATCGGCCTGTTATTGGGTCAATAGGCCAAAATTTAACAGTTACCCCGAATTCTTGTAAACGTAACCAAGGGCTAATATTAGATTCGTGATCTTGCTCGGATACAATAATATCATCACCTTGCTTGAACATTTTTCGCAAAGACATGGCTAACATATACAAGTTCATTGTGGTGCAATGACCAATCACAACCTCATCTTCATCAGCATTAATCATCTCAGCCATTTTTACCGTGGCTAACTCTATATTTTGAGTACCTTCATGTGACGAAGCATAAACACCATACGGCTGTACTTTCGTTGATACTAAATATTCATCAAGCTTTTTAATAACTTGATGAGGCACATATGTTCCGCCTGCATTTTCAAAAAAAGCTGTCTCGCTATACTTACCTTTATTCAATGCCGGAAATTGTGAACGTACAAATTCAATATCCCATGGTTTTAACGCTAACATAAAAACCTCAATAGCTTAAAAAGCTGATTTAACAACGCCACCATCAACACGAACGGCAGCGCCATTTGTTGCTGAGGCTCCACAGCCACACAAATAAACAAGCATATTTGCCACTTCAGAGGGAGCTGCAAAACGTTGAATTAATGAACTAGGACGTATATTATCAAAAAATTCTTTTTCCATTTCTTCAAAAGTAATTCCTTGTTGATCAGCTATTTGCTGTATAAAAGCTTCAACTCCTTCTGAGCGACTTGGCCCTGGCAATACTGAATTCACGGTAACATTGGTGCCTTTTGTACTTTCGGCTAAACCCCGCGCAAGGGCTATTTGAGCCGTTTTAGTTATACCATAATGGATCATTTCTTGTGGTATTTGTAACGCAGACTCACTCGAAACAAAAAGTATACGCCCCCAATTATTTTCCTTCATAATCGGTAAATAATGGCGAGATAAACGCACTCCGCTCATTACATTGGTTTCAAAAAATCGAAACCAATCCTCATCAGGAATATCTTCAAACTGTTTTGGTTCAAAAATACCCAAGTTATTTACTAATATATCGATTACAGGTAATTCCTGAATTACTTTTTCACAGCCTTCTGCGGTACTTAAATCAGCAACGATGCCATAAACTCTAGCATTAGGTACGCGTTGTTCTATTTTAACTTTTGCCAAGTTTACTGAGTTTTCACTTCGACCATTAACCCAAACGACAGCCCCCTCTTTAGCTAACCCCAACGCAGTGGCAAAACCTATACCTTTAGTTGAACCACTAATAAATGCTATTTTTTCTTCTATATGTAAATTCATATTATGTCCTGTGTAGTTTGTTTTACTCAAATCGATAACTATGCATGCTTAAATTAGAAAAACGCCAATAATTGGCAAAAGGTATGATTGTGCTATTTTGACTCGCACCTAACGCGATTAAAAAAGGTAAATAGTGCTCAATGCTAGGTAACGCTTTTACTGCATGAATAAAATGATAAGGGTTAGTTAATGCTGAGTGTTCTTTATCCATTATTGATTGATTAAAATCATTAAAAAACGTTGTGGCCCACGTCTGTGGATGAGCATATTTATCTTGCCAATTTAGTAAATTAAGGTTATGTACAATCACGCCACTAGCGATAATTAAAATACCTTGCTCTCGTAGATAAGATAACTTTTTACCCAGTTGGTAGTGTTCCATTAAGCTCAGGTTAGGCGATACAGAAAGTTGCACAACGGGTATATTTTCATCTGGATAGATAACAGACAAAGGCACCCAAGAACCATGATCTAACCCGCGTGTATGATCAATATCAATACAAAGTTTTTCGCCTATACTTTGCGCTAGTTGACACGCGGATGGTGGTCGATATTGAAATTGATGTAGATTTTTTTCAAACCCTGAAAAGTCATGAATAGTTTTCTGATCAATATTACCACCAATGGTAAATTTATTGGTTTCCCAATGAGCAGAAATAACCAAAATACCCGTAGGAGTTAAAATATTATTCACCTGTTCTTTCCATAGAGCTAAAACAGGATCGTTTTGCAAAATAATATTCGGTGCGCCATGCCCGATGAATAACACCGGCATTTTTGTTTTATTTATTTGTTTTTTATTATTCATATCATCAATAACCATAACGCAAGGCAGGTAAACATATACATAATGATCACATAACGATAATGCCAAGAAATAATTTGTTTAAAAGATAGAGAGTAATGATTTGCTACACTAACATTCAGACCTGATAACGGACTGATTATCATGCCTAATGACCAAGATGATAAATAAATAAGCCCTAAAACGTTATGGTTAATATCCAAAGGCGCTAATATAACCCCAGAAACAGATATACTAATAACCGGGTGAAGTCCGAAAACAGATAGCAAAATAATAATTAAAAGTAAAAGTATCGCATGAAGGTATTCAAAATCAACAATGGGTAGTGGCTGATCAAATGTTGTTAGTAATGTAGCAACACTAAAAGATAATAACCCCGCAGATAAAAATAAAATGATTTCACTCGACATCTTAGGTAGTGCATTAATCGTATGACCATTAAATTTTGCTATTGCTTGCTTAGGTTTATGCCTGATATTGGTTATAATAAGTGTTAAAAAGATAGCTAATGCCGCAATAATTAACACAACTGAAGTATTAGGATAAAATGTATGAATAACAAAAACACCGAGTACTAGTAAGAGCGGAATAAAAAAAGATTTGATGTCAACTGGGTACCCCTGAAAATTTTCAATGACATTGTTATCTACTTTTACAACTTGCCAGTAGGTTACCAGCGCAGCAACAATAGCAAGAGGAACACCTTGTATAACAAGTTGAAATAGTGACGCATCAGGAGCATAAGTTATTGCAACGCCCATCGCCGCAAAAAAAGGAGACCAAAATGCTGCTGTTGAAAAAGCTCTAGTTAACAAGACTAATGCGGGTTTAGATAAGTTGTTTTTCTGTTTAATACGCTCGGCAAAAAGAAATAAAGCAGATAGGTTAATAACAGCCGAAAACAAATGAGCACTTATTAAGGTAGATAAAAAAGCTTTTTTTCCTTTAGGTAAAGATAACGTGCTTTCACTCGCTGGCAAAGCAATAAGTTTCAAGTAACTAATACCTGCCAACAGTGAAATTAGACCTATATTGTAATTAAATAGCGTGAGAAAGTTAAAACTACCATGACGATAAAAAGCAAATAATAAACAAGAAACGCTAATTACAATCAAAATAGTTGTTTGTAACGCAATAACTTTTGATAACCTGGGTAAAAGAAAAAAAGCCGACAGCCACGCTAATACACCGGGAACATAAACAGGGATTATCGTCAAAAACACATGACTAACTGATGATAAAAGCATCAGTAAAATCAACCAACCCGCGCACACATTTATCAAAGACAATGTTTTTATTTGTTGTTGATGAATCACGTCTGTTTGCAAAATTATTACCTTCTTCCCATGGTGTTATTAGTTATTTAATTTATGCATCAGTAATGCATACACCATTTCTGTATAAGGAACTGATTGTGATAATTGTTTACTACGTTTAATTACTGCACCGCTAATTTCTTCCAATTCAATCGATTTTCCTTTTTCAAAATCAACGAGCATAGATGTTTTTATCGGATCAAAATTTTTTATTAACTGAAACATTTCATCAGCATCATGTAAGGTTAACGTTTCGCCATCAGCAATCGCAACGTCTACAACTTCTTTCATTAATTTATAAACAATAGGGCCAAATAACACATGGTGAGAAAGCGTTTTTGTGTCTAAGGAAGTTAATGCTGACAGTGGATTAACACCATTATTAATAATGAGTTTTCGCCACATTTCGAAACGAATATTATTAACAATTTCAGTAGGTATATCGGCCTCTTTAAATAATAATGACCATGTTAACAATTGAGTATTATTACTTGATGTAGATTCAGGCCAATTACCTAAAATTAATTGTGCAATACCTTTAGCCTCAACATGGCCAGGGGAAACTATATGACCACCAATACGTACTGCTAGCCCACCGATAATAGTGCAATCACTTAAGTAGCTGTTCAATATATTTTCATTATCGACTCCATTTTGTAGTGACGCAATAATGATTTTTTGTTGATAAGTATTGAGCCAATTTTTAAAATTTTCGGCTATAGAAGCGGTAGTTGTGGCTTTAACACAAAGTAGATATATATCAAAATCATTCGGTTGATGTTTGCACATCATCTCTTCTAGTGAATAAGCGGTAACTTTTTCATGAAAAGAAAAATCAGTATGTGTTAGATGCAAGCCATTAACTTGCATTGCTTTTAAATGCTCGCCTCGCGCAATAAAAGCCACTTCATGACCTTGTTGCATTAGGCGAGCACCATAATAACAACCTATACCACCAGCACCAATAATAGCTATTTTTAGTAACTTTGACATATAAGTTATATTTCCATTGTTTACATTATGATTATTAAACATGTCTATGTAGATCAATCAGGGACAATTCAAAATTGGTCTAAAACGTCATTCCAGTGGTGTTTTAGGCTGGAATCCAAACTAAAATACAATGGATCTTCGACAGAAAACTTCGATGTATGGCGTTATCAATGAACTCCTGAGTAAGGAGCATAGGCACGTTATTAATTAACTTTTAAAAGAATCGATCAAAATGTATTTGCTCAAAAGGAACTTGATTATCAACCATTAATAATCGTTGTACTGTATTCGTCATAATTGGTGGACCACAAAAATAATATTCATAGTCAGGCATATTACCAGCTAATTTTTTTTCTACTAACTCATGTATAAAACAACACTCCCCCGTCCAGCCATGTTCTTTAGATAATTCAGCATCAGAAGTCGCTTCATGACTGATAATATTGATCTCGGAAGACACCACTTCTTTAATTAATTCCGGAGTGCAAATATCTTTAGGTCCACGACCACCGTAGAACAAATGGATATTACGACCTTTTAGCTCATTATTTACTGCGGCAGATCTTACAATTGACATGACTGGCGATAAACCAGAACCACCGCCAATACAAACAATATCTCTATTATTATCAGTACGTAAGTATGAATTCCCATAAGGGCCATCAATGTCGATTTCATCACCTTCATTTAGCTCATCGAATAGATAATTACTCCCCTTACCATTAGGCATACGTTTAATAATAAATTGTAAAAAGCCTTCTTCATTAGCAATATTAGACATTGAATAAGCACGTTCACCAATATTGGGAAGTGATAACATGGCAAATTGACCCGAAAAGAAAACAGCTGGAGTGGGTATTTTAAAAATAAATTCAGCCATATCGCCGGTTAAATCACGACGACCTACATAACTAGCCGAGTGTTTTTGGGGTAAGGTAGAGATTGAAGCTGCATTAGTCTCTGGTGAGATTTTAATTTCGCAATCCCCCACAGCTACACATTGGCATGCTAATTTTTTACCTTTACGAATATCTCTTGGTGATAAGCCTGGAGCATCTGCCCATAATTCTTTAATTTCACCTTCGACAAGCTCAAATTTACAACTTCCGCAACCTCCTGAATTACATTCATAAGGTAAAGCAATATTACTTCTTAAGGCTGCCCTTAATAAAGTATCATTATCTTGAGCAGCAAAAGAAACTGCTGATTTATTTAAACGAATATTTTGAGTCATAAATAACCTCATCGTCCTGTCTTTATTTTAATATGTAATAACTGCTTAATAAAGCTAAGTCACTTCAAACTACACCCTAGGGTAATCTGAAGAGACTTTCTTATATTTAAAGGGTTTACGCAGTTAAACCGAGTGATTCAATAAATGTTTTCACACCATTTTTAGCATCTATTGCCGCATTATCACCATCAGGTAATTCAGTACAATAAGCATCAATTGCTGCATCACCTAAAGGTAACCATTTGGCAACCCAACCATTAAGAACATCAAGGTTACCCTCTGTTTCTAATGCCATTTTAACTAATGCGCTAGCCCAACGACGATGACGTTCAGCATCACGCATTTGTGCTTGTGTGAGTAGACCAAGTAGCGTGTCTTCTTCAGAACGAGCTACATCACCTAATTGAACAATTACCGCTTCTTCTACAGCTGGCTTAGCAATTAAATTAAAGGCAACAAACGCTTCAGCCCAATCCCATGCAACTAAGGCTTTTTCAGTAAGTTCTCTAAACCCTTGCCAAATACTGTCATTTTCCCATAAGGTTCTTTCATTTTCACCAAAACCTAAACCTGGGTAGGCATTAGCAAGTTCTCTTGTTCTATACGCTGTATGACTCAACCAACGAAGACTATCAGCCGTTTGGTAAGTCGCACAGTTAGTAATAGTACTCGCTGGTGCTAACTGCTGAATGTAGGCAGATCCTAATTGAATTGTGTGAAATAAATAACGTGCTGGTGTATAAAATCGTGCTAATTTAGCCACCCATTCATCATTTAACATTTGGTCATGACCACGTTCATTAAATTGATCAAATAACCCTGTTACATAAGTTTCCTGTCCATCTTGTAGCAAATTATATGTACGATAAATCAATTGATCAGGATCTCTAAATGCATTCCAATCATCATGTTTTAGTGAACTTCCTAAACAATTTTTACGATACCAGTCTGCCATAGGAATATCGGAATCTAATTCGAATGGATTTTCTGGGTTATCGGTATGATAATGTAAATTGGTTGAAACAATTTCATATTCACTTGGGCGTTTACGATTTCCAGCAAGGTGTGACCAAGTTTTTAGTGGTTTTAATACTTCTGGTTGTTCTTCTGACATTGTATTCTCCTAATAATTTATAGTAATGTTAAACGGTTAAGTTAAAATAAAAACGAACACGTTTACTATCGACATCAATTTGACCAGCAAAAGATGCTAAATTAATTTCAATTTCATTCATTTTAAATTGGCGACCTAAACACTCTTCCATTGACTTTTGAGTTAAAATTAATTCATTGTCAGTTGAAATTCGTATATAAGCGACTTTATCTTCAACAGATATATCCTTGTCAGGATTATCCATTTCAGCCGCTTCTATTGCAGCTTGAGCAACATCGCCAGCTCTCATGACTGGACCTACACAATTATTATCAATTGCATTAACTGCATTATTCGACATAACTTTCTCCTCTGTCGGTTGTACTATCTTTTCGTTAGTTATATTTTTACTAAATAAAGATTTGAAAAAATTTAGCATTATCTACCTCTAACTTATTAATTAATTAATTAGCAATCTGACTTAAGCGGCTCAATACCTTCGACATTGACATGTATATCTTCACCGTCAATTTTCACAGGATATTGTGCTAACTGGCAACCTTTGGGGTTTAAACCTTTGCCCGTGTTACTATCAAATTGCCATAAATGCGCTTTACATGTTAAAATTTTACCATCAAACTCGCCGTCAACAAGCTCAATTGCTTGATGAGGACACATTGCTTGAAAAGCTCTAATTTCACCATTTTCAACGCCTAAAATTAACACATCGACACCACATGATGTGGTAAAGACATCCATGTCGCCTTCCCATACATCATCAAGTGTGCAAATTTTTTCAAAAGCCATAATCGTTTTTCCTATTAGTTTTCCATGAATAAAATATCGAGTGTTTCAGTTGGCCTAAGACCGGCCTCTGACACTTTCATATCTCGTGGGAATATAGTCCCATTTTCATGGTGTCTCACTCGTAAGGTTTTACTAGGTTGCTCTTTAACACGTCTATTAATAGAGTGATAAGCACACTTTTCAGCTACCTGATCCATAGTATCGTCTGTATCGACAGGTACTAATTGAATAACAAAATCACGTTCAAAGTTTGAGTGTATTGGAAATAAAGCCATTTTTTTTACCTCTTTATTAAATATATTTTTAGTAGAACTAATTTATGCTGCATCGTCTGATTTTTTAGTACTATATGCTTCAAGCCATGAATAACCATGTGCATCATCACCCATTTCACCTGGTGAAAGTCCCATATATTTCAAACCGCCACCTAAGTCCATTGGCTGTATTTCACCCGCTAAGAAACGATCAATAAAGCTCATATGATTTTGATAACGCTCAGGATCCATTTGGAATATTTTCATGTCAACTTCTGAACCAAAATGATATAGACGACCATTATGTTCAAGCTGATGATCTTTAACGTTCCACCCCTGACCCGGCGTACCCACAATTGGTAGTTGACACATATTACAAATTGTAGGCAATGTTTCAGGACCCGTTAGCTCTGGTTTACCATTTTGCAGGTTATCAACAATTACATCCCAACATTCACCCCAAGTATTATTCCAACCTGGATATTTTTCTTCTAACCATTCTCGTTCATTTGGTGTAACACCTGCCGCTGGATCCCACCAAACGGTCGGACGCCAGAACCAGATACCTAAATGCATACCATGATGTGTTTCATCTAAATCACTAATAAACTGATCCCAATACCAAGGTTTATCTAAACCTAGATCAAGCAATTGACGTTCAAATTGAGCCACAATCCATTCAAGCATAAACTCTTTAAATGATTCTTTTCTTGACTCAAGCGGCGTGTAATAGTCTAAAATAGGTCCTGTTAGCGCCGTAAATAATTTCCATGCACGCCAAATAGCGGTGTCAATTAAATTTTGTGCTTCTTCTTTTTTTCCATTAGCAATCAAAATTTTAAGCGATGGTGCGCCTTGTTGTGCATGACGTGACTCATCAGTTTGAATACTAGAAATTAAACTTGCAAAGGTGTGATCACCCGTTTCGGCAGCATCAGCAGCAAGCCCTAAAAACTGCATATTGGTAAAACCAGTTTCAAATGCAAACGTAAGCATAATAGATGTTGCAACCGCATCGCGCGTCATCATGATGTCATCAAACAAAGAGCGAGCTGCAATCGCTGCCCACTCATTGGTATGGTACGCTTTATGTGCCCAATCCCATTGACGATTACGTTTTACATTGGCGTGTGGGTAGAATAATTGAATTTGACCATGACGGTTTTCATCCATCATGCCAAAGACAGCCATATTACGATTACCTGGTGCTTTAGCAAATCGTGCCATTTTTGCTTCCGCAATTGAAGCGGCATATTCAGCTAGGGCAATAGCACCATAATGCGCAATCATAGTACTCACCCAACCAGGGTCTGCTCTATCAACAAAAGCATCACGTTCTAATGCAGCTTTTACTGAATAAACACCCGCATCTTTCTCTCGTTGAGTAGCTACGTATTCAGCGTAAGTTACCTTATAAGGTTCATCATAAGTCTCCCAAGCTTCAGCCGGAATTCCACGATGTCCACTCATTTCATCAGGATAAAATTCTTCCTCTGTGACAAATTTAGTTGTCCAGTTTGTTGTACGCGTTAAATCGTACCATTCTTCTCTCTCTAATATAGCCATTTTCATTACCTTTTTAGTTGGTTATTTTCTACTTGTTGTAATTTTTTTATTTATAACTTCATTTTATTATTGAGCTAACAAAGCAGCAATTCCTGCCTCAGCACAAATAACATCTTGCTCTTCTGAACCTCCCGATACACCAATAGCACCTAATGACTTACCTTCAACTTCAATAGGAACTCCACCACCAAAAACAACTAATCTATCTCTGGGAGGCATTCCTTTTGCTAACATCGCCTCAGTAGAAAAAATATCTTTCCATTGAGATGTTGAAAAGCGAAAACCTGCTGCGGTATACGCTTTATCTATAGCAATATCGATTGAATGCAAAAAAGCATTTGGCATACGAAGAAAGCCAGCAAGATTACCACCAGAGTCCACAACGGCAACATTAATAACAATGCCCAACGCTTGAGCTTTTTCAACAGCAGCGACTATAGCCGCATTAGCTGCCTGCCAATGAATAATATGATTAATTTCATACAGCTTCATAATCATTACCTTGTGACTAGGTGTATACTTCAGTAAAAGCAGTATTAAGCTCCCCTGAGTGATAAAAAATACCTCGTGGAATTTCTTCTTCTGTCCATGTGATTACTGGCATATCAGGCGTTGCTAAATAACCTAATCCAGCAAACGTTTCATTACGATTACCCGAAGGGTCAAAGAAATAAATGGTTTCACCTCGCGTAATACCATGTCGAGTAGGCATTACATCCATTTTCACCTTATTCATAGCCATAATGTCTGCCGCTTTTAAAATATCACCCCAGCCTGAAAGGAAGAAAGAAGCATGATGAAAACCTGCTGTGGGACCTGGTACAAAAGCAATGTCATGCGGGGTATTTGTAACAGTTAAAAAAGCAACCGCTTGAATATCAGCATCCGGACCAACAAGCGCTTGTTCTGTTAATCTAAAACCTAAACATTGCGATAAAAAGTTAACATTATCAGCAATAGTATTAACTTGGTTTTCAGGATCTAATGGACATACAAGTAAACAGTGATCTAGCCAATGAGCACCAACACCTTTAACATCTAATGGCCAAGGTGCGGGGTTGACATTGCCTACAGATTTACCGACAACAGTTTTATCTGCATATAAACACATAATATGACCACTAGGTAATTTAAAGCGTAAAGCTCTTCCACAATCAACTAGAGTACCCGCGTCTAAATTTTCTACTTCAATACCATAATTTTGTATGGTATTAGCATAACTATCTAGATCAGAATCATTTTCAACCTTATAAGCAATGTGATCCATTCCAGCTTGTTCTGATGGACTTAAAATAACAGAGTATTTCTCCCATTCATCCCAACCTTTTAAATAAAGATTACCTTCGCTATCTTCATCTGTAACGATCAATCCCAAAATGTTTTCATAATGATTTCTAGCTGCTGCCATATCTAAAACGCGAAGGTTTACATGACCTATTTTAATTACACTCATTTTCATTTCCTCAATATGTTGCTAATTAATTAACGGTTAACTATAATTCCAAATTTTTTGCCCGCTTAATATTTTTCGTTTTATTTTTCCTACAACGTTAAGTTGAATATCACCTTTAGGAAATACTCTACAGGCGAGTACAATTCCTTTTTTTTCCTCTTCTTCTGATATATGAGTTCGACTCATTGTTTTCGTTATATAACTTTTTCTTCCTGATAGGATCTTAATCTTACAAATACCGCATCCACCACCATGGCAGCCTGAAGGAATTCCTTTTTGTCCTAACGAACGCATCCCTTCAAGTAAGTGTGTTTCTCTTGCACATTTAAACGTTACATCAGTATCTACAATGGTAATATTGTATTTACTATTAATATCCTCTTCTCTCATACTTATGGCCTAATAATAGTTTTAAGAACATCGTCTGTTTTGTTGTAGAAAGTACTATAGGCTTTATCAATATCGGCTAATTTAAATTCATGAGAAAAGTATTCCTCCGGTTTCAAAACACCACGTTCCATTAAACGTATTGCTTCCCACATAAAGGGCTGTACATTAGCAAAGCCATTCATGTGTAAGGTAATATCCCGTAAAAACACATCGGCTAAAACAAGATTAAACTCAGCATCACAAAAAACACCAATTGCAGCTACTGTTCCACCTGGTCTGATAATATCTAATGCCATTTGTAATGTTTCGGGGTAGCCAACCACTTCAATAACTTTATCAAAGCCGCGTCCACCACAAAGTGACATTGCTTGTTCTTTCCAGTTTTCTGCATTAGCGTTAATGGTAATAGCACCTTTACTTGACGCTACTTTTAAGCGATAAGCCTCTTTATCAATAGCAACCACGCAACCAGGCGCTTTACTTAACGCTATGTCTAAGCTCATTAACCCTGTAGGACCACAACCAATTAAAGCGACATTTTCCCCCGGTTTAATATCAGCAAGATTATTTGCAATAATGGCTGAAGGTAAATTACAAGAAAGCGTTAAGGCTGCCGCATCAGAAATTGCATCAGGAACTTTAATCGCATGGCCATCTGCATGAGGTAATACTAAAGCCTCAGAATGCGTTCCATTTAAATCACCAAATGGAACGCCAAAGCCATAAACTGCTTTTTGCGTTGTTTCACAATGTGCAGTTGCCCCAACCTCACACATATAACAATCACCACATGAACATGAATAGGCCATTGATACTCGATCACCTATTTTAAATTTACCAACAGCAGAGCCAACATCAAGTACTCTACCTATTAATTCATGGCCTGTTTGAGAACGCCCTTTATCCATAATGGCATCCATGGCTCCACGGTATAAATGTAGATCAGAACCACAAATAGAAGTCGCTGATACTTCAACTAACATATCATGGTCATTTTTAATTTTTGCATCTTCAACGTCAGTTGCTCTAATGTCTTTTTCACCAAAATAAACTGCTGCTTTCATAATGAACCTCCTAATTTATAGATAAGATTAAAACTTGTAGCTATAAGAAATAACAAGATTGGTTTGAGAATGAGTCATTTCTATTGGTACTGAAGTATTTGGCTGACTTGTATTTGTTTGTTTCTCTTCAAATGCATGAGATATCGCAAAATCAACTTCATGGCTTGCATTTACGGTATAAGTAAAGCCCCCTGTTAAATGGTCTGTGAGATACGCAGGAACAATGGCAAACGTAGTGTTATTTGGTAACGCTTGATCGGTATGACTATAACCTGCTCTCAACGTCCAGTTGTTGTTATACGCATACTCAGCACCAAAAGCATAAATATTAATGTCATCATAATTTTGAGGTAATAGAATATTGATATTTTGTTTACTTTCATCATGAACAAAACCAACATCTAAATTTTCTAATGCGTCTTTCCAAAAAACTCGTTGAACATCAAACAATATTGAAAGTTTTTCATTTACGTTATGACTTACACCGATACTTAATTGAGCTGGATTTTGAAAATCTCTTAATTTAATATCTCCATTTAAAGGAATGTTTCCTGCAACATTACTGACTGCCGTTAACGTTGCTCGGCCTTTAAGATCTGGAATACTTGATTTGAAATTATAAGACATACCAATGGTTGTATCTGAAGTAACTTGATAAGTTAAGCCTAATTTTGCTCCATAACCTACGGCATCAATACCACCGCCAACAAATTCATCTTTAGTAAAGCTAAAATGAGCGCCAGATAACTCAGGTACACCAAGTAAGGTAGGAACTAATGAACCATCGACACGACCATCTGCAGCGAGTGAACCCACTTGAGTCACATCTAATAATAATTCTAAATTTAATGATGACCAAATAGCTTCAACCGTGGCACCAACGGTTAATTTATCGTTAACTTGATAAGCAATAGCTAAAGGAACCCTTAAATTTAGCAAACGAGATGAATTTTCTAATCCTGTATCAATATTATTTACTGTAGTACGAGATAAAAAGCTACTCGATCCAAACTCTGTACCTAAACCACCTTGGGCAAAAACCCCTATTCCATAGGTAAGCGCACCATTTTTATAAGTATAAGCAATTTGTGGTGCAAAGTACGGACCTCTATTATTACCATGATTATTGGAAGACGCATTTTCACCTGTATCTAAATTTTTAGTATTTATATCCGTTGTAATAACATCTAAGCCAACATAAAATTCTGAGCCTTCATCCATTAAGGCTAACGTAGCAGGGTTATACATCATGCCAGCTGCACCAATATTGTGTGCTACACCTGCTCCCCCTAAAGATCGGGAGACAGCACCAAAGCCCTCCATATTGAAAACTTGTGTTGCACTGACTGTAGTAGATAAGGTACCTGCGATACAGATAGCTAATATTTTTTGTTTCATAGTTTTCCCCATTTATTTGGTTTTAGTCTTCATAGATGTTTTATTTAGACTTCGTTTTAATAGTTGTTAGTTATTTTTTAAAAAATCACCAATTAATTGATTGAATTCATCTTTTTTCTCAATTTGTGTCCAGTGCCCACATTCACCAAAGACATGCAATCGGGAATGTTTAATCAAGCGGATAAATTTATAAGCATTATCTAGTGGTATAACATCATCATCACGACCATGAATAATTAATGTTTGATGCGATAGGCTTTCGATATCTTGCGGACTACTTTGCATAGCTTCAACCCAACGCTGTCTAGGCGCAGGAAACATACTTGAAAATGACTCTTGAAAACCAGGTTGAATACTTGCTTTATAGCGAAGTTCTGCCAACTCATCAGTCACTAACTCTCGGTTATAAGCAAAAATATCAAGCAACTCTTTCATATTTTCAATTGATGGTGTGTAACCCCATACTTTGTCTAATCCTTTAGTTAACTTAAAAGGCACACCTACACTGCCCATTAATACCAGCTTATTGACACGTTCAGGATAACGTATGGCTAGAGCTAACGCTAAAGCTCCACCAAAAGAATTACCAATAACCGATGCTTTAGTTATATTTAATGCATCTAATAAACCAATAGCTTGCTCTACCCAAGTATCCATTGTGTAGTTAATATTTACAGGTCTATCCGTATAACCAAAACCAACCATATCTGGTGCAATAACACGATAATTTTTAGCAAGTTCTGGAATAGTTAAGCGCCAATTTGCCCATGCACTAACGCCAGGGCCAGAGCCATGAATAAGTAAAACAATGTCATCACCATCACCAACATCATGATAATTCGTTTCGATATTATTTGCCTTTATAGACAAACCTATTTCAGCATTTGTTGACATGAATTTTTACCTTCAATTAAATTGATTTAAATAACGGACTTTTCGATATGGAATCTTTACTATCTTTAGTATAAAAATTTTCCATAAACATATCTCGTTCAAAAAGACGCCCTTGCATAAGTGTGGTAATACAAGCATCAACCATAGGCGGAGGCCCACACATATACGCTTTATGACCAGAAAAATTTCCATTAAAATGTTCTTTCGCGGCTTCATGAACATAGCCACGTTCGCCTTGCCAATCAGAAGATTCAGGTTCATCTGATAAGGCTGGCACATAGGTAAAGTTACTGTGTTCTTGAGATAATTCGGTAAACAATTCATGGTAATACAGTTCATTTTGATTTCTTGCACCATAAACTAAGGTTACATCACGTTTTTCGTCACGTTCAAACAAATCCATTATCATCGATTTTGGACTTGATAACCCCGATCCGCCCGCTAAAAATATCATGGGTTCAGGCGCAGACTCTCGAACATAAAATCGTCCATAAGGTCCGGTGAAGTTTAATTCATCACCTACTTTTAACTCGTCATGTAACCATTTAGTACCTGCGCCATTAAGCACTAAGCTAACATTAAGCTCTATTTGGTTTATATCCGATGGAGGGTTAGATATTGAAAATGCACGAGGGTATTCATCAACTTCAGGAAGGTATAAATTAATATAATGTCCAGCTTGAAATTTCAAGTCATCTTTAAGCGCAATAATGATAGAGATAATACGTGGTGTTAATTTCTCAATTTTTGTAACAACACCGGTGTAGTCTTTTACAGGGTGATTTTGAGCATCTGGGTCTTCTTCAATATCAGCTTCAATTTCAATATCACATGTTGGAATTGCACAACAACTTAAGCATTTCCCTTCATCTTTCTCCATGTCTAAAAGAGCAAATGGCGAGGCATCACCATGTTCAACTTCTCCCTCTAATATATCTACTTTGCAGGTTCCACATAAGCCATGACCACAAGCGTGAGGTAAGTAAATCCCCGCCCTTAAAGCTGCGTCTAAAATGGTTTGCCCTTCTTCAACCTCAATGGTTTCACCAATAGGTTCGATTAAAACTTGATAGGTCATTTTATTTCTCTTATTAATGAAATACTGCCAGCTTAAATTATAAAACTGGCGATAGTATTCACTGTATTATTTAATTACCGCTTCCTTGGTAACCAGTAAGGCCAGGTGTTTTAAAGCGTAATAAAGATTTATGCCCAACCCCATTTTCAGTTAAGCTTTTACCTAGTTCAGGCACAATAGACTCACCATCTAATATCCATTGTGCTTTTACCCAATCAATTTTTTCAAAATCAGGGTGTGGACTAACTACACTTGGTATAACTTCCTCAAGTAATGCTGCAAACGGCATTTCAGGAGGTAAAGGAAAAACATTTGCAGGGCCTATGCCTAAGTGATCATCCCATGCAATATAAACCAATTGATTACCATGAAAATTTTCAACAGCATCTTTATTTCCAACAGGGTATTCGCCAAAATTTGTTTTAATCGTCATTATATTCTCCTAAGCGCTTTTTTCAGGTGTTGTTTGTTGATCGTCTAACCCATGAGCGGCTTTCCAAGTAGCTTCATCCGTAGAGCCTTTATAATCACCACCATCTTCTGGGTTAAAATGATAATATTTAAGTACATCAGGGATTTCAGCACCACCACAGTTGCCTTGAAATATTTGATGTGGAGGTAACCATGCATGAGCATATTTTTCAGGTTCATGATCAAAAATATCTTTACAACCATCTGAACAAGTATGGTATTTGTCACCATTAAATTCAGTTACACGTTGCGATAATTTCATAGGCTCACCTTTAGAAACCTCGGTAAATGACATCGGTACTTGGCAAACTTGACAAAGTTGAGGTAAACCCATATTAAAGAAGCGTTTACCTTCTTTTTCCATTTGTGCATACATTTCCCAACGAGGACGATAGTACTTGTCGAATGTATTTGGATATTTTTCAGATAGCCAATCCATTTTTTCTTTAGACGGTACTTCAGTATGAAAAGCAGCTGCATGAGAAAATTGATATAAAGCGGTATAAACTTGATGGCTCAAGTGCTCAGCTTCGTCTGTTGCTTGTTCATGAAATTTAGGCATACGTAAGCCATAGCGAGCTAAATCTTTAAATAATGCACCGCAATTATCAACAAAATAGATATCCCATGCTTCTTTCCAAGACATAGGGCTATCTGGCAACATATAATCTTGCATTGCTGATACTAAGCCTAATACTCGGTATGCACGCCAAAAATGCTTATCAATCCAACCTTGAACAATTTCAAGATTATCTTCATGCTGTTCAACAAGAAATTTTATAATTTCAAGACCTAAAGTCATATGACGTGATTCATCAGATTGCGCTGAAAAACCAAAGGTAACGGTTGCCATATCACCATTATGAGCAGCACCTGACATAAACGGTACAAAAAGCAAATTGGTCAATATATATTCAAAAGCGAAGGATATTGAAGTAATAAATTCAAAAGGTCCCGCTGAGCGAGCATCATCAAAATATGATTTAGGTACAGATAAATACCAAACACGATCATGCATGTGGAATGGGTCATGAAGTCCCGTAAAATGTTTATTGTAATGACTCAAAGTATGTATTTGAGTTTGTGAATGACGTAATTCATCAATAGATTGCATTTGACAAGCTAATTGAGCACCTTCACCACTAAATTGACGTGCTAAATTAGCGTACCCACGATGAGCACCATATTCAAGAGGGGATACCCCTTGAATAAATATTTTGAGTGCATTGACATAACTAGCACTTGATAAATTAAGATGCCCATTGTTTTGTGCAAAACTATCGATAACTGCGTATAATTTTTTATCTTTTTCTGCTTGGTATTTCCAATAAGCATCAGTGGTTAGTCTAAAAGGGTCTTCCCATTTATCCCAATCAACAATTTTTATTCCTTCGTAGGTTTCTTGAGGAAATACTTTTTCTTTAGGTTGGTATGTTGGTTCCCAACCAAGCCCACGAGTTAGAACTTCATACCGTTTTCGCATATTCAATTTTTTAGCCATTATATTTTCCCCTTTTTAATTCCACGAAAGTCTAAAATAATCATCATCTTCATCAACATGACCTGACAACGAAACGAGTACTAAATGTAACTCCTGAAGGTCAACCTCATGCCCTGCGAGTTCTGAAACAACTTCTTTTGTAATACCTAGAAAACCATTATTTTCTATACGAATCATTCCTGGTTGATCATACTTAAATACAGCATTTGGATTTTCTTGTTCAAACGCTTCAGTAAATGGGCGAGCACCTTCCGTGTTTTGTAAAATAATAAATAATTTGTCTTTTGACATAGTAATCTCCTAAAGATCAAGTCCTTGTTTAGTTAATCTAGTAAACAATTCAGTTTTAATTTCAGTTAATTGCTGTTTACCATCCTCGCCTAGGGCTTCTACCGAATAGACTTCAAGGGCTTCTTCTATTCGTGTTGACCAAGTAGTTACCCATGTTGATAATAGTTGTTTATTTTCTTCACTTTCAGCCGCTGTCACTTTAATAAGTTGATTAGTCCAGCGAATGGTCTCGCCATACCATTCAGCCATAAATTGAGTAAGTAATGTAATTCCTGAGGCCCCTTTACTGTGTAAATTTTTAATATAACGATCAAAAATTAATGGGAAGATTAAACCATCCATGACAACATTTTGTGCAACCATAATTTCAAACCAGTCATCTAATACAAAAATATCTTCCATCGCATGGCGAAGCTCTTGCCACATAGGATTTTCTAGCCAGTCTGATTTAGCTTTCACAAGACCTTCAGTTTCATTTTCATCTATTAGTAAAGTAATTCGAGAAATGTATTGAGACATAGCAATACGATCAAAGCCATTAAATGAAGAAAGTGACGTAATTGATGAACCATAACCGCGATCACAAATATCTTGATTATTCATATTTGCACCATATTCAACATGGCGTAGTGGGGACAAAATATTTTTGATTGAGCTCTTTAATTCGACTGCAAGTGATGAAAGCATATTATGCTTTTCAAGCATTTTAAAATTGTTATCCATACCTTCTTGCTGTTTGGCACGAGCTATTACGTAAGAACTATAATAATATTGACGCGGATCGGTAAAGGTGTACCAATCTTTCATTACTATTGAAGTATTTCTAACATCATAAAGTTCTCTGTCTTTAGCCCAACTAGGAGGGTAATGAAAATTGGTTGTAGGTTGAACATCATAAATAGCTTCTTGATAACGTGATGCAGGTTTATCATGCCCAATTCTGCGCCCTATATATGCGTAATTAACTCTTTTCGCTTTTATTTCTTTTGTCGATATATGCACTGACATTATTTAATACTCCTATTTGTATTTTTATTTAAAATTACCATATCGCCATTTTAGTTTGTCAAGGGCTAGCGCCTTTTCTTGTTCAAGCGTTAGCTCTTCCACGTTGTATTTTTTGCAAAAACTTTTGAATTGAAGGAAAGGAAGTACTAACTCAACATATAGGTTTGGATCACCAATTGAAAAATCAAATTCAACAAATTCATTTTTCAAAACACCTGTCACATGAACATAATGAGTTAACGTTGCAATATCCTTTAATTTACTGTTAACACTTTCAATCATTAATAACCCCTCTTATCTTTAAGATACCTGCACAAGGCAAATTACATACCAATATATTCTTATAATTTATTTTGTTATTGTCCATCATACGTTTTATACGTTTTATTCGATTTAAATTCCTATCGTTTGTTACCTACGTTAAAAACATAATAGTTAAAAATATAATTACTAAACTATAAAAGCAATTAACAAGCCACAAAAATTAACACTAGTAAATTCAAATACTTGGCCATATATTTAATTAAAAATATATATTTCAAGTAATAAAGTAATAAATATTTAATCATTTGGTAACATTTTAGTTTTTGTTAATAAAGAATTTAACTATTTTGTTATAAATGGCTTGTATGGTGCAGAAATGTGAAATAGTTATTTGTTCAAATGATCAAATAACTATTTAATGTTTTTAATCAGGCTTTATTCAGACGTTTCATAAGGCTGTTTTAGAAACTCTTTATGTTACGTTTTTGATTTTAATAGGGACGCTACATTTATGTTGGGTTATCGTGACGTGGTCAACCAAATTCAGTCACACTAGATAATTGGACTCCCTCACCCTTAACGAGTGAGGTAATATAAAAGTTACTACACAAATATATTATAAAGAGTCCTAATATGTTTCGTACCAAAGTTGGCGTTGATTTAGCAAAAGAAGGTATTCAAGTTTGTATTTATAGAAAACAAAAAGGTGCAGTCAAATATTGAAATGACACCGAACGAATTTCTTTGTTGGCTAGCTAATGCAAAACCCGTCACGATAATATTTGAAGCGTGTGGCACATAGAATTACTGGAAGCAGAAAGCGATTTCGGCAGGTCACGATGCGCATTTAATTTCATCAAAATTAGTTGATACGGTTAGACAAAATAAAAAAACGGATAAAAATGATGCATTGGCTATTGTCCAGGCAGCATCATTACCCGATGTTATTTTTATTGGTGGTAAAACGGTTGAGCAGCAACAATTACAAACCATTAAGCGCTTAAGAGAGCTTGCTATAAAACACCAAGGTGCCTGTCAGCAACAATTAGTGTCTGTATTATTGGAATTGAATATTCGTATTTCTAATCGAAAAGGCGGTATTATCAGTGCGATAGACGGAGTATTAGAAGATGCAACGAATGGATTGTCAGCCGAATGCCGTATTGCAATAGATACAGCTAAAGTGTATTTGAAAGTAACGATTGAAGCGGTTCAGCACTATGATGATTGTTTAGAAAAGTCAGTTACTACTCATGCTGATTGTAAACAGCTACTCAAGCTTGAAGGTGTTGGTACCATGAATGCGATTAATCTATATCTCGCACTAGGTTGCTCCGACATAGGCGTATTCAGTAAAGGTAAAGACGCCTCAGCCTGTATTGGTTGGACGCCTATTCAACATTCTTCGGGTGGTTTTGTTAAATTAGGCTCAATAGGAAAGCACTGTAAAAATAGCATGCTAAGAAGTCAGTTAATTGGTGGTGCAATGCCTGCGGTGAATCAAGCGGTTATACGAGAAGCCAAAACTAGAAAAGATGTTTGGCTTAAGCGACGAGGTAAAAAGTGTGCAGCGGTGGCACTTGCTAACAAAACGGTAAGAACAGCTTTCGCGATGCTAACACAAGATACAGAATACAAAGCTGAATTATTGGTAGCTTAAAAAGAGTTGAATCGAAAAATGTAGTTTAAAAGCGTTCAAACAACAAAAATGCAAAACGAAGATAAAAATCAGCTGGTTTATACCCATCACACTTCAATATGCAGATTTTAGCACCTGAAAATTATCATTAATTCTGCTTTCTAAAATATCACCTATTTTAGGGAGTGTTTGACTGAAAAATTCATCAATTTTTTCTCTAAATTCTTTCGCCGTAGCAAAATATTTATTATTTCTGACATGTTCATTCATTACTTTTCATAAACGCTCTATTGGATTTAAATTAGGACTGTAAGCGGGAAGATAATGCAGTTCAATATTAAGCTCAGTCGCTTTATCTTTAACAACTTGTGCTCGATGATAGCCAGCGCCATCTAAAATCACATGGATGCGTTTATTACTGTCATTATATGCGCGTAGCTCTGTGAAAAAATGTTGAATAGTCTCACCATTCACTTTATCGTAACGTCTAACTTGAGCTGCCGCTAAATTATTCAAATCAATAGCACCTACAAGGTTTAATCGCGTTCGGCTACCTGTGGTTTCTATCGCTTTATCATGCCCTTTCTTTATCCATCCACAACTTACTTTGGTCGCTTGAGTTGGATGCATAGCATCTATAAACAATATAGGCTCATCAGCTACTTGCGCTTTTAATTCGGTATACTTCTCAATAAACTCGGCTTGTTTTTCCTCATCAAATTTATGAGGGACACCTTTGGGGTACTTGTAGCTAAAGTTGTGCTGATGAAGCCATTTATTTAAACCTGAAATAGAAAAGCGGATCTCATGATTTTTCCAGATGTACTCAATGATTTCATAAGAGCAGCGATAAGTGTTTAGCATAATATGAGCAACCACTTCATCTGTTTGTGTTTGACTCAAATAGGGTTGTGAGCCGCCATTTTCTGGTGCTAACTTATCTTTACTTACAAAGTCATCAATATGTCTAACAATACTCGTTTCATGCAGTCGTAATGCTTGAGCAATCATCGCTGTTGACCAACCTTCAGAGCGAAGTAATACCGCTTTAATTCGATCACGAACACGACCATCACGACTTGCATCATGTAGGGCTTCAAGATCTATTTTTTGCTCTGTGGTTAATTTGATGTTTTTCATGAGGTATATCATGATCCTCATTATTGTATAAATCAAGCACCTTCATTGATCACGGGTATAGGTAAAAATTTATGACAAAAATCATCGACATCACAAAATATATCTATTAAGTTATTCATCTGCCCACCTCTGTTGCTTTCAAATCGTTTTTAGTCGAAAGATCTGATCGCGAGGTGGGCAATTAATTCAATTCTTATCCAGTTTTCAGGTTAATTAAATAAAATACGACAACTTGCTTGAAAGATGGCGGTATTAAGCGATCGGCATCATGGTATTACGAACAGGTTGCCGTGCTTTTATCTATTGATCGCAGTAACCATATGATTAATCCAATTTTATCGTAAGCACCTTATAAACCGCATTATTCCCCCATCAAACGTTAGGTGATACAAATGACAAAAAAACGTCCAAATTACAGCCCAGTATTTCGGAAGTAAAACCTTGATGTTGATATTTAAAATGCACATCAAAAACAACAGGTAAATGTACTCTACATTTACCTAGCTACTCCATTGTATTTACCGCTTTAACACATTTATTTCGTCCCAATTTTTTCGCTTCATATAAAGCTGAATCTGCACGCTTAAAAAGTTCTTTTTGGGTTTCATTTATTTGTATTTCTGCAAGACCTACTGATACAGTGATCACTACTCGCTCATTATTAAAACAATATTCAATTCGTTCAATTAATTTTCGGATTTTATTCGCCACATCCTCAGAAATAGTAATATTAGAATTAGTCAATACGATCACAAATTCTTCCCCCCCCATATCGAGCAACAAAATCGTTCTAACGGACGTACATCTTTAAAGTGTTGGCTATACCCCTAATCACTTCATCACCTACTTCATGACCATAATTATCATTGATAGATTTAAATCTATCAATGTCTAGAACAAGTAATGTAAATGGTAATTTATGACGATGAAAATGTTCTATTTCAATAGTAATTCGCTCATTATAAGCATGTCGATTTGCAATATTAGTTAAGGCATCAGTCATCGCTAACTGATGATTTCTTAGGGATTCCTCCTGATTTCTTAGGAATGGTTGGGTTACCCCCTTTCTAACTGAAAACCAAAGAAATACTAAAAGTATAATAAATGTTACAATGTAGGATGAAAATATAGTGAATTTTATATTGCTTAATTTCTCTTTATTGTTATTTTCTTCCGCTTCATAGATGATTGTACTTAATTCAACAATGTGGCTTAACAATCTAATAGGTTCTCGGTCTATGCCGCGCACATGTTTGTCCGCTGATAGTTGTGGGTCATGTGTTGTTTTTTTGTATATCAATAATCCTTCGCGATAAAGAATTCCTAGCTTTTTATGTTCCTCAATAAATTTTATGGCATTATTCTGTAATTCTGGATACCCCCTAAAATCACAGCCAAGCGTTCAGCTTCGTGTATCGTTTTTTGCTCATTCAGCAAGAAACTACGGTGATACTTTTTATAAAAATTTTTATCGTATCCTCTAAGTAAGATATTTTTCCATTCTTGAATTTGGGTTTTAAAAGATATCTGTGCGCTGCATGCTGCCTTATTGATTTCATTTGTTTTATCTGATAGATGAGAAATTGAAATGACGTATCCGTCATATTTAATAACAATGTACCCAGATAAACCCATTGTAACTAATAGGCCTATGGTAATAATCAGCGATAATTTATTTTGAATTGATTTCATAATGAAGAGCCAAAATTTCCCATTTTAATATGTGATGCATATATTTTCAGAATTCAACGGCAGCCGAAAATAATGGGCGCTTAGATAATGAGATTACGCGTAAGGTCATTATCAAAGTATCTCAATCTAACGGGGGGCTAACAACGAACCGCCACTTACCACCAGCCTTGAATTTGAGCCTTTAACATTTCAGTTAATTGCTTATACTAAAATATATTAGGCGAAAGCTGTGCAACCGAAAATACAAACTAATTTTACTGCGCTTAACTTACCACAAAAAAACGGTAATCCACACAAAATCATTATCTGATGTTACGCAATACGTACACGCATGGCCGCTCCGTAAGCTGCAACCGCCTTGTTGATATTCCAAGGCAGTAATGCCTCTACATCTTCAAGTGTTTTTGCTTGTGGTAATAACGTGAAGACTGTTTTTAAATAGCTGACGGCTCTAGGTTGTTCGCTTTGGCGCTTTCCACTAAGCTGTATAAATTAGCACTAGCCTTGGCTCCCTCTACGCTCGTAGAGAACAACCAGTTTTTTCGACCAATCACAAAAGGCCTAATACAATTTTCAGCATGATTATTATCCATCGGCCACGCGCCATTCTCCGTATATCGGCTCAGTTTGTGCCACTGGTTGCTTAAATAGGTGAGTGCCTTGGTTAACTTCGCTGATTTTACGGGGTGCTTTAACGATTTATCGAGCCACTGTTTTAACGCTGCTAATATCGGGGCACTTTCTTGTTGTCGAACAAGGCGTTTTTTATCGGTTGTTGCCGTTTTTATTTTGGCTTCAATACGAAAGAGTTTTTGAATATAAGACAGCGCTTGCTCTGGTTTCCCCGAGGTGCCTTTAGGTTGTGCATCACTCGCTTCCTTAAAATAACGCCTAGCATGTGCCCAACAACCTAAGTGCGTTAAACCATTGGTTTTAGCAGTCGCGTCGTAAACAGCATAACCATCTGTCATTAACGTACCGCTAAAGTCACCTAACATCAGCTCGGCCACGCTGGTTTCTCTGGTGGGGCTGTAATGAAACAAGACCATCCTCTGGTCGGTATTATTGGTCATTATCCATATGCGACTTTGTTGGCTCGCGCTACGGCCTTCTTCTTTGAGCACTTGAGTCACAGTTTCATCCATGAAAAGCACGTCTTGCGCCCTTAATACATCAAGCCCTAAATTAATCAGGGCTTGCACTAATTGGCCACACTTAATCATCCAGTTCGCCATACTGGTTGGGTCTAGCTCTACGCCTAGGCGTTTAAAAATAAGGTTGCTTTGACGATAAAGCGGTAAGCCGTCACAATATTTATGCGTAGCTATTTGTGATAATAGTCCTGGACTGGCAATAGATTTTTCAATCGGTTGCGCGGGCTTTTTAGTGGTAACAAAATAATCATTACAACACGGACACATGTATTTACGGCGAACGTGGTTTAAAACAGTTACCTTAGCAGAGATATAATCCAGCTGCTTTGAGCATTCATCACTAAAATGCTTTAAGGCTTGGTTGTCATGCGGGCAAAACTTTTCATCTTCCGGTAAGTCATGAATAATATCGGTAACTGGCAAATCATCAGGGATTGATAGGCGTTTCTTTTTGCGCTGGTGAGCAGGAACAAGCGTTGTACTTTCTTCAGCCTTGTCTTCATCACTTAATAACTCCGCCTCGTCGAATAAGCCTAATTGGTCGGGCGACCATTTTCACTAGAAGCCCCAAACCGCTGTTGGGTCATGTAACGAATGTATTCTTCTAAGGTGGCGATTTTATCTGATTTATTAGTAAGCAGAGCGTCTTTCTTGTTAAGTTGAACGTCTTTTTTTAAGAGCGATTTTTCATTATCATTAAGCACACTTTTCTGCTCAGATAACTGAGTTTCTAACGATAAAACACGCTGAATTAATTGCTCGTTACTGAGCGTAAGATGGTGATTTTTCATGGCGATATTATAACAAAAAACCGTTAAAAAGCCGAGTCAAATCCAATGGTTTTTTGAGGTTTTATCGTACTAATATCAACGCTCCGAAGCAACCAGTGCAACTGTTCTTCATCAATATTAATCGTAGCTGAATCATGTTTTTTAGGCCACTTGAATTTATCTTTCTCAAGGCGTTTGTACCACAAAAAAAAACCGTTTTATCCCAGTAAAGTAGCTTCAATTTATTGCGCTGTTTCGAGCAGAAAACAAATAGAGCGCCTGAGCTTAACGATTGTTTCATCGTCAACTCAACAATGGCGGCAAGACCATCATTTGTTTCCTAAAATCAACGGGGTCACGATGAAAATAAACGGCAGAGGGCTGAATAAATATCTTCATGCGAGTTGCCCCATTAAATTGACGAGCCAATCCACCTCAGCTTGACTATCAAGTGTCAGCTCAATGTTACCGATATTCAGTTTAATATCACGTAGGGGTTGCTATTTTTCAGATCAGGCTCGGCCAAGAGAACTTGAGAAAAGGGGGATGCCGCCGTGGCTATTGATGTTGCAGATGTGACTGCTGCTTTATTTTTGTAAAAAGTGGACGTAGCTACGCCTTGTTCGAGGCAAAATTGTTTTATTGATAAATCACTTTCACTTTGTATTTTAAAAAGTGCAAGCCATTGCTGTGTTGTTTGTCGCATGATGATCTCCTTAAATAATTAAAGTAATCATAAGTGAATGTTATTGATGGGGAATAATGCAGTTTATTGGGTGCTTACATTTTATCTGCTGATACAACAGCAGAAATAGCGGCGAATTTTACGCATAATATTGTCGAAGATTCGGTTTTATGTAGTGATGGCTCTTGGTCATATGTGGCGATTGCTAAAGAAAAGAAATGTGACCATAAACGATTGGTCAATGGCAAAGTTAGGGTGATAGATAAAGTTTATCATATCCAAACAGTTAATGGCGCTATAGCTCATTTTAAAGGTTGGATTAACGGAAAAATGAAGGATGTTTTAACGAAGTATTTATCAAATTATCTCGCTTGGTTTAGAGATAGCAACGCAAAGCTAGATAAGCAATAAATTTCATAGCTGCTTAGGGTAGACAACAGTATTATGGAACAGAGCCGTTTTAATTGATTTAGCGGCTTGCTTAGCAAATACCTCAAGTTCTTTCTTGTTCATAGTCTGCCTATCCTCAACCCTACATGGGTATTAATGATAGGCAGTTACATAGATTTTGTTACAGGGTCAGAGTGATCGATTCAACCGACATATGCACTAACTACTAAGTAACTCCTTTAAGCCATTGTACTGACGAGGGTTTAGTAATATTGCCCCTGTTGATATAGAAACTAAACGAACCACTTCGCCTTCCCCCTGAATTTCAAGCTCATCGCTTGCACACTCTGGCAAATCAAATAATAAGACTCTTAACGACTTCTTCTGTTCATTAGTCAACACTCCTTGAGCTGAAACAGTGTTTGCATGATCAGACTCAAAGCCGTGTGATTTTATGGTATCAGTCAGCGATACAACTTCTGTCCGTAGAGATCTACCATCAATTTCTTTTTGTATCTTCTCTAATAAGCTATTTCTTTGTTCTAACTGGCTAATATAAGTCTTCACCCCTATCGGCAACCCTGAAAACTCATCATTATCATCTTTGGGTTCAACTTTAACTAAAGCCCTATAAAAGCCTATTAATTTTTTATACTTATAGCTGCTATCACTACCATTATCAAATGCGCCTTTCCCTGGCGACTTAAAATTTTTAACACAATACTCACCAATTTCTTTATAAGTAAGTTTTCTACCGTCTAGAAGCAATGCCCGACAGGATTTTGATACATTTTCGAAGCCATTTTTTAGTCTTTTATCTTTAGCCTCTTCTTTCATTTTGTCTGATTCGCTGTCTGCAAATAAAAAATCCATTATTTCTTCTCCTCTATTTGTAATAAATCAGCTTCAAGAGAAGTCAGCGATTGTCCTAGTTTCATAAATTTTTCCTCTCCTAAATTTGATAATAAAACTCTTGGGTCATCAAATTCATCATCATCGAATGAACGACCAAGCTCTTTCGTTATACTTGACAATTTATACAATATTGCGGCCCGTTTAATTTCATCATTAGGAACAAATAATAACGGATTAGAGTTTTTAGATAATGATGCCAACTTAGTGCAGAACTTCTCTAATTGAATCATCGAGATTGTATTCTCTTCCCCTACAATACCTAATACAGCAGCCTGAGTTGTTCTCTCCATGGCAGCGTCAAATAGCCCCATTGATTCCCATTGTAGGTTATCGGGATCGGATATTTTGCCAAATTCAATCGGTAATTGATTATTTTTTGAATCTAGCTTTGCTACTTCAAGATTTTTTCTCAACATTAAATCTCGCCTTTTAAGCTCCTGCACACGGTGAGCCAAAAGGGCTGTAACTTCATCAGCCTTTTGCGAAAATTTTTCTGAAATTATTTCTGATCTTTTATAATCTTGATTATTAAAAGCTTCTTGTGACTTAGTTAAAAAATCGATGCGTTGGTTAACTAATTCCTCTATTTCACTAGCGACTTCATTTAAATAGTATATCTGCTCAAGAAGAAACCGGGGTCCTGTTTTCCAATATCTACAATTACCACAACGGAGCGCACCACCTTCAACTGATGAAATTTCAAACACCTCCATTTGTCGAGTATACTTAATATTTATACCACCAGTTTCACAATCAAAACTATAACAAACGCCTCCTTTCATAACCTTAGGTTTTCCACCTTTTGCCATGTCTGGTCGAGGGAATTTATCACTTTGCCACTCGGGAACTAAACCAAAATTATCTAATAAAGTCTCACCATCTCTTAATCCAAATTCTAAAAAAAGCAACTCATTTTCAGTGGCAACTCCAGCTTTCTTCTTGCTTTCTAACAAGAGTTTTCGGTACATCTCTTCAGTTCGCTTATGATAATACAACGTCATAATCGAAGTATTATGCCCAACCAATATTTTAACAATTTCTTTATCAAGGCCCCGATCCAATAAGTCAGTTATTCCAAACACTCTAAGCGTATGTACATCAAATAAACAATTTTCATCTTCACCAAAAACTACAATGTGATCAGCATATTGAGGATAAGTTTCTTTATACTGTTTTTCAGCTTCCTTCATTAATAATTTGAATAACGTTCTGACATTATCAGCCTTAGTAGGCAGATGTAGGTTAGTTCGACTTGTATCAGCATCAGAAACCCTAGGCATTGACAAATCTCTAAAGAGTGGCGTGAAATATGGGAGATTTACCCAGACCTTAGCATCATACTTACCCGAATCTTCATCAATAACTTTGACAGGCTCAATATCCAATGGTGAGTAGGTATTGTTAAAAACTCTTTGTTTTTCAAGTATATTGTAAACATCAACCACATCTTCAATATCGCACTCACGAGGCCAAGGGATTGTATATCCGGTATATCCCTTCTTTTGTAATGAATACCCTTTGGTCTTATTTGTATTGATATATAAATTTAAATTTTCATTTCCTTGCGCTTGTTCAGAAGAAAATACACCCGTTTGGTTATATTTCTTTGAATGTGTTTCACCATCAGGATATCTAAATCCTGCCAATGGGTGAGTATTTTTAATAAACACTCCCGCATTAATATCCCAAATTAGACTGTCCAACAATCCTTCATCCAACCATCTTACTTGGTGGAGCCTTAAGGGGAGAATTAATAAAATATGAAGAATGTAAGGAATATTATAGGCAAAAGCACTATCTCGAATGCCAGTATCTTTATTTAGCAATGATAAAGTACTTTTAGGTAAATTATCCTTTGCAAATTGGTAGTCATCTTCCTTTAAAATATCCAAAGCCATCTTATGAATAACCGATGGCATAGCTGCTCTCGTAGTTTGGCTGTTAACAGGGGTTGCAAGGAAAACCTTTTTCGACTCAGGAAATGGATTTGCGTAAGCTTTATTATCTGATAATCGACTAGCATTAATAACATGCTCAAACATTTGATGAACTGTTGACCAAATATACCGAATTGTTCCATCTCCTGCTTCAATTCCATTTAAATAATCATAAAACGTTTTATCTGAAAATTTGAATAAGGGGTCTTTGAACATAATGACATTAAAATCAACTATTCTATTGATCTCACTTTTGTGTTCATCAGAAAGAGATATATACCAATCGACAAAATGATTAACGCGTCCAATTGTCTTTTTATTACAGTTAGATGCAGTATACGTACTAATTTCTTCGAACAATGACTCTGGAATTAACCCTTTTGCCCACCCTAATTTTAGTGATTTCCTTTCATTACCGCTATTTAAGATGCGCCTCATGCTTGTTTCACTAAGATAAGAACGGTTAAATTTCTTAAAACCTACTTGTTCAATCCAATTTGGCCTAGTTTCAAGTTCGTCAAAAAGCTCTCTTAGAATTTTATTTGGAAGGTGCTTAGAAGTATTATAACCTTTAGACTTATAAGCTTCTCTCATAACCTCTGACACATCCCTTGGCAAAGATTCAGGGAAGTCCACCATAGATTTACAATTTGAAGATAGAGATAAGGAAGTGTAAAAATCTTTTAATGAACGTGTCTGATGTCGGTCCTTAGTCTCCAATAACTTTGCTGTCATTAATTCAGTTTTCAAATTATCATCTGGCAGGTATTCAATTAAATCATGCACTAAACTTTCTTTCTTAAAACTAAAAGGAAGTTTGATAATTTTACTGTCAGCTAGTTCAAATAGTAACTCCTTTGTGATTAACGATATTCTTTCAATTGTATTAGAAAATATAGTTCTTGATTTCTGTCCTTCTTCACCTAAACAAAAATACTCAGTTTCAAAGAGTGAAAGATCTTTAATATTGATGCTTGGCTCTAAATGAAAAACCATCTTCGGTAATAAGGTAATTAATGGAGTATCCATAATGCTATTAATATCATTAAACCCTTTTTGTTTATATTTAATAATAGTTCGACCATCAGATGAATAATTATATCCAACGCGTTGAGCTAAAAAACATATATATTTGATGATCTCATGGTCGCTAAACCCCTTGAATGTTTCTGCTACATTCAAGGAGCAAGCTGTTGATTTTTGAGGATTAAATCCTGAAATTAGATTGTCAAAATTATTTTCTACCGTAAACTTTATAAATTCATATACTTTTTCTTTGCGATCTTGTTTAGCTATATCTGTCAAAAATTTAAAGTGAAATAAATTAAACGGTGATTGTATGACTTTCTTAGATGACAGATTCAGATCGTCAAAGCCAACCAGAAATGTGTTGATTTTTTCACACACTAAAGTGATAAACCTAGCTTTAATTTTGCTTTCTAAATAAGATGCTAAATCACCAACTTGTTCTAGTTTGTTAGTATCAACAGCAATTGTATCCAAAGTAGCGTTATAACTGACAGGTCTATTTGATATAAAGCCTAAGCCAGAGTTTAGTTTTGAGAGTGAAAAATCTACTTTACAAACACCTTCAAAGTTTGACCATTTATCAAACTGCTCTTCTAAATTTATATTTATCATTTATTACCCCAATCACTAAAATCTAACTCATCCCATATAGATGTATCTTTCATTGCTATTTTTCTTTTTATCTCTTCATTTGAGAAATTGTAATAAACATCAGTACTCGTAAGTCTTTTATGACGAAGAATTCTTTTCGCATCTTCTTGTGGAATCCGCAAAACATTTGCACAATAAAACCCAGTAAAGTGCCTCATAACATGTGAATACAGTGTTTTCCCTGTCACTTTAGCAGAATGACGTCTAAATCGACTTTCATAAGCATCAACTGTCATTGGCATCCCATTACCCGTGTTACATAAAAGGTAGGGATGAGACAGCCTTTTTTGCATTAATAACTTGGGAACAAGTTTTGTAAATAATTGCTGAGCATATCCGCAGGTCCATTCAAGTAAATGACCATATTTTTCATTGGGGTCGCGAAGTTGAACGCCTTTCCAACCAGCATGATATCGATGTTTTAAATGAAGATTGGTACGTACTGGAAGCCTTGATAAGTAATCTATATTTATATCATCTAAACCAGATACAGCTTTATGTTGCCGCAAACACGAACTTAAAATTTCTTTTCTAGGAACTAGCTTATTCTTTTCTGGTGAAAATGTTTTTCCTGTATTGGGATCTGAAATAATAACTTCAGCCAAATTACCTTGATATACAATATCGGTTACCAAAACATGGAGATTTTCGGATTCTCGCAATCCGGTGAAACCACTTAATAAATAGGCTACTTTATAGTTTATATTTTCTTCACTATCGATAAGTTCTTTCAGTTGTCTGGGCGGAAAGTACTTAATTAATTTAGTGTTACCTTGATCAAAGTCTTCATTATCATAATCTAGCCTTGTTTGATTGTTATCGTCAGCCATTGTGTCTTTAACTGAAGCAATATGTTCTAACAGCTTAAAATTAGTTTTCTTTTCAAAAGCGCTATACCTGACCGTCATTAGATGAATCATGTCATCGCTTACAAGTTCAGTTACGTTAAGGTAAGTTTTACAATAGCTCTGATACTTTTGAAATTGAGTAATACCCTTACGGACATCCGCATATTTAGCTCTTTTCCAAAATAAACCTAAATCACACACACCGTTTCTTATAGTTCCATGCAGTTTTGCGCTAAAATAATCGATGATAAGCTCATGGCCATTATCTAAATAAGCCTGATGTTTATCCTCATTTGCTAGGTAAAATTGATAAATATCTGCTACGACTTTAAACACTCTTCTTAGTGCTGCATCTTTCCCTCTACCAATATCCATCTGCTCTTTAGTAAATGACAATAAAGAGAAAGATACCTTACCGTCTTCTAAATAAACGAGAGGAAAGTCTCTTTCGAATTCCTTTGTTCGTACATAACGTATATAGTGACTACGTGAACCTAAGTTGTTTTTCATTTTATTCTTCTAAGATTATTTGTGTTGTTATGTGTACTGACGGAGTTTACCAAAATACACTAACATTGTTTATTAATATTTACATTAAATTTTACATTAACCTTGATTTTATTTTAATCTAAGTCTTATTCGTATATTTTTATGTGGGTATATCTTGACGGAATAAAAACTGATTGCACGTGATGAAGCACTTCATTTAACCGGTACTCAGCATATTCTTAATAACTGGAAATCAGGTAAAGATGATCCTGAAATGAAGATTATCAGTGAAGAACTTCGTGATGAAGGATTACAGATTTTCTTAGATGTGGTTGAGCAAGAGAAAGAGTGGGCCCAGTATTTATTTAAAGATGGCTCAATGATTGGACTTAATGCCGATATTTTAAATCAGTATATCGAATATATTTCAAATCAACGTTTAACCGCTATCGGTTTTGATGCACCGTATGACATAAAAAGTAATCCGTTACCGTGGATGAATGCTTACCTTGTCAGTGATAATGTACAAGTTGCTCCTCAAGAGACTGAAATATCTAGTTATTTAGTTGGACAAGTTGACTCTTCTGTTGATGTAGATGATTTTGACGATTTCGATTTATAAACAAGAAAAACTGATGGTATTCGCCTTAATTTAAGCGCTTTGACTGTGTATGAATGTAAAAAATACAAATCAAGAGGTAAAGGAAACCATCAATTTGTCGCTAAAAATTAACGTTCAAAGTAAAGTTGTTCATTATGAGAATAATAAACAAACTTTACTTGAGTGTTTAGAGTCCGCTGATGTTGAAGTGCATTATCACTGTCGTGATGGGTTTTGTGGCGCATGCAGAGTAACGTTAGTAGAAGGTGAAATTAACTATCCATTAGGTGAGCCTTTAGCTTTTGTCGGTGATAAAGAAATTTTGCCTTGCTGTTGTATTCCTGTTACTGATATTACCTTGTTAATTGATGAATAGCGCTCACAGAACTACATCAAAGTGACACCTACTCAACTTACCACGTAAAAAAACCTATCAGTGATACCCATTCACACCATATTCTCAAAGCTATATTAATTCAGTTACGTTCAATGAAATCACCAATGCAACGAACAATGACTATAGAAGTCATCAGCCATTTCAGACTATGCGTCATGTTATTATTATTTATACCAATTTGATTAAATTTCTTCCCAACTCAGAGTTATGCTCGATGCTCAAAAACAAGGCTAATTTGTTAGGGTCTAGTCATTCTAAATCAAATAAATTTAACGACGTTAGTGTGCTTCGAGCAAGCTCCCAGAGGGCGAGTTTAAAAGGCTTATATGCGGCGTTATTGATTTTGACAAGGGAATGAACATTAATAAAATACGCGTCTCGAATATGAATCGCTCAGCCGCCCTGAAACGAGCACCTTGAAGTTGCTTGGGTATATACTTGGTATTCATCAAGTTGCGTGACTGTCAAATCAGTAGGGAGTTTGATCATTATATAAAACATCCATTTTTATGATTATGCTGTGGTCTAAAACATATGTCAGATTTAATGAAATGAAGGCTCAGAATATAATAATTTTTCGAATTCTAATCTTTTAAATAATAATGTTATTTAAAATTTATCTAGCTAAAAATGAACAGTTCATTGTTTTAACTAGCAGTAAAAAAGTGCAAGGAAATAGCTTTCCTTGCACTTATAACTCGTTATTGAGTTACTGGATACGATAAGACTCTAACGTCAACTTATAGCCATGTTAACGTGGCAGATAAAAGACCATTACAATACAGAATAACGCGATAAGCCAGAAGGCTTTAAAAAAGAATCTCACCTTAATATTTCTATCGTTAGGGTGTTTCTCAGGCAATTCCATACCGCAATTCTGACATTGATTGTTACCGTCTTCACAAGTGTTTTCAGTTTGACAAAACAAACACGTTTTAGTCGTTTGGCTCATGTTACTTCCCTTCTACTTTTCATTTAATAACACCTACTGTGAAGTCAACTGATGATATAGTTGCGGTAAACGTAATGGTAACTGAGCCGGTCTTAAAATTTGAGTAAAACCGTCATTACCAAATAAATAAGGTAGGTATTCTTGTGCATCTACATCAATTGTTATACAAAAAGGCTTAATACCTAGACGCTTTGCTTCATTAATTGCTTGATGAGTATCTTCAATGCCAAAACGCCCTTCGTAATGATCAATATCGTTGGGTTTACCATCGGTTAAGATGAGTAACAGTTTATCAGCCGTTTTCTGTTCACTAATAACTTTGGTCGCTTGACGAATTGCTGCCCCCATACGTGTATAAAATCCAGGGGTAATTGCTTGTATGCGACCTCGTACATGGTCATTATATTTTTCATTGAAATTTTTCAACATAGTAAAACGAATATTGCTACGTTTTACTGAAGAAAAACCATACATAGCAAAATTATCACCTACTGACTGTAATGCTTCACCAAATAGCAATAAGCTATCTTGCACAACGTCGATAACACGATTGTCATTGTCTAAATGAGAATCTGTCGACATTGATAAATCGGCGAGTAATAAACAAGACAGATCACGATTATTACCTCGATAGGATTGGAATAAGCCTTTTTCTGCCGTCGCTGCCGTTTTACTCTCAACGTGAAAATCAAGCCAGGCATTTAAATCGAGCTCTTCTCCTTGAGGTTGAGCTTTCAGCCAATATTTGACACTTCTTAACTGCTCAAATTGTGCTTGGATCATTCTTGCCGTTTTTTGTAATTTGACAGGCAACTTTGTTGGCGTGGCATCACGAGGTAACATAGGTTGTAACAAACAACGATCTTCCTCCAATGTTTGAGTTTTATAATTCCATTCAGGTAATTTTATCCCTTCGCCAAGCGGAATATCATCTTCAGATGCAGAAGGTAAATCTAAATCTATTTTTATTTGACCACTTTTTTGATGTTCTTGTTTCTTGGTTAAGGTAATTTTATCAAGATCGTCAATAGTGCTTTGATAATCTTCTTCATCTTCATCGCTGTCATCTGTCCCTCGGTCCATTTTTGAAAATTCGCTCCAAGAGAATAAACTCTCTAGGCGAAATATCATCATGCCACCTCGGCTATCAGGATCGTCTACACGCTCAGCTTTTTTTCTAGAACTCTTCGCTTTTTTGGCTGATTTTTTCTCAGCATCCTTCTCTTCATTTTCTTCTGATAATTCATCTTCATCAATATCAGCGGCAGAAACGTCATCACTGCTAGCAGAAGGATAAAGCCATAAATAAACGGCTTGAGGTGCAAAATTCACTATGGGGAATTGCTCAACGGAGCCAGGTGTTAGAATGGCATCCCTAATCGACTGTTCCATCGTTCTTTCAAGCGCTGGCATTTTATCGAGCGGTGGGCGCATAGCAACGAATGCTTTAGCCAAGCGGCGATAACGCTTATGTAGTGCTGGGAATTTTTCTAATACGTCTACCACTAACGCTTGGTTGTCTTTAGCCCAATGACGAAAACTTCCGTTATGATGAGCAGCGAGTACAGCTAACCAGATATAGAGGTCATAATTAAGTGCTTTGTCATCAAATACTGCCAATGATTCAGGCAACCGTAAGCTTTCTTCATCTTGCCAGGCAAGACTAACGAGTTGAGTATCCCCCGAAATTTTTTGCAAGAAGCTTTTACGCGTCAAATATTCACGGCCTGTTGCCGCCTCGACACGTTTAACGACATCACCACCGAGTGCTCGAAACACCATCGAGACTGATTTACTTACTTGATCAAAATTTACCCGTGCATCATCAAACTCAGGGTTTGCTTTACGAGTAATATATTTATGCCAAAGTCCACCAACCCACTCTTCCATAACCGTAATACATTCATTTAAATAAATAGTAATTATATTGTATCAATAAAATTGGCTGTTGCCGTGATTTGGGTCAACAGAAAGTTATTTCGGTGAACAGAAATTTAAACTGTGTGCAGATTAATGAGACTTGTCAGCTGATAGCGTTTTATGCAACAAAAGAGTATATGAGCAAAAACACTTATATGGCTGGCTTCAAGAATTGATGTGGACGGGCAAACAATTCGTTATGGGAAATCATATAAACAGACTAAAACACCGGAAGTTTCATCGCCATTGCGCGAGATAAATTTAACATACCAATCAAAATGAACCCGGTATGCAAGGTAACGAAATAGATGAGTCCAACCATGATTGACGCTTCTACCTGTGACGAAAAATAAATTACCAATAACGGTACAACGGCAAGTAAGATACCAGCCAACACTGAGAGTTGTATACTCCTGATCAGGTGGATTTTACCAATACCTTGTGTTCGCATTCTTATTTCACTATCTTCTACCTTGCATTCTCCACTTTCATTGAGAGCGTTCAGTTGAGAATATTGACGATAATGATAAAGCAATACTAAAAAGAATATACCAGGTAATATCAGTAAATTTGCTAAGTAAAAAGACTGACAAATTATCGAAAATTTACCACTTGAGCGAGGGTTTAGATTCATTATACTCCCTCCTTTAATGACTGGATAGATTAGCCCAGTTAACAGCCTGTTATTAAACTAAATAGATGATCGTAATAATTAAGGGTACTAATATAATATAACTTAAGAAGAGTGTACGCCAAAGCTTAGGGGCATTGTTGAGTTCCATAAATATATCAACGATTTGTTGACCTTTAAGTACGACAATCACTAATGCACCAATAATAGTTAAACTTCTATTATCAACGAATGCCGGTAAGTAAATGGCAATAACGCTCAAGGTGATAAGTAAAAACCAACTCTTTGTTGCCGCCGCCATATTGATGGCTTTATTGTTTTGCACTATCGTACCCTCATACATGATTTTAGTGATGTTAATTAAATAACATATATCAATGGAAATAAAATAATCCACAATAAATCGACCATATGCCAATAACTAGTACCAGCCTCAAAGCCCGAAAATTCATTGTTTTGATACTTACCTTGCCAAGCGCTGTGTGCGATAAAAGATAAAATCACCATTCCCAGTAAAACATGCATTAAATGGAAAGCAGTTATTAAAAAATACAAGGTGAAAAAAGTGTTCGTTTCAATTGTTATACCTTGTTCAAATAGTGAAAGGTATTCCCAAATTTTGACCGAAATATAAATGATGGCAAAAGCTTTAGCGATTAATAACAAGAGTACCGATTGTTTAGCTTGTGCTTTATGTATTTTAGTTAAGGCTAATGCAACAAAAAAACTGCTTGTGATTAGCGCGATAGTATTAATTAGACCTGCCGTTTGATGCAGCTGTGCTTTACCTAAGCTAAACATTTCTGCGTTTAGCTGTTCACTGACTGAAAAACCAATAAAGAAAATGGCAAATACAGTTAGCTCGGCCAAAATAAAAAACCACATGGCTAAATCACCGGGTAATTTTTTATCTGGCACTACGACAGTTATTGATGGATTGCTCATAGCTTTATGGATAACTAATCGAAGTAAATTCTGGCTACATCCATCAAGGCTTGAACCGTCAAAGGATCATCCGTTAATGGCTCAGCTAAACAACAGCGACAAACTTCTAATGGGTCCATACCAGAGCTAATCATTCTGGCGGCATAAATCAACAAGCGAGTTGAAGCCACTTCATCTAAATCATTTTGTTCTAGTCGACGAAGTGCGCCTGCTAGCTCAACAAGTTTAAAGGCTAAGTGAGGATCAGCACCCGCTTCTTTTATCAATATTTGCTGTTCAAGCTCTGCAGTTGGGTATTCAAAACGTAAAGCAACAAAACGTTGTCTTGTACTCGCTTTCATACCTTTTAATAAATTTTGGTAACCTGGGTTATATGAGACCACTAACATAAAGCCTGGTGCAGCTTCAAGCAATTCGCCTGTACGCTCTAAAGGCAATATTCTGCGATCATCAGCCAATGGATGTAAAACTACGGTAGTATCTTTACGCGCTTCAACCACTTCATCCAAATAACAAATGCCGCCTTCACGCACTGCACGAGTTAATGGGCCATCTTGCCAATAGGTTCCATTAGGACCGATTAAATGGCGACCAACTAAGTCTGCAGCCGTGAGATCATCATGACAAGCCACTGTGTATAAAGGCTTATTAAGTTTTTCAGCCATATGCGCAACAAAACGTGTTTTACCACAGCCTGTTGGGCCCTTGATCAATACTGGAAGTTGATGTTCAAAAGCATAGTTAAACAATGACACTTCATTGCTTTGTTCTTGATAAAATAATTTGTCAGTTGCCATGGGAGACGAATATCTGTGGTT